>Ga0187894_10006950_pt1 | contig 10866 bp, 10 predicted proteins | sample GBC1701081metaG_FD_136650 | JGI IMG/M metagenome (GOLD analysis project Ga0187894, IMG submission 136650) | White microbial mat communities from a lava cave in the Kipuka Kanohina Cave System on the Island of Hawaii, USA - GBC170108-1 metaG ...
CGGTCGGTTTTCAAGTCAGACGTATTGAATCTCATGCCGCCAGACTATCATTGCCGCAAAGGCGCAGCAATTGTTGTAAAATCAACAAGTTGTATGAATTGGCGCCATCGCAACAACTCTAGTAAAGATGCCCATCTCAGGACTGATGATCTTGAAAGCCAGGTTGCCTGTGGTGTAGACCACCAGCCCCAGAATGTGGCTGACCAGCGGGGTGATGAGCGTAAAGACCGCGGCGCTCCACGCGAACGGATATGAAATGCGCTGGGACAGATTGCGGTCAATCGCCACAGCGATGGCGAATGGGGCGAAGAGGCGGAGTCCTATGGCCAGCATCGCGCTCAAAATCGCCAGGAAGATTTGCGCGAATTCGAGCAGGAAGCGGCCAATCGTCACGCCGATGAAGACGTTCGACAGGTTCCACGACGAAACGTCGAGCATTTTCGTGATGTCGCGGAAGTTGGGGTTCTCGCTCGTCAGAGCGCCGATCGCTTCGTCCGGATTCTTCACCGATTTGACGATGAACATCCCTTCGGTGAACTTCTCGTAGTTGGAGTTGAACTCAAGTTCCGCGTCCCAGAATACCTTGCGAAATTCGGTGACGTTGATGATGTCGTAGCCGATCTGACTTGCCGTATTGATGATCGCGCGTCCCGTCCCGAATAGTGTGAAGATGATGGCCAGGCGGAAACACCACCAGAAGAGGTCGCGGCTCGCGCCGTCGTTTTCGCGGAACAGGCGCGCGAAGGAGATCATCATCACAACGACCGCGATCCAGAAGGCGAGGTTTTCCAGCCCCTTCACCAGCGGACTTTCAATCGCGTCCTGCAACTTCGGAATCAGGTTTCCGGCTACGAGCACCAGGCTCACGAGCGGATCGGCTGATGATGAAGTAGGACTGGCGCCTGATGCCGGAGTCGGAGCAGGCGCCGGTTGTCCGCCGCTCTGATTTTGAGCCCGAGCGTTCCCGGCCAAACACAACGTCAGCGCGGCGATGACCGCGCAGGCGCCCAGCCGCAGTACAGCTTCTCTTTGCCCTTTACTGGCCATTTTGCAAACTCTCCCTGAGCCTGATCGTGGCGCCGGCGATGCCGCGCCAGGCCTTGTTCATCGTGATGATCGTGCGACCGAAGCGTGTGCGCTCCTCCTCGACCTTGTAAATCTCCTCGGCGCGTTTGGCCTTGAGGTCAAAAAGGCGGCTGACTTCAGACTCCGCTTTCGTCGCCTTTTCTTCCAGCTTGGCGATCTCGAACGACAACTGCTCCATATCCCGATCCTTGTCGGTGCAATCGTCGCAGTTCTTCAATCGCTCAACCTCTTCCTTCTTCGCGGCGATGTAAGCGTTAAGCTCGGCGAGTTGTTCCGATTCGCGTTGATGGTCATAGAGGATGCGTTCGAGCTGATTATCCATTCGCTTGAGCCGTTCAACTTCCGATTCGGCGTCTTGCGCCGTGCGGCCAATGCCGTAACGCAGGTACTCCGCGAAATCACGTTTGTTGGCTTCAGGATCAAAAATGCCATTACGCAATCTTTGCTCGATGTTCATTACGGCCCGCGCCGCGCCGGTGACGAGATTGACGAGTTGGTTCTTCACCCGGAAGCTCATCCGGATCGCCTGTCCCCAGTAGCTGATGAATCTTCGCATGCGCTTATCGTGCGCGAGCAGTTCATCGGCGGTTCGCAAGATGCCTTTGAGATTGGTGAGCTGGCCGGCGGCGTTCTCGTACATCACCATGTACTGATTGACGGTCTGCATCCAGCGATTGAGCTCGTCAATCTGGCTCTTGATCTGAATCTTGTAATTGGCCGGATCAAAGACCGTCCATTGCGCCCGAGCGGGCGCCGGAAGAAGGATCGCGGCCAGCAAAACTCCGAGAACAACCTGTTTGAAATAGCTGTCGTTTCGCATATTCGGTCTCCTTTCGTTTATTGAAGCAGGGATTCGTCAAGCTTGACCAAACCCTCGCCTGTGAGTCCCATCGGATAATATTGGGCCAGCCATGCAATCACTTGCGCGAGCGGCCAATCAGGCTTAATCGTCTTAACGCGCGCGCGGGCGTTGCGCTCGTCCGGGTTGGTGGTGAACGTCCACAGCTCGACTGGCGACAGATCGCATTGCGCCATCTGCACGATCTTGTCTTCACCCGATCCGAGAACGAGCAGGAATTGGGCGTGCGAACCGGCGACGTTGTTGATGACGCTGATGGCGGCTGCGGCTTGCGGAGCGAGGCCGGAATCTTCAACGAGCTTTGTGTAGTCGCCAACCTGCTTGCCGATAATTTTGACGCCTGCCGTTTTGGCGATGTCCGGGAGGCTGGAGAGGTCTTCATAGGCTTGTGTCGCCAGGATCGTGACCACGTTCTCTTTACCGCCAGTGCGCGCGCCGCGTTTGATCACATCGAGGATGCGCGGGTACTTCTCCTTGATCTTCCAGACCTCATCAAAGACCAGGAGCGTTGGTGAGCGGGTTCCGTCTTCGTTGAGTCGCCCGATCGCGCGCAGCACACGGGCCGCAGCCCGATATGCGAGCGATTCGCGCACACGTTCGGTGAACCGTTCGAGACTGTCGAGTTCGTAAACGTCGAACGCCGAATCGCCCGCAAAATCGGGGTGTGTGGGGGAGTCGAGAAAGCTGTGATCGCAGAACTGGCCGAGCGCCAACTTGAGCGTCTCAGCGCGCTCGGCCGCCGCGCCCTTGAAGGGCCACGTCCCGAGATAATCAACCAGGTGCGAAAGACGCGGCTCGTGTTTGGGCAAGCCAGGGCGATTGCGCGGGACTTCGTTGCGGTAGACCTCGCCTGCCAGCGTGGTCAGGATGTCTTCGGCCAGAGTATCATCGGAAGGCACACGTGCGAGTTGCATCAAGTCTCCGACGACAAAAGCCACTTGCACTTCATCGGGAAGTTCGCCGCGTTCCAGCCCGTCATAATCCCAGACATTGATCGTCCGATCCGTGCCCGCTTCAAACCGCAGATGCCTTCCGCCGAGCACATCCACAAGCGGGCCGAACGATTCGCCGAAATCCACCGCCCGAACGCGAGCATGCGCTTTCGTGGCCAGCACATCGTTGATGATGCGGCCAAGCAATACACTCTTGCCTCCGCGCGGAGCCGCAAGCGCCAAGGCGAGTGGTGAGCTGACCTGTTGGCGGTCAAAGAGGTCAATGCCGATGAGTTTTCCTGTTGGCAATGAGAACAATGTATGTGGGCGGGGAGCGCCGCTCCATTCGGATTCGGTTGGAATAAGCGGCGCGAGAGAAGAAGCCGTTTCGGTGATCTCACGTGAAGTCGGGCGGCCGTCCGCCTCACCGACGAGCGCCTTTGGGTAAAGAGCATTCAACGCCGCCGGCTCTTCACGGTCGGCGTCCGCGCCGTTGATCTTGCGAATCTCCGCGATAACCTGCTCGCAATAACGATCAAGATTCTTGAGCGACATGCCAGTTCTGTTCGTGTGCGCGCCGGGGCGCCGTAGACGACGACGTAAAACCGGACCTGGGCAATGGCCTCGCGCCCACCGGCAAGATCGCGCCTGATGTCGCTCAAATCGTGAAGCGCAACTGACGCTTCAGGCGAGAGCCGATGCCTGCCGCTTAGACTCTGGGTTGAACGCATCACCTGACGAATGCGTCGATCCAGCCGCTTGACGGCCTTGTTCTGATCCGGATAGATGAATTCGCTGACGACGGTGTGGCGAAAATTGAGCGTCCCGTTGATCGAAAGCAGGCGAAGCGCATCAGCCATGATGAAAGGCTGCGGCGGCGCGAACATTGAAACAATCGCCGCCGGACAATTGCCGTGCATAACATAGACGCCCGACGCTTCAATCGTCTCTCCGCAAACGTAGTGACGGACATCAACGCCGTCATCGGGAATCGTCGGGACGGATGTCGCATTTTGCCGGTGGCCGAGATAGACCGCCTCCCACAATTCCTCGCGTGTGAATCGAGTGAACCTGAGCGCGTTTTCCCGCTCGATTAAGCGAAAGGTCTTTTCGGCCTCGGCAAAGGTGGCCTCCTCTTCGTCAGTTGTGCGCTGTATAGCTTTTGACGCCGAAGAGGCTTTCCAACCTGCGACGAGGGCGCGCGGCAAACCAATCAACCCCTGGCTCTTCAACTCACGTTTGAGCGTTGGCAGAAACAAGTCATCAGCGGAGTCTTTGAGTGGAGATGGCACGCGCGTCCAGCAGGTGAGCGCGCTGCGGCGAAAGCTCCCTGCGGCGGCGAGCGCAGCGTAAGTTTGAAGACCCTGGTCGTGCAGCAACTCAGCGTACGGATGAACATCAGACGGATCCCGTGTGACTGCATGAGACCGCAAAGCCAGCCCCGGATCGAGATCGGTTGAGAGGCGAAACTGAATGACCGCGCCGACCGGCTTCCGCGCCGCCAGCAACCGGGCAAGCGCATTGCATCGGCTCTCCACTACCAGGTCGTCACTGAAGATCGAAGGCTCAAGCTCGACGTGGTAAGCGCGTGTGAAAGAACCATCAGCATGTCTGAGCGTGTCATGGTATAGCCCAACTATTGAGGACTCGCGCCGGCGTCCCGACGTCTTAATGCCAAGTGGTCGCATCGTCGCCACTTCCTCCGATCCGACTGTCGCGTTCAAGACTGCAAGGTCGCGTCTCGATTTGACAAAAGCAGGCGCAAGCTTCAATCCCAGACTCGCGCCGAGGCCTAAAGCGGCGGCGGCGCTTGCAGTAATCACAACTCCGGTTGCGTCCATGGTTCGTGTCTCCGCTCAATTCATCTGTTGATAATTGAGAATGCCCGCCTGTTGATCCGGCGGCTGCTCAGATTCGAACGCTGTCCTCTCGCCTTTTGCCGTCAACCAGCCGGGCTCGACTTCGTCAGGCAGCCAGCGGCTATGCGTCCTTCCGCGTAGCCTCGATTGAATCGAGTGCTTCAGCCACCCGGGCCTGCTCTTTCTGCGAATGACGTTCAGCGCCAGAACGGAAAGCCCCATCATCACCACCCATCCGATCAGCTCCGCAGGCAGGTGAAAAAACTCCAGCCCGAGCGCGAACGGCGCGGCATAGCCGATGACGCCGGCGAGGATCACGAAGCCCCAGTCCTCGTCGGTGATTCCGAAGCGCAGGATGGGAAGATAAAGCTGTGAGCGAATCGGCCTCTGTCGCATGACTTCACCGGATTTAGTTGCCAAAGCCCGTGTCGAGATTCACGGCGTTGCCCTGTGAGATCGAGTAAACCAGCGCGACGATCCCTCCGAAAGCGAAGCAGCCGATAGCGGCGATGATCTGCTTGGCCGCGGACTTCTCCGTGCCGTAATTGACAACGCCCCAGCCGACGAAGACCACGCCCATCAGGAAGAGCAGATTGCGCCCCCACTTGATCGCTTCGCGGATCGCGTTGCCCACCTGTTGATCGCTACCGAAGATGTTGCCGCTGGGCGTCTGCGCCATCGCCTCTCCGCCGGAGAACAACATCATCATCGCCAGGAACGCGAGAGTAACGATTGGCTCGGCTAGGCCAACGATCTGAGCGGCTTTGATGAGCCTGTCGCCGAGCCGCGCGATTCGTATTGATTTCATCTCTATATTCATTGCTTTTCCCTCCTCGCTTGAAAGGTTGTCGATTCGGCGCACGAATCCTCGGGCCTGTTCATCCGCCTGATCGTCAGAATCCGGCATGTAATAAAGCTTCGTTTTTCGGTTTCGGTTTATCGCTTGGCAACTGCCGCGCCAAAGATTGCGAGGCGCCACTCTTGCGATTGAAGCCCTCTGTGAAAGGGGGGTGATCTCAATTTATGCGATTACAACTTACACGCAGCCTGGCGGTGGGGCTTTTCTTCGGTCTCATCGCTTCAGCGCAAGCGCAGGAACTGAAACTCGATCGTGGCGCCGTGATTCGCGCGAAGGCATATGAACCCGATTTGATCGAAGTCTCTACGAAGTATGGCCTGGATCCACGACTGCTCTGGGCAATCGCGTATCTGGAGACGCGGTTCAATCCCAAATTGGTAAGCCGCAAAAGGGCTAGAGGCTTGATGCAGTTGATGCCCGGCACAGCGGCGCGCTTCGGCGTAGCCGACCCGCATAACCCGAAAAGAGCGATTGATGCGGCGGCCAGATACGCGCGGTATTTGATGAAACGCTTTGGCGGCAGGGTTGATCTTACGCTGGCCGCTTATAACGCGGGTGAAGGAGCTGTTGAAGCTTATCTGATGGGACGTTCAGTTCGCGTCGGAAATAGAGTCGTCAATCCTGCGCGGCGAATAACCGGCGGCGTTCCTCCTTATCGTGAGACCCGAAGGTATGTGACGGCCGGGCTGAGCATTCTTGCGAATTTTGAAAGCTCCTCAAAATTTGAAGTCAGTCAACGCCGGGGGAATAAGGAGATTGCGGAAGAAGAGACCTCACAGTCTCAAAAGCCAAAGAGTAGAAGCATTCTTTATGTTGGGCCGCCGGATCAGACAGATTCCTCGCGCGCGCATCTCTCTTCCCGCCTCCCGATTCCGCGCGACAACCGTTGAATAACTGTCGGGGCGTTAAGAGGCGCCGTTAGGCAACTGTGAACGCGCCTTCCCAAGCGACTGACGGCGCCGCAACAAAGAACACAATCGGCCTATATCTTATTTTCATGCGGGCGCTATCGGTAAAAAGCCCGAGTGGCGCCCTGATTGTATATGCGACTGCGACAGTCTTTTGAAAGCAGGCGTCCGAAAAACGAATGTGGAAGGAGGGAGAAGATGAGCTTCCGCGAAGGAGCCTTTCCAAACGACACATCAACCGGATTGGCGGAGCAGTCGCAGCCCGCCAGTCCTGTCGCTTTCCGCGACCCGAATGACATTCGAACCATCTATCAGTTGTTGTCCGTCTTGGTAATCGTGCTCGCGCTGTTTGTCCTGAGCGCCATCGGCAACGCCTGGCAATACTGGCGGCGGCCTGATCGCATCGTGGTAGACCTGACGAGTGGGCGAGTCTTGATGATCAATGATCGGCAGTTCGGGGAAACAGACGCCGTAAAGATGACGCCCGATTACCCGAGCGAGAGCGACAAGAAGTATCTCGTCAGCGAGTTCGTCAAATCACTCTACGCCATCAATCCGACAACGCGCGCCCCTGACATCAAGGCCGCGCTGGAAATGATGGTCCCGCAGGCAGCGACCAGGTTCGCCGCCTACCTCAAAGAGCAACACGTCCTCGAACAGCAGCGGGCCGAATCGTGGCAGGCCATCTGGACACCGCAGGACATCACGGTTGATCGCGTTGATCCTTACACCGTGCGCGTGATCGGCAGGCAGGAGATCACGAAGGTCATCAACAACCAGGTCGTTCAGGAGACAAAACAACTGCAGCTCACGATCAAGCTGGCGGCAGACCCGGCAGGGCGGACAGACCAGAACAGGCGAATGGGCTTTCTGGTTGCGGCTATTGATTACAAGGAGATCACATCCTGAAGGAAAGGAGCCTGAGTATGAAACGCATCTTCACGGCAGGTCTGGCAATCCTGATCGGTTTATCACTCCTACATCAGCCTGCGCCGGCAAAGCAGCGGAGACCGCGCGCTTCGCAATCAAAGAAGGCGCCTGCTTCAAAGCCCGCCCTGGCGGTCATCAATAACCCAACTCCGTCGTATCTCACAGGCGAAGTGAACGTGACCGTGCGCGGTGACGAAAATCCGATCATCCGACTGCAGATGGTCCCGAACGGTCAGGCGCTGGTCGAATTCCCGGCCAAAGACCGCATCTTCAAGGTCAATCCAGCAGACCCCGATCTGGTGACGATTGAGGACTCCCCGACGAAAGAGATTGACCGCTACATCCTGCTGCGGTCGAGCAAACAGTTTTTCCCCGGCCTGCCGAACTCGCAACCGCCTCCTGCTGCGACTTCAATAATAGTGCAGATGACTTCGGGGATGGTCATCACCCTGCTCATTCATCCCGCCCGCGAATTCGAGCAGGTGGTTCATCGCTGCGTGGTGAGGTATGACCGCGATGCGATTATCAAAGCGCGCCAGGCGGCGGGGCTGGCGGTCAACCTGGATCAGCGCGACGAAAATGTTACGGCGAAGGCGCCAGCCTCTATGCAAATCGCGCCGTTACCAAAAACAACGCCGGAGAGCATTGCGCCATCAACTCCAGTTTCTCAATCAACACAAAATGCGGAATCGCCGGCTTCAGCGCCTCCATCTTCAACGAAAGACGCGGATCGGGGCGAAGGAACGAACGTCAAAGCGTCGCCTTCAATCCCAAAACTAATCATCCGCGCCACTGAAACCAAGGCTTCAAAAGAAGGCAAAGAGGGATCGGCGCTATGGAATGAAAAGGGGAAATGGAGCAATCCACTCCACGGATTGAAAGTGGCCGCGCAGACGCGCGTAGTGAATGCGAATCGCCGCCAGGCGTTGGTGTCAGTGCATAACACTCTTTCCACGCCGGTCAACATCGCGCCCGCGCAGCCTGAGCTTTCCATCCAGACACTCGACGACCGTGAGCGAGTGCTTCAGGTCGAGCCCGTCAAACCGCTAAAGATGGAGGTTTCCAACATTCACGGCCTCATCGCCCCGGGAGAGACGGCGTTTTATCTCATCACCTACGAGACTCCGGTCCTGGGCGCAAAGCAGCGGTTGTGCGTCGCGGTTGCGCAGAGCGCGGCGGCAGATGAGCCGGCCGTGATCGAACTTACCAAAGGGATTCGGTAACGGAGGACAATATGCGGAGCGAACACGAAATCCTCGATGAACAGAGTGTGCGGCTGAAAGATGTGACCGAAGATGGCGCTTTGCCGAATAGGATTCAACCGCGACGCGGCAGAAAGAAGCTCGTAATGGCAGGCGCGATGTGCGCATTAATAATTGTTACGGCAATGGCGGGATACTTTCTCCTGCGCGGCAAAGATGTGCAAGTCAAAGCTTCACGAAGGTCAGCCGACAAGGTCACGAGCGGAAGCGATCTGCAGAAGGCGGCTTACGATTCGCTCAGCGGATCGCTCAATGGATCAGCAGCCGGTCTTCCACCAACCGTTCCGGCAGCCAATATCGGTATGGGGCAACGCACAAACGTGGCGATGGCTGGCGTGGCGCCATCTTCCGCTTCTGCTGTTGAAAACGAAAGCGCGCCTAAGATTCCGGCGCCGGTCCAACCGGGCATTGCGATGACGCTTGCGCCTCCGGCTGAGGCGTTGCTCTCGAAGGAGTCAAAAACGACAGAGCTTGGCCAGACCGCGACTGGATTGAACTCTGGATTGAAGCAGGAGGAGGGTAGAGTAGTTGGCGCTTCCGCCATCACCTCCGCCACAAACAAACCGAAGACAGGCGCTTCAATTCTGTTCTCCACCCCTTCCGCCATAACCACGGCTGCCGTAAAGGGCGGGTTGAAATCATCCGCCGCTGATGTGACAAGGGCTCTGATCACCACTGGCGAAAAGGCTCCCGGCGCAAATGGCAGCAAGCCCATTTTGGACAAAGCGCGCGCGACCCCAGGCTTCGGGGCAATGTTGCCGGTGCGATTGATGGGAGTGCTTTACACGTTGCGCCAGGGATCGCTCGCGCGGCTCGAACTCGTGCGAGACATCAAGAATGAGCGCTGGACGCTCAAACGCGGCACAGTATTCGTAGGCTCTCTGCTCGGATCGGAACTCGACCGCGCCTTCGTTCAGATCAAATGGTACATCGATCCCGAAACGAACGTCTTTACCAAACTCGAAGGTGAACTTTTGGGGAGCGACGGCGGCGCGGGATTGCGCGGCAAGCGGCGGCGCATCTCACCGGTCTGGGTCAAGGTTCTGGATCGCGCGGCGCAGGCGGGCACGCAGATCCTGACGAGCGTTCTCGGTCGCGGCAATTCGTCAGTTATCGTCGCCGCCGACCCTTATGGAACCATCCGTAACGCGCCTGAATCACAGAACAATCGCGCTTTTGTTGAAGTCCCAGCCGGAACGGTCGGTTTCGTGCTCGTCACAAATTTGCCAGCGCCAAGTCAACCAGATTCCCATCTCGCAAGCTCGGATTCTCCAGGAAACGACAAGCCGAGCGAATTGTCAGACGCGGAATTGGCGGAGTTGTTCACCGAGGCCGATGCGGAACGGATCAAATCGGCGTTGCCGCGTATGAATCCGGAACTGCGTCGTGTCACGGAGGCGGCGCTCAGAGAGATTGAGACGGCAAACAAACCGAAGGGTCGCTGAATGCAGCCGAACGATCCGAATCTTCCGGCGATCAACCCCCGCCTGTTGCTTGGCGATAATGGCGAGGAGGCTTTGGCCGATTTGCTGCGCGGCGCTGGGTATGTGATTCAGCGACCGATGCTTCGCGATCTGGCGCACGCGCTCAGAAACTGCCTGCCCTGGCTCGTCGAAGGGCCGCGCGGCGGCGGGAAGACCGCGCTGGCCGAAGCCCTGGCCGCAAGCTGCAACCTGCCCGTTTATTATCTGCAAGGAATGGAAGGTCTCACGCTGGCCGATGTGCTCTACGATTGGGATCGCGAAGCCCAGACGCAATGGGTGCGGCAAATGGTGGCTACAGGACACAGCTTTGAAGAAGCGCGAGCGGGACAATGGTCGCGGGAGTTCCTATCGCTCGGCGAAGCGCTCGCGGCTTATGAACGAGCGGCGCAGGATGGCGTAATCCCTGTGTTGATCTGTGATGAGTTCGACAAGGCGCCCGAGAAGATTGAAGACATGCTCCTACAGCTTTTCGCCCGAGGTTACGCGCACGTTCCGCGCTTCGGAGAGATCGGCGTCAGTGACCAGGCGCGGTGGCCGGTCGTGATTCTGCTCTCGAACGATCAACGCCACGATCTGTCGTCGCCGATGCGTTCGCGCTGCCTTTACAGTTGGCTCCCGCCTCCAACGCCGCGCGAAGAAGCGCGTATTCTCCAAACTCGCTGCCCACAATCGCCGCGCCTTCTGCTA
>Ga0187894_10006951_pt1 | contig 10866 bp, 8 predicted proteins | sample GBC1701081metaG_FD_136650 | JGI IMG/M metagenome (GOLD analysis project Ga0187894, IMG submission 136650) | White microbial mat communities from a lava cave in the Kipuka Kanohina Cave System on the Island of Hawaii, USA - GBC170108-1 metaG ...
CCGGACAGGTCAGGGGGATGAGGATTTTGCGTAAGGTGAGATTATAACACAGCATGGAATATCGGGCGTGCTATAGATGGCGCGCAGTTACGCTAGGGATGGTCGAGAAAGTAATAACGCAGGATGTCGCGGGCGATGGGCGCGGCCACATCTGATCCTTCGCCGGAGTTTTCGACCAGCACGATGACCGCAATTTCCGGGTTGTCGCGCGGGGCATACGACGCAAACCAGGCGTGCGATAACGCGCTGGCGCTGCTGCCGTCCTGCGCCGTGCCGGTCTTGCCACATATCCCGATGCGCTGCAATTCCGGGTAAGCGCGGAACTGGAATTCCGCCGTACCTGCCCGCGTCGAGGTGACGTTGCATATCCCTTCGCGGATGGTGTCCATGACTTCCGGCTTGATGTTGATATTCGCCATCGGTTCTGGACTGTTGACGAAGCTGGGTGCTTCGCCCAGGATGCCGACTTTCTCGACCAGGTGCGGGCGGTAGAGCGTGCCGCCGTTGGCGATGGCCGCCACCATACGCACGACTTGCAACGGCGTGACTTGCACCTCGCCCTGCCCAATCGCCATATTCACCGCGTCGGAGAACGTCCACTCGATGCCCAGGTTCGCCAATTTCCAGTCCGGGTCGATAATCAAACCGGGCGCATCGGTGATGTCGGTCAAGCCGGTGCTGCTGCCCATCCCCAGGCGGCGGGCATAGCTGGGCAGCGCATACGGGTCAGCCTGGTTCAACTGGTAGCCCACTTCGTAAAAATAGGGGTTGCAGCTTTGCGTCAGGGCTTGGGGCAGGGTCAGCGTGCCATGCCCGCCCGCTAGCCAGTCGAATCGTTTGATGTCCCGCGACCACACGCCGCTGCACGAATAGCGCTGGTTGAGCGCATACACGCCGGTATCGGCGACAGCGGTGGCCGAAATGATCTTCATGACCGACCCCAGCGGGTACAACCCCTGGGCCGGGCGGTTGAGCAGCGGGCGGCGCGGATCGCTTTGAAGCTGTTCCACCATCAGGTTCGCTGCTGTCCGTCCCATGCTGGGGAAGGGCGCGAACGCAGCCGCATCGTAGGTGGGATAGCTGACCATCGCTAGGATGTCGCCGGTGTGGATGTCCATCACGACGGCTGCCGCGCCTCTCGACGTGCTGCCCCAGCCATCCTTGTTGGCGCTGTAGGCATCGCTGAGAATCTTCATCACAGCGGCTTGCAGGTCGGAGTCAATCGTCAGCCAGACACTTTCCGGCGGGTTGGAGGCGCTGCGGGCGATCTCGCGCACGATGTTGGCGCTGGTGGTCACGATCAGCAGCCGCCCACCCGGACGCCCGCGTAATTTTTCGTCCCAACTCAGCTCGATCCCGCTCTTGCCCAGGATCGAATCGCGCTCAAAGCCCGCCGCTTCGGCAGCGGGGATGTCGGCCTCGTCGGGATAACCGACCGTGCCGACAATGCTCGGCATGATCGTGCCGTTGATGTAGCGGCGTGTCGGGCGGCTGCTGAACTGCGCCGCGCACACCTGCTCAAGCTGAGTGTGCGACTGGTCATAGGCGGCCACTTCCATCGTGCCGAGTTCCATCAACCAGTCGGGCGATGACTCGTCGTAAATCCGCTGCACGTCAAGCGGGTCTTTCGCCATCGCCGGGGCGAGCAGGCTCAGACAGGTCGGCCAATCCGTGATCGCCTGTTTGACCGCGCGCACCACCACAATCCGCCCGTTCTGGTCGGCCAGGATATGATCTTGATGGTCATAGATACTGGCGCGGCTCGGCGCGCTGATCTCCAGCCGCAGCCGCCCGCCGTCGGCCATCTCCGCGAAAATGTCACCGGGCGTCCAGGCCACGCGCCAATCGCTCACGCGCGGGTCGAATACCAGTTGCAGGTCGCGGTTGTCGTCGTTGAATTCGCCCACCAGGTCAGTGGTGAAGCTGACGTTGTAGTTCAACACCGCCACGTCAGCCCGCTGCGCGAACAGCGACACAGCCGTGTAACGCAGGTTTTGCAGCGTCATCTCGGCCTTTGACGCCTGGTATAGGGCGATGAACGAGTCTTTCGGGTTCGCTTCCTGGCTGGAAAACGCGATCAGATTGTACATAGTCTCGAAATCGCCGTGCTGCCAGGCGTCCAGGAAACCGAGCGCGGTCTGCTGTGCCGCATTGAAATCAAACTCGACGGGCGTCACCAGCGAGGCCAGCGTCGGAAGCGGCTCAATCGTTTGGGTCTGCTCGGACGCCGGTTGGCAGGCCGGGACGATGATGGCGAGGAATACAACAACCAGGAGACGGCGGATCAAATCGCTGCCCTTCAAAACTTACGCCTTATGACTACCGGCCATTTTAATCCCATTGTGCTGATCCGGCGAATGTCAGGGCGCGATCATTCACGCCTTTACGGGAAACGCGCAGCTCCCAAACAAAGGCGCACCTGCCCGTGCGCCCTATTTCCCCATATGTGATGCTTGTAAAACTCGTTCGGATGCTGTTCGTTTGGTTTATCTCAGGTCTGGTAGGGGCGACACATGTGTCGCCCCAACGTAGAATTTTCACCTCCACAGGGAAGATGTGTATCCCGCAGTTATGCGCCGAGCGCGAAGGTTACATTCACCTGCACGTTGACTTGCAACTGGCCGGGGGTGATCTGCGGCCCGCCGCCGCCCGCACTGTCCCGCGCCAGGAGCGGTATCGGTGGCGGGAAGTATCCGCCCGTGACCTCGCTGATGATGATCGGCTCGCCCACGCTCACGCCGAAGGCTTCTGCCAACTGTGCAGCGCGCTGGCGGGCGTCGGCGACGGCGTTCACACGCGCTTCCTGTTCCAGGGTAGTCGTGTCGGCGATGCCGAAGTTCAGCCCGTTGATGCTGTCTGCGCCCGCGCCCAGACCGGCCTCAATCACGGTGCCGACGCTGCTGATGTCGCGCACCGTCACCGTCAGCGAATTTTGCACATGATACACGCGCTCGCCGGTCGGCTGGCCGTTCTGGTCATAGCGGTCTTCCGGGTACACGTTGAAGTTGGTCGTCTGGATGTCCTTCGCTTCCACACCCGTGTCGCTGATCGCGGCGATAATGGCCGCCATCTCGGTACTGGCGTTGTCAACCGCCGCGCCGACATCCGGGTCAACCGTGTCCACGCCCAGGTTGATGTAAGCGACATCGGGCGTGCCGCTGGCCTGACCCGAACCGCTGACGCTGATCGAGTTCGCCGGCCCGATTCCGCTGTTGGTTTGCGCACTCACGATTCCGCCTCCTGCCACGCTGAACAACGCCAGGATCACCAGGACGACGGCGCTGGCCGTGCCGGTGATTTTCCAATTGAGCGGATACGATTTCTGCATGATACGTCTCTCCTTGTTTGATAGCTCCGATATAGGTCGGCAGTCTCCCCATGATAGCCGTCCGAGGTAAAAGACGTATAAGACTCTGGAAAAGTTCCAATCCGATTTAGTGCGGTTGATTGCCGCGCCGCACCCAGCCATGTTCAATCGTCCGCGCCTCCTCGACCGACACGAACGCCTCGGCGTGGATTTCGCGCACCGTGTCCAACACATCCGGCACGTCCCGCCGCGTGACCACGCTGCGCAGCACTTGCACCTCGCCGTCGCGCCCAATGCCCAGCGTTTCGGTCACACCGTATCCCCGTTCGCGCAGCGCGGCAGCGATCTCGTGGCCTTTTTCCTTCGTAGTCACGTTGGCCGTAACGTAGCTGGTGATGAAGCGCGCTTCAATTGCCATGCCGACATAGCCGCCGACCGAGAAGCCCAGGCAGTAGGTCATGAGATTGAGAAAATTATTCAGGTCTTTGACCACACTGGAGATCACCACCGCGAACGTCAGCGCCTCGATGAACGCCAACACCGCCGCCCAAAAGCGCATGTCGCGGGTGATGAGGACGACGCGCAGCGTACCCAGGGCATTGTTGAACACCCGCAGCGCGAAGATCACAGCGGCCAGCAGGATCGCGTCCAGGCTCAAATCAAGGGTCATCACTCACTCCCCAATTGGCGTCCGGTCATGCCCACCATTGTAATCGAGCCAGGGATATTACGCAGGTCGCGCCGCGTCGGCGTAAACCGCTTCTAACTGCGCCGCCACCGCGTCCCAGGTGTAGCGCGCCACCACCAGCGCCCGCGCCCGTTCGCCCATCGCCGCCCGCTCCGCCTCGTTCGTGAGCAGCCGGCGCAGCGCCGCGCACAGCGGGTCGAGCGCCGCCTCCACCTCGATACCCGCGCCGTATTGCGGCACAGCGGGCAGGTTGCAGCCCGGCGACACGATCACCGCCAAGCCAGCCGCCATTGCCTCTAACACCACCATCGGCAGCCCTTCGCCGACGGCAGGCAGCGCCAGCACATCCGCTGCCGCGAACGCCGCCAGCCGGTCAGCCCCGCCCAGGTAGCCGGTGTAGATGATCCGCTCATCCAGCAGTGGTTGGATGGCCGCCAGCATCCCCTCGTCCGGCCCGGCGATCACCAGCCGCGCCCCCGGCACGTCGGCGGCCTTGAACGCCTCGACCAGCAGCCCGATCCCTTTGCGCGCGTGCAGCCGCCCCATGAACAGGCACACCGGCCCATCGCCCAACTGGTAGCGTACTCGGAAGGCCACGCCTCCCGGCAAGTCTGTATACTCGTGCGGGTCAACGCCGTTGGGGATCGCGCTGAAACTGGCTTGCGCCCCGAACGCCGCCCACATCACCTTTGCATCGTCCACCTCCGCCGCGCTCAAGCCGATCACCTGGCCGAAGCGCCGCGCCACGCCGGGACTGAGCAGGCGATCCCAGGCCGCTTTCAATCCGCCGCGCCCCGTCGCCCGCGACAGGGTGCCATGCGGCGACAGCACCAGCGGCTTGCCCAATGCAGCCGCAACGGGCGTGACCAGCAGGTTTTCTAGTGTCCGAAATTCGTGGCAGTGGACGACATCGACCGTTGGCAGCAAGTCGCGCGCTAATGTTTTCATAGCAAATGGAGTGGACAGGTTCGCCCACCCGCGCAGCCAGGGCGAGACGTTGCGCCCCCGCATCACCCGCACGCCGTCCAGGATTTCATCGCCAGGCGCGTAGAGGCGTTGCGTTTGGTCGAGTGCATCGCTGGTCAAAATGGTGACGGTGTGGCCGCGCCGCGCCAGCGCCCGCGCCATGCCCACACACGAACGCACCACGCCGCCGAAGGCATACGCCGGCGCATAATAAGGGGTCAGGTGCAGAATATGCATGATCCCATCTTACCAAACCTTGTGGGTTAATTTATAGAGACAGCTTGACCATCCGGGGCCTGGCTTTGCTCCCCCTTTCTCCATCGCTATGGGGATAGGGGTAAACTGGCGATACTTGCGCGGTGGCTAACAGCTAAAAGCGAACGACTATCGACTTCACTGTCCCGCTACTGTTTGTCCTGGCCGGCCCAGCCCGCCGGTTTCTTCTTGACGACAATGCTGCCGTCGTCAATGCCGTCCGACAGTTCTTTCGCGGTCACGGTGGCGGTGATCGCGTCTCGCCCCAAGATGGTGATCGAGTCGTCGCCCGAATAGATGACGTGTCCTTCGACGAACACTTTCCCGTTTTGCAAAATGATGACTTCTTCGCCCGCGCGCGGCCACATGATCCGTTTGAGCAGTGCCATGCTACGTCCTTTGGATTTTGTGAAGGAAACGTAAGTAATTGGAATGATAATCGTTGTATGAAGAGGAAGCGATAGGCCGAACTTCCTATGTGCGTCGCTATAACAACAACGATCTCCACTACAATACCGCAAGAACGCTTGAAAGGTTATAGGCAACATTGACAACTTTTTGACATTTGTTTGGGCAGCTCAATGTTAGGCGCTGGCAAACCTGCGTATGATTACATGAAGCGTAAACCAGTTTTGTTTTCAGCCCGATTGATGCCTTGTTTAACGTTGCTATAAACTACTTTAGGGGAGCATGATGCGTTTTTTGTCACCACTGAATTATAAGTCGGCTGTAATTTTTATTCTACTGCTGTGCTTTGCTCTTACCCTGATGCCACTCCCAGGCAGGGTACAAGCCGCAACATTCCAGGTAAATTTCGCTGACGACATGAATGATGGGACTTGCGATGCCACCCATTGTTCCTTGCGCGAGGCAATCAATGCCGCCAACGTCCTGGCTGGCACGGATACCATCACCTTCAACATCCCCGGTGGCGGCGTGCAGACCATCCAGCCCACTACCCCACTCCCCCTCGTCACCAGCCCCGTGACCATCGACGGCACCACCCAGCCCGGCTATGCTGTCGGCGCGCCCGCCATCCTCCTCAGCGGCGCGAGTGCGGTGACATCCACTGTTCCGCCCGATCCGCCGATTGATCTGGTCGGCATCAACATCTTCGGGGCATCCAACGTCACCGTGCGCGGCCTGGTGCTGAATGGCTGGGGTTATGGTGGCGTTGGCATCTTGAACGGGAACAACAACATCATTGAAGGCAATTTGATTGGCACGAATGCGGCAGGGACGGCGGCTGTCCCCAACCTGTACGGCGTCATTATCTACAACGGTTCGAACAACCGCGTCGGCGGCACGACCCCCGCCCAGCGCAACCTCATCTCCGGCAACAACGACGACGGCGTGAACATCGGCGGCCAGACCAGCGCCCAGGCGGTCGCCAATCTCGCCCTGGGCAATTACATTGGCACCAACGCCGCCGGGACAGCCGCGCTTGGCAACGGCGACGACGGCGTAAAGGTCGAAATCGCCGATGGCACGATCATCGGTGGTACAGCCGCCGGGGCGCGCAACATCATCGCCGCCAGCAACAACAACGGCGTGATCCTCAAAGGCGCGAACACCATCAACTCGCTGGTGCAGGGCAACTTCATCGGCACAGACGTGACCGGGACGCTTGACCTGGGTAACAATCTGCACGGAATATTTCTGGAAGAGTCGCCGGACAACATTATTGGTGGGACAGCAGCCGGGGCGGGCAACCGTATTGCCTTCAGCGGTGGCAGCGGAGTCCATGTTACCGGCGCGACTGCGACAGCCAATGCCATCCTGGGTAACTCGATTTTCGCTAACGGCGGCCTCGGTATTGATCTAAATGGTGTCGGCATCACCCCCAACGACCCCGGCGATGCCGATACCGGCGCGAACAACCTGCAAAACTTCCCGGTCGTGACCAGCGGCGGGCCGTATGGGGGCGGCACAACCATCAACGGTGCGCTCAACAGCCAGCCCAGCCAAACCTATCGTCTCGAATTTTTCGCCAATGCCGCTTGCGACCCGTCCGGGAATGGCGAAGGCCAGACCTATCTCGGCTTCACCAATGTAACTACGAACGGGAGCGGCGATGGTGTCTTTTCTGCCAATCTCGCGGTGGTCACTTCAACTGGACAATTCATCACCGCCACCGCCGCCGACCCGAACAACAACACCTCGGAGTTCTCCGCCTGCGTTCCGGTGGTCGTCATCTCAGCGCCCGCTGCCGCGCCCGTCCGCAGCTACTTCAACACCCCCACCGTGCCGCTGTCGTGGAGCGCCGTCACCTATGCCACCGGCTATATCGTCCAGTGGGATGACAACAACGCTTTCAGCAGCCCGGTCACTGAGCCACCCTTGCTCGTCACCCAGCTTGCCACCAGCATCACCGTGCCGGGCGATGGTGTCTACTACTGGCGTGTCCGCGCCACCAACACCGCCGGGACGATCACCCCCTACAGTCCAACCCAGTCCTTCACGGTCGATGTGCCGTAACAAGCTAGAATGTGGAACGCCTTTTGACTCCCCCTCTCTGCGTAGTGGAGAGGGGGCTGCGGGTTGAGGATTTTTCAAACCATTTTCTAATTGACAGATAAGGACATTTGTTCTAAAATTAGGACTGGTCGGAAGCAGTCTATTTGACGCAATTGATAAGTCTGAGAATCGAAAATGGATTCTCATTATCATCAGTTTTATCATGGCCGCAGCAGCAACAGCAAGGGCGACATCATATACCGCCGCCGCCGCCGCCGCCAACCGTGAGGGAAACCGAGCGATGCCAATCGTCTGCCATTTCGCCATTTGCTTTTGTCGTTTTCGTCGTCAGTTTCATTTTGAGGTGGCGGCTCTCAATCGTTAGCCCAAAGTCGTTAGCTTTCAACTTATTCGGGCTAAAGGGTAGCGATGCCTGTTTTTGTATTGGCTAATCGCTAAGGACTAAAAGCTAACGGCTTAAATCACCTCGTAGGACTTCCCCCACAAATTCACCGTGTCGGCCACAATCGACTGTGTGCCGACGATCAGGATCGTGCCGTCCATCCTGGCTTGCGCTTTGGCCTGCTCAATCGCCCCCGCCAGCGAGGGCGCGTGCGACACATGGGCGTTGTACGGTCGCGCCGCCTCGACCGCCTCGCGCGGATTCAAGAAGCGCAGGCTGGGGTTGCGCGTCGTCTCCGTCACGATCAACACCTGGCTCACCACGCCCAGCGCCGCGTACACCCCGCGATAATCTTTGTCCGCTGGGACGCTGATGATCGAGATCACCGGCTGCGTCAGCCGATCCAGCAGGCTCTCGACCAACGCGCCCGCCGACTCAGCATTGATCGCCCCGTCCACATAAATCGCCGGGTTGTCCTGTAGCTTCTCGCAGCGCCCCGGCCAGGTCACATCCGCCAACCCCGCTCTTATGCGCTCGACATATTCCGGCGACCCGTGTGCCAGCCCCGGCAGACGCGCGTGCATGTTCCCTGCCCCGATCACCGCCAGCGTTGCGTTGGCGATCTGGTAGCGCCCCAGGAGCGACAACAATACCTCCCCGTAACGCCCCAGATTCATGCGGATGCCCCGGTCAGTCGTCTCGATATACTCGCCCACGTCCTTCGGCGCGATCCAGTTAAATTCCGCCCCCAGCGCGTCGGCCTCGGCCTGCAAAATATTCAGCACCTCGGACGGTTGTGGCACGCTGTAAGCATGGCTGTAAGCCTTAATGATCCCCGCCTTATGCCACGCGATCCGTTCCAGTGTCGAACCGAGTTGGTCGGGGTGTTCCAGCATGATCGGCGCGAATAGGGACAGCTTGTTTGGCACAACCGAAATATCGTCGAAGCGCCCGCCGCGTCCCACTTCCAGCACCGCCGCGCCCACGCCCTGTTCGTCGAACCAGCGCAGCGCGACCGCCAGGAAAATCCCCTGCGGGCTGAAATATTGACGCTCGTTTAAATGCGCCTCGATCTCGTCAATCTGCGGCGCGAGGTCGGACAGGATGCGCAGCAAATCCGTCTCCGGGATCGCCCGCCCATCCACGCGGATGCGTTCGCGCCAGCTTACCAGGTGCGGGCTGGTAATCATGCCCACTTTATGCCCCAGGTGTTGCAATAACTTGGTGGTAATGACTGTCGTCGAGCCTTTTCCCTTGCTGCCCGTCACGACGCCATACTCGCGCGGCGTATTAACCAGGTTGGCTGCCATCAACAGGCGTCGCGTCGGGCTGATGTCGCGCATTTCTTCGTCCAGGCCGCGTTCTTGCCCCCGTAGTTTACGCATCGACCGAAAGATATACGTAATCGCTTCCGACTCATTCTCGAAAAATAACATGCCTACCCGGCCTTCGGTTGTATAATGAGTGACGCTTAAATTGTGCGGATTTTTCGTGTTTATGCCATACCCAAAGTTCTTGTGGATTGTGTTGTTGGTGCTATTCGGGATGCCCGCGCGCGCCCAAGATGCGGCGCTGCCGGATGGTTTAGTCGTCGCCTGGGTCGCGGAGGACGGGATGCTGGCACAGGTCGGGCAGGGCGCGGCGTTGCCTGTGCCGACGGCTGGCCTCGTCGTCGATATTGCTGTCGCCCCGGACGGGCAGCACATCGCGCTCACCTCCGCCGAAGACCTCCGGCTGCCGCTCGAATTGTGGTCGGTCGGGGTGGACGGTGCATCGCTTCAGCGCCTTGTCGCTCAGGATGGGCTGGCCGCTTCTGCCGACGACCCTGCCTATATTGCTAATGTCGTGTGGTTGGATGCAACGACTATCCTGTTCAGCACCGTCCACCAGGGATCGTTCGGCCTGCAACCACAGGACGACCTGTGGCGTGCCGACATCGACTCCGGCGCGGTGGCGAGGCTGCTCCCATCCGGCGAAGGCGGGCAGTTCAGCGTTAGCCCGGATCGCCAGCAAGTCCTCGTCATAACCGCAGGTGCATATGGCGCAGCCGATGGACGCATCAGCCTGCTCGACGCGCGAACCGGCGGCTTGAGCGACCTGTTCACCTTTCCTGCCGTCAGCACGGCCTCAGAATATCGCTTCTATCCGCAGGTATTTTGGGACGCCGATAGCACTGCCGTGCATGTCGCCATCCCGGACAAAGACCTGGTATACGACGATGTGAACAGTCCGCCCGTTGCCCTGTGGCGGCTCGACATCGACGGTGAGCCAGCGCAAATCGGTGCAGTCCCCGCCAGCTTTTTCGGCCTGCCACAGTGGTCAGATGACGGCGCGTACCTGCTGTATCTCCAACGCCTCGGCGCAGCGACCAGCAATCAGTTCGCCTTGCTGGTGGCGGATGGAAATGGAGAGGACACGACAACCATGACCACTGGCGAGGCCGGTTCGTTCGGCACGCCCACCTGGATACCTGGCTCGACCCAATTCGTGTATGCGCAGAGTGAGCCAGGTGCGCATAGGCTCGCCAGCCCTGGCGCGTCCCTACGTCTGCTGCCAGAGCCGATGTTTAACCTGAAAGTTGTGCCGGGCGGTATCGTCTATGCCAGCGCGCAGGCCGCTCCCTATGAACTCCGTTACCTGCATATGGACGATCTCGTATCGCTCCCTATTGCGACCGTGAACAACCTATACCCAGTCTTTGATGGCATCGTGGTCGGTGATGGGTAAACCATTTGCCCTCTGTGTGCCTTCGTGCATTGTGCCTTTGTGTTATGCGAGGAAGGAAAGATA
>Ga0187894_10006952_pt1 | contig 10865 bp, 10 predicted proteins | sample GBC1701081metaG_FD_136650 | JGI IMG/M metagenome (GOLD analysis project Ga0187894, IMG submission 136650) | White microbial mat communities from a lava cave in the Kipuka Kanohina Cave System on the Island of Hawaii, USA - GBC170108-1 metaG ...
CCGCGGCTGGCACATCGACCTCAACACTCCGCGCTCTGCTGATTCGTGGGTCGTCAGCGGCCGGCCGCACACCATGCTGCTGTTGGTGTTGCTGTCCGAGGTCGGCCCCGACGATGCGCCAACACGCATCCGGGTCGGCTCACACCGCACTTGATTTGGTGAGCCACCGTCTACCATTACGTGCCAGCGCCTGCGGCTGTGATCGCCGCGCGCGTGAGGCGCAGTTGGCCGATCTCTGTGATGTTCTTGGTGAGCTCCACGTTGACCCACATCGCTGTGTGCGTGACGGTGTGCCCGGTGTCCGGGTGCCATGGAAACGATGACGGTCGATGCAGATCGTCGTCATCCAATTGGGCGACGAGCGTTCGCCAGTTGTCACTGAGCTGGCGGAGGTGCGTGATCGCCGCGTTGCCTTGGCCGGGCCAGGTTATGTGTTCGCGGGCGGGGGGTGGCCGGCCGCGCAGCTGATTCACCGCCGACGACCACCACCAGTCGATGTGCCACATCAGCCACCCGATCGTCGGGGTGGGAACCGGGTCGGGTTCAACCTCGGCGAAGTCGGGTCGCCACAACCCTGCCGCATCGCGGCGCACCGTCCAACTGATCGGGCTGGGCTGCCAGAGGCAGTCGTCCTCAACGAGGTTGACGAAGTGCAGCTCGGCCAGCGTCCATACCAGGTCGAACTGCCACAGCAAGTTGTCGACGACTACCTTCCGGGCCGGCATTTACAAACGATACGGGCCGGTCAAGTCGGATCGCCACCCACGTTGGTGGCTGGTGCTTGCACGACTCGTCCGCACCGACCTGGCGAAGGATGCCGCCGGACTGAGGCCAGGGGGTGAGATCCTGCCTATTGCCATAAATCACGCCTGTCAGTGGGACGCATCGTCGTCACATCGACATCAAATTCTAAACCCACCCTGCCGCAGATCATTTCGCCCGTTCGCGGCCTTTGGCTCCAGTTCCCGACACCGAGGTGGTCGAATGCCCGTGGCAGTCGGACCCACCGACCCGCAATGTGCAAGTGCGAGGCGTCGACGATGGTGCCGGTCGGCACCGTGCGACTTCGTCGCACTTACCCGTGCCTTTGTCCGACGGCCGCTCACAGCGAGTCTATAAGGCATTGCGCGGTGTCTTCTCCGGATCGGATCGCACCGTCGACATAGCCGTACCAGCGGGTCGCGGTCTCGGATCCGCAGAAGTGAATCGGTCCGATCGGGGCACGGACGGCGCTGCCATAGTCCGTCCATCCGTTCGGGCCGAAGAAACCGGCGTAGCAGCCGCCTGCGTAAGGATCGGCCGCCCAATTCTTTTCGACGTAGGCCAGCGGTTCATGAGCCTGCTGGCCGAACAGTCTGCCGAGGCAGTCAAGCACCACGCCGCGGCGACGCGCCTCTGAGACGTGGCCGAGCTGGCGGGCTTGGCGTCCTTCCAGGAAAGCCAGTAAGATTCCCGGTCGCCCGTCTGAGGGACTGGCATCGAACGTCACCTTGACGGGTCCGTTGAGGCTGGTTGCCTGTCCCGACAGCCCGGCCGCGCGCCAGAACGGCGTCGGATACAGCGCGTAACACTTGGTCACGGTGCCGGCCGGCATCCGCTGGTGGAGTTGCTGGCGCAGCGCTGGCAGCGGTGGATCGAAATGGACCGCGCTCATTAGGTGCGGGGCAAATGCCAGTACCAGACGCCGACCGCTGAATTGGCTACCGCTGGTCGCGGTCACGGTGATGTTATCCGGCGTCCAGGTCACCGTGCGGACCGCGCTCTCCAGCAGTGGTGGTCGACTTAGGCGCGCGGCCAGCGACGTGGCTATCTGCTGCATGCCGCCATGAACGCGGTCCTGCTGGGCGCCGCCCTGCACCCCGGCCAGCACCTCGACACTGCCGCCGGAACGGATGTAGAACAGCGCATGCAACAGCGACAACTCATCGGGGTGCGCAGCCCAAATCGCCTCGGCCGCAAGCGTCATCACCTCTCGTCCGGTACGAGTGTGAAGATTTCGAGCAATCCAGCCGCCAAGCGTCTGCTGATCCCAGCGTGATCGCCGTGGCGTCTCCCACGGTGTCATCGTCGACACCTCGCGGGCCATCCGGTTCAGCCGGCGCTGTGCTTGCGCGAGATCGACGAGAACTACCGGTCCCAATCGTGGAACGGTGCCCCGGTAGGAGCGCAACCGCCTGCGGTGCTCGATGAGGTTCGCGCCGACGGTATAGGTAGCGAACGTTGTCAAGCCCAACTCGTCGATGAGGGCGCGGACGCGGTCCTGTCCGGGGCCGACCCAGCCAGCGCCCAGATCGAGTGCTACCGGATCGGACCCGGCCGGGCTGCCGGTTTCCGCCGTGTCGGTGTGCGTTACTGCGCGATCCACATGGTGGGTCAAGGTGCGTCCACCCACCCGGTCGCGGGCCTCGACCACAAGCGCATCGACGCCGGCTTGCTGCAAGCGCCAGGCGGTGGTCAGCCCGGCCGGACCCGCGCCCGCCACGATCACGTCAGCGTCCTTTTGTTGCAGCACTGGCGGCGTCACGTCGCCTCCCCATTTCCGCCGTCGCCGTTCGTGTCGTGGGAGCTGATGGTTGTGCGCTGAAAGTGGAACGGGCACATCCGCCCGCCGTGGCCGATCGTCGTGGCGCGGTCGAATGTGAACCCGTCCCGCTTCGGGTTGATGGCGTTGATCCACGCCGCGTCGAAGGCGCACAGCACTTTGGTCAACTCTGGTGCGCCGTGTGCGCTCAGCGTTGTGTGAAAGCCGCACCGATGGACATCGGCGAAGAAGCGATCCGCGTCGTCGACGGGATGCTCGAAGCGAAAATCGCCGCCGAAATCGTGGCCCTCACGGGAGCGGGCATAATCAACCATCGCCCGGAAGGGGTCGTCGGCGGCGTCAAGCATCGCGCGAGTCTGCGCGGCCACGGCTGGGGCCAGCGGCTCGACGAACGCCGCGGTCAACCCGGCGATCAGTGCCGCACGGTCGAAGTGCTCATCGAGAACATCGTAGGCGGCAAAAATCGCGCTCGTGTAATGCAGGTTGCGACGCGCGGTTTCGTCCAACTCCTGTCCGCCTGCGGTGAGCAGCTCAAGGTAGCGCCGCCGGATCTGGAGCATCGCCTCTGCCGGTGTTATCCGCGCCGCGGAGACGCCGGCCGCGAGATCATCATGGATGCGCCCGAAGAACGGCTCGACGACAGCGTTGTGGTCGGCCGCCATGGCATCGACATTTTCCTCGCCGAGAGCTTGTATTTCACTAGTCATGTGGTGATCCTTAGGTCAGGACCACCCGCGCCAAACTGACTCGTGTCAGTGCACAGCCAGTTAGCCCGAGCGGCCCGGGTTGACCAGCGCGCTCCACCACCAACCGGCGCCGTATGAATTGCACATCAAGTACATCGTCGTTGCCGAGCCGTGTCAACCGCGAAGTAGACCGAATCTTCCACTGCATCCGCACTGCCGGACAGTACATCCTGGTCGCTGTGACTCAGGCTCGCCGCAGCAGATAGAACACATACCCGTAGCTGTCGTCAGACACGTCAAAGACATCGATCTCTCGCACGATTTGGGCGGCGAGCGCACGGACTTTGTTGTCAGGATGATCCAGGAGAGCTTGCGCGCGGGGCATCAGGATCTCGTAGTACCCGTCTGTCCAGGCGTTCCTGGGAAGCGCTTGAGTGGTGAGCACGGTGTAACCCGCGTTCTCGGCGATCGCCACGTTCTCCGGCACGGAGGCCATGTCGGGATAACCCGTCCGAAAGAACTCAGTGACCACATCAGGAACTCGCGCCTTCAGCCAGGATAGTTCGCTGACCACGGCGAAGGCGTCGGGGCGCAGCGCCACGGCCCAAGTCGTCAGCGCCTGGGAGAAACCGATGTTGTAGGCCGAACATTCCGACCAGAGCAGATCGACGTTTCGGAAGGCGTGCGGTATGTCCGTCATGTCCATGCAGTGCACCTCGAGCAATTCCTCGATCTTCGCCTCGGTGGCCAATTGCACCAAGTCGTCCAGGAATGGCTTGCTGGAGTCGACGGCGTGGACTAGGGTACCGAGTTCCTGTGCCAGCGCCAGGGTTTGGCGACCCGTGCCGCATCCGGCATCGACGACCACGTCGAACTGGCGCTGCGGCAGAAGCTGCAAGGCTTGCAACGTCTGCTCGTTTGCGCCTGGCCCGAGCTTATCCATACCGCCGAACATCAGGTTGATTGGATCGGGGACGTTCACCTGCGTAACTCGGTCATGATCGTCGGACTGGTATCACGACTGCGAATCGCCATGCACCGCAACATGATCGCCCTGTCTTGAACCCATCGGTCATCACGACCCCTGTGCAGGGGCGGCGGATCTGACGCGCAGTGGCAGCGAGATCGGCCCGCGTAGCGAGGGTGTGGAGGTCCAGCGGACGGGGCCCTCTGCACTCAACTCGGGACCGGCGTCGAGCACGCGCTCGACGGCGACGCGGGTTTCCAGCCGGGCGAGGTGAGCGCCGAGGCAGAAGTGAATTCCTGATCCGAATGCGAGATGGCCGCTCGTGCCCCGCGCGACATCGAACCGATCGGGGTCAGGGTACTTGGCCGGGTCGCGATTGGCCGCGCCGTAGAGCAGGACCACCCTCGCGCGGGCCGGAATGGTGACGTCCCCCACGACATAGGGACCGGTGGTGGTTCGGCAGGCCCACTGCACCGGCGAGTTCCAGCGGGCGGCCTCCTCGATCGCGGCCGGAATCAGTGCCGGGTCCTCCCGCAGGAGTGCCTGCTGATCGGGATGGGACGCCAGCGCATGAAGCAGTGTCCCGATCAGATTGGTCGTCGTCTCGTTGCCGCCCACCAACAGTAGTACCGCGAACAATGCGGCTTCGTCCGCAGTGAGCTCGCCGGACTCGGTTGCTGCCGCGAGCCGAGCCATCAACGAGTCGGTCGACTCGGTGCGGCGGAGTTGCTGATCCAAGAACATCGACATCGCCAGCGTCGAGCGCGCGCGAGCGAGGGATACCAACCACATTTCCGACCACGTCGTGGCCCCGAAGAGTGCGACCACGTCGTCGGACCAGCGGCGGAACTCCTCGAAGCGGTCGTTGGGAACGCCTAACAGGTAGGCGATCACGCCCACCGGAAGCGGGATGGCCAGGCTGCTGACGACATCGACGGTGTGCCCGCGGGCGAGGTCGTGAACACCGGCGCTCGCCCAGCGTTCGACCTCCGAGTGAATTCCGGTCAAGGAGCGCTTGGTGAACGCTGCCGATGCGACCCCCCGCAAGCGAGTGTGATCGGGGCGGTCACGCGAGAGCATCGTCGGCAACGACATCGGCCGCGCCAGGATTCCATCCGCCGACGAGAGTTGGTCGTGGTCGCGGGCCGCGGCGCGAACATCGCCGTGGTGCGAGAGGAACCACAGATTTCGGCGTTCGTTCACGCACACCCGGCCGCTGGCCTGAAGGGCCGTGTAGGCCGGGTATGGATCCGCCACGATCCGATCGCTGAGTGGGTCGAACTCCGTGCGAGGAACATGCGCCGGCGCCACCGACGCGTCGGCCTGTAGCGCGCTTCGCCACGCGGAGTAAGCCGCGCCGGCAGCCAGCCGATAGGTGAAGCCCGCCCCGGCTCGAAGCGTATCCACGATTCGTCCGTACGGCGGCCCGACGTCGGTCATCCTCGGCACTGAATCCATCCTACGAACGTCCTGTTTGAAGTGGCCAACAACCAGCAAGCGGCCTAGCCCTACGGCCGGCGGGCAACGCCGAGCACGTGGCTGACTCGGGGCGGAAACGGGAGCGCGGTGAACGCGAAACGTTCACAGGTCTCGATCTGAAAGCCTGCCCGCTCGATTGCGCTCGGAGTGTCCCGGTCGAGATGGCACCCGCCCACGAAGCGTGGGTACATGCGCCTGCTGAGGGATCTCTCGAGGTGGGCGAGCATCGGCCGTGCCGATACCACGTGCTCGTAGAACCGTAGCTCCCCCTGGGGGCGGATAACGCGAAACATCTCACGCAACACCGCGGGCTGATCGGCGACAGAGCACAGCAGCAGTGAGGCGATGGCGACGTCGAATGATCCGTCTTCGGCGGGCAGCCGATCGGCCAGCCCGTCGACGACGCGCACCGCGACGGCGGCCTCTGCCGCTGACTCCTGGGCCCGCGCCCGCAGGTAGGGCTCAGGCTCGACCGCAACGACCTCATCGACGCCGGAAGGGTAGTGCGCGAAATTGAGGCCGGTACCCGCGCCAACCTCGATCACCCGGCCGGAGCAGCCGGAAAGGAGCCGGATTCGGTGTTCCCTTTGGCCCCTGCGTTCAGCCCGATCGGCGAGCCTCGTGTAAGAACGAGCGAACATTGGGTGACGGACCACGTCTGGGGTGACTGTCATGGTCGGCGTTCCTCTCTACGAACTGCAAGCCGGGTTTGGAGTCCGAGGCGACGTCGTGTCGCCGCTAGACCCACCGTCAACACGATCTACGGTCCCGCGACAGATGACCGAGACCCGCCCATGCTGCGACCAGTGCCGCCTCGAGAGCAAGATCCAGGCGGTAGATGGGTGGCACCTCGCGGAACGAGTAGGCGTCGTTGGCCGCCAATTGAGCCGCTGCGCTGGCCGCGAGCATTCGTCTGCCGGGGGTGATCGAACCCGTGTATCCCATGCGCACGAGCGCGGTTCCAACGATCACCATCCACCCCGCGTGAGCCCGCAACACCCAGTCCACCCGGCCGGATATTTCGTGACGCCGCTTGTAGTGCTCCTTTCCGAGCAATGCCCATCCCGCGAAGCTCAGATATGACGCGCCCTGCAGCAGCGCCACCGCGCGCATCGACCGCTCGACACGTCGTTGACCGCCTTGTTGCCTCATGCCAACGCCGCCGATGCCGGAGGCTGATCGGCGGTGCTGTTCGATGCGCTCTGATGCGGCGCATAGGCCGGTTCGGGTGGACGTCGCTGCGCCCAGGCTGCGTCGCTTCCAGTTGCCCGGCGAGGCTCAGCAGCGTGCCCTCGCCACCGGTAGTAGCGACGAACTGAACGCCCAGCGGGAGACCGGCATCGGTCCAGTGCAGCGGCACCGACATCGCGGGCCGTCCGGTCACATTCGCCAGCGGGGTGAACGGCGTCATCGCGGCACGTTGCGTCGACTGGCGAAGAATCACCCGATACGCGGGGCGTGCGGTGTGGGTACGGAGCACCACTCGCTCGGCGCGCTGCTGCCATGGCGACAGATCATAGGCACCGATCTCCGGCGGCGGGGCCGCCACGGTGGGCGTAAGCAGCAGGTCGAAGCGACTGTGGAAGTCGGCAAGGCTGCGCGTGTAGGTGTGCCACCGGTTATGGCAGCTGTGGTATTCGGCTGCAGAACGCGACCGACCGACCGCCGCCATCAGCAGCGTGTCGGGTTCGAAAGCCTCGTCGCTACAGCCGGTCAGCTCCTTCACCTTCGCCACTCGGGCGGCAATCCTGGCGTAAAAGATGGTCACGTAGTCCTCCGCAAACTGTGCTCCGTCGTAGCTCGGCGCGTCCTGGGTGACCTCGTGGCCCAGCCCGGCCAGCACGGCGGCGGCGCCGCGCACCGCGGCGACGGCTTCGGGATGAACCGTCCCTGGCCCCAGCGGTGCCTGATCGGTGAAGCCGATACGTAGGCGACCGGGGTCACGCCCGACATCCTCCCGATAGGGGCGGGCGGGCATCTCGATCCGAACCGCGCCCGTCGCTTCGGGCCCGGCCATCACGTCGAGCAGCGCGGCGCTGTCGCGCACGGTACGGGTGAGCACCCCGTTGACCGAAACGCCGTGCAGCACCTCCCCTGAGACCGGACCGTGGGGTACCCGGCCACGGCCCGGTTTGAGTCCGAACAATCCGCTCCACGCCGCCGGGATCCGGATCGAGCCCCCGCCATCGCTTGCCCCCGCGGCGGGCACGACACCCGCCGCGACCGCCGCAGCCGATCCACCCGAGGAACCGCCTGGGGTGTGTCCCGGGTTCCAGGGGTTGCGGGTGGCCCCGAACGCCGCGGGCTCGGTGACCGGCTTCGCGCCGAACTCCGGGGTGCTGGTCTTCCCGAAGACCACCAGGCCCGCGTCGAGCCAGCGGCGAACCACCTCGGTATGTTCCCGAACGGGAACATCGCGCATCGCGGAGTTTCCCTGCGACGTCGGAACTCCGGCAAAGTCCTGAACGAGGTCCTTGATCAGAAAGGGAACGCCGGACAACGGACCTACGGGCGGGTCGGCGGCGAGCCGACGGGCCTGCTCGTACATCGGAAGGGTGATCGCATTGATCGTGGGGTTTACGGCTTCGGCCCGCTCGATCGCTGCTTCGAGGACCTCTGCTGCAGTGACCGCACCCTCGGCGATCAGACCTGCCAATCCCACCGCGTCGTGCGCTAGGTATTCGTCTTGTTTCATCGATCCTCCCAGTGTGGATACGTCGTCGTTCCTGCGGCGATCATGATGGGGCTGCGCTCGCTCACCTGCGGGCGGTCGGGGCGGGGTCCGTAGGTATTGAGGAATAGAGCCGGCCCAGTCCCGAGCTCGCCGTTGGCCCGCATCCCAAGCAGGGCCGCCATGGCCTTGGCGGTGTAGACGGGCTCGAGCTCAAGGCCCTCGGCGTCGAGCGCCCGAGCCTGCGCACCTGCCGCCTCGGGTGTGCCGTATCCGTAGCCGGGTCCCAGATAGGCGCGCGTGACCGTCACCTCGCAGCTGGGAGGCGACAGGTAGGGCCGAACACCCGGGGGGCACAACAAGCGATGCGATCGTTCGGCGAGCGAGTGCACTCGGGCCTGGTCCAGGTTCAGCCGGTCATTGACCGCGACGGCGACCACCCGGGTTGCGATTCCAGCGATCCGCAGGCCGAGCAGCAGACCCGCTGCAGTACCGCCGGACCCGAGGGCGACGACAATGTGGTGGGGCCGCGGAAGATCCCCGGCGTGGATCTGCTCGGCGATCTCCAGGCCGGCCTCCACATAGCCGAGCGTGCCCACCGGCGACGACCCGCCAACCGGGAGCGCATAGGGCAGCCGCCCGCCGTGTGTGTGGCGAAGTCGGAGCCACGGCATCGCGGCGCGGGTGCGAGCGGTCGTGCCCGTGCGATACAGGCGGGCACCAGAGCGCTCGAGGCGCTCGAGCTGCGCGCTGACGTGGTCATCGACGGGCTGATCGGTCAGCGCAATGATCGTGCGAAGACCATGCTGACGGCCGTAAATCGCGGTCGCCAGCCCGAAGTTGGTGCCCAGCCCGCCGACGGTGATGAGCGCGCTGCGGCGTCGCCGCAGCGCATCAGGGATCACCCATTCCAGCTTGCGGACCTTATTGCCGCCCCAGCCACCCTCGCCGTAGAACGAGTCGTCCTTCAGCCAGATCTCACCCTGCGCTCCGTCCTCGAGACGGGACAAGCGCCGCACCGGTGTCGGCGAGATCCCGAGCGCGAGATGTGGCAGTGAACTCTCCAGCTGTGGATAACGCTGATGAAGGCGAGGAATGGTGCTCGACATCAGAGCAGGACCTGCGCGAGTGCCGAGAGCCGTCGCGCGCGCATCCGGCACAACAGGTGAGCCGCCAGCCACACCAGCGGCGTCACAACGCCGGCTTCGACCTCAATTGATTCGCGATAGCGGCAACCCTCGCCAGCGCTGGACTCCACGACCATGTGATGGTTCCAGGTGCGGTAGGGTCCGCCGCGCTCCCGCAGCAACATCGTCATCTCGCTGTCGTCGACCCGCTCGAAACGCTGCCAGTGCCGCCACGCCGGTACCCGGCCAAAAAGCATGACCCGGTGGGTCGCTTCGTAGCCTTCGTCGCGGACCGGGGGCATCGTTCCGGCGAACCTGAACAATCCACCGCTGAGAAACTCCTGCGCGGCGCTCTTGCGTACCAGCCGCCAGGCCTGGTTCCCCGCGAGGGCGAGGTCAACTATGCCGCGCGCTGTCCACGACTTCACCGGTACCCCGCAACGCCCGATGCGCAGCTGGCCTCGGACCCACCGTCTGGTGGCAGCGCCGCCTCAGGCCCGGCCAGCGCGATCGGCGATATAGTAGACGTCCACGACACAGTACAATGATACAGGTGATGGTACAGATGTCCAGTAAACTGCCCGAGCAGTACCAAAACTCGCCGGTCGACGATCTGACGCGCCGCGCCCGGATCCGTGGGGCGGCCCTTGAACTGATCGCCGAGCATGGGGTGGAGGGCATCTCGGTGCGAACGGTCGCGAAGCGGGCCGGGGTATCTCCGAACCTGGTGATCCACCACTTCGGTTCCAAGGAAGGCCTTCGCGAGGCGGTCGACGAAGCCGCCAGCGCGCGCATCGACGGCGTCTTCGAGGCACTCGCGGAAACCGATCTCGCACCCCCACGCGTGCTGGAGGTGTGCGCGGAGCAGACGCTGCGGCTCGCCCGCGAGGAGCCCCAGCTTGTCGACTACTTTGCCCGCGCGCTCGCCGAGGGCACGAACTCGGCGGTGGTGCTCTTCGATCAGCTCTTGGCGCTGGCCCGCTCGAATCTCGATGGCATGCGCGAAGCGGGTGCACTCCGCGCCGATGCCGATGTCGACATGCTGGCCTTGCAAGCCGTTACGCGTTGGCTTGCGCCGGTGTTGCTGCGCCCCTTCCTCGAACGCCACCTACCGGACTCACTGCTGTCGGAACCCCAGCTGCGGCGTTGGCTCGACGCCCAGTCTGATCTGCTCCTCAACGGGCTGTACGCCGGCGGCGTATCGGGTGCACACGATGAACCCGATGGCTCAGCGCCGGCGCTGAGCAGTTGACGACGATCCTGTGGTCGGCACAGCGCGCGTCCAGCGACCCGTCATCCGGTCGCTGACGGGTGGTCCGGCCACGGTCGTCGGCACTGAGAGCAGGTCACGAACGTTACGATCGGGTCGTTGACGTGCCAATGATCGAGGAGG
>Ga0187894_10006953_pt1 | contig 10865 bp, 7 predicted proteins | sample GBC1701081metaG_FD_136650 | JGI IMG/M metagenome (GOLD analysis project Ga0187894, IMG submission 136650) | White microbial mat communities from a lava cave in the Kipuka Kanohina Cave System on the Island of Hawaii, USA - GBC170108-1 metaG ...
CCGAGATAGACGACGTCGACATCACGAGCGATCTCGGCGACCCGCCGCGCGGCCCGTCCGGGATCGTCATCCCGGCGCACGACCAGCGCAGCGCGCTGGGTCGTCGATTCCGCCACTCCGCCACCAGACGCGGAGCAGCCAACGAGAAGCGCGACGAAACCGACGACTGCGCCAGCGGCGCCGACCAGGAGCGGGGCTCGACCAGCGAACAGCGCTGCGGCGCGAAGGAGATGCGCGCAGTAGCGAACACGCAAGGGAGAGCGTCGCTTTCGGGGGAGGGCCTGGGAGGGGGCCGTCGAGGCCCCCTCCCAACTCTAGAGTCGCCGTCGCAGCACGCCGGTCAGCGCGTTGCGGAATCGGGGATCGTCCGGACTCAGGCGCACCGCCTCGCGGCACGCCGCTTCGGCCTCCGCCCAGCGCCCCTGACGGGCGAGCGTGGCGCCCAGGCGAGAGTGGGCCTCGGCATGATCGGGCTTGACGCGAATGGCCTCACGGTACGCGGCCTCGCACTCGGCATGCTTGCCCTGGCGCTCGAGCACGGTCCAGAGATGGAAGTGGCTCTGCGAATCGTCGGGTCTCAACCGCAACGCCTCGCGATACGCCACCTCGGCCTCGGCCCACAGGCCCTGGGCGGACAGGGCCGCGCCGAGCCCGCGGTGGGAGAGCGATCGGTGTGGCTTCACGGCGATCGCCTCGCGGAACGCCTCGGCGGCTTCCGCGTGACGGCCCTGCTCGCTCAAGAGCTCACCGAGATCTGCCCGCGCTCTCGCATACGTCGTCTTGATGCGGATGGCCTCGCGCAGCGCCGCTTCGGCCTCGTCGAACTTGCCCTGGAAGTAGAGCCCCATGCCGAGCCCGCGGTAGAGCGATGCGCCGTCCGGCCGCACCTTGATGGCCTCGCGATACGCGGCCTCGGACTGCGCGTACTTGCCCTGGCGCCCGAGCCCGAGCGCGAGGTTCGCATGCGCGATCACGTCGGTCGGACTCAGGCGAATGGCCTCGCGCAGGGCCATCTCCGCCTCGGCGTGACGGCCCTGGCGGCCGAGCGCGATGCCGAGATCGACGCGGAGGTCAGCGTTCCCGGGCGCGATCGCCACGGCCCGACGGAACGCGGCGGCCGCCTCGGGCAGAAGGCCCTGGGCCTCGAGGGCGAGCCCAAGGTCAGCGTAGAGTTGCGCGTCGTCCGGCTTGAGCCGAATGGCCTGGTGATAGGCGCGCGCCTCCTCGGCCCACTTGCCGAGACGGCGCGACGTGGTGGCGAGCCCGAGATAGGCTTCGAGGAGATCGGGCGCGTAGCGCACGGCGTCGCGGAAGGCAGTCTCCGCCTCGGGATACTTGCCCTGCCGCTCGAGCATCAGCCCGAGCCGGCAGAGCCAGAATCCGTTGGTCGGGTGCAAGCGGACCGCGCGCGCGTACGAGTGGACGGCCTCGGCCGGCCGCCGCATCCGCTCGAGGATTCGGCCGAGGCTGCCGTGCAGATCGGGGTCGTTCGGCGTGAGGGCCAGCGCGTCTCGATACGCCGCCGCCGCTTCGGTCCACCTGCGCTGCCGCCGGCATGCGTCGCCCAGGTGCACGTGGGCCCGGACCGAGGTTGGCTGGATGCGAATGGCCTCGCGAAACGCCGCGGACGCTTCCTGGTTCCTGCCGATGGTGAGGAGAGCCAGGCCCAGGCCGTCGTGCAGGATCGGGTTGCCCGGTGCGACGGCCACGGCCTCGCGGTAGGCCGCGACCGCCTCCACCGTCTTGCCGAGACGCGCCAGCGTCACGGCGAGGTTGTGCCGGACCTCGGGATTGTCCGGAGCGAAGTGCGCGGCCTCCCGGATCGCGTGCTCCTCGTCGGCGTCCTTGCCCTGCCGTCGACATACCGCGGCCAGGCGGAGCCACGCCAGCGCATGGTCGCGCTTCCACCGGAGCGCCTCGCGGTAGGCGGCTTCGGCGTCGGCCCACTTCCGCTGCCGCTCGAGCGCGATGCCCAGCTTGAAGTGGGCCTTGACGCTCCTGGGCTCGAGCTGCGCGGCCGCTCGCAGGTCCTCTTCCGCTTCCGGATTGCGCCCCTGGCTGAGCGAGCGGTCGCCGCGTTCCAGCCTCACGGCGAACTCGTCCATGCCCGTCAGGGTACGGGGCAGCCGAAATGAGTGTCAAGTTGAGGCCGGCGGAGCGGTCGAATCAGACGAGCGCGATCGGATCGTCGACGAAGACGGTGTACGTCCGCGGGCGGCTCCGTGCGGCATCGTCGGGATTCACGTACACGATCGAGCTTCGCCCGCGAATCTCCGCCGGCAGGATGGACACGCGGACGAAGCTGGTCTCCCCGTCGGGCGCAGCGACGGCGAGGACGGGCTCCCGGCCGCTCTCGAACCATGCATCGCCCGCGCGCATCGCGCGCGGAGCGCCGTCTCCGACGGTCACGTCGAGGCGTCCGCGAAGGAGGCGGCGGATGCCGCCCCCGCGATGGCCGTGCGGCAGCGCGACGCCGCCGGGCTCGAAGTCGACTCGGTCGCAGCGCATGAGCCAGCCGCCGGCGGGGTCGAGGTCCATCGTGGCGTCGAGCGCGACCGCGCCGCCCGCCGGGGAGAGAGGCGTTGCGCTGAGATCGAACCGCAGCACGTGGGCGCCGGCCGTTCCCGCCTGGGCGCGCGCCTCGCTCGCAGCGCGGCAGGCCTGATTGGTCGCGATTCGAACTGGCGTGGGACTGGCCGCGATGACGAGGTCGCCGGCCGCGAGGTAGAGCACGCGGTGCGCCGCAGGCAGCGCGGGGGTCCAGCTCGCGCCCGGCGCGAGACGGTCCTCGACCAGGCGCAGCGACCAGCGCACGCCTACTCGCCTCGGAGCGTCGGGTCGAGCATGTCGCGGAGACCGTCGCCCGTCCGGCTCACCACGATCGACGCGATCATCAGGACGACACCGGGGAACGTCGAGATCCACCACGCCGAGTCGAGGTAGTCGCGCCCCTCGTGGATCATCCCGCCCCACGAGGGCGTCGGCGGCTGGATCCCGAGGCCGAGGAAGGACAGCGTCGCCTCGAGCACGATCGAACGCGCCAGCTCGAGCGTCGCCACGACGACGATGGAGGACAGCACGTTCGGCAGCACGTGGCGGAGCACGACGCGCCACACCGAGCCGCCGAGCGCGTGAATGGCCTCGACGAACTCGCGCGAGCGCAGGACGAGCACCTGCGAGCGCAGGATGCGGGCGTAGGAGACCCAACCGGAGAGTCCGATGACCACGATCAACGTCGGGAAGCTCGGACCGAGCACGGCGATGATGCCGATGGCGAGCAGGATGAACGGGAACGCGAGCTGCGCGTCGGCCACGGTCATGATGACGGCGTCCACCCGGCCACTGGCGAAGCCCGCGGCGATGCCGAGCGCCGCCCCGAGGACGCCGCCCACGACGACGGCGGACAGGCCGATCGCGAGCGAGACGCGCGAACCGTAGATCACGCGCGACAGCACGTCGCGTCCGAGATGATCCGTGCCGAAGAGGTGCGCGCGCCCGTCGGCGCCATCCAGCGTGGGGGGCGACAGCCGTCCCCGGAGCGACTGGCGGGTCGGGTCCTGCGGCGCGAGCCATGGCGCCGCGAGGGCAACGACCGCGAGGAGCGCGATGAATCCGACTCCGGCCACGGTGATCCACGGGACACGCCGGCCGTGGATGCGGAGCCACGGGGTCCGGAGCGGCAGCGCGACCGCCTCAGTGGGTGCGGATGCGGGGATCGAGGAGGCCATAGACGAGATCGATGGCGAAGTTGATCGCGATGAACATCAGCGCGGCGAGGAAGACCGTGCACTGCACGACCGGGTAGTCCCGGTTGTAGATGGACTGCACGGCGAGCCGTCCGATGCCGGGCCACGAGAAGACCGTCTCGGTCACCACGGCGCCGCCGAGCAGCGTGCCGAACTGGAGCCCCGTGATCGTCACGATCGGGATGGCGGCGTTCTTCAGCGTGTGCTTGGCCACGACCCAGGTCTCGGCCACGCCCTTGGCGCGCGCCGTGCGGATGTAGTCGGCGCCGAGCACCTCGAGCACGGCCGAGCGCGTGAGCCGGGCGATCGAGGCCATCGTGAACGCGCCGAGCGTGAGCGCGGGCAGCACGAGGTGCCTCCAGTCACCGCGCCCCGAGGTCGGGAAGAGGTCCGCCTTGAGCGCGAGGAGCAGGATGAACAGGATGCCCAGGAAGAACGTCGGCGCCGATTGACCGATCAGCGCCACGCCCATCGCGGCGTGATCCACGAGCGAGTTGCGCTTCATCGCCGAGAAGAGCCCGATGGGCACGGCGGCCAGCGTCGCGAGCACGAAGGCGGTGAGCCCCAGCTCGAGGGTGGCCGGGATGTAGCCCTTCACGACCGTGAACGCAGGCTCCTTGTAGTGAATCGAGCGGCCGAAATCCCCACGGACGACGTTCATCAGGAACAGCCCGTACTGGACCGGCAGGGGCTGGTCCAGCCCGAGCTCGGCGCGCACGCGGAAGATCTCGCTCCGGGGCGCGTCGGGCGGCAGGAGCAGCGGCACGGGATCCCCGGACAGCCGCATCACGACGAACACGACGGTGGAGACGAGCCAGAGGGCGATCAGCGCCCGGGTGATTCGCTGGGCGAGGTAGGGAACGAACCCGCGCATCGGGAGGACCCCTCTCGAGTCCCCGCCCGCGCCGGAGGGCCGGGCAGGCGGGAACCCGAGGAGGGAACCGGGCTACGCGCGACGGAACTTGAAGTTGAACTTGCGAACCTCGAACTGCTGGTTCGGGTTCGGCGTCCACTCCAGGTACTTCTGCATCCCGTAGTCCTCGTAGGGCTGGATCACGGGCAGCCACGGGAAGTGCTCGAGGAAGATCCTGGTCATCTTCTTGTAGGCGTCGCCGCGGAACTTCTCGTCGACGGAGAAGCGCGCCGCGGCGCCGAGCTCGTCCCACTCGGCCTGCCGCCAGTAGTCCTGGGGACCGCCCGGCCCGAGGAGCCGCCACATCATGCCGTCGGGATCGCCGAGCGTCGACGTCGGATCCGACCACCACAGCCCCTTGAAGCTCTTGTCGCGGTTCTTCTGCGCGCGCACGGAGAACTCGAACACCTCGACCTTGGCGTTGACCCCCACGTCCTTCCACATGGCCTGGATCGCCTCGGACATCGGCTTGTCGTTGGCCGTGTAGCCGACCGTGGTCTCGATGACGATCTCCTCGCCCTTGTAGCCGGCCTTCTTCAGGCGCTCCCTCGCCTCCTTCGGGTTGTAGGCGAGCGGGGGCAGCGAGGCATCGAAGTGATTGTCGCCCTTGGCGATGGGCTGGCTCGGGACGATGCCTCGCCCGCGCCACAGCTCCTTCACGATCGCCTCGCGGTCGATGCCGAGCGAGAGCGCCTGCTTGACGAGCGGATTGTCGAGGGGCGGCACCTTGCTGTTGACGGCGAGCACGTACAGGCCCGCGTAGAGCGCCCCGACCATGCGGGTCGACGCGTTCGCGTTGACCTTCTCGCCCTGATCGGGCGGGAGCTGGGTGATCACGTCGATCTCGCCCTTCAGGAGGCCCGCGATGCGCGGCGCGGCCTCGGGCACCGACCGGAAGACGACCCGATCGGCATCGATGCGCCCTCCCCAGTAATCGGGGTTGGCCTCCAGGACGAGCCTGTCGTCCTTCGTCCACGACACGAATCGCACCGGCCCCGTGCCGACCGGCTTTCGGTTGAACCCCTCGGCACCCGTCGCCTCGAGGTACTTCTTCGGCACGATCTGGCCGCCGTAGAACGCGAGGCGCGCCGGCAGCAGCGGATCGGGCTTCTTCGTGTGGATGACGAGCGTGTTCGCGTCGGGCGCCTCGATGCGGTCGATCGTCGTGAACACGGTGGCGACCCGCGTCTTCGCTGCGGGATCCAGCGTGCGCTCGAGACTCCACTTCGCGTCGGCCGAGCTGAACGCATCGCCGTTGTGCCACTTGACGCCGGGGCGCAGCTTGAACGCCCACGCAGTCTGTCCCTGAAGCTTCCATTCCGTGGCCAGCCCCGGATGGAGCTTTCCGTCGGGATGTCGGCTGATCAGGTTGTCGAAGACGTTGAACGAGACGCGGATGTCGTTGGAGGACGTGCTCATGTGCGGATCGAACATCGATACGTCCCCACCCTGTGCGACCACGAGTTCCTTCTTCTGCGTGGTCTGGGCGTGCGCGGGTCGGGCGTGCGCGCCGGGGACGGCGCCAGCGGCGCCCAAGGCGGCTGCGCCTTTCAGCAGATCACGTCGAGTCAACTCCATGCTCGGGTTCCTCCCTGGTGCAGAGATCGGGATTTCGCGGGTCGCATGAGGGCGCCAGTGCCGGGACGCGGACCGGCTCGCGGTGGCGTCATTTATATGGCCAGCCACGCGATGTGTCAAGGCCAGGCGCCCTACGGGCGCCCTCCCGGACCCGCTCTGAAGGGTTAACAACGGGGAGCATGTCGCTGTTCCAGCCCCCGGGGGCGTGGCTTGCCGTGGATCGCGGTTCGAGCGCCCGCGCGGCGCACGCGGGCCCGGGAGGGCCGTCGCCTCCCTCCGATCTTCTACCGGCGGCCGCCGTCCCCCTGGGGCGCGCCGGGAATCTGGAGCAGCGGCACGGCGCCGCCGCCGCCCAGGCTGTACTGGGGCAGGCGACCGTCCCAGCGCGCGAGGTACTGCTGCTGGATGAGCACGGGCGTCAGCGAGGAGGCCACGCGGGCGTTGTACGTGGCCTCGGCCTCACCCTTGATGCGGAGCGCGTCGGCGACCCCCTTGGCCTCCTCCCGCGCCGCATCGCCCTTGCCCTTGGCCGTGGCCGCGGCGATCTCCGCCTGCCGCTGGGCCTGGATCAGCTCGTAGCGCTTCTGCTCGGCCTTCTGCTCCTCGATCTGCTTGGCCTCGATCGCCTTCTCGTAGTTGGCGTCGAACCGGATGTTCGCGAGTGCGGCCTCCTTCATCTCGACGCCGTACTTGACGAGCCACGCGGTGATGTCGCGCTGCACGTCGCCCTTGATGACCGGCCGCTTCTGGAGAATCTCGGCGGCGTTGTGCAGCGCCGTGTTCGACTTGAGCACCTCCTGCGCGGCGGGATCGATGATGACCGCGGGGTAGTCGAGGCCGATCCGCTGATACACCTCGGGCGCCCGGTCGGGCAGCAAGCGGTAGTTCAGGACCATCTCGACGTGGACGGCCTGGAGATCCTTCGACGCGGCGTCGTACTTGGCCGAGCGGCGCTGGACCTGCGTCGACATCAGCGTGACGTCGAGCAGCGGGTTGATGAAGTTGAGCCCCTCCGGCAGCGCCCGGGGTTGCACGCGGCCGAAGAGCGTGGCCACCCCGACGTGTCCGGCCGAGATCACCTTGAACGTCGAAAGCAGGACGACGACGGCGGGGAGGAGGACCGCGACGGCGAGCGCGGCGCGCGACGCCAGCCGGAGCACTCCAGCCGAGCGCTGCCAGTCGGGCCTTCCCGCGAGCGAGGCCAGCATGCGGGACGCGGCGAGGCCGACGACGAAGACGATCGCAGCGAACACCAGCTTGCCCATGGGGCCTCCCGGCCGGCGATCAACGTCCCGCCGATTCTATTCCTGCAGGCCGGTCTCGGCCGAACTTTCAGCCCGCGACTGTCCGGACCTCGTCGCGCAGCCGATAGAGCCGCACGGGCCCGTCGACGTTCTTCACCTCGCGCACACCGAGGTCTTCTACGGGCAGGCCGGCGGGCAGCCGCGCGCGCGTGCTCGCGCTCAGCACGATCTCGCCCGCTCCGGCCTGCCCGGCCAGGCGCGCGGCGAGATTGGTCGTCATACCCGAGGCGGTATAGGTCCACCGCGTGCCCGCGCGGCCTTCGATCTTCGTCGCGCCTAGCAGCGCGGGACCCGTGTTGACGCCCACGTGCATCTCGAGCGGCTCGAAGCGGGCGGACAGCTCGGCGCCGATCTCGGCCGCTCGCTGGTGAATGGCCCGGGCCGCCTCGATGGCGGCCCCGGCGTGATCGCCCTCGTGGAAGATCACCATGAGCCCGTCGCCGGCCGTCTCGTTGACGTCGCCGCCGTGCTTGACGATCTCGTCGAGGAACGCGCCGAAGTAGCGCTCGACGAGCGCGCCGAGATCGTCGGGGGCGAGTCGCGCGGTGAGCCGCGTGTAGCCCGTGATGTCGGCGAAGAGCACGGTGACGTCGGTCTCGCGCTTGTCGAGCGAGGGCGCCTCCGGAGAGGCCTCGATCAGCTCCTGCACGCGTCGCGGGACGAACTTGGCGAGGTTGCTGCGGATCATGAGGCTCTTCTCCAGCTCGCGCGCATAGTCGAGCACGCGCCGATGGGCCTCGGCGTTGGCGACGGCCACCGCCGCCTGATCGGCGAGCGTCTCGAGCAGCTCGAGGTCGTCGTCGGTGTAGGCGGCCTCCGAGCGTTTCGGGCCGAGCACGAGCAGCGCCTGGAGCGCGTCCTGGAAGCGGAGCGGGACCAGCACCTCGGCGCCGAGGCGATCGTAGGCGACCAGCGCGGACGCGCGCTCCTCCGCGAAGCGGGGGTCGGCGGCCACCTGATAGCGCGAGAGCGCGCCGGGTGCCGCGTCCAGAGCGGCCAGCGCCGCGGGCGGGAGATCGTCGAGCACGAGACGGGCCGAGCGCGCGTGCATCGCCGACTCGATGGTCGAGGTCAGCCGCCGGGTGATCTCGTCGAGGTCGAGGAGGCTCCGCATCGACCGCGCCAGCGCCTGGATCGTGCGCGCGTAGTCGTAGCGCTCGCGGAAGAACGTGCGGTCGACGGCCCGGCGCACCCACTCGCGCAACGGGTTGAAGACGAGCGCGACGACGAACATGAACGCGGCCGAGAACCAGCCGGAGCGCGCGAGGTCCGACTGCGCGGCCAGCGCGTTGGCGGCGGCGAGGAGCAACGCGTAGGCGCCGGTGATCACGCCCGCGAGCATCGTGTAGACGACCGAGCGGCGGATCACGACGGTCGCGTCGAACAGCCGATAGCGCACGGTGGCATAGGCGATCGCCGCGGGGTAGAGCAGCACGAGCACCGAGCCCACCTGCGGATCGACCGGCGCGTTCCAGTAGTGGATGAGCGGCGCGAGCATGAGCACGAGCCAGCAGCCGAGCCCGAGCCCGATGCCGAGCAGGAGCACGGTCGTCTGCTGATTCACCAGCGGCGACGCCGCGCGGCGCCGGGTATCGAGCAACGCCCAGATCTTGATGGGAAACGAGAGGGCGGCGATCGTGAACTGAAACGCCACGGCGGTGGGATAGAGCCAGCCGTCGACGAGCAGCCCGGGGGCGGCCGCATACACGAGCACGAACACGAGCGAGGAGGCGATGCCGATGGCGAGGCCGGCGCGGTAGAGCCGGGGGATGACGCGGTGGCGATCGAGCCAAGCCTGCCGCGCCGGGTTCGCGGGATAGGTGAGGAAGAACACCCAGCCGTGGACGGACAGCACGGGCGACACGAAGCTCACCAGGATGGCGGCGTACTTTCGAGTGCCGAGCACGGCCTCCGGAACGGCCACGTTGGAGACGGCCCAGAGACACATGTAGACGAGGAAGTACCGGTTCGGCGTGGCGCACGGATTCTGCATGAACACGACCACGCCCGTGGCCAGCATGATGGCCGAGACCAGGAAGTAGGCGGCGAAATGCTGCAGCAGCAACGACCAGGAGACGGGGAGAGGCTCGAGCGCCACCCTGAACTGACGATCGCCGCGCGAGACGGCGTACTCGACGGAGCCTCGGGCCGTGGCGAGTGTCGCGACGAGCGTGGTGGGTGAGCGGCCCTCCACCGCGACGATCCGGTCGGCGTACTCGAGCCCCGCGGCGCGGGACGCCGCATCGACCGGGAAGATGCGGTAGTCGGCCGAGAAGAAAAATCCCGGGTACGCCCGACCGACCTCGGCTGCCAGCGCGGCCAGCACGCCCAGGATGGCCGCGACGCTCAGCGCGACAACAAGGCTCGCTCGGGGATCTCGCCGAAGCATGGCCGGGCGCGTCAATTGTAAGCGGAGTTTCCCTCTTGACAGGACCTGGAGCCGGAGCTTAACTGGGAGTGCGATGACGCCTGATGGCTCATCGCGATCTCGCTCCGGACGGAGGAAAGCGATGGACACTCCACCGGACTACCGAGTTGCGTCACCGGTAGCTGGCTGATTCGCGACGGACGTCGCGACAGCCGCGGCGGTGACGCCCCGGCGCAGCAGTAGCAGCCATCCCGACTTTTGCCGGGACGCGCAACCGAGGTTGCGCACACGAACGAAGGGCCAAGCGGGCGGGAGTGCCTCTCCCGCCCGCCCCTGTGTTCGCTCACCATCCCCACCAGAGCCGCAGGATCTACCAACATCGGCGCGACGCCCCGACCATGCCTACGGCCATCAAGTGTCGCGTGGATCCCCGGATTGTCACGGACTGACAAAATCTGTAGCCCTCGCGTCACGACGTCGACTGCTCACCGGTTCCACTACCGGGTCGTCCCGGCCACCCTCGCCGAAAACCGGGCCATTATCACGGCTTCGACCAGTCTCCGCTCGGCGTCTCGCTCTGGCACCTGACTTGCTCAGCAGGTGCGCTGCTCTCGCGTCGTCCGAGCGGCACCGCAACTAGGGGGTGGCGCGGACCGGGGTTTCGGGCTAGATTCGTCCGAGTGCGCGGGCTCGAAGCCCGCAATAGGACACGCCAAGGCAGTCACTTTCACAGGAGACACAAGCGTTGCGCTCGCGATCTGGCCCGGGTGTGATCGGTCTGCTGTTCGGCGTTTTGGCCCTTGGCGTCACGGGGTGCGGTAGCGCCTCGAAGAGCGTGACGAGCACGTCGCTGGTGCTCGCGAGCGCGAATCAGCTGGCGACCCAGCCAGTCGCGCCGGTCGCCTCGGAGCACGTGGCGCCAAGCCCAGAGCACGTCGCGGCCGCCGTCGCGGCCG
>Ga0187894_10006954_pt1 | contig 10863 bp, 9 predicted proteins | sample GBC1701081metaG_FD_136650 | JGI IMG/M metagenome (GOLD analysis project Ga0187894, IMG submission 136650) | White microbial mat communities from a lava cave in the Kipuka Kanohina Cave System on the Island of Hawaii, USA - GBC170108-1 metaG ...
CCCGAATGGTGCAGGCGGCAATGGCGGTGTCACTACGACCTCTGGCAGCACCGGCGCCGGCGGCGGCGGCGGCGCGAACGGCGGATCGAACGGCCTGACCGGCGCTAATGATTGGGGCGGTGGTGGCGGCAATAACCGTTTTGGTGCAGGCGGCGGTGCTGATGATGCGGAGGGCAATGGCGCAGACGGCACCGCTGGCGGCGGTGGCGCCGGCGGCGGCGATGGTCCTACAGAAGGCGGCGACGGTAGCCAGGACACGCTTTGGACCCAGACCAGCAATTCGGCAACGGCCGGCCCCGGTTCCGGCGGCGGTGGCGGTGGCGGTGACGAAGATCCCGGGTTCACCGGCGCGGCGGCCGGCGCGGGCGGCGGCTATGGCGGCGGCGGCGCCGGTGCCGGGGATGTCGATACGCCCGTTGCGGGCGGCGCGGGCGCCCAGGGCATCATCATCATTACCTATAACGCCAGTTAATAGCGGTCGTGGCGGCAATTCCGGCGGATTCCCATTTGCCATCGATTCGTTGGGCATTGCCGGCGTTACAGCGTCCGGGATCAATGGGGTCGGAGTAGTTTGATCCGTGCCGTCAGACTCCGAGGGCATCGGCGGCGGACGCATAGGCTGCAAGGACATCCACCTCGTTGAGAGGGGTTTTCTCAGGCACCAGCAGAACCCGCCCTGTGATCGACACACCCGCCGGGATGTAGAGAGCGGTTCCGCGTGCCGTGGTGACAGCAGTGCCGACGCGGAAGGCGCGGGAGCGTTTCTGGCCGTTATGCTCGAAATTCTCGAAAACTATGAGATCGTATTTGCTCGTTTTTCCTAATGCGTTCATTCAAACCGTTCCTGTTCAATTCATTATACCAAATTGACCGCTGCTCATCTAATTTGAACGCACCGGTATGCATCAGCAGTGTCTAATATTGGATTGGTCGGAGCGGATTGACCCTGCAAAGCAATGTTGCTGCCCCGCAGCATCCGATGCAGCGCCAACCCCCTCCCGAGGCTTTCTTCGGGGCCGAATGGCTGGTGCGCAAGATGTGTGTTGTAGTACAACACCATCTTGGCAAGGGGGCCGCTGCGCACCCCCGTTGCATCCCCCAGGCTGTGGCTCTTTCAGGGGATCGACCCCGTTCCAGAGCCATTCAACCGTATCGCCGGTTGACCCCTCGCAGGGAGACTTCGCTCTCCCTGCCCCCATCGACTTGAGGGCGTTCCTGCCCCCCAAGGCCCCTGACCATTTCATGGAGACTGGGAAGGGAGCTTTCGCGCTGCCCTTCCTTGGAACCATCCCATCGACCAAGGAGCCTTCGAGCCCCCTGCACCCCTGACCAACCCTGCGCGGATTGGATGCCGTCAGGAGCTTTCGCGCCCCTGAACCCACGAGCAAAGGGCGTTCCTGCCCTTGTGCAATCCTGACCAACCGTCCGCCGATTGGATGCCGCCAGCGCGTCGCCGCTGAACCCGATCAAGGGCGTATAGCCGCCCCTGAACCCCGCCCGCGCAACATGGGGACAGAGGCAACTTTCACCTACCTGTCTGTGTATCCAATGGTTACACTGGCCGGATGATGAAAGATTCGGGACTCCGCATCAGGGTTCAGCGCGACTTGCGCGACAGCTTTCTTGATGTCTGCCGGGCGCAGGACAAGCCGGCGGCGCAGGTGATCCGCGAGTTTATGCGCGCATATGTGGACAGCCATCGGCAATCCGAGGGCAGTCCTGACGCGAGCGGCAAGCGCCAGCGCCGAGGACTATCCCATGAGCATTGAAACCAGGTTCGACGTTCCGTTCGTTGCCGCGCTCGCTTTGCGCGAAAAGCAGATACAGCAGAACTACCGCCCGATCATCGCCGTCCATAAATGGTTCGCCCGGAGGCCGGGGACGCTGTTCCGCGCCCTGGCTCTTTCCGAGTTTGGCGAAGCACCTCTTGCCGAGAGCTACTTCACGGCGAACGACTTTCCGGGCCGGAAGGTCGCCGACCCGTTCATGGGTGGCGGAACGCCCCTTATCGAAGCCAACCGCATCGGCTGTGACGTTGCGGGGTTCGACATTAACCCCATGGCGGCGTGGATCGTCCGCGAAGAGATCGAGCATCTTGACGTTGACGCCTATCAGGCGGAAGCGGAGCGCCTGATAGGCAAGCTGCGCAGCGAGATCGGCGACCTTTATCTCACCGATTGCCCGCTCTATGGCGACGCCGACGTTCCGGTGAAGTATTTTCTCTGGGTCAAAGTCCTGGATTGCGAGGCGTGCCACAAGCCGGTCGATATGTTCCCCGGCTATCTCGTTTCCGAGGACTCGCGGCACCCTATGAACGTGCTGGTTTGCCCCGCGTGCGGCGATCTTAACGAGGTCGCCGACCGCAAGCATCCCGGCGCATGCCGTAGCTGCCATTCCGCGCTGCGCCTGGACGGCCCGGCAGGCCGGGGCCGCTGCGCGTGTTCGCATTGCGGCCACGAGAACCGCTATCCGCGCGGCGAAGAAGGGCCGCTGCGGCACCGCCTGTTCGCCATCGAGTATTACAATCCCCAGCGCAAGGCGGGACACAAGGGGCGCTTCTTCAAGAAGCCGGACGCCAAAGACCTTGCGCGCGTCGCCGCCGCCGAAGACCGCTGGCGGCGGACGCGGGCGCGCTTCGTCCCCGACCAGGAAATCCTGCCCGGCGATGAAACCGACCGGCTGCATCGCTGGGGATACGGTCACTACCGGGAAATGTTCAACGACCGCCAGCTCCTCGGGCTGGAGCTGGCCTGCCGCCTCATTCACAAGGTGGAGGACGAGCGTATCCGCCATGCGCTCGCGACCAATCTTTCCGATCTTCTGCGCTACCAGAACATGCTGTGCCGCTACGATACCTGGGCGCTGAAATCGCTCGACATCTTTTCGGTACACGGCTTTCCGGTAGGCTTGGTGCAGTGCGAGTCCAATCTGCTCGGCATCGTCAACGGTAACGGCACGAACGTCGGTTCGGGCGGCTGGACAAACATTGTCGAGAAGTACGCGAAGGCGAAGCGGTACTGCGACGCGCCGTTTGAAGTAAGGCACGAAGGTTCCCGCAAAATTCAAATTCCCATTCACGGCGAATGGATAGGCGAGCGCCTGAACGGCGGACGGCGGCGCAAGGTTGAAATCCACTGCCGCGACGCGAGCGGCGTGGAACTTGCGCCCGCGAGCCTCGACGCCGTGTTCACCGACCCGCCTTATTTCGGGAACGTGCAGTACGGCGAACTGATGGATTTTTGCTATGTCTGGCTGCGCCGTCTTGTCGGGAGCGAGGCCGAAGGGTTCGACCGGACTTCGACGCGCGCCGCCGGGGAATTGACCGGCAACGTGACGCGCTCGCGCGGCCTCGATCATTTCACGGAAGGGCTCGCGCGCGTCTATGCACGGATGGCGCAGGCGCTCAAACCCGGCGCGCCGCTGGCCTTTACCTTCCATCACAACAAGCTGGACGCCTATTCCGCCGTGGGAGTCGCCATTCTCGATGCCGGTTTGACCTGTTCCGCTTCGCTGCCGTGCCCCGCCGAAATGGGAGGTTCCATCCATATTCACGGCACCGGCTCTTCAATAATCGATACCGTGTTCGTCTGCCGCGACCGGGGGCAGGCGCCCCGGCAATGGCTCTTCAGTTCCGAGGCGGAACTTGCGGCCATTGTCGCCAGCGACCTCACGCAGCTTTCCGAGGCTGGGCGCAAGCCGACCAAAGGCGATACGCGGTGCATCATCTTCGGCCATCTGACCCGCATGGCGGTGTGGAACCTGCGGGAGGGCTGGGATAGCGCCCTGCCGACAGCGGAAAAGCTGGCGCGCTTCGCGCAGGCGGTGACGAAGCTCGCCGATCCCGCGCTTCTTCTTGAACATATGGAAACCGACAGCCGGGTATCAGTCCCGGACGGCCCGCTATTCGCGGCGGCCGAGACTGAAAAGAGGGCGCTTGATGCCGTTGCGTTTTGACATCGACTATGACGATCCGGCGATTGCATGGGAGCCGCTGGTCGATGAGGTTTTTGGGGAACTGAAATCCAGCTTCATCGAAATGCCCATGGGCGAGGGCTTCATCGACTATCCGACTTTCGAGAAGGGCTATCAGACTCTCAGGCGTTGCACCGACGCCTTTGCCGCGCTCACGCCCGAGACGGTTCTCGCCGCCGTCCATGAAGTGCCGATGGCGTTCATCGTCTTCCGCTGCATCCTTGGTTTCTCGCCGCCCGAATGGGCGTATCTCACCACCGAAGCGACCGGCGTCGTCGTGGATCAGGGCGCTGCGCGCGCGATAGATCGCAAGATAAGGCTAAAGCCTCTCGGCCCGCTGTCGGGCGGAAACGGCCTGACCGCGCAGCGCATGCGCGCGATGATCGAGGCGGGCGTTCGCACCGTCACGCAGGGGGCGGGAGTCGTCCCGCCCGGCATCGTCCACCGGCTCGACAAGGCGGACACCGCCAAAGGGCTTGCGAGCCTTCAATCCGTCGCCGATCTCGGCGCGCCTTATCCGGTGCTCCTCTACGAACGTTTCCTTGGCCGCCCCTATGCGACGCACCGGGATTCCGTCAGCGAACTGGTCGGAGAAGTCGTCGAGGTCGCCGTTAAGAATGTGCTGACTGAGGCCAAGGTCGCCTTCCGCGAAACCAAGCGCGCCGAGCGCATTCCCGGCTTCGACCAGGCTCCCGACTTCATTATCCCTGACGAGTTCACTCCCGCCGCGCTTATCGAAGCGAAGCTCACCGAGGACGACGGCACGGCGCGCGACAAGGTTTCGCGCGTCCAGCGCCTGCGCACGCTGCGGGAGGCGCAAGGCAAGGATTACGACGTGATCGCCTGCATCGCCGGGCGCGGATTCAAAGTAAGGCGCGAGGACATGCGGCGGCTACTACAGGCGACGGACGGCAAGGTCTTTACGCTGACGACGATGCATTTGCTGATCGAACACACGCGCATTCGCGAGTACCGGGTAAGGTAGCAATGCAGAACAGAACACATAAGACTGGTTAATAAGTCAGGGGGACTGATGCTTAAAGCCATACGATTCCGCGTTCAGAACTTCCGCAACATCAACGATAGCGGCTGGATTCCCTTGGAGCGGGTGACAAACTTCGTCGGTCGAAACGAATCCGGGAAGACGACGCTCCTCAAGGCGTTCCACAAGTTCAATCCGGCGACGCCCGAGCCCTATGATCCGCAGAGGGAGTTTCCGCGCGACCGCTATACGCGCGACTACATCGCGAAAGGTTCAAAGGGCGGCGACTGGCCCGTTTGTTCCGTTGCCTTCGTCCTGCCGGATGATCTCAAGGCCGGGATCGCCGCGCTCCTTGAGCCGGGGCAGACAGCGCCCAATGAAGCCGTCGTCACCCGTCACTATGACGGCTCGCTGTTGTTCGAATATGCCCCGGAGATTGAAGAGAAGGATCTGACTTCTGACTCCATCGCCAAGGCGCTCGCCACGTTCTCCGGCAGCGCCCGGCGCCTCGCCGCGCCCGCGCCGGAACAGGAGGAAGCGACCGCCAATCTGCGCACCACCCTCGCAGAATGGGCGACAGGCTGGCAGGACAAGCTCAAGACGGCAGGGGATTTGCGGAACGCCGAGGGCGCGAAACTGCTTGGCACGCTTCGCAGTGAATCGGAAAAGAAGAGCAATCCGCAAACCGCCGATATGGTTGAGGCGCTTCACGCCTCGATTGCGCCTGTCCTTGAAGCCGCCACGCGCGGTTCCGTGCTGGGCCGGATTGACGAGCTGGTGAAGGCCAAACTGCCCGTTCTCATCTACTTCGACAATTACGGCGTTCTCGACAGCGCGATATGGCTGCCGCGCTTCCTCGAAGACCTTGCCCGCGACAAGACCGATGCGCGGGTGAGGACGATCAGCGCCATGTTCCGGCATGTCGGCCTCGATCCGAAGGAGATTACAGACCTCGGTACTGAGGAAGCGCAGAACACCCGGCGGCAGGGCAACCAGCCGTCCGCCGATGTGGTCGCCAAGGATCAGCGCCGGAAGGAAGAGCGGGCGATCCGGCTCAATTCCGCGTCGCTTGACATCAGCGAGCGGTTTTCCGCCTGGTGGTCGCAGCGGCGGCACAAGATACGCTACCACGCCGACGGCGATTACTTCCGTATCTGGATCGCCGACGACCGGCGGCCTGATGTCGAGATCGAGCTGGAAGCGCGTAGCAAGGGCTTCCAGTGGTTCTTTTCGTTCTATCTGGTTTTCCTTGTCGAATCAGACGAGGGTCACAGGGACGCGATCCTGCTGCTTGACGAGCCTGGCTTGCACCTGCATCCGACTGCGCAGCAGGAGTTGATCGCGTTTTTCGAGAAGCTTTCGGAAAAGAACCAGCTTCTCTATTCGACGCACTCGCCGTTCCTGATCGATGGCGAACATCTGCATCGCGTCCGGCCGGTGACAGAGGACGACTCCGGTCATTCCCACATCAGCGTTGAGACCTGGCCGAAGGATCGCGAGACGATCTTTCCGCTCCAAGCCGCCGCCGGTTACGCGATGGTGCGCGGATTATTCCAGCACGCGAAGAACGTCCTCGTCGAGGGCATGAGCGACTACTATTACCTGCACGCGCTTTCGCAGCAGTGCGGGGCCGCGAAGCGCGCCGCCCTTCCGGCTGACATCTATATCACCGCCTGCGGCGGCACCAAGCTTGTCGGTCAGTTCGCTTCCCTGTTTCTCGCGCAGGAAGTTCGGCCGCTTGTCCTTCTTGACGGCGACGACGCCGGGCGCGTGCGGCGCGACGCCCTGATGAAAGAGCTGTATGCCGGGCACGACAGCGGCGTCGTCATGCTTGACGACATGCTCGGGCGCGCAGGGCAGGAGGTTGAAGTCGAAGACATTTTTGGCGAGGACATCATCCTGCCCGCCGTGAAAGCGGTGGTTGGCAAGGCAATTAAGCTGACCGAAGCAGACCGCAAGGCGGGCAGCCTGCCAAGCGCCATCAAGGCCGCCGCGAAGCGTCAGGGCGTTGATCTGCCCGACGGATGGAAGGCTTCCGTTGCCATCCATCTTGTATCGGAGTGGGCGGAGAAACGGACGCAGCTTCCCGATGAGGTGCTTGCACAAGCTGAAACGCTGTTCAAGGTCATCGCCGCGCGGTTTGACGCCGGAGTTTCGACAGGAGTCGCGCCGGTCGCCGAGCGCCGGCGGGCGCGTACCGCGTCCTAGCAGGATGGCTCCCGGCGCATGGTTTCCTTGAAACGCTCCGATATGCGCGTCTTCGATGATGCGTTCGACATGCACGGCGGTTATGTGCTGGATTTTTCCGATCGCACGATGGCGGAGTTTTTCGAAGACGAGTTCCGCATCGAAATCTATCAGGAGAAGTACCGGTTCAACGGCTCCTCGAAGGCAAAGTATCTGCGGGCCTTCATTCAGACTGAAGACGAGTACACAGTCGCGAAGGTGGCGCGTACCCTGTGGCAGCACCGCGAAACCTTGCCGCGCTATCAGGAGCGATCGGCGGAAACCGACGCGATCAAGACGCGCCTGTTTGACCTGATTGCCCAGATCGAGGGTGGCGGGGCGGTTCCGCGCACCGATGCGCTCGATCGCTTCAAGCGCGATGAGACACTTGAAGAGCTGATCGCGGCCATCGAGCGCGACATCGGTGCGAACAAACCGGCGGCGGCGCTCGACCGGCTCCATACCTATTGCATGAAGAAGTTTTCTCACCTGCTGGATGAGCGGGGCATCGCCTGCGATCGCAACAATCCGCTGCAAAGCCGGGTGGGTAAATACGTGAAAGCGCTGGAGGCCGAGCGTGACATCCGCGAGATCACGCGCCGGATCGTCAAGAGCGCCATCAGCGTCTTTGACCAGTTCAACGATGTTCGGAACAACAAATCATTCGCGCACGACAACGACCTGATCGACCAGGCGGAGGCGCGGTTTATTTTCGATGCCGTCAGCGCCTTCCTGCGTTTCGTGAAGACGATCGAAACGTCCCGTTTCGGCGCGTGATGCTGCACGGGCCGAAAATCAAATCATAGACTGATGATCGATCCCGAGAATCAGCCTACAGGCTGATATAGGCGCGTCCGCCCGCCTTCGCGTTCGCTACGGCGCGGCTGATCGGGCTCTATTCGCTGCGCTCACGGAGCCGCCTTCACCGTCTCCGCCATCCGGTGACGATCCCTCGCGCAAGATGAGCAGGCCAGCCGAGCCGGCTGGATTTTTTTCGTTTTGGGGCCTGCGGCCCGACTGCCGTCAAGGCCAGGCCCTGCGGGCGGAAAGCGCCGGCCGTGTTGTCGCTGCGCTCCGGCCCGCACCATCCCGGCGTTTTCCGGCCTTGACCGCAATCTCCCGCTCATTGGCGCGGGCCTAGTCGGTTGCATGCGCAACCGCTTTTAAGACTAGGAGAAAGACCAATGAAAACCGATGTTTATGAACGTATCACCAGCCGCATCGTCGCCGAATTGGAGCAAGGCGTGCGGCCTTGGCTCAAGCCTTGGAATGCAGAGCACGCAGCAGGAAGGATTACCCGCCCCCTTCGTTTCAACGGCATGCCCTATCAGGGAATCAACGTCCTGATGCTGTGGGGCGAGGCCGTCGCGAAAGGCTATGCCGCGCCGATCTGGATGACCTTCAAACAGGCGCTGGAACTTGGCGCGAATGTCCGCAAGGGCGAGCATGGCAGCCTTGTCGTTTATGCCGACCGCATCCGCAGAAAGGAACTCGACGAGGCGACCGGGCAGGAAGCGGAAAGAGAGATTCCGTTTTTGAAAGGCTACACGGTTTTTAACGTGGAGCAGGTCGAAGGACTGCCAGCGCATTTTTATGGTGTGGCGGAAGAGCGGCTTGAACCTGTGCAGCGCATCGAGAAGGCCGATGCGTTCTTTGCCGCGACCGGCGCGCAGATCGTGCATGGCGGCAGCGAGGCTCGTTACGTCCAGCGCACCGATCTCGTGCATATGCCGTGCATCGATGTTTTTCGCGATGCCGAATCCTACTACGCGACCCTCGCGCATGAGGTGACGCACTGGACGAAGCACGGCAAGCGGCTTGACCGTGAATTCGGGCGCAAGCGGTGGGGCGATGAAGGTTACGCCCTTGAGGAATTGGTCGCGGAACTTGGCGCGGCTTTCCTCTCGGCAGACCTCGACCTGACGCCGGAGCCTCGCGAAGACCATGCGGCCTATATCGCCTCATGGCTGAAAGTTTTGAAGAACGACAAGCGGGCGATCTTCACCGCCGCATCGCATGCGCAGCGGGCTGCGGATTATCTCAATAGCCTGCAATCTTCGCAGGAAGCGGTGGCCGCATGAGAAGCGATCAAGCACAGCTTGGCTTTGACGGCTTGCTACTCGCCGCCGCCGAAGACAACCGCAAGCGCGAGGTGGAGCGGGAAACCGCCCACCTTCCTTCCACGATGGAAGAGGCGGTTCCGTTCTATCGCCTTCTCATCCGGCAGCATCATGCCGCGATGCTGGCCGCCGATATTGAAACCGCCATGCGCCTTCGCAAGGAGGCAGAACTTCTTGCGGTGCGGCTCAATGGCGGCGAGCCGGGAATTCTCGCGGGCGAGGATGCGCCGGGCTGCGTCCTTGCGCGGGAAACCGCCGCCGAACCCGGCACGGTGCCGCTATGGGGACAGGAAGGAGAATTCACCGTTACCGTGAACGCCATGCGCGTCCGCATCGAAATGGACGGCATGTTCGGCATCGGCAGCTTGTTCATGTTCTGGCCGGGATTCGCCGCGCACGCGGTCGATTTAGGCCAGCCCTTCCTGAGTGAAACCGGCTATCGCAGCTTTCTCGGTATCCATGCCGATGCCGCGCCGGGACTGACGCCGGACGCTTTCGCCGGAAAGATCATCGCTTCGCACATTCGGCGCGAACTCAAGGGCAGGCTTGTCGCCATCGAGCCGCGCTACCGTAAAAAGGCTGCATGACAAGAAAAATCGCGCCGGGCGGCCCGCCGCCCGGCGCGATGTCCCGCACTCATTTCATTTCCTGCGGGCCATAAGGGTAGAGCGATCGAGGCGCACATTCAGCGAAAGATGATTGTGCATGTACGGAAGATTGACCGTGACGGAGTCCGTCAAAGACAATCGCTCGCGCGCCGCATCGGCGGCTTCCATCAGCCGCCAAAGCCCGACCCGATCATGGCGCGGGGCGACGCCGTGCTCGGCCTCGAATGCGGCGCTGAGTAAGACGACGATTTCGGTTGTCGTGAAGTCCATTGGCGGGCGCTCCATGCTTGTGCTTCACTCCAAACATGGCGAAGATGCGCGGGCGCTTCACGGCCTCGGGCTGGTCATAAACTGGTCGCGGATGGAAGATGCAGAGCGACGCCTGGACAAGAAATGGACGACGGGCAACACTACAAATACTATCTCCTGGGCGAGCGGGTTCCCGTCCGCGTGACGTTGAACACGAAGGGATGGAAAGTCGGCGCGGAAGTGCCGGACGCGCAGACCGGCATGTTGGTCATCGATCATCGCTATCTTTCGCGGATTGAGCAAAGTCCCGAAGTGGACGAGATCGACGAAGCCGAGTTTCATCGGCGCTGCGATGAGTTTTTCCAAAGGAAACGGCAGCCGCAAGCCGACGAGCGCGAGCTGTAGTATTCGCCGACGTTCGCCGCGCCCGCCTGTGGCGGACGCGGCGGGCGGCTTTACGGCTGAGGGGCCGCATCCTTGCGCTTGCGCCGCTCTTTCTCGCGGCGGTCGCCGTCGTCCAGGATGGCGATGGCGAACACCATCAGCCAGTAGACGCTAAAGCACGTCGCAGTTTAACGGATTCGGGATTGAACTAACCCGCTAACGCGGGATTAGCGAGCGGGTATTTACGGGGGGAGGCCTCCCGTCTGAGGATTGTGGTTGTCGAAGCCCAATCCACCAGACAGGAGAACCCCGATGGCCACGA
>Ga0187894_10006955_pt1 | contig 10863 bp, 10 predicted proteins | sample GBC1701081metaG_FD_136650 | JGI IMG/M metagenome (GOLD analysis project Ga0187894, IMG submission 136650) | White microbial mat communities from a lava cave in the Kipuka Kanohina Cave System on the Island of Hawaii, USA - GBC170108-1 metaG ...
CAGGCTTCAGCCCTCTGGGAGTCGGTCACTCCGTACGTCCCGCCCCGTTATCACCTGCGAGGAGGCAAGGAGCGAGAGGGGGAGTCGATGGCCGAGCAGATCGGCCGGGAGCTTCAGCAGCGTGGGATCACCGAGGGCGTCGAGGTCGAGTCTGTTGGATATCCCTTGTGGATTTCCGTGCACGTTCCTCGGCGGGAGGCGAACAAGCGCGCGTTCATCGGTGACCGCCGAGGGCAGATGATCCAGTTGCGGTTCGCGGCGCCAGTGACCGGGCCCATACGCTTGGGTCACTCGAGCAGCTTCGGCCTGGGACTCTTCCGCCCCGTCAAGGAGCAGGACCAGCCGTGACCACCCTCACCGCCCTCCAATCACTCATCGCCCAGGGCGAGTCCGAGACGCTCGAGTTCAAACGCTCGACGGCGGAGCTGCGACGCGCAGGTGAGACCCTGTGCGCGTTCCTGAACAGCGAGGGTGGCCAGGTGCTCATCGGCGTCGGGCCCGATGGCAAGATCGTCGGCCAGCAGGTCGCCGACATCACGCTACGCGACATCGCGGCGATGCTCGGCCGTTTCGAGCCGGCCGCGCGCGTCGAGGTGCGCCGCGTGGACGTGGGTGGCGATCGGCAGGTGACCGTGCTCGATGCGCCGCCCGCTCGGCAGTTCGTGCCGTTCGTCTTCGAATCGAAGCCCTACAAGCGCGTCGGGTCGACGACGACGGTGATGTCGCAGGAGGAGTACGCGCGGCTCCTGCTCGATCGCAACCACGCCCGTTATCGCTGGGAGAACCAGCCCGCTGTCGGCGTGCGCCTCGAAGACCTCGACGACGAGGAGATCCTGCGCACGCGGCAAACCGCGATCGAGCAGCGGCGTCTATCGGCCGGAACGGGCATGGAAGTCGGCGATATTCTCGACCGGCTCGGCCTTCGTGTCGACGGCCGCATCACGCAGGCCGCTCAAATGCTCTACGGCACCAGGTTCCTGCCGCACTACCCGCAGGCGCTCCTCAAGCTCGGGCGTTTCCGGGGCGCGAGGATCACGGGCGACATCCTCGACAACAAGCAGGAGTACCTGCACGCCTTCGCGATGGTGCGCGAGGCGATCGCTTGGCTCGATCGGACGCTGCCCCTGTCGGCGCGCTTCCCGAAAGGCAGCATCCTGCGCGAGGACCGGCTACCCGTACCCGCCGAGGCGCTGCGCGAGATCATCATCAACGCGGTCATCCACCGCGACGTCAGCAACCCGAGCTCGTACGTCGCAATCGCGGTGTTCGACGACCACATCGAGATTCACAGCATCGGGAGCTTCCCCACCGGCATTCGAGCGGAGCTGCTCTCGCAGGAGCACCGCTCGATCCCACGCAACCCGCTCATTGCGGGCGCATTCCACCGGACGGGTGCCATCGAGGTCTGGGGACGAGGCACGAACCGCGTCATCGAAGCGTGTCGCGCGTATGGCATCGCGGATCCGACATTCACGGAGGTCTCGGGCGCCGTCACCGTGATCTTCAAAGCGGAAGTCGTGGCCGAGGCAAGGGACTTGGTGCCGGGTGGGCACCAAGTCGGCACCAAGTCGGCACTAAGCCCGTACCAAGTGCAAGTCCTCGAACTTGCAGACGTTCCGCGCGCGTTGGCGGAGCTCATGGGACCGTCGGGCCGAACCGACCGCACCAAGTTCAGGGACCAAGTCCTGCGTCCGCTGCTCGAAGCGGGGCTCCTCGAGATGACCATCCCGGACAGGCCTCGAAGTTCGAAGCAACAGTACCGCATTACCGAGGCCGGGCGGGCGTCCCTCTCGAATGCGAGAAAGGCGTGACGTCGAGCATGTCCGCTGTGCTGCGCGCCGGTGGCTGCGCTGGGTGTCGCAAGGTACCCGACGACGCAGCGCAACCGACCCAGTTCCAGCCAAGGTCAGAGCTAGAGTCGGAAGCTAGAGTCGCGTGTGCTCGCGGTGTTGAATGACACGCCGTTGGGTAAGTCCGCGGCACTGCTCTCGTAGGGGTCCCGCGATTCGATCAGGAGGTACTTCGCCATCGTCTGCTCCCGTTTCGTCCCAGTGTTCGTGACAGGGAGTAAAACGAGCGAGGCGGCCCGGGCCGGTTTGAAAAAGTGCAGAAAAAATGAAGGGGCGGTTTCCTCGCGGGAACCGCCCCTGCACTCTTGTCGCGCCGCCACAGCGCTCGCGACGTCGCAGCGCTCGCGACGTCGCAGCGCTCGCGGCGCCGCGTTGGCTAGAGCTTCGTCAAGGCCACATCGATCCGAAGATGCCGGCGGTCAGCAGCGCATAGATGAGCGCGTCGACCTGCAGGAAGATCACCGAGCGCCAGGGCCGGCCGAACCAGATGCCTTCCTGGATTCCGGAAGCGCCGTAGGCGAGCCACGCCGTGACGCCCGCGATGCGGAACACCGCCAGATAGTCCGTGTGCGGCGCGAGGGTGCGCGTCGACACGTAGGCGACGAGGATGCCGGCGAAGATCGTGAACAGGAACCACAACGTCATCTGCCGGCCCATCGACGGCGGGCCGTTCGGATGGATGGTGATCGTCGCGATCGGACCTTCCGTCATCTTGCGCACGATGTCCGGGTTCTTCATGTCCTTCATCGATGCGCAGTACGGAACGTGATACTGCCCGCGCGCGAGGCCCTTGAGCGCGTTGCGCGCGGCCTCTTCGTTCGACACCGGCTGATAGTCCTTGCGATGCCACGGCAGGACCATCCAGACGATGGAACTCACCACGAACACCGCGACCGCAGAGACGAGAATCGGCAACCAGAGACTCGCAATGGACAGCATGGTGCACCTCCGGCGCGCATAGTACCCAAGGCGGCGTGCAAAGGCTCGCGCGCGCGACGGTTGGTTGCTAGAAGCTGCGTTTCGTGTCCACGATGAACTGGACTTCGTCCACGCCTTCGCGCCGGTCCAGCGCAAATGCGACGTCCAGGTGGATCACGCTGCCGAAGCCGGAACGCGCGTTGCCGAGGCGCAGACCGAAGCCGGCGTCTTTCAGCCAGCCGAGGCTCTCGGTACCCGCAATTCCCCGGCCCCAGGTGCGCCCGGCATCGAAGAACACCGCGGCACCGACGTTGAAGAGCCGGAACGGGAACCAGTCCGTGTACAGGCGCTGCTCGACGGTGACCTGCATGCGACTCGTGCCCGCCTGGTAGCTGAAAGGATAGCCCCGCAGGTCGGTGTCGCCACCCATCAGCAGCTGCTGCTCGGGATCGAGATTGTCCGTGGCGATGCCGTCGACGCGCGCGTAGAACACGCGCTTCGGATGCCAGCGCCAGTAGTAGTGCGCAGTGCCGCGGAACACGCCGTTCTCGATGTCGCCCGAAGCCCAGCGACCGCCGGCGCTGCTCGTCAGGAACAGCGAATGCGCGTGTGCCTTGCCGAAGCGATAGCCGGTGCCCGCCGCCGCCGCCACGATCGCTGCGTCAGTCGTCGCACCGAGAGTTTCGCCGGAGTAGCCGAGCTCGAGGCGCCACGAGGTGCCGTAGTACAGGTCTTCGGTGCGGCCGATCTGGTTGAGATTCTCGGTCTCGACGTACTCGTCCTCGATCCAGTGCACGCCGATCCACGGATAGCTGAGAGTGCGATCCGGCGGGAGGACGATCGGCGTCAGGCGGCCGGGCTCGGGCGCGAACCGCCGGCGATCGTAGCGAAAGCCCGCGAGCAGGCGGCGCGTCCAGCCGTCGACGAGTCCCTTCGACAAGCCGCCGCGAATCTCGGCATAGGAGATGTCGTGGCGGAATTCGTCGACCGCTTCGTTCAGGTCGTAGCGCGGGTCGACGCGCCGTTCGTCGCGGCCCGTCAGACCGGCGCTCCAGCGCGCGTCCAGCGAATAGAACGGCCGCTCGAGATCCGCGGCGCGCAGGTGACCGTCGTCGTTGTCGGCGTACGCGAGCTCGTCGCGCCAGCGGCTGCCGACGACGTTCGGGTCGTTCCACTGCACGAGCAACGAAGTGCGTTCCTCGTCCTTGCTGCGCGCCAGCGTGAGGCGCTTGCCGAAGCCGAACAGGTTCTCCTCCTCGATCTCGAAGCTCGAGCTCTCCGCCCCGCCCTTGCGCGAGTACGACACGCCCGGCTGCAGCGACCACACGTCGCGCGTGAGCACGAGCAGCGTCACGCGCTTGCCGTCCCAGTCGACGGCGCGGATGTCGGCGTCGAAGAGGTAGTCGAGGCGGCGCAATGCGCGCTCGGTCTCGCGGATCAGCCGTGCGGAATAGGGCTCGCCTTCCGAGAACAGCAGCTGCGCGCGCAGCGCCGACTCGCGCGTCTTGATGTGCAGGTCGTTCGCCAGCCGGTAGATGGCGATGTTCTCGCGCGGATCCTTCTCGTTGAAGATGTCCTGGTTCTCGAAATGGATCTGGCCGATGAGGGCTCCGAGCGCCTCCAGCTCGGCGGAGCTGGGAATCTCGCGCGCGTGCGCCATCGGCGAGTCGAGGCGCGGATCCGTGCGCGGCGGCGTCGGTGCCGCCGGATGCCCGTCGGTCTGCGGCTCAACGGCTGCGCACGGCGACGTCAGTGCGACCGTCACAGCCAGAGCCGCAAGAAACGCCGGGCGCGCCGGTGACAGCCGGTGCGCGAACGTTGCGGTAACTGCAGGTGCAGGCATCCGATTCTTACCGGCTGGCGCCAGCATGGCGTTGCGGGCGCTCGCGACGCGCCCGTTGCCGTTCAGGGGATCAGCACCGTCGAGCCGGTGGTGCGCCGCGCTTCCAGGTCGCGGTGCGCCGTGGCGACGTCGTGCAGCGGATAGCTCTGTCCGATACGCACCCTGAGCACGCGCCGCTTGATGGCCGCGAACAGCTCGCGCGCCGCGCCGTCGAGCGCCGCGCGCGTGGCGACGTAGTGAAACAGCGTCGGGCGCGTCAGGAACAGCGAGCCGCGCTTGCTGAGCTCCAGCGGCGCGATGGGCGGAACCGGTCCGGAAGCGTTGCCGTAGGAAACCATCAGGCCGAGCGGCCTCAGGCAATCGAGCGACAGGAAGAACGTGTCCTTGCCGACTGCGTCGTAGACGACGTCGACGCCGGCGCCGCGATTGGCTGCGCGCACGCGCGCCGGCAGCTCGTCGTTGCCGACCAGGACGTGATGGCAACCGTTCGCCTTCGCGAGCCTGGCCTTGGCATCGCTGCCCACGACGCCGATGACTTTCGCACCGAGGTGTCGCGCCCACTGACTGACGAAGAGGCCGACGCCGCCCGCGGCAGCGTGCACCAGGATTGAATCGCCGCGCTTGATCGGATGGGTACGCCGCACGAGGTACCACGCGGTGAGTCCTTTGAGCATCGCCGCCGCGGCGTGCTCGTCGTCGACTCCCGCCGGGACCCGCACGAGGCGATCGGCGGGCACGACGCGCTGCTCGGCATATGCTCCGGGCGATGGAAACGTATACGCGACGCGATCGCCGACCTTGAGCCCGCGCACCTTCTTGCCCACGGCTTCGACGACGCCGGCGGCTTCGCGTCCCAGGCCGCTCGGCAGCTGCACCGGATAGAGCCCGGTGCGATCGTAGACGTCGATGAAATTCAGGCCGATGGCGGTGTGGCGTACGCGCGCCTCGCCCGGTCCCGGCTCGCCGACCGCGACGTCTTCCCAACGCATCACCTGCGGACCGCCGAGCTCGTAGATGCGGATCGCTTTCGACATCCCGATCCTCCCGGATCCTCGTCGCCGCGACGACCGGGCGAGTCTAGCAGAAGCTAGACGACCCTCCGCCGGCCACAGTTGCGAGCCGTGAACCCATTCGCGCTTCGCCGAAGAACTTCAGGCCGGCAGCGGATGGTGCGCGAACATCAGCGCCGCGACCGGCCGGCCGCCGATCAGGTGTTCCTGCACGATGCGCTCGAGATTGTGCGGCGTGCAGTTGCGATACCACACGCCGTCGGGATAGACGACCGCGACCGGCCCGTTGGTGCAGATGCGCAGGCAATCCGCCTTGGTGCGCAGCACGCCCCCGGGCACGTCGACGAGATTCAGCTCGCGCAGGCGGCGCTTGAGGAACTCCCACGATTCGTCCTGCTGGTCGCGCGGCGCGCACGAGCCGCCGACGCACAGGAAGATATGCCGCCGCGCGCTGTCGAGCTTCAGCTTGGCGGTTGCCAGCTCCAGCCCGGGATCGACGCCGGGACCGGGCGCATCCGCGCCGGGAGGTGAGTCTGAGGACATGGTGCGAGCATAACCGCGCCCGCAGGGCCGGCCTAGAGTGCGGCGTCGTCGCTGTCGCCGGTGCGGATGCGCAGGGCGCGCTCGATGTGCGAGACGAAAATCTTGCCGTCGCCGACCTTGCCGGTGCGCGCCGCCGCGGTGATGGCTTCGATGACCTGATCGACCAGATCCTCGCGCACCGCGACCTCGATGCGCGTCTTGGGCACGAAGTCGACGACGTACTCGGCGCCGCGATAGAGCTCGGTATGTCCGCGCTGCCGCCCGAAGCCCTTCACTTCGGTGACCGTCATCCCGGAGATGCCGATGTCCGAGAGCGCCGCGCGCACGTCATCGAGCTTGAAGGGCTTGATGATCGCAGTGATCAGTTTCATCGCTTCGCGCTCCCGTTCGTCGCTTCGCGCTGCCGTTTGTCGTGATGCCGAGCTGCAGTTTTCGTGCCGCGCGCACGCGGCTTCTCAATCAGTGACTTGCCCCGATCCCGCGGCCGCTCGCGCGGCCTTGCGCACCAGTGTGGCGCAGCACGGATCCGGTCTGCCCTCTGCTGGTGCGCCGCGCGTCGCGCACGCCAGCCGGCGTCAGCCCATCCACGGCAGCGTCAGCCAGGCAACGAGCGCAATCGCGACGACGGCCAGAATATCCACAAGTATCCCGGCCCGCATCATTTCCCGCATCGTCACCCGACCGGTGCCGTACACGATGGCGTTGGGCGGCGTGCCCACCGGCATCATGAAGCCGGCCGACGCCGCCATCGCGGTCGGCGCCACCAGCGCGAGCACTGGATGTGTCGAGGCGGTGGCCAGGGCCGCGACGATCGGCATGAAAGTCGCGGCAGCGGCCACGTTGCTGTTGAGCTCGGTCCAGAAGACGAGGAGCAGCACCACCGCCAGCGTCAGCAACGGCAGGGGCAAGCCGCCGAGTCCGCTCAACTGCGTGCCGATGAATGCCGACAGCCCGCTGCCCTGGATCGCGGCGGCGAGCGACAGGCCGCCGCCGAACAGCAGCAACACGTCCCACGGCACGCGCATCATGTCTTCGCCACGCAGCAGGGCGCCGTCCGCGCTGCCCGCCGGGAGGATGAACAGCGTCAGACCGGCGAGGACGCCGATGGTCGCATCGCCGACGCCGGCGATGGCGGGCACGCCTTCGAGCAGCCCGCGCGCGATCCACGCCGCCCCAGTCAGGACGAAGACCATGGCCACGCGCCGTTCGGCACGACTCATCGGCCCGAGCTCCGCGTAGGCCGCGCGCACCGCGCGATGCGCCTCGAGGCCCGAGGAAAGCTCGAAGGGAAAGCTGACGCGCGTGAGGACGAGCCAGGTGACGGGCAGCAGAAGAAGTACGGTCGGCATGCCGAACACCAGCCAGTCCGTGAAGCTGACGTCGACGGCGAAGTTCTGCCGCATGAAGCCGGCGACCAGCGCGTTGGTCGGAGTGCCGATCAGCGTGCCGAGGCCGCCGATGCTCGCGGCGTAAGCCACAGACAGAATCAGCGCCGTCGCGAAGTTGCGCTGGTCGCGGTCGAGAGACTCGCCGGGCGGCGCCAGCACCGCGGCGATCGACAATGCGACCGGAAGCATCATCAGTGTCGTCGAGGTGTTCGAGGTCCAGAGGCTGACGAACGCCGTCGCGCACATCACGCCGAGCACGAGGGCACGCGGACGGGCACCGGCCCGCAGCACGATGGCGTACGCGATACGCTTGTGCAGGTTCCAGCGTTGCATGGCGACGCCGAGCAGGAAGCCGCCGAGGATCAGGAAGATCGTTTCGTTCGCGTATGGCGCGGTCACTTTGTCGAAAGGCGAGACGCCGAGGGGAGTCAGCAGCACCAGCGGTGCGAGCGCGGTGGCCGCGAGCGGCAGCGCCTCCGTCGCCCACCACACCGCCATGAGCACGGTGACAGCGGCCGTGCGCCACGCCGCGGTGTCCATGCCTGCCGGCGCAGGCAGCACCAGCGCCAGTGCGACGGCGAACAGTCCGAGCGCGAGGCCGACGTTCTGCAGCGCCGTTCGATTCTTCATTGTTCTGCTGCCCGCATTGTTCTGCTGCCCGCTCTTCATCTGCCACGGCGGCTGCGATTGCGATACGCTCAAGTCTAACCATTGCGCGCCCTGCGCGGCAGTTGAGATCTTCTGTGCCCGACAACGTCGTCATCGTAGGCGCCGGCCACGCGGGTGCCGCTGCCGCCGAAGCCCTGCGGCGCGAGGGCCACCAGGGGCGAATCGTGCTCATCGGCGGCGAACCCCACCTGCCCTATCAGCGTCCGCCGCTGTCGAAGAAATTCCTCGCGGGCGAGCAGACGCTGGAGCGCGGCCTCATCAAATCTGCAGGGTTCTACGCAGAGTCGCGCATCGAGCTGCGCCTCGGCTCGCCGGTCGCCGCGCTCGACTGCGCGGCAGCGAAGCTCACGTTGGCCGACGGCGACGCCGTCGACTACGACGCGCTGCTCCTGTGCACCGGCAGCGAGCCGCGCAGGCTGTCCGTTCCCGGCGCGGATCTCGACGGCGTCTTCTATCTGCGCACGGCGGACGAGGTCGAAGCCATTCGCGCACGCTGCCGGCCGGGCGCGCGGCTGGTGGTGGTCGGCGGCGGCTACATCGGCCTGGAGGTCGCGGCCACCTGCCGCAAGCTGGGACTCGAGGTCACTGTTCTCGAAATGGCGGGCTGCCCGATGAACCGCGTGGTGGCGCGCGTGGTGTCCGATTTCTACGCGGACCAGCACCGGGCGCAAGGCGTGCAGTTGCGATGCAACGCGGGAGTCACGGAATTCGCGGGTGACGGCAGCGTGCGTGAAGTCGTGTGCGGCGACGGTTCCCGCCTCGCCGCGGACCTCGTCGTCGTCGGGGTCGGCGTCGCACCCGCCGACCGGCTGGCCCGCGACGCGGGCATCGCGTGCGAGAACGGCATCGTGGTCGACGAGCTGTGCCGCACGAGCGCGCCGCGCGTGTTCGCGGCCGGCGATTGCACCAGCCACCCGAGCCCGCGCTACGGTCGGCGCGTGCGGCTGGAATCGGTCGACAACGCTTTCGAGCAGGCGCGCAGCGCGGCGGCGAACATCGCCGGTCGCGCAATAGCGCACGACAAGGTGCCGTGGTTCTGGTCGGACCAGTACGACCTCAAGCTCCTGATCGTGGGTCTGTCGCAGGGTCACGATCAGGTGATCGTTCGCGGCGATCCCGCGAGCCGCTCGTTCAGCGCCTGCTACCTGCGCGGCGGCGAACTGATCGCGCTCGATGCCGTGAACAACCCGAAGGACTACATGGCGGCGCGCAAGCTCATCGCCGAGCGGGCGCGGCCCGATCCCGCGCGGGTCGCCGATACCGCCGTCGCCCTCAAGGACTGCTGAAGAAACGGCTACAGCAGCAGCTTCAAGGCATCGGCCGGTGCGACCGGGTGACTGAATAGGTAGCCCTGGTATTCGCGACAACCGAGCTCGCGTAGCCGCGCGAGCTGCTCGGTATTCTCGACGCCCTCGGCGACCGTGTTCAGGCCGAGCGCTTCGGCCAGCGAGCCGATCGTCGCGACCACGGCGAGCACGCTGGTATCGTCGTTCATGTGCTGCACGAAGCTGCGATCGATCTTGAGCGTGTCGATCGGCAGGCGCACGAGCCGGTGCAGGCACGAGTAGCCGACGCCGAAATCGTCGATCGCGATGCGCAGGCCGAGGTCGCGCACTTCGGCGAGCGTGCGCACGCTCGTTTCGATGTGGTCGACCAGCGCGCTCTCGGTGATTTCCAGGTCGATACCCGGTGTGTTGTCGTAGCTCGCCGCGAGCACGTCGCGCAGCTGGCGCACGAAATCCGGCCGTCGCAGCTGGCGCGCGCAGACGTTCACCGCGATGCGCGTGGTGTGGCCCTGCAGCCGCCAGCCCGCTTCGAGCGCGGCCGCCGTGGCCAGGACCCACATCCCCACGGGTTCGATCAGACCGCTCTCCTCCAGCACCGGGACGAAAGTCGCGGGCGAGACCGGTGTTCCTTCCGGGCTCCAGCGCAGCAGCGCCTCGAAACCGACCACCTGGCTGGTCGCGATGCTGACCTTGGGCTGCAGCTCGATCCTGAATTCCTCGCGTTCGAGCGCCCGGCGCAGACGGCTTTCGAGCGACAGGCGCCGTGCCATGCGCGCGTTGAGCTCCGGCGAGGAAAACATCACGCGCTCGCCGGAGGTCTTGGCGTTGCGCAGCGCCACCTCCGCGTTCGCCAGCAGCGCGCTGGCGTTGCTGCCGTCGGACGGGTACAGCGCGAATCCCAGGCAGCCGCTGACGCGCACCTCCTGCCCGCCCGCCAGCACCGGCTCGCCGATCAGGTTGCGATCGAACCATTCCTGGAGGTGATACGCACCGCCTTCGTCGACGTTGGGGAAAGCGAGCGCGAACACGCCGCTGCCGAAGTAGCCGGCGCGCATGCCGTCGGGGAACCGGGCGCGCACGCGCGCGGCGAGCTGGCGCAGGATCTGGTCCCCGCGGTGACGGCCGAGCGAGTGATTCAGCTGGCTCAGGTGATCGACGTCGAACAGCCCCACCGCGACCTGAGAGTCGCCGCTCGTGGCGTCGAGGAGCTGCTGCAGGCGCGACGCGAACAGCTCGGCGCGCGCGAGATTGGTGAGACCGTCGTAGTTGGCGAGATAGCTCAGGTCCGCTTCCTGGCGGATCGACTGCATCGCGAAGGCGAGATCGCCGGCGAGCTCCTCGAGCAGCTTGATCTCG
>Ga0187894_10006956_pt1 | contig 10862 bp, 7 predicted proteins | sample GBC1701081metaG_FD_136650 | JGI IMG/M metagenome (GOLD analysis project Ga0187894, IMG submission 136650) | White microbial mat communities from a lava cave in the Kipuka Kanohina Cave System on the Island of Hawaii, USA - GBC170108-1 metaG ...
AAGCCGGCCGGCACGACTAGCGCAATGACAGCAAGAATCAGCATCGTCGCCTGCGAGCGTGCTCCCGCCGCGTTAAATGTCTGAGTCTGATACTTCATTCCGCCGGCAAGAAATGCGGCGCCCATTACAAGCAGCACGTTACCAATGATCGAGCCCGTAAGAGAAGCCTTCACAACGTCGAATAGACCTTTGCGAAGCGCGACAATGGCGATAATCAGCTCGGCGGCGTTCCCGAAAGTGGCGTTGAGCAATCCGCCGATGCCCTCGCCTGTCCGTGCGGCGATGTGCTCGGTCGCGCGGCCCAGCCAGCCTGCCAGCGGCAGTACGGCAAGGCATGCCGCCGCAAAAACCGCCGTGTGCATCTCCGGCCGGAAATGCTCCAGCCACCAGGCGATGGGAATAAAGACAAGTAGCCAGTTCAATGATGGTTTTAGAAATTCGCTCATTGGTTCGCTAGGATTTCTTCGATGCCGCGGCCGCCTTGGCCGTGCGCTTCTTTTTCGCGGGAATGATCGGTGGTTGCTTCACGGACCACCTGCCCAACCGGTAGTCCCGTTCGTATCCGGCGCTCACATTCGAAATGGTCACCGTTACCGATCCGCTCGAATCGCAGGCGTAGTCTTCGCGGCATTCCTGATGCGCGTTGCCCTCGAGCCTGTGAACCGGCCGCGATTCCAAAGCGGCAAGCTCGCGCAAAGATTCATCGAAGGGAAAGTAGATCTCGTCCCACAACATTTCATCGCCCGATGGCCGCCCACTGCTGGTGTGGCTGCATTCGAGATAACGAAAATGCCCGATATTATGCGCCGGATAGTAGCTGCGCGAAACCCGCAGCGGCGGCTCTCCCGAACCGGGCAAAGGCGTCCCCTTCAGAAACAGCGGATCGAAAACCATCGTCCGGCCGCCCTCGGCCTCGCGCCAAACGCCGAAGTTGCGCGTAAACTTCTCCCGCAGCACATATCCGGCGCGCGAGTCCGCCTGAATCGCCAGGCCGATCGCTGTAGCCGACCGCGGATACGCCGTTCGCTTCACCCGGCGTCCGAACCTTTCCTTCAATGCGCGCGTCACCAGCGGCAACTCGCTCGCGCCGCCTACAACGTAAACCCCCTCAAAATCCCCTTCGAGTCCCGCCACCAAATCCTGCGTCGCATTCAGTGTTTCGTCGATCAGCGTCTGGCATCGGGCGTAGAAGTCGGACACAGGCACGGCCGCCTCGGTCCAACCCTCCCGCACGGTGTCGAGCTCAATCGTCACCCGTCGCGTCGCGGGACGAATCGACTCCTTCTTCAGCCGGCATTCCTCGTAAAGACGAAACATTTCCGCCTGGCTCAGGCGATCGCGGTCCGCATGCGCCACCCCCGCCGCGTCCAGCGCCAACTCCGCCAGAATCTCATCGAAGTCGTCCCCGCCCAGCGCCGGAATCCCTTCGCTCGCGATCACCTCATGACTTTGTGAGTCCATCTCCACAAGCGAGGCGTCGAACGTGCCGCCGCCGAGGTCATAGACGACGACCGTGTCGCGCGTCGACGCTCCCTTCGCTCTCGCCGCGTGCCCATATTCGATGCTGGCGGCGGAAGGCTCGTTTAATAGCCCAAGCACCTCGAATCCTGCGAGCCGAAAAGCTTCGACGGTAAGAAAACGCTGGTTTCCGTTTGCGTTGGCAGGCACGCTGAGAAGAATCTCGATCTTTTCGCCCGGCTTTACTCCTGCGCTGGAAGCCTCCGTCAGCGCTCTCCGGAACGCCGCTGTCAAACCCGACAACAAGTCCAGCATCCGGAACTCGCGGCCGCCAATATCCACCTGCGTATCGGGACCGGCCTGTTGAAGGAACCGCTTGATGGAACGCACAACCGTTGTCCCCGGCAGCGACTGCGCCTGCCACGCTTCAAAACCGAACAGCGCCTCATCCCGGCGCGAGGCGATCAGCGATGGAAATCCATCCCACGATTCACCGTCCGGCGAATCGAAGGTCACAACGGGATAGTTGCCGCGATCCACGGCCGCGACTACGATACGCGTCGTGCCAAAATCGACGCCCAGGCGCATAATTCTCTTAGAATAGCGTTTCGATGGCGATCCTCGCCCTGGATTCGCGGCTACGATAGGCGGCTTCAACCACGGCCACCGACTTCAAATATTCATCGCCCCCCGACTCGAAAGGGCCTCCCGCCGCCAATTGCGAAACGAAATGCCGCTGCGTCGCGAGCACACTATCTCCGCGGTAACCCTCTTGCGCGGCGTTCTTCCAAACAAGTTCTCCATCGCGCAATAGATCTCCATTCGCCAGCACCGTGAGCATCCCCCCGTCGCCTTCGAACGTTGCTTCTCCCAACGGCGGCGAATCCGCGTATGGCTTGTAATACCCCGCCTCTGTGTAACGATTCCCGTCAATGGCGCCAAGCATGCCCGACTGGTGCGTAAGCAGCAGGTACGCCATATCCTCTCCTGCGATTCCGGAATTCCCACGCCGCGTATCGGCATACACTTCCGCCACATCGCCAAAAAGAAACCGCGCCGTATCGATGTGGTGGATAAGCGTCTCGTGGATCAGCAATCGTGGCATCTGGCGGAAATACGGCTGTGCCGTATACGGAGCATCGCCCAACCCGTCGCGCTTGCGGGTGCGAAAACCATAGGTAAGCGGCCGCCCGATCTCGCCCCTTGCGATCCGGGCGCCCACCTCGCGGAACCAGGGTTGCCAACGCCAGTTCTCATGCACCATGAACGGCACTCCCGCCGCCGCACGAACAATTTCACGTGCTTCGGCCCAGGTTGGAGCAAGCGGCTTCTGACAAATCACCGGAAGACCTCGTGAGGCCGCTTCCCTCACCAAAGGCAAATGCGTATCCGGGCGCGTGGCGATGTCGACGAAATCCAGCTTCTCCGCATCGAGCATCTCCGCGAGCGATGAGTAGGCATTCGGCGCGGCCGCCCGCGCGCGGTCCAGATCGGGATCGGCCGCAGCCGCAAGTTCCACCTCCGGCATACGCTTCCAAGCGTCAATCTGAAACTGGGCAAAGAACCCGCAACCGGCAATTCCGCACCGCAACTTCACTTAACCCCCGTATAGCGCTTCACCGACTCAAAAAATTGGCGCTTTCTGTCCGTATTGATGCCCCAGTTCACCGGGGGACACTGATAGCCGTCCGAGTAGTCGCTCGCCCCGGGATCGAAATAGCCCCAACTGGCATAAGCCGCCGTCGCCCGGCGCATATTATTTGCCGGCTTGTCGAAGTCGAAATGATCGTCCTCATTGAACATCACCGGCATCTGTCGCCAGGTAGGAAGGCTGCGGACCTGCTCCACCATTTGTGTGATGCGCGCGGGATCTTTTACACCGTTGCCGTGCAGCAGGACGAAGTCGCTTGCGGCCACCGTTTCCGGAGGTGGAAGCTGCCCGCCGTTGAAGCTGGTGCTCGTCAGCAATCGCCTGCCCTTGTGCTGAACTGCCTTGACCGCGTTGATCAAATCGTGAACACGATCCTTCTTAAGCAGCGGTTGCTGATAGCTGCGATTATCCGATTCGTTCACCAAATCGACCAGAATGTTCTGATAACCCTTCTGTAGCAGCCAGTTCGTTGCATCCAACGCGGCCTTTCGAACCGCCGCGTCGCCGTTCAGATGCTCATCCTGCCCGAAGTAGAAGTAGTTCACGATGGACACCATTCCCAACTCGTCCGAACGATCCAGAATGCGCTCCAGCCGCGCCATATAGGCCGGTTTCAACGAGCCATCCCCAGCGAAAGCGCTGTTCAGCCACGGCTGCTCCTTCGAATATCCCTGCGGGCTTCCACCCTGCAAGCCAATCGTGAACCCAAGCATCCCGTGCCGCTTCCACTCCGGCATATGGGCCAAAAACTCGCGAGTGTTACGCTCGGCGTCCCATTTACCGGTGTCGGGATACTTCCAGCGGTCGCGCGTCGCCTGATTCTCGTCATCGTAAATTCCCTGAATCATGCGGGAATTGAAAAGCAACCCCTCGATCTTCATCCCTTCGAAGGTGCGGCCTTTGTGCGTCGGGCTTCCATTGATGAAAAACTGATTGCCGCGAATTTCCACTTTCGTCCGCCCGCGCGATGCCGCTGCGGCGACTCCGGCCGCTCCTGCCGCGCTCATCCACTCCCGGCGTGTGATTTTCATGAGCATCCTCCAGTAAGATAAGGACGGGTCATCGTGAAGATTTTTTTACCCTTAGTCTTGGCCTTGCCGCTGGCTGCGCAAACGGATTCTTTCGCGGCGAGCGTCAAACCATTTCTAAAGAATTACTGCGCAACGTGCCACGCCTCCAAAGTTAGGCAAGCGAATCTCGATCTGGAAGTATATCTCGACGAGAAGCGTGCCCTGGGCGAGCATGAACTCTGGGAGCGCGTGATTCGCAAGGTCCGCGCCGGTGAGATGCCTCCCAAAGCTCTCCCCCAGCCCAAGCCGGAACTGAAGGAAGCTGCGCTGCATTGGTTCGAAGAGCGCATTGCCCATCACGACCGCGCCAAAAAAATAGACCCGGGCCGTGTCACCGCGCGCCGCCTGAATCGCGCCGAATACAACAACACCGTCCGCGATCTCACCGGCATCGACCTGCGCCTGGCTGACGAGTTTCCCGTCGATGATTCGGGCTACGGCTTCGACAACAACGGCGACGTGCTCACGCTGTCACCCGTGTTGATGGAGAAATACCTCTCAGCCGCGGACCGTATCGTGCGGGCGATTCTGCCGCGCGATTTGCCGAAGCGCATCACCATGGACCGTTACGAACCGGAAAAGGCCGGCAAGCCGGAAAAGCCCGCCATCGCGCTTCTTGACGAGGCGTTCGCTGTCCGCCACAGCTTTCCCGCCGAGGCCGAGTACGAAATCCGCGCCAATCTGAAGCTCCGTCAGGGTCCGGCCACCGCTCCCTACCGCTTGACCGTCCTCGTGGACGGTCAGCCTTTGAAGCAATTCGACCTGGAAGCCGGCATCACCGTCCGCCACTTCGATGCACGCGCAACCATCGCTGGCGGCTTGCACGAGGTCGCGCTGGGATTTGCCGCCGAGAACGGAGCCACCGGAAATTCCGAGTTCTATTTCGACAATCTCGAAATTCGCGGCCCATACAATCCCAAGCCTCCCGCGCCCGGTGAGGCGTACAAAAGGCTATTCGTCTGCGCCGAGCAAAGTACCGCTTGCGCCGGCCAAGTCTTGGCCGGATTTGCGCGCCGCGCCTGGAGGCGTCCGGTCACCGCCGAAGAGACGAAACGGCTCTCGGCCTTTTATGAAATGGCGCGCGCCCAAGGCGACTCGTTTGACCGCGCGGTAGGATTCGCGCTTAAAGCGGTGCTCGTCTCGCCACACTTCCTTTTCCGTATCGAGAAGCATCCCAATCCCACGGATGCGGCGGTTGCCGTAAACGTGACCGATGTCGAACTTGCTTCCCGTCTGAGTTATTTCGTCTGGAGCTCCATGCCCGACGAAGCGCTGCTCTCGCTCGCCGAACGCAACGAATTACGCAAGCCCGGAGTGCTCGCGGCCCAAGTAAAGCGAATGCTCGCCGACCCGCGCTCCGCCGCCTTCGCTGAAAATTTCGCCGGACAATGGCTGGAAGTTCGTAACGTCGACTCGCTCCGCCCCGACCCCAAGACCTTCCCAACATTCGACCGCGCCCTGCGCGAAGCCATCTATCGCGAAACGATTCTCTTCTTCGAGGCGATGCTCAAAGAGGACCGTAGCATCCTGGACTTCATTGATGGCAAATTCACCTTCGTCAATGACCGGCTGGCCAAGCACTACGGCATCCCCAACATCAAAGGCAAGGACTTCCAACGCGTGGAACTCGACGGCACACAGCGCTCGGGCGTCCTGACCCACGCAAGCGTGCTCGCCGTCACGTCCTACCCCACGCGCACTTCACCCGTGCAGCGCGGCCTGTGGGTGCTTGAGAACTTCCTCGGCACGCCTCCACCCCCGCCTCCGCCCAACGTTCCCCAATTAAACGAGCAGGCCATCGGCAAGCAGATGAGCCTTCGCGAGCAACTGGAAAAGCATCGCGCCGATCCAAGCTGCGCCGTTTGTCACGACCGTATGGATGCACTCGGTTTCGGCCTGGAGAACTACGACGCCGTTGGACAGTGGCGCACCGAAGACGGCTCCTTCCCCGTCGATACGAAGGGCACGCTCCCCGGCGGCAGATCGTTTGTCACCTCCGCCGAACTCAAGCAAATCCTGCGTGACGACGCACCCACGTTCGCTCATGCCCTGGCCGAGAAAATGACGACCTACGCGCTGGGCCGCGGCGTCGAGCCTTACGACAAACCCGCGCTCCGGAAACTCGTCCGGGACATGGCCGCCAGCCAATACAGAATCTCCAGTATGATTATGGGGATAGTGGAAAGTCCCGCGTTCCAGATGCGGCGCGGGGATCCGGGACGCCGTCCTGCGTCATCGGAATAGGAGAGGGGCAAAGATGGTCACGCGAAAACACGTATCGCGGCGCGCGCTGTTGCGCGGTTTTGGCACTGCAATGGCGCTTCCGGTTCTCGACTCCATGCTTCCGGCCATGGCCGCCCCGGCGCGCGTGGCAGGCAAAACGCCCCGCCGCATGGCGTTCGTCTACGTGCCCAACGGAATCATCATGGAGGACTGGACGCCCGCAACTACCGGCACGGCGTATGAGTTCCCGCGCATCATGAAGCCCCTTGAGCCGATGCGTGCCAAAATCAACGTCCTCACGGGCCTTACCCACAACACCGGCCGCGCGCTCGGCGACGGACCCGGCGACCACGCCCGCGCCGCCTCGACCTTCCTCACCGGCATGCATCCGAGGAAAACCGCCGGAGCCGACATCAGCCTCGGTACTTCTGTTGACCAGATCGCCGCCCGCCACATCGGTAAGGACACCCGCTTCGCCTCGCTTGAACTGGGCTGCGAAGGAGGCCGCCAAGCCGGCAATTGCGATTCGGGCTATAGCTGCGCCTACTCCAACAATATTTCCTGGCGCTCGGCCACCACGCCAAACCCCCCGGAAATCAACCCCCGCCTCGTTTTCGAGCGCATGTTCGGCAACGCCGACCCCAACGAATCCGCCGAATCGCGCGTGCGCCGCGAGCAAATGAATAAATCCATCCTCGATTTCGTGATGGAGGACACGCGCAAGCTACAGGGCGGTCTGGGCCCCACGGACAAGCGCAAACTCGACGAATACCTGACCGCAGTCCGGGAAATCGAATTGCGCATCGCCAATGCCGAGCGCGCCGCCAAGGAAGCCGGTCCGCTGCCCGCTTTCGAAAAACCCGAGGGCATCCCCGACAATTACGCCGAACACTCCCAGCTCATGTTCGACCTCATGACCATCGGTTTCCAAGCCGATCTCACGCGTGTGATGACGTTCATGATGGCGCGCGAAGGCTCGAATCGCCCGTACCGCGAAATCGGCGTCAGCGAAGGCCATCACGGCCTGACGCACCACCGCAACAATGCCGAATGGGTGGAGAAGATCAAACAGATCAACCATTACCATTCGCAGCAGTTTGCCGCCTGGCTGAAGAAGCTCGATTCCATCCGCGACGGCGAAGCCTCCCTGCTCGACAACATGATGATCGTCTACGGCAGCGGCATTTCGGATGGCAACCGCCACCTGCACCATGACCTGCCGCTTGTTCTCGCGGGCGGCGGAGCGGGGTCGCTCAAAACCGGCCGCCATTTGTTGTATCCGAAGGAAACGCCCATGACCAACCTGTTCCTGGCCATGCTGGAGCGGATGGGCGTACCAGAAGGTTCCCTGGGCGATTCGAACGGTCCGCTGCAGCACCTCAGCGATCTGACCTAGTGCGCAGGCTCTTCCTCGCACTACTCATTCTGCAACTCGTGCCCGTCTGGTGGTGGACCTACTTCCCATCGCAGGACGGCCCTTCGCACCTCTATAACGCCGAAGTCATCGCGCGCTATTCCACAACTCCGCTTTACCAGGAGTTCTACACGCTTCGCCTCTCGCCCGCGGGCAACGTGCTCAGCCAGATCGTTCAAGTCGCGCTATCGCGCGTCCTGCCGCCCCTCATTGCCGAAAAGGTCCTGATCTCGCTCTATCTGGTCTTGTTCGGCCTCGGATTCCGCTATCTCATCCGCTCCGTCGCCCCGGACGACGAGGCGTATGCGTTTTTCGCCTTCGTACTGGCGCCGAATTGGTTTCTGCACATGGGCTTTTGGAACTTCTGCCTCAGCATGCCGTTGTTTTTCTTTGCCCTGGGCTGCTTCCTGCGAAATGCAAAGCCGTCCATTTTTCTCGCTCTTGTGTGGCTTACCTATTTCTCACACATCATCGCTTGGGGCCTCTTAGCGGGGTGCGCCGGGTGGCTTTGGCTCTGGAAGTGGCGTGAGCGGCGATGGCTCCTCGTCATGGCATTAACGCCGATAGTCCCGGCGATGCTCTTCCTGAAAGGCACCGGACCCAGCAAGATCGTTCCCGCCACGATGCCTCAGGACTTCATCGCCTGGCTGGTGGCGTTCACCGGTTTCGTCCATAGCTTTGGAATGGCAGAATGGCTTTCGGCGATCGCCGCCATCTGTGTAGTTTTCGCTCTGGCATTGGCATCCGTAAGAAAGCTCATACGCAGCCCGTTGCTCTATTTGGCGGTAATTCTCTACCTGATCGCTCTCATCGCGCCCGTATCCTACGGAGCCGCGACGTTTCTTGGAAAACGCTCCGCGTTCTTCGGGCTTGCCATCTTCGTTTCCGCTACCGCCGCCGCAAGACCCGCCTCTGTGCGCATCGCCTTCCTCTTCGCCGCTTGCGCTTTGGCCGCCACTCTCGCGCGCATTCAACCGTTCATCTCCTGGAACACCCAGATCCGCGCCTACAACGCCTTCGCGAACCAAATCCCCGGCGGCAGCCGGGTTTTGCCGCTGGACACGCTTCAGCCGGATACCGGGGGAACACGTCCTCTGGCCCACGCGCTGGGCTATCAGACGCCGCGTCCGCTGATCAACCTCCGCAACTATGAAGCCGGCACTCCATACTTTCCGGTGCAGTTCCGTCCGCAGAAATCGCCGTTCACGCGAATCGGCGGGTCTATCGCAATGGAAAAAAATCCACCGCAAATCGATCTATCCACCTATGAATGGATCGACTACGTTCTCGTCGCCGGACCTTACACGGTCGCAGGCCCTGGATTTGCGCTGACGAAGCAAGCCGGAGGCGATTTGGAACTGAAGCTCTATCGCCGAACCCGCTAAAGAACGCACCTTTGCCTGCCGATGGTGAAAGGATGACGAAGAATCGTGTACTCCGCCTCCTGGCGAAGTTCGGCGGAGTCCTCCTTGCCGGAGGATTGCTCCTTACGGCCGGCATCGCCGCGCTGCCCACCGGCATCGTCGTTGCTCTCAAGGTGGCCGGACGCGCGCCGGATTGCCCATGGTCCCGCGTTCTCAAACTGGAACACACCGCCGATCGCTTTCAGGAACTCGAAGCGCGGATGAGGTCCTCGGTGAAGATCGTCGAAGAGGACACGGATTGGCAGATCGTCAAAGTTCGCTCTCCGAATCGCGACTTCTGGGTCCGCAAAAGCGGTGGCTGGGATGGCGCACGGCTTGTCGCTCACCTGCTCGCCGAGCATCAGTGGGACGCTGAGAACACGCCCGAAATGGCCGTCCGCAAGGGCGAAACCGTAATCGACTGCGGAGGGCATATTGGCGTCTATACCTATACGGCGCTCGAAGCCGGAGCGAAATACGTGGTCGGCATCGAGCCCGACCCGGTGAATGCCGAATGCTACCGCCGCAACTTCAAGAGTGAGATCGCAGACGGCCGCGTCACTCTGGTCGAAAAAGGAGCTTGGAGTTCCCGCTCCAGCATGGAACTAACGATCGGCGAAACGAACTCCGGCATGAGCAGCATGGTAAACGTACATGGCCGCCGCAAAGTCACCGTCCCGGTCGAACCGATCGACGACATGGTCGCAGCGCTCAAACTAGCCCGCGTCGATGCGATCAAAATGGATATCGAAGGAGCCGAACGCGAAGCGCTCAAGGGGGCGTCGCAAACACTGAAGAAGTGGCGTCCACGCCTCATGCTGGATGCGAATCACCGCCCGGATGACCTGGCAGTTCTACCCAACGTCATTCGCGGGGCGAATCAAGCGTACGAGTTTGAATGCGGAGGATGCGAGATCAAGCGCCCAGGTTGGCGCATTGAACCGCACGTAATCTACTTCCGTTAGAGCAACCGGAAGTTTACTTCGATTTGAGCCGCGACAGCGACAGCCTTGCCGTTCAACTGTCCAGGACGGAAGCGCCACTTCTGGACGGCTTCAATGGCCTTCTCGTCGAGTCCAAGGCCTAACGGACGAAGAATCTTAATGTCCCGCGGATTGCCCTTGTCATCGACAACCACGGAAAGCAGCACCGTTCCTTGGAACTTCGCCTTGCGCGCTTCCTCGGAATACTCAGGCTCAACCTTGTAGACAAGCGCCGGCGAACTCACGCCGCCGCCAATCCGGAAAACGCCGCCGCCGACGCCGCCGCCGCTGCCAGGGCCAACTCCGCGTCCCGTACCCGATCCTACGCCGCCGCCGCTTCCAGTGCCAATACCCGATCCTGATCCTGTCCCATTCGAAGGCGGTCCGGAAATCTTCGAGAGAGGATCGCCAAACACCGCGGAATTCAACTGCGGCAAAGGCGCATCCGGCTGCGCAATGATGGTCGGCTCCATCACGAGCTTCGGATTTTCATTCCGAATGACCGCGGTAGGCGGAGTGAACTGTTTCAACGAAGGCTTCGGCAGCTTGCCCTGACTCGCCGGCGTAGGGCTGCGATCACCACCACCGCCACCGCCACCCATCTGCTTAGCTTTCGGCGCAGCGGATGGTTGATAAGGAGCCAAAGGCGCGATAAGCGTA
>Ga0187894_10006957_pt1 | contig 10861 bp, 9 predicted proteins | sample GBC1701081metaG_FD_136650 | JGI IMG/M metagenome (GOLD analysis project Ga0187894, IMG submission 136650) | White microbial mat communities from a lava cave in the Kipuka Kanohina Cave System on the Island of Hawaii, USA - GBC170108-1 metaG ...
GAGGCGGCGGGCGATCTCTTCGTCGTCGAGCGCAGGGCGGCTCGGGTCGGCGACGCCCGCAGCCGTGCGCGCGACGTCGACGAGCTCGTCGACCATGCGCGACAAGCGCACCTGCTCCGAGAGAAACGCCGTGCCGCGCTCGAAGCTGAGCGTCGACATGGCGACGCGCCAGCCGTCGTTCATCTTGCCCACGATGTTGACGCGCGGCACGCGCACCTCGTCGTAGAACACCTCGCAGAAGTCCTGGTGTCCGGCCATGGTGCGGATCGGGCGGATCTCCATGCCGGGGAGGTTCATCGGGCAGATCAACCAAGTGATGCCCTTGTGTTTGGGCGCGTCGGGATCGGTGCGCACCAGCAGCTCCTGCCACTCGGCGATCTGCGCGAAGCTCGTCCAGATCTTCTGCCCGGTGATGACGAGGTCGTCGCCGTCGACAACCGCCCTGCACTGCAGCCCGGCGAGGTCGGAGCCGGCGCCGGGCTCGGAGAAACCCTGGCACCAGACGACGTCGCCGCGGAGAATGCGCGGCAGGTGGTACGCCTTCTGTTCCTCGCTGCCGCAGGCGATCAACGTCGGGCCGCCGTGATTGAGGCCGACGAAGAGCGTGTTCGGCTCGTGCGCCTTGGCGCGGGCGAACTCCTCATACCAGATGAGTTGCTCCATCAGCGCCGCGCCCCGGCCACCGTATTCGCGCGGCCAAGAGATGCCGGCCCAGCCGGCGTCGAACATCTTGCGCTGCCATGCCAGATCGAACTCGCGCCGCGCTTTCAGATCGTTCTCGGACGGCGGACTGGTCGGCTTATTCGCTTCGATCCACTCGCGCGCGTGGCGGCGAAACGCCTCTTCTTCCGGCGTGAAGGTGATTTCCATCGGCGCGGTTATTCAATGGCGGCGCGGGTGGCGCAAGACAGAAGACCGGAGACTCACTTCCCCGTGAAGACCGGCTTGCGCTTCTCGAGAAAGGCGCGCGGGCCTTCCTTGGCGTCGTTCGACATCATCACCGCCATGCCGTGTGACTGCTCGATGTTGAAAGCCTCCTCTTCACGCAGGCATTCGGTCTCGCGCAGAGTGGCGAGGATGGCCTTCACAGCCAGCGGGCCGTTCTCGGCGATGCGGGCGGCGATCTGCTTTGCCTTGGCGAGCGCCTGTCCGTCGGGCACGACGTGATTCACCAGACCGAGCGCGTACGCGCGCGCCGCCGGCAGGTCCTCGCCGGCGAGCAGCATCTCCGCGGCGATGGCGTACGGAATCTGCCGCCGCAGGCGCACTGCCGAGCCGGCCATCGGGAAGAGGCCGCGCTGCACTTCGGTGACGCCGAAGTTGGCGCTCTCGCCGGCGACGCGGATGTCGGTTCCCTGCAGGATCTCGGTGCCGCCGGCGCGGGCGAAGCCCTCGGCGGCGAGAATCACCGGCTTGCTCGGCCGGTAGGTCTTCAACCAGGCCCCGTAGATCACGTGCATCTCGCGCATCACGCGTTCCATCCACTCGTTCTCGGCGACGCCGCGCTGCAGCTTGCCGATCTCGGAGAGATCCATGCCGGCGCAGAACGTGGAGCCGGCGCCGGTGAGAATGGCGACGCGCACCTCGTCGTCGCGGTCGAGCTCGACCCACGCGTCGTAGAGACGGCACATGACCTCGCAATTGACGGCGTTCTTCTTCTCGGGGCGGTTGATGGTGACGATCAGGACGCGACCGTCCTTCTCGACGAGCACGGCTGGAGTCGACACGATGATTCCTCCTGGGGAATTGTGGATCGCTCCTAGCTGCCTCGCGGCACGCCTTGGGTCAACCGCCGCGCCGACCGGTCGGGGGCGTAGCGTATCAGGCTAGCGCGCGACGCAGGCGTGCTGGTCGCGGTCGTAGCATTTCCCGTCGCCGCAGTCGCAGAGGGGCAACTCGCGGCTGAACTGCGGCGAGCAACCGCATCCGCCGATCTTGCAGGTGTCGGGGAAGTCGGGCGCCGTCGAACAGCAGGTCGATGTAGAGACCGTGCCTCCCGAGTCCAGACATCCCTGACGCTCGGGATCGCCGCAAGCACCGAGCGCGAGGTTCACGTTGGCGACGATCTCATCGACGGTGATGCGGTGGTTGCCGTCGCTGTCCGCCGGGCAGTCCGGATCGCATTGTGCCACGGCGCGCGCGGGTGGAAGTGCGAGGCTAGCCGCCATCAGAAGCACCGCTCCAAGAACGATCCCCTTCATGGATCTCCCTCCCCTTCCTCCGGATGAACCGGCGAGGATGACAAGTCAAACGCCTGGCCCCTGACCCCTGGTCTCCGTCTGGTGATTGCCGCGCGCGGCGCGGAAGCGCTATGCGAAGCGCGGAGCCTCCACCATGCGGCTGCGCGATCTCACCGTCATCGATCTCGCGACTCTCGGCGCGGCACCGCAGATCGCGGCCTTCTTCGGCGACCTCGGCGCGCGCGTCATCAAGATCGAGGCGCCGCGCGGTGACGGCTTGCGGCAGCTCGTCGACGAGCGCGGCGTGGCGCTGCAATGGAAGATCATCAACCGCAATAAGGAGTGCGTCACGCTCGATGCGGCACAGCCGGGCGGCCGGGAGCTGCTCGAGCGCATGCTCGCGCGCGCCGACCTGCTGGTGTCGAACCTCAACAGCGAGCGTTTGGCGCGCTGGGATCTCGGCGCCGAAGCGCTGCGCCGGCGCCATCCGCGTCTGGTAGCGGTGAACCTGACCGCCTACGGGATCGAGGGCCCGTGGGCTGAGCGGCCGGGCTCGGGCACGCTGGCCGAGGCGGCGAGCGGTCTCGCCGGACTCAGCGGCGAGGCCGACGGCCCACCGTCGTTGTCACCGGTCGGTCTCGGCGACTTCGTCGGCGTGCTGCAGGGCATCATCGCGGCACTCGTCGGCCTGCAGGAGCGCGATGCCGGCGCGCCGGCGCCGCACTTCGATCTGGCGCTGCACCGCCCGCTGCTGGCGCTGCTCTCGCATCGCATCGCAACCGCGGTGCGCGACGGCGTCGAGCCCGGCCGGCACGGGAACCGCTTTCCCAACGTCGCGCCGCGCAACACCTACCGCGCCGGCGACGGCGTCTGGGTCGCGCTCACCGCCGGCACCGACGACATCGCGCGGCGCTTGTTCGCGGCGATCGGCCGCCCCGAGCTGGCGAGTGATGCCCGCTTTCGCGACAACTTGGCGCGCGTCGCGCACGCAGACGATCTCGACGCCATCCTCGGCGCCTGGATCGGCACGCGCAGCGCGGCCGAGGTCGTCGACGTTCTCGCCCGTTCCGGCGTCTCGGCGGCGGCGTGCGCCAGCTTGCGAGACGTCGCCGCGAACCCGCACTTTCGCGCCCGCGGCGAGCTGCGCGAGGTGAAGGACGGTGACGAGCTGCTCACCCTCGCCGCGCCGTTGCCGCCCGGCGAGATCCACTGGCTCGGCCGCGAGCGCGGCGCCGACAACGAACGCGTCTATCGCGACTGGCTCGGCCTCGCGCCGGAGGAATTGCAGCGGCTCAGGGATGACGGGGTCGTCTAGGGTCGTTACTCGAGCCCCATCAGCTTGGCGAAGCCGAAGCGATGACCGGCGGTGAAACCGCCGTCGACGACGAGGGCGTGGCCGGTGACGAAGGAGGATTCGTCCGAGGCGAGGAAGAGCGCCGCGTTGGCGATCTCCGCCGCGGTTCCAGTGCGGCCGAGCTGGTGCGCTTCGACGATGCGCTCGCGGAAGGTCTCCATCGCGGGCATGTCGAGCACCCGGCGGAACATCGGCGTGTCGATGAAGCCGGGGCATATCGAGTTCACGCGCACGCCGACGCGGGCGTAGTCCATCGCCATGTTGCGCGTCAGCAGCACGACGCCGCCCTTCGAGGCGTTGTAGCAGCTGCCTCCCTCCGACCCTTCGAGGCCCTCGATGCTGGCGATGTTGACGATGCTGCCGCGGCGCCTCTCGATCATCACCGGCAGCACGTGCTTGCAGACGAGAAAGGTGCCGCGCAGGTTGATGCCGACGACGCGATCCCACTCCTCGATCGGCACCAGGTGTACCGGACCGCCGCCGGCGACGCCGGCGGAATTGACCACGATGTCGATCGCCCCGAAGCGCTCCACCGCGGCCGCGACCGCGGCGACGACTGCACTCTCGTCGCGGACATCGGCGACTTCGAAGTGGGCGCCGGGCGCGATACGAGCCGCGTCGCGCCAACGCTCGTCCGTCTCCGCCGCCGCATCGATCCCGACGATGCGCGCCCCTTCCTGGGCAAAGCGCAGCGCGCAGGCGCTGCCGATGCCCGAAGCAGCACCGGTGATCAGGGCGGTTCGATCCTTCAAGCGGGCCATGTGCGGGCCATGCGAGTTGTGATCAGGGATGACTGGGGTTGGGGAGCGAGTACAGGTCGATGGCGTTGCGTCCGAGGATGCGTAGTTGTGCGGTGGGAGAGAGACCCTGCATCGCGTGGCGCAGCTCGCCGATCACGCCGGGGATCTTGGCGTCTGGGTGCGGGTAGTCGCTCGCCCAGATGATGCGGTCCGGGCCCACGAGCGGGCTCTCGGCGGTGAAGCGGAGGGTGGATTCGTCCGGGTCGAAGGAGATCCAGCACTGGCGGCGGAAGTACTCCGACGGTTTCATCTTCAGCTGCGGCACGTCCCACGGGAAGATCTCGAAGTGGTGATCGAGGCGCTCGAGCCAGGGGACGATCCAGCCGCCGTTGGCCTCGAGGAAGATCACTTTCAGGCGCGGAAAGCGCTCGAGAACGCCGCCGCAGAGCAACATGGTGAGGTCGTCTGCATGTCGAACACGTTCGAGAGTGCCTGGCTGAAGAAGATGTTGTCGATGCCCACGAGGCCGCTGGCGCCGGTTTCGCGCGCCGCCGCGGTCATCGAGCGCGCCCCCGGGGCGACGAAGTTGCCGAAGCCGAGGTCGCGGCAGGCACCGGGAAGGTCGTTGGCGAGGAAGGGATGGAAGCCTACCGCGAGGTCGAGGTTCTGCAGCTCGGCCCAGAGCGGGTCGTAGACCGGATCGCAGAAGTACTTGCCGCCGACCGACGGGTTGGGGCGAATGAAGACGCCGACGAGGCCCCACTCGCGGGCCCGGCGCGCCATGCGCACGGCGCGCTCGACCTCGCTCTGCACGATGGCGGCGACGCCAAAGAGCTGGCGCGGCGCGTGGCGGCAGTAGTCACCGACCCAGCGGTTGTAGGCGTCGGCCTGCGCCTCGGCGAAGTCGAGGTCGGCAAAGCCGGCGAGACCGAGGAAGAGAGTCGGGTACACGACCGCTTGCTGGATTCCATCGGTCGCCATTTCTTTCAGTCGCGCCGCGGGGTTGTAAGCGCCGGGCTTGACCTCGCTGTACTTCAGCTCGCCGCGCTGAGCGCGCACCCGATCTTCGAGCGAGAGTCCCCCGGTGCCGGCGAGGGCGAGGTAGTTGGCGTTCGACACCTGCCCCTGGAAATGGAGCCACTCGCTGCCGTCGTCGCGGGTGACGACGTGGAAGCCGGCGTCCTTGTACTTGGCCGGCATGTAGTCGAGCATCGCCGTCGGGTGCTCGAGCACGTGACCGTCGGCGTCGACGATGCGTTCGCTGTCACTGTTCGTGTGGCTCGTCATGGGAATCTCCTCCCGCCCGCGCGGGTCTCCATTAGGTAAGTTCCTTATCCCCAGGCGAGAGTCGGCTCAAATGCAAAAGACCGCTCCTGGCGCTGTTTCCGCGCACATTTCTCTTGACATCGAAGGGCCAAACACGGCAACTATGTGCCGGCAATTTTCACCATAACAACGGTCAGAGCACCGGTTGAGTAAGGGGAGGAGGTTGAGATGACCAAGTCGCAGTTGCTCGAGAGGCTCGCTGCTTCGAGCGGCCTCACCAAGAAGCAGGCGAACGCCGTGGTCGAGTCGCTGGTGACCACCATCGTGGGATCGGTTCGCAAGGGCGAGCCGGTGAAGGTTCCCGGTCTCGGGATCTTCAAGAAGGTGAAGACCAAGGCGCGCATGGGCCGCAACCCGCAGACGGGAGAGGCGATCAAGATTCCGGCAAGGACCAAGGCCCGTTTCACCATGGCCAAGGTCTTCAAGGATTCCGTCCTCGGCGCGAAGAAGTAATTCGTCTGCGCGCTTGCCGGTGCTGGCCGAGTAGCGCGGCGTGTCGAACGCCGCCGCGCTACCGCCAAACGCATCGGACCCAAGATGGACAAGTCGCTCTTGCACGCAGGCTCTCCATTCGCCGCTCGGAACACGCGGCACGCCTGCGACCTTTGCAGCAAAATTCTCTGGTTGGAGGGGAGTGGCGATGTACCGGAATGATCGTTCATTCGGTCTTTTCGAACCCGACGCGCTCCTTCCTGCGCAGTTCTATGCCGCCTTTCGCCATGGGTCGGCGGTGCGGGGAGAGAAGCATCTGATGTTGGCGGTGTTGGAAGACGCGCTCGACTGTTTCCAGAAGTACGCGTTCACCAAGGATCACCACGCTCGTCAGATCTTCGGTGAGGCTTACGAGTGGATTCACTCTGGCGATCGGGACTGGCCGTTCTCGTTCGAGAACATCTGCGAGACGTTGGAGATCAACCCCTACTACTTGCGCCGCGGTCTCGAGCGCTGGAAGCGGCAGGCGGTTACGACCGGCCGCGGCAAGGGCGGACGGCCCATCCACACCGACACGGCTGAGCAGCGCGCCAGCGCCTAGCCGCGTTCTGTCGAGTTTCCAGCCGGCCCGCTATCCGCACAGGCTCGGAGGCGGGCCGTGATCGATCTCAGGGGCGAGATCGCGGCGCCTCATTGCGCACGCCTCGGATCCTCTGCGCGTGAGTTGCCTCGTCCGGCGCAGATGTCGTACATCGGCGCCGGCATGTTTGCAGCGAAGGCGGTGCTCGCCCTCCTCCTCAGCCTTCTGCTCTACGGCGCACCGGCGGCGGCGCTGACGATCCGCGGCGACTACGATTGGGTGAGCTCGCCCGCGTGTCCTGAAGGTTGGCAGTCGCCGGAGTACAATGACCGATCGTGGACGCCGGTCGCCTATCCGTGGTTGCTGATCTGGCCGTCGCCCTGGGAGCCCGACTCGTATGCGCGGCCGTTCTGGGATGCGAACGGCGTCGGCACCGCATGCACGCGGCGGAGCTTCGACCTGCCGCGCCTGCCCAAGGATCAGGCCGTCGTGCACGTCTTCGTCGACGACGATTACGAGCTCTGGCTCAACGGCCATCTCGTCGCCCGCAACCTGGATCAGGCGGCGGAACGGCCGGGGGAGAGCTACGACGTCAGTTCACTCTTGAAGACCGGCCGCAACGTCATCGGTCTCAAGATCATCGACGTCTCCTACGAGAAAGGCGCATTCTTCTCGCTCGAGATTCCGGGCGTGCCGCAGGAGTCGCGCTCGTGGAAGGCTTGGTCGCGCCTGCTGCGACCTTGGGTCGAGTTCGGCTTGCTGGTCGCCGCCTTTCTCGCCGGCGCTCTCGGTCTGCGCTGGCTGATGGCGCGGATGACTCAGTCGCTGGCGCGATGGCCGGCGTGGGTGGTTGCACCGCTGTCGCTGGCACTGGCCGTCGGATGTCAGATCGTACTCCAGAGCGGCGACCTCTACGTCGCGCCACCGGAGCAGCCGTGGGCGGAGTGGCAGTGGCACATGGTCGCCATCGCCGCGGTGCTCTTCCTCGGTCTCGTCAGTCTGCGCCCCGCCGACGCGGCGACCGATGAGGCCGGCCCGCTGCGCGGCGAGTACGCGTGGCTCGCGGCGATCCTCGCCTTGGCCGCGGTCCTGCGCATCTACGACATCGACCACACCCCCGTCGGCTTCTATCAGGACGAGGCGACCAACGGTCTCGACGCGTTGCAGCTGATGAGCCTCGACGGTGTGTCGATCTGGTCGGACAGCGTCGGCGGGCGACCGACGCTCTTCCTCTACCTGCTCGGCTTCTGCCTGCAGATCTTCGGTGTCAGCTATCTGAGCTTGAAGATTCTGCCGATCGCGCTGTCGATCGCGTCGGTGGCGGCGGTGTACGCCTTGGCGCGCATCGGTCTCGGCGGCCGCACCGCGCTCTGGGCCGCCTTCTTCCTCGCCGTCTCGCGCTGGCACATCCACTACGCTCGCATGGCTTGGGAGGTGAACTGCGTACCGTTCTTCTCGGCGGCGGGTTTTGCGCTCCTCCTCGACGGCCTGCGGCGCGAGCAAGGCGGCGAGCGCAACATCGTGGCCGGCGCCGCGCTGCTATCGGCCGGACTGTACACCTACGCGGCCTATCGCGCCGTGCCGGCCGCGGCTGCCGTGTTCCTCCTCTGGTGGTTCGTCGCGGGGGATCGCCCCGAGCGCCGCCACCGCATGATCGCGGTGGCCCGTGCCGGGTTGGCAGCAATCATCGTCGCGCTGCCGCTCGCCGCCTTCGCGCTCGTCCAGCCCGGACGCTACTGGGAGCGCTACAACGACGTGTCGCTCACCTACTACATCTCCTACTACGGCACGCCGATCCCGTGGTTGCACCAGCTCGGGAAGGGCTTCCTCTCGCTGAACAGCATCGGCGACGATCTCATCCGCCACAACCTGCCGCACGCCTCGCAGCTCGACCCGATCACCGGCGTTTTCTTCCTGCTCGGCCTCACCACCGCGGCGCGCCCCTGGCAACGCACCGGTGCGCGTCTGCTCTGGGCCTGGTTCATCGTCTTCCTCGCGCTCGCGAGCCTGACGCGCGACGCACCGCACGCGACGCGCTATCTCGGACTCGTCGTACCGGCAGTCCTCTTCGCCGGGTTGGGGGCGGCGCGGCTGTTCGCCCGCCTGCGCCGTGTTCTCCGTTTCGCGCCACTGGCCTGGCTTCTGGTCGCAGCCACGGTCACGGCGGCGACCGGCGTCAACGCGTACCAGTACTTCGTCCTCGAGGCGAACGACCCCAACTCCGACTTCGAGATGAATGTAATTGCGCGCAGCATCTGCGAGCGCGTGCGCGCCAAGGGCAAGGTGAAGGTCTACTGGACGTCCGACGTCGCCTACTGGGCCGGCGGCCCGTGCTACTTCCTCACCAAGGGCAAGGTTCGCTTCAACGATATCAAGCCGGAAGACCTGAGCGCGGCGAAGCTCGGGCAGAAGGGCCGCGGCGCGACGTTGTTTTTCATCGGCCCCGAGTTGCTCGAACCCGAGCGGAAAATCGTCAAGCGCGACGACAACGATCTCCCCATCCTCGGCCTCGCCGGCATCCCCGAGATCCAGCGCGACCGGCAGGGACGGCTGCTCTACTACATCTGGGACGTCGAGAAGTAGCACCGAGAACGGGCGAGGTGCGCTCGCACCTCTCAACCGACTGCCTGGCCGCGCCGAAGCCGGCCCTCCAGCGTGTTTAGGGGCGGGCGCCGCCGCCGAGGAGCCAGCGGTAGTAGGCGTTGTTCGGGTCGGCCTGCACGACTCGGGCGATGGCCTCGCGAGAAGCAGTGAGACCCTGCAGGTCAGTGGGTATGCCGCCCAGGTAGAACGTCAGCAGTTCTTCCCGCTGCGCCTCGATGCGGGCGATGATCGCGGGGTAGATTTGCGCCAGCCCGTCGAGCGAAGCGACGGGCGATTTGGCTGCGATCAGACCTCTGAGCTGGCGGGCGAACTCCTCGCTCTTCTGAAAGCCACCATACTCGATGCGAGGGCGGTCGTCGGTGATCAGCGGCGCGTCGGCGGCGAAGCGGCGGACCGCATCGCTGTCGAGGAGAAAGGTCGCGAGCAGCTGATCGACGTCGCCGATGCCGATCGCGGCCAGACTTTCGCGCAGTGCGCTCGCCTGCATCCGGTCGCGGATGTGGTCGTAGTCGACGCGCAGCCGCTCCAAGCTGCCGATGAGCAGCGCCTCGTGCAGCTCGGTCGTCCACAGAGTCGTGTACGGGAAGACCTCCTGGAAACTCCGCATCAGCATCTGCGTCTCGGGCTGGTTCTGCGTCGGCAGAGGCAACCACTGCGCCATCAATCCGCCCGGCCGCAGCCGGCGGCGACAAAGAGCGTAGAAGTCGGTCGAGTAGAGGTTGGTGACGCCCTGCGCCACCGGCGGCGGTGGTTCGAGCGTGATCACGTCGTACTGAGTCGAATCGCGCTCCAGGAAGAGGCGGCCGTCGGCCACCTCGATGTCGGCATCCTCTCTGTCGCGCACGCCACCATTGGCGGCGCTGAAGAGGGGCGCCGCGGCGAGAACCGCGGGAGACAGCTCGACGCAACGCCGCATCGAGAGATCGGGATGGGCGAAGGTCGCACCGTAGGTGATGCCGGTGCCGAAGCAGATGACCAGGACGCGTTCGACCTTGCCCCCGTGCAACAGAATCGGGAGGTGCGTTTGCAGGCGCATGTAGCGCTGCGAGGGCACCGAGTCGGCGGAGTTGGAAACGCCGTCGACCACGATCCGGCGGAAGTTCTGCCCGACCGGGGAGGGCTCACTCAGAACCGCGACGGTTCCGTGTGGGTCTTCGCGGAAGTACTCCAGTGAGCCCGTCATCGTCCGGGTCGCGACGGTGAGAAAGTAGTGCTCTGGCAGGAGGCGCGGAAATGCCGCGATCATCACCGCGGCCGCGGCCGCGGCTCCTGTCAGAGCGCGAGAGCGCGGCGACTGCACCGCCGCGGCGATCGATCCGACGGCATACGCGAGAGCGCAGAAGAGGATCCCGGTTTGGGTGCCGAAGGCCGGCAGAATGAACAATCCGCCCACTAGCGAGCCCGCCACGCCGCCGACGGTGTTGATGCCGTACAAGCCACCGACGAGCCGTCCGACCTGCAGCCGGTCGCGGCAGACGACGGCCACCATCAACGGAAAGACCGCACCGATGGCGATCGTTGGACCGAGGAGAATCAATGACGGCAGGACGATACTCTTGGCGAAGAACGCGGCCCCGACCGATCCCGTGTTGTGCTCGATCCGAGGTGCGACGAAGCCGAGGACCCATTCCACCGACGGCCGCAA
>Ga0187894_10006958_pt1 | contig 10860 bp, 11 predicted proteins | sample GBC1701081metaG_FD_136650 | JGI IMG/M metagenome (GOLD analysis project Ga0187894, IMG submission 136650) | White microbial mat communities from a lava cave in the Kipuka Kanohina Cave System on the Island of Hawaii, USA - GBC170108-1 metaG ...
GCGTTTGCGTTCGGTGATGTCACGCACAATCGTCGAGAAGGATTCGACCTGTCCGTTGGCGTCCTTATGCGCCATAATGGTTTCTAACACCGGAATTTCGCGACCATCTCGCGTGATGAAGGTAGTTTCACCACTCCAGACCCCGTGTTGCGCTGCCAGTGGCAGGGCTTCATTCATGATGACCGAAAGCGCCGATTCGGGATAATAATCCGAGATAAAGATTTGCGTCACATCTTCATTCGGCGCAATGCCCACCATCTGACGCCCGGCGGGGTTGACATACACCGCCCGTCCATCCGCAGCAGCATAGGCCACAAAGTCGGTGGTCGTTTCGACAATGGTCGAAAGGCGGCGGCTTTGGGCATCCGATTCTTGAATGCGGGCGAAGGCACCGGCGTTTTCGACCGCCACCGCAATCTGGTCGGCCAGGGCGGTATAGATACGCACGTCATCCTGGGTAAAATGATTGATGGTGTCGGCCTGAATGTCCAACACGCCGATCAAGCGGTCGCCTAGCACCATTGGCACAGCCAGTTCTGATTGGGTGTTGGGGAGCAGCGGGTTGGGTAGGAAGTCCGACTCCTGGGTTACGTTGTTGACGATCACACCCTGCCGTTCACGCGCGGCGCGGGCAACCAGGCTATGGGGGCGGTTGAAGGGAATATGATGGCCGTGCGCCTTCATCGTGCGTCCGGGTTCGCCTGCGCCCGCCGCCAACGTCAGGTCTTCGCCGGTTTTGTCGAGCAAATAGACATGCGCGTGGTACAGATTGAAACTGTCCTTAGTCAAATCAACCACCGATTGCAGCAAATTGTCCAGGTTGAGGATGGTGGTGGCAGATTTGCTCACCTTCGCCACAATTTGCAGGTCGCGGGTGCGGGCGTTCACGCGCTCCTCCAATGTGCTGACCAAATCTTGAACCTGATCGGCCATTCCGTTAAAGGCGGCTGCCAGTGTGCCAATTTCATCGCTCGACTTGACAATGGCGCGTTGGCCCAGGCTGCCCGACGCAATGGTGCGAGCGGTTTCGGTCAACTGTGCGATTGGGGCGGTAAGCTGCCGGGCAATGTAGTAGAACACAGCGGAGGTAATCACAATGACGACTAGGCCGACCAGGAGAATGATTTGGGTGGTATTGGTGGCGGCGGTCAGCGTTTCCGACAGCACCTGGTTGAGCACAATCGTCCAGCCCAGGTTAGCGAGATAAGTTTGATCGGTTGCCGACGCCAGGGGTACCTGGCTCACGACGCTGGAGCGCCCTTCAAAATCATCCACGATGATATAGCGGCTATTCGCTCCTGTTTGCCATTTGGCAGTGGTAGCGGCGTCCGCATCCTCCAGGCTCTTATCGTGTGCTTCCAAGACTTTGCCATTGCCAAAATACAGATCGGCGTGGCCGGTTTCACCGACTTTGAAATCGGTGATTAGCGTGGTGATGGGGGAGAGTTCGTAGGTAGTGCGCAGCACACCGATGACCTGTTGTTGTGTATTGTTGAGGTCACGTGCATACAATGGCACAGCAATAATCAAGGATAGTGATTGGGCGCTGTCGTCAAATTCCGGCTGCCCGATGAAGACTGCACCCTGACCGTTATTCCAGGTTTGCTGCCACCAAGCCTCGTCAGACTGGTCATAATCACTGGTGCGGTTGCTCGCCGCTACCAACGCGCCGTATTTGTCGGTCATGAACACTTCGACATTGTTGCTGACCGCGTTGCGGTATTCGCGTAACTCGCCGGCGGTGTGGCTGGTGAGTCGATATTGAATCAATAGGTCATTGTCTGAGGCGTTCTGCCACTGCTGGTCGAGCGCCTGGATACCTGCGCGGATGGAGTCCGCATTGCCGACATACGATGCGCTGATTTGCCGAACCTGGTTTTGAAGGGCATCGCTCAAGGCGAAGGCTTCCAGCGACGACACTTGCTTGTCCAGCCGATCTGCCAGCGAATGTGCCAGACTGATCGCCTGGGTATTGAGGTTGTCGCCTGCCTGGGCGGTGAGTTGGCCGCTGGCAGTACGGTTGGCAAAGTATACGATTGCTGCCACTGACACAATCGTGATCGCCACGACTGCCAGGATCAGCTTGTTTTGGAGACGATTCCCCATCCATTCCAACATATTACCTGACCTTCTTTCTCAGGTGTCTTGCTTCTAACGCCCGTCGGATAGTCTCAACGCTATCCGATAATCAAGGATGAATTGATTTCGCTTATGTAGAGTTTTCGATCTAATCTAATAGGTACAAGCATCATTGTAGGGCTGGATAGTTGACATCAATCCTTAAGATTGGTTCGCTGACGCCCAACTGATCCTCGACCTGGCCGGGGTCGATTATTTGAGCGGCGCGGGCTTGAAAGTGCTGAAGAACCTGCACCACCAGACCGGCGCGGTGCGGCTGGCGCTAGAAAATATCTCAAACACGGTGTCCCCGTGTTCATGGGAACGGACAGCCGAATCAAAAACGGAGCATCGAGCGACGCCCCGCCTTGAAATCTGTATGCTGTACTTTGAACTGATTTTGGCTCAGTCCTCAGTGGTGCTTAAACGGTCGTGTTGGTTGGCTGGCGTTCGAGTTGGTCGTCTTCCGCCAGCGCCGCGTCGATCTTGCGTTGCAGGTCGTCGTTGACGGCTGCCGAATAGCCGTACTTGGCCTTTGTCCGGCTGTAGCCGTAGGCATCGTTTTTCGCCTTCCCGCCCACGCCTCGGTTGAGCAGCATCGGCGCGCCGATGAACATCAACAGGATCGGCACGGCCAGCCCGCCCAGGAAACCGCCACCGCCAAACAGTACCAGCTCAAACAAGGCCGCCGCGCCCAGGAACGAGATGCCGCCCCAGCGCACCAGCCCGCGCCCGACCTTCTCGGTGTTCTCATCGCCCGTCCGGTTGCTCATGAACGTGAGCGCCAGCCCGACGAACACCGGGTACAGCGTCCAGATGTAGGCCCAACTCGCCCAATGGTTGGTGATGCTCTGGAATAGCAGGATCAAGCCCGTGCCGGTCACGACCGAACCGGGAATCGCCAGACCCGCCATTTTCTTGCCGCCGGTGAAGGCCGCGTACAGGAAGGCCGCGCCCGGCAGGATTACAAAAAACGGCCACAGCACCGAAATCAGGCTGAAGCCGAAAATCTGGCCGAATAAAAACAAAAGGCCTACCCCGATCAAACCGACCGCTGTGATCGCGCGCCCCCGATCTTGTTGGATGCTGCTCATGATACCCTCGCTCCCCTTATTTTCGTGCGGATTAATATCTACTGCGTTGTACGCAGAAACGGGTGACGGGGTTGCGCGGGGACAAACGAGGAAGGGCGTAATAGTTCACGCCCCTACAATGACCTCCGAGATAGTCGAGGACTACAAATCTATCATCCTCCGCATCTAACTGCCCGCTCAGTCCGCCAGGATACGGGCGTTGTCCGTGTCCCAGAACAGGTTGACCTGGTGGCCTTTTTCGTAGTAACTCTCTGAGCGCAGGCCGAAGTTTTGCACCCGCACCGCCAGGTCGATGTTGGCTGACGCACCGATGCCCACGATGTAGCGTGTGTCCGTGCCGATGTAGATGTCCTGGTGGACGACACCCGGAAGCAGGTTGATGTCCGGGTCGCGCAGCAGGGCTTCTTTATAGCGTTCCACGCTGTCGCTGCTGCTATCGGGGTATTTCATCACGCCGTTGGCCGGGAACAGATTCAGCTTTTCCGGGCGGATGGCGACCGTCACTTCCTGCCCGATGGCTATATCTGGGTTGGACGGAATCGCGCGGATGACCGTGCTTTCATCCAGCTTGACGATCCCGCACTTATCCTGTTTCTCGACCAGCGTCCCCTTGACGAAGTTGGTTTCACCGATGAAGTCCGCGACGAACTGGGTGGTGGGCGTCTCGTAAATTTCTTCGGGCGTGCCGATTTGCAACACCTTGCCGCGATCCATCACCGCGATCCGGTCGGCCATCGTCATCGCTTCTTCCTGGTCGTGGGTGACGAAGATGAAGGTGATGCCCAGGCTTTTCTGCATGGCCTTGAGTTCAAAGCGCATGGCCTCGCGCAGTTTCAAGTCCAGGGCGGACAGCGGCTCGTCCAGCAGCAGCACCGCCGGGCGTTTGACCAGCGCCCGCGCCAACGCCACCCGCTGCTGCATCCCGCCGGAAAGTTGTCTTGGCTTGCGCTCGGCGGCCTGCGGCAGGCGCACCAGTTCCAGCGCCTCCTTCGCTCGTTGCTGCGCCTCGGCCTTTTTCACGCCTTCCATTTCCAGCCCGAACATCACATTTTGCAGGGCGGTCATGTGCGGGAAAAGGGCGTAATCCTGGAACACGGTGTTGACCGGGCGATGGAAGGGCGGTATGTCCTGCACCGCTTTCCCCCGGATCAAAATTTGTCCGGACGAGGTTTCTTCAAACCCTGCGATCATGCGCAGTGTGGTCGTCTTGCCGCAACCGCTCGGCCCCAGCAGCGCGAAAAATTCGCCATCGCTGATTTGCAGCGACACGTCATCCACCGCCCGCACCGTGCCATCCTGACGTGGCGTGGGAAATTCCTTGACGACGTTAATCAATTCAATATCGTATTCGCTCATAGTTCCCAAATCCCTGTCGTAGGGGCAGGTTCACGAACTGCCCCTACACAACATAAAGATTACTGGCCGAGCAGCACTTTTAACTCTGTCCAGGCGTCGTTGTAAAGCCGCGCCGCCTCGTCGCCCACATCCACGATGTCGAACAGCACCGCGCTGGTTTCCTCGTCGGGGTAGATGATCGGATCCATCAAGAATTCTTCGAGGATCAACCCGTCGTCTATCGAGGTCTGGTTCGGGCTGGCATAAGCGGTGTAGTTGGCGATGTCCGCGCTCACCACTTCGTCGAGAATATAATCAATGAAGGCCATTGCCAGGTCGGGGTTGGGTGCATCTAACGGGATTGCCAGGTTGTCCACCCAACGCACCGAGCCTTCTTCGGGCAGCACGAAGGCGTATTTATCGGCGCAGTCCAGGTCGGGGTCAGCCGCGCATTCGGCGATGACCTGGAAAATGTCACCGCTGTATTCGATCACAATGTCGGCTTCACCGCTGCGCAGTTTTTCCTGGCCGTCGTCCACCGCGATGGTGCGCACGTTGCCACCGTGATCTACAGGTAATCGCGGGCTGCCGCAATTTCATCGGGGTTGGTGCTGTTGGGGTCGAAGCCCAGCAGGTTCAGCGCGATACCCAGCATATTACGTAGGTCTTCCAGCCAGGCAACATTACCGTCGTAGCTCCACACGTCCTCCCAACTGGTGATCTCCTTGCCAACCGCTTCCTTGTTATACCCCACGCCAATCGTTCCCCATTGGTACGGCACGCTGTATTTATTGTCGGCGTCAGCATCATAAGCCGGGAACTGGAGAAATTCCGATACGTTTTCAAAGTTCGGGATTTTGCTCAGATCAATCGGTTCAAGCAGCCCTTCGCGCACCATTTGCGGGATGAAGTTGCCGGTTGGCACAACGATGTTATAACCCGGATTGCCCTGGCGCAGCCGCGCGATCAAATCCTCGTTACTGCCCATATAATCCCGAATTTCGTCTTCCAAGCCGCACAATGCCTGGAAGTCCGGCAGGGTATTTTCGGCCTCGTAGGTCGTCCAGTTAAACCAGTTCAACGACGCCCCGCCCAGACCTTCCGGGCATGTCCAACTGGTTATCATCGCGCCGTCCTGCGCCGCGACGGGCAGACCCAGAACGAGCAACCCCAGACAGAGAAGCACGATCAATTTTGGAAACATGTTAACCTCCTCAACATTGAAAACCCTGTCAAAATAGGCTGGCGTAGGCTAACGCCGCGCCCCGCGATTCTGGATCGTCAGCGAGAAGCCCACCAGCAGCATCGACGCGACCAGCATCAGCGTCGAAACGGCGTTGATTTCGGGCGAGATTCGCTGTCGCAGCGAACTATAGACGAAAATCGGCAAGGTACTGGTGCCGACGCCGTTGTTAAAAAAGGTGACGATATAATCATCCAACGATAAAGTGAACGCCAGCAGCGCCCCGGCGATGACACCGGGCAAGATCAGCGGGAATGTCACGCGCCAGAACGTGCGCCATTCATTCGCGCCCAGATCGCGGGCGGCTTCTTCCAGGCGCGGGTTCATATCTTTCAGCCGCGCGCGCACGACAATCACCAGAAACGACACTGAAAAGACCACATGGCCGATAATAATGGTGCCGAAGCCGTAGGTCACTTGGACGCCCGTGAGGTTATGATACACATCAAACAGGAATTTGAAGAACACCGCCAGCGAAACCGCCTGAGTGATTTCTGGGATGACAATCGGCAGGTAGAGGATGGCATCGACCAGCCGCTTGCCGGGGAAGCTGCCGCGCTCCAATGCCAGCGCGACCGTCGTGCCGAGGATGGTCGTCAGCAAGGTGGAGATCACGCCGACGAACAGGGTATTGCGCAAGGCATCGAACATGCCGCTGGTGAATTGACTCTCGGTGTCGAATAGAATCTGGTTGTACCAGTTGGTGGTGAAACCGCCCCAGGACGAAACGGAGCGGCTGTCATTAAACGAGAAGATCGCCAATATCAGGATCGGCGCCCACAGGAAGAAGTAGCTCACCAGGGCATTGAGGTAAAACCCCAGTTTGCCAATCCGCCGGACGAGCATATCGCGCCGGATGGCCGGATAATCAAACTCCGCCACCGGAGTGGTCATACTGGAGGGTTGCAACGCCCCTTCGGTCATCTCGCCGCCTCCCGGTCACCAAAGCGCAGGTAGACCGCTACCCCAATCGTGACCAGCATCATCAGCACCACCGACAAGGCCGAACCGCGCGGGTAATTGGCGCCTGTCCCGCGAATGTTCTGCTGAATCAGGTTGCTAATCATCAAGCCCTGTGTTCCGCCGAGCAAATCCGGCGTGACGAACGCGCCAATCGTCGGGATAAAAACCAGGATGAACCCGGCAATCACGCCCGGCAGCGTGAGGGGCAGCACCACGCGCCAGAACGCCCGCCAGTCGTTCGCGCCCAGGTCATTGGCGGCTTCAACGAAACGGAAATCGAAGCGCTCCACCGACGCATAAATCGGCAGCACCATAAAGGGCAGGTAACTGTATACGAGGCCGATGATGACGGCCTCGCGGGTGTTGAGCAAATCCAGTTCGCCCTGTATCAAACCCAGCCCGGCTAAAAAGGTGCTTAACGATCCTTCCGGCGAGATGATACTTTTCAGGGCGTAGGTGCGCACCAGGAAATTCGTCCAGAACGGCAAGATAATCAGAAACATGGCGAACTGGCGCATACGTGGGTTGCGCCGGGTGCTGATGAAAAAGGCCAGCGGGTAGCCCAGCAGGAGGCAGGCTGCCGTCGTCAGCAGCGAAATCCAGATCGAGCGAATGATGATCGGGAAATACACGGGGCGCGTTCTGTCGTTGTTGTCATAGTCTTTATAGAAATCGAAGGCATAGGTGTAATGATCGAGCGTCGCTGGCAGTTCACCGCCCGCGCCGGTGGGGATGGGCGTCAGAAAACTCATCAGCACAACAATGAGGACAGGCAGCAGGAAAAACAGGGTCAGCCAGACGATGGTCGGCAGGGCAAGCGCGACCCCTTTTGGCTTTTCCCGGCGTCGCAATGGGGCGATGGCAGCCATAAAATCTCCCCTGGACAGCATGGCGATGAAACAGGGCAAATATTAGATCGCTATTTCGGATTCCGCAAATAATTGCCTACCCGAACGCAACCGGAAATGGAGGATCCGCGTCGGTCTGCTGGACTCCCGTTTGAACCTGTGTTACACTGAAGTTGTACGACAAAGCAAATCGCTGTAGAAGTACAGTACATCTAGGTGTTTTATGGCTACCCTCATTATCGGCGCGGGCATGGCCGGGTTAGCGGCTGCGCGTGAACTCCACGATGCCGGCCAAACCGTGATCGTGCTGGAAGCGCGCGACCGTAGCGGCGGGCGGGTGTATACCGACCACGCCTTTGCCGGTTTCCCCGTTGAGTTCGGCGCTGAATTCATTCACGGTGATCTGGCTCCGACCTGACTGCTCGTCCGTAACCTCGGACTTCATACCTTTCACTGGCAGAAAACCGGCGATTCCCTGGTACGCATGGCGGACGGTTCGCTGCGCCTGATGAGTCAAGCGCGGCGCGACCCGCTGTTCGACATCACCCGCGCCTGGAATCTCCCTGACGCTCCCGCTTTACCCGACGAAGATTGGGGCAGCTACCTGCGCCGGATCGGTTTCACCGACACGCAGTTGGACTACGTGCGCCGCGCGTACTCGAACGCGGCGGGTGACTCAATGCACTACACCAGCGCCGAGGAAATCCTGGCACAGCTGCACGATAGCAGCGACGGCGCGGGCGACTTCCGCATCCTGGACGGTTACAGCCGCTTGACCGAGCATCTGGCCGAGGGGCTGGACATCCGCCTGAACACGGTCGTGGAGCGGGTGGCGTGGTCGGGCGCGGGCGTGCGCGTCGATACCAACCAGGGCGTGTTTGAGGCCGATCAGATCGTCATCACCCTGCCTATCGGTGTGTTGCAATCCGGCGCGGTCACGTTTGAGCCGCCGCTGCCAGCCGAAAAACGGGACGCGATTGCCAATATCCGTATGGGACCGGTGATTAAACTCGTCTATAGATTAGACCAGCCCATCGCCCCACCGGATATTATGGCTGTGTACAGCGCGGGCAACCCACCGATGTGGTGGTCGCCCTCGTTCGGGCAGGACACCGGCCAGCAGGTATGGACGGCGTTTGTCTCCGGCGATGGCGCGCGCGACTTGCTGGCATTAGGCGAGACCGGTGCGCTCGAAACCGCGCTGGAGAGCCTACGGCGTGAACTCGGCTGCCCGACCTTGACAGCCCTGGACATGAAGCTGGTCAATTGGCCTGCCGACCCGTTCGCGCGCGGCGGTTACAGCGTGGCGACGCCCGGATACGCGAACGCGCGTCACATCGTCGCGCAGCCGGTCGCCGGGAAGTTGTTCTGGGCGGGCGAAGGCACGGCATCCGGCACAGGCGCGGCCACCGTTCACGGAGCGTACAGCAGCGGGCGGCGGGCGGCCTCCGAAATCTTAGCGAACAATCATCAGCAATGATGTGATTGTGAGGATATGGCGATAGGCCGTATCAGTAGGGCGTGATGTATCACGCCCCTACAAATCTTGTATAGCATAGTGAAAGGACACTATTGTGAACGTTTACCTGAATGAATACCTACCCAGTCAGAGCGGGGATACGACCATCATCGTCATCCCAAGCTCGTTACAGTATGTAGACCAGATGGCGAAATGCCATCAAGTCGCCTACGGCTATAGGCCGGCGGAGACATCATCCGAAGACCTGACGGCGGACAAGCTCGCCCGTCACCTCGAAATCTTCCCCGAAGGCCAGTTCATCGCGCTGGAGGTCGAGACCGACACGGTGATCGGCATGACCAGCAGTATGCGTCTGGACATCAACCCGCACAGGCCGTCCCTGCGTTCGTGGGCGGAAATCACCAGCGATGGCTGACTGACCACGCACGACCCGAACGGCCAATGGCTGTACGGGGTGGATTCCGTCGTGCATCCGGCCTATCGCAGCCGGGGTGTGGGCGGCAAACTGATCGAAGCCCGTTACGACATCGTGCGCGCGCTCAACCTGCGCGGCATGGCTGCTGGCAGCCTGATTATCGACTACCACAAGGTCGCCGACCATATTCCCGTCGAAAAATACGTCGAGGATGTGGTGGCAGGCCGCCGCTTCGATACCAATCTGAGCAAACAAATCCGCAAAGGTTTCCAGGTTCACGGCTTGATCCCGAACTACTCGACTGACGAACAGTCGCGCGGGTGGGGCGTTGAAATCGTGTGGGAGAACCCGGAGTATGCACCATCGCACCGTCCCGAACGGCGGATCGTGCCGCGCCGCTATCCCGTGCCGTCAAGACCGAGCCGCCCAATGTTCGTCTTGAAACCGGCGGGCGCGTAAATTAGTCTAAGCTATCGCTGAGGGCGTTGCCTGCGCCCTCAGCACCCTTTATTCGTAAAATGAGGAGAAAATAGGAGCAATCTCATGAGCAGCGACAAAGAACCCGCAAGACAGAACGGGATCGCCATCATCCCCAGTTCGGCGCGTTACGCCGATCAGATGGAAACCCTCACCGGCCTCGTCTATGGGATCAACCCGCGTGAGGAGGTGGACAGCCTGAACGCGGATCACTTCCGCCAGCATTTGAGCGTTTTTCCTGAAGGCCAATTCATCGCGGTGGATACCGACACCGATACCGTCCTCGGCCTGACGGTTTCTATGCGTACCCACTTCAACCCGGATCGCCCGACGCTCGAACCCTGGTGGCACGTCATCGGCTACGGCTGACTGACCACCCACATTCCCGATGGCGATTGGCTCTACGGCGTCGAGTCGTGCGTCCACCCGGCTTATCAAGGGCAGGGCATCGGCGGGCGGCTGATGGAGGCGCGCTTTGACGTGCTGCGTCGCTTGAATTTGCGCGGCATGGTCGCGGGCAGCGCCATCATCGACTATCCCGATGTGGCGGCCAGCGTGCCGGTCGAGCAGTACGTGCAGGACGTGATCGCCGGGCGGCGTTTCGACACCAACCTGAGCAAACAGCTACGCAAGGGCTTCAAAGTGGCGCACCTGCTCCCCGGTTATCTCTCGGTTGAGGAAACCGGCGGCTGGGGCGTGGAAATCGTGTGGGAAAACCCGGATTACCGCCCAGAATCGCTTTTGGCTGTGCCGCAGCTATCCATTGAAACCTAAACATCTCGGTCGCAGAAATGCGTTATAAGATGGTAGAATTTGCCGAATCAGGGTCGTTTCCTGACCCGACTCAGCTATCATGATTTTGGATGTGAAAATGCCTACGATTAAGC
>Ga0187894_10006959_pt1 | contig 10860 bp, 6 predicted proteins | sample GBC1701081metaG_FD_136650 | JGI IMG/M metagenome (GOLD analysis project Ga0187894, IMG submission 136650) | White microbial mat communities from a lava cave in the Kipuka Kanohina Cave System on the Island of Hawaii, USA - GBC170108-1 metaG ...
GGCACATTCCATACCGGCACGTTCCTGCGCTCGATCGGACCCGAGCCGTGGAGCGCGGCCTATGTGCAACCAAGCCGGCGACCCACCGACGGTCGCTACGGCGAGAATCCTTTCCGGCTGCAGCACTACTACCAGTTCCAGGTCGTGATCAAACCGTCGCCGGACGACATCCTCGATCGCTATCTCGGCTCGCTGCGCGCGCTCGGTATCGATCCGCTCACGCACGACATCCGTTTCGTCGAAGACAACTGGGAATCGCCGACGCTCGGGGCGTGGGGCCTCGGTTGGGAAGTGTGGCTGAACGGCATGGAGGTCACGCAGTTCACGTACTTCCAGCAGGCCGGCGGGCTCGACTGCAAGCCGGTCACCGGCGAGATCACGTACGGCCTCGAGCGCCTCGCGATGTACCTGCAAGGCGTGGAGAGCGTCTACGACGTCGTCTGGACGGACGGCCCGCTCGGTCGTGTCACGTATGCCGACGTGTTCCACCAGAACGAGGTGGAGCAGTCGGCCTACAACTTCGAGCACGCGGACACGTCGTTGCTCTTTCAGCAGTTCGACGCACACGAGCGTCTGTGCGGTGAGCTGCTGGCAGCCAAGCTGCCGCTGCCGGCATACGAACAGGTCCTCAAGGCCTCTCACACGTTCAACCTGCTCGATGCACGGCGTGCGATTTCGGTCACCGAGCGACAGCGCTTCATCCTGCGCGTGCGGACCCTGGCGCGCGGCGTGGCGCAAGCGTACTACGCGAGCCGCGAAGCGCTCGGATTCCCGATGCTCGCGCGCGGCGCGACCGGCGAAGTCGCCGCATGAGCCGGCGCGACCTGCTCGCGGAAATCGGCAGCGAGGAGCTGCCGCCGCTCGCCCTGATCGAGCTCGCCGACGCGTTCCTGGCAGGTGTGCTGAAGGGCCTGGGCGAAGCCAAGCTGAAGCACGGGAAGGCGCAGAGATTCGCGACGCCGCGGCGCCTGGCCGTGCATGTAAAGGGAGTCGCCGAGCAGCAGCCGGAGATCGAGGTCAATCGGCGCGGGCCGCCCGTCAAAGCGGCGTTCGACGCGACTGGCGCACCGACGCGGGCCGCCGTCGCGTTTGCCGAGTCGTGCGGCGCCAGCGTCGACGCGCTCCAGCGCGTGCAGGAGCCGAAGGGCGAATTCCTTTTCTACAGCGGTCGTCGCCCCGGAGCGATGGCGCGCGACCTCATCGCCGGCATCGTGCAGGCTTCCCTGGACGCTCTGCCTATCCCCAAGCGCATGCGCTGGGGGTCGAACGAGGTCGAGTTCGTGCGCCCCGTCCACTGGGTAGTGCTGCTCTTCGGCAAGGAAGTGCTGCCCGGCAAAATCCTCGGGCTCACTCCGGGGAACATCACCTACGGGCATCGCTTCCACTCGCCCAGGCCGATCCGGATCGCGAGTCCCGCGAGCTATGTCAGCGCTTTGCGCAAGCGCGGTTTCGTCCTCGCCGATATCGCCGAACGCCGCGAGCGGATACGCACCGGCGTCATCGCTGCGGCGCAGGCAGCTGGCGGCGAAGCGCTCGCCGAGGACGCCCTGCTCGACGAAGTCACGTCGCTGGTGGAATGGCCCGTGCCACTCACGGGCGCTTTCGATGCGCGCTTCCTCGAGCTCCCGCGCGAGGTCCTGATCGCGACCCTGCAGGATCATCAACGGTACTTTCCGATCCAGGCAATCGGGGCGACTGGCGAGGAAGCAGTCTCCAGCGAAGTTGGCAGGCCGCAGGTGCGCCCTCTGCTCGCGCGGTTCGTCGCGGTAGCGAACATCGAAAGCCGCGACCCTGCGCAGGTTCGCGCCGGCAACGAGCGCGTGGTCAAGCCGCGCCTTGCCGACGCCGCATTCTTCTTCGACTCGGATCGCCGCCAACGGCTCGATGCGCGAATCGCAGGACTGGCTCGTGTCACCTTCCAGACCAGGCTCGGTTCGCTCGGCGACAAGAGCGCGCGCGTGTCCGAGCTCGCGGGCGAGATCGCCCGACGGATTGCCGCCAACGTCGACCGTGCCAGGCGTGCGGCGATGCTGTGCAAGGCGGATCTGCTGACGGCGATGGTAGGGGAATTCCCGGAGCTGCAGGGCACGATGGGCCGCTACTACGCGGTCCACGACGGCGAGGATGCGCACGTCGCCGCGGCGATCGAGGAGCATTACTGGCCACGCTTCGCCGGCGACGCTCTGCCGCGCGCGGGGGTTTCTCAGGCCGTCGCTCTCGCCGATCGCATCGACACGATCGCCGCCATCTTTTCCATCGACGAAAAACCCACCGGCACGCGCGACCCCTTCGGCTTGCGGCGGGCTGCGCTCGGCGTCCTGCGGATCTCGATCGAGGGCCGACTCGACCTGGATCTCCCGTCCCTGATCGAGCGTGTGCTCGTGCTGCTGCGGGAGCAGGCGGCAAGCCGGACACCGGCCGGAGGCGCAGAGAGCGGCGCAAAAGTAGTTGTCAAGGTCGACGATAGGTCGCCCGGTGAGACTATTGATGCCGTCTACGCCTACATTATGGAGCGTTTGCGCGCCTACTACCTCGACTCGGACGCTGCGCAGCCCAGCGGCGTGAAAGTCACGACGGAGATGTTCGACGCCGTGCTCGCGACGCGTCCCGCCTCGCCTCTCGACTTCGATGCGCGCCTTCGCGCCCTGTCCACGTTCCTGGCGCTGGATGCCGCCGCGAGTCTCGCCGCGGCCAACAAGCGCATCGCGAACATCCTGCGCAAATCGGAAGCAGTGCCGGCAACGTCGGTCCGATCGGAACTGCTCGGCATCGACGCCGAGAAGAACCTGTACGCATCCCTGCAGAGTCTGCGTCCGGAGGTCGAACCGCTGCTCGAGCAACGCCGCTACAGCGACGCCCTGGAGCGACTGGCCAACCTTCGCGAACCCGTCGACCGTTTCTTCGACACCGTGATGGTGATGGACCCGGACGCGAACCTGCGCGGCAACCGCCTCGCCCTGCTCGGTGAGCTGCGGCAGTTGTTCCTGCGCACCGCCGATCTCTCTCGCCTCCCGGGGTAACGCCCATGCAGCTGGTGCGCTCGCTGCTGTTCACCTTGTATCTCTTCGTCTCGACCCCCGTATTCTCGCTGCTGATCGTTCTTTCAGCGCCGTTCGGCTATCGCGTGCGCTTCGCACTCGCACTCGCGTGGGCGCATTCGAACCTCTGGCTCCTCGGCGTCCTCTGCGCTCTGCGCTACGTCGTCGAAGGCGCCGCGAACATTCCGGCGGACAACCACATTTCCATGTGGAAGCACTCCTCGTCGTGGGAAACGATCGCGCAGATGACCGTGTTCCCGCCCCAGTCCTGGGTGTTCAAGCGCGAGCTGATGTGGCTGCCGTTCGTCGGCTGGGCGCTATGGCTGATGAAGCCGATCGCGATCGATCGTGGCGCGGGGCACGCCGCGGTGAACCAGGTGCTCGAGCAGGGCAAGCGATTGCTGGCCGAGGGTCAATGGATCGTCATTTTTCCCGAGGGCACGCGCATGCCTCCGGGGCAGACTCGCAAGTACGGCCTGAGCGGAGCGCTGCTGGCAACCGAGACCGGCCGCAAGATCGTTCCCGTCGCGCACGATGCCGGGTACTACTGGCCGAGGCGCGGCCTGCTCAAGAGACCGGGGACCATTCGCGTCGTAATCGGCGCGCCGATCGAACAGCACGGCGACGACCCGCGCGCCCTCAACGAGCGCGTGCAGACGTGGATCGAGGCGAAAGTAGCGGAGCTGGCGGCTGCGCACGCGCCGTAGCTCGCGTGCTCAGACGCGTGAGTTCGCAGCGTCCACCTAGACGTCCAGGTTGGCCACCGCCAGCGCGTTCTTCTCGATGAACTCGCGGCGCGGCTCCACCTGGTCGCCCATCAGCGTGGTGAAGATGTCGTCGGCGGCAACCGCGTCCTCGATCTTCACCTGCATCAGCCGGCGCGTCTCGGGATTGATGGTCGTGTCCCAGAGCTGCTCGGGATTCATCTCGCCGAGGCCTTTGTAGCGCTGGATGGTCTGGCCTTTGCGCGCCTGTTCGATCAGCCAGCTCATCGCTTCCTTGAAGCTCGCGACTTCGTGCTGTTGCTCGCCCTTGCGCACGACCGCGCCCGGCCCGATGAGATCGGCGAGCGTGCGCCCGAAATCGGCGATGCGCCGGTATTCCGCCGAGTCGAAGAACTCGCGCTGGATGTGCTTCACCGTGCTGAGACCGTGCTCCGTGCGCTGCACGTCGATTCGCGTAGGCACGCCGTCGCTGCCGGTGTGCACGCTGACCTGGTAGGTCCGCGTCGCGTCGTCGAGCGCGTTGAGGCGCAGCTGCAGCGTGTTCGAGAAATCGCGGAGCGCGTCGACGCTCTCGAACGCCGCGGCGTTGAGCTCCGGCAGGTACAGCATCTGCTCGAGAACGTGCTGGTCGTAGCGACGCGCCCAGCGTTCGATGATCGCCTGCACCTCGCTGTTGCGCCGGGCGAGCGACTCGAGACCCTGGCCTTGCAGCGGCGGCGCGCCGGCGGTCACGTGCAGCGCTGCGTCGTCGATCGCCGAGTTGAGCAGCAATTGGCGCAGCTCCGAGTCGTCTTTGACGTACTGCTCCTGCTTACCTTTCTTCACTTTGAAGAGCGGTGGCTGTGCGATGTAGATGTGGCCCTTCTCGATCAGCTCCGGCATCTGCCGGTAGAAGAACGTCAACAGCAGCGTGCGGATGTGAGAGCCGTCAACGTCCGCGTCCGTCATGATGATGATGCGATGGTAGCGAAGTTTCGCGATATCGAAGTCATCTCGCCCGATCCCGCAGCCAAGTGCTGTGATCAGGGTGCCAACTTCGGCGGACGAGAGCATCTTGTCGAACCGCGCCTTCTCCACGTTCAGGATCTTGCCTTTCAGCGGCAGGATGGCCTGTGTGCGGCGATCGCGGCCCTGCTTCGCTGAGCCTCCGGCCGAGTCACCCTCGACCAGAAACATCTCCGAGAGCGCCGGGTCCTTCTCCTGGCAGTCCGCCAGCTTGCCCGGCAGCCCGGCGAAATCGAGCGCGCCCTTGCGCCGGGTCATCTCGCGCGCCTTGCGCGCCGCTTCGCGCGCGCGCGCGGCTTCGATGATCTTGGCGACGATGTTGCGCGCGTCCTGCGGATGCTCCAGGAGAAATTCCTCGAGGCGTGCGGCGACCGCCGACTCGACGATCGCCTTCACTTCGCTCGAAACGAGCTTGTCCTTCGTCTGCGACGAGAACTTGGGATCCGGCAGCTTCACCGAAAGAATCGCGGTGAGGCCCTCGCGCGCGTCGTCGCCGGTGGTCAGGACTTTTTCCTTCTTCGCGTACGCTTCCTTCTCGATGTAGCTGTTGAGCGTGCGCGTCAGGGCGCTGCGAAAGCCGGCCAGGTGCGTGCCGCCATCCTTCTGCGGAATGTTGTTCGTGTAGCAGAACATGCTTTCCTGATAGGAATCGTTCCACTGCATCGCGACCTCGACCACGGTGCCGCCCTGCTCGGCGCGGAATGCGAATGTCGTTTCGTGGATCGGCGTGCGGCTGCGATTGAGGTATTTCACGAACGCTTCGATACCGCCCTGATACTCGAAGACGTCCTTTTTCTCGTCGCGCTCGTCGACGAGCTCGATTCGTACGCCCGAATTGAGGAACGACAGCTCACGCAGCCGCTTGACCAGCAAGTCGTAGATGAAATTGATATTCGTGAAAATCGTTGCGCTGGGCTTAAACCGGATCGTGGTTCCTCGCTCCGTTGTTGCGCCAATCGCTGCCAATGGCGCCACGGGCTCGCCCAAACGGTAGTGTTGCTCGTGCAGCTTTCCGTCGCGGGCAATCGTCAGCACGAGGTACTCAGACAGCGCGTTGACGACGGAAACGCCGACGCCGTGCAAGCCGCCCGAGACCTTGTACGAGCTGTCATCGAATTTTCCGCCCGAATGCAGGACGGTCATGATGACTTCGGCAGCGGAGCGTCCCTCTTCGGGGTGGATGTCGACAGGGATGCCGCGGCCGTTGTCCGACACCGTGATCGACTCGTCCGCATGGACGGTCACCACGATGCGATTGCAGTAACCCGCCAGCGCTTCGTCGATGGAATTGTCGACGACTTCGAAAACCATGTGGTGGAGGCCGGTCCCGTCGTCCGTATCGCCGATGTACATGCCGGGGCGTTTTCGCACCGCATCCAGGCCCTTCAAGACTTTGATTTTGCTTGAGTCGTAGACGTCTTTATCAGGCATGGAGGGCCCTTTTCCGGAGGTTGTGCATTATATCGGCGTAACAACGCCTTGTTCCACGTGGAACAACCGGCCTGGAGTGCCCAGGAGGTCGCGTGGAACCAGGGACGTCATCACGAGCTGCGTGGGCAGCCGGCGAACCTCAGACACCAATCGGGCCAGTCGGTCCTCGTCCAGCTCAGCCGCGGGATCGTCCAGGAGCAGCGTCGTCTCCAGCGCATCCGTTTCGAGGTGCAAGCCGAGCTGGCCCAGCACCAGGGCCGCCGCCATCAGCTTTTGCTGCCCCCTCGAGACCGTCGTTCGCACGGGCGCGTCGAACCTCTCAAGGATCAGGTCTGCACGTTGCGGTCCGACGGTACTCATCACGCGTCGCCGATCGCGCTCACGTGCCGCCCCCAGCGCCTCTTCGAGCGGGATCCCGTCTGGCCATCCGCGCGCGTACTGGAGGGAAATCACCTCGCCGAGCAGGCGCTCGCAGACGACGGAAACGTGAGGCAATAGCACCCCCGCGTAGCGCTCGCGCGCGGCCGCCACCGCCTCTCCGCAGGAGGCGAATTCGCGGTCGAAGGCGTCGAGCGTATCGTCGGAGGCGGCACTGCGTAGCGCCGCGTTTCGCTGCTTCAGTACGCGCTGAAGTCGTTGCCAATGTCCGAGGTAGCCGTGTTCCACGTGGAACACTCCCCAGTCCAGGTAGCGACGTCGGCCAACCGGACCTTCCTCGATCAGCTTGTGCACACCCGGATCGATGACTTGCACGGGGAAGGCGGTCGCCAAGCCTGTCAGCGTCTCAACCGGCGCGCCGGCCACCCGGGCAAGTAGGCTACCGTTGTCCGTTTCGACGCCTATATTGATCTCGCGGGCTCCACTGGCAACTGCGCCGACAACGCGCAGGCGCTCAGCACCGTTTCGAACCGCAGTGTCTAGTTTGGCCGTTCGAAATGAACGTCCACGTCCCAGCAGGAACATGGCTTCGAGCAGCGAGGACTTGCCGGAGCCGTTGGCTCCGCTGATCAGCGTCAGTCGCGAATCGAGTTCGAGCTCAGCCCTGCGAAGACAACGAAGATCATCGACCTGAATATGGCTGAGGCCCACGCACTGCCATCAGAGCCGCATTGGCATCACGACGTACTTGCACGCGGCAGTCGCCGGACCACGGATCAGGCAGCTGCTGTTCGAGTCGGTCAGGCCAAGTTCGACATCCGTGCCATCGATAGCACCCAGGGCATCGAGCAGGTAATTGACGTTGAAGCCAACCTCCACCTCTTCGCCCTGGTATGTGACCTCGAGCTCTTCTTCGGCTTCCTCTTGCTCGGGGTTGTGCGCCTGGATGGTCAGGGCGCTGGTTTTCACCGCGAGCCTGATGCCGCGGTACTTTTCGTTCGACAGAATGGCCGTGCGCTGAAGGGCCTGCTTGAGAGTTTCGCGATCTGCTTTGATCAATTTCGGCGGCGAGGCGGGGATAACCCGGCCGTATTCCGGGAAACGACCATCGATAAGCTTCGAAGTGAAGCGAATGTCGCCGATCTGGGCGCGAACGTGATTGTTGCCGATCGAGAGCTCGACGGACCCTTCCGCGCCCAGGATGCGTTGCAGCTCGAGAACGCCCTTGCGCGGCACGATCACCTGTTGCCCGCTCTTCGCTTTCTCGGCGAGCGATACCTCGCAGAGCGCCAGGCGATGACCATCCGTCGCGACGGCACGCAGCGTCGTGCCCTCAGTCTCGAGCAACATGCCGTTGAGGTAATAGCGGACGTCCTGCTGCGCCATCGAGAAATGCGTTTGATCGAGCAGGCGACGAAGAGCGCCCTGTTCGACTTTCAGCGTCTGCTGCGCATTGATCTCCTCGATGGTCGGAAACTCGCTCGCCGACAGACTCGAGAGCGTGAAGCGACTCCGGCCCGCGCGCAAAGTGACTCTCTCGCCGTCGACTGCGAACGTGACGCTTACCTTTTCCGGAAGCGCGCGACAGATGTCGAGCAGCTTGCGGCCGGGAACGGTGATATCGCCGCCCTGCTGCACAGTCACCTGCGTCGCCGCGACGAGCTCGACTTCCAGATCCGTAGCGGTCACGGAAAGCCGGCCGTTCTTCGCGGACAGCAGAACGTTCGCCAGGATCGGCATCGTCTGCCGGCGTTCGACAACACCGATCACCGCCTGCAGAGGTTGCAGGATCGCTTCGCGTTCCGCGCTGAACTTCATCGTGTCTCCTGATTCCGAAAGATTCTCTTTTAAGAGTTGTAGTCGTTAATACAAGGAGCGGGCTTTTCGTTGGATAACCCGTTATATCCCCGAGCACTCAGGAACTTGGCGTGAGCACAAGCGTGTGGGTGCAACCCCTGCGATCGTCTCGGCAATCTGTGGTCGAGCTGTGGGTAACTTTATCCACAGTTTGACCCACAGGGAATCCACCGTCATCCGGCCAGCGTTCTCAACAGGTTCTGATAGTCCTCGCTCATGCGCAGCTCGGATTCGCGCAGATCCTTGATCCGCTTGCAGGCGTGCAGCACGGTGGTGTGATCACGCCCGCCGAAGGCATCGCCGATCTCCGGCAGGCTGTGGCTGGTGAGCTCCTTGGCTAGTGCCATCGCCACCTGGCGCGGCCGCGCGATCGAGCGACTGCGTCGCTTCGAGAGCAGATCGCCGACGCGAATCTTGTAGTACTCGGCGACCGTCTTCTGGATGTTCTCGACCGTGACCAGCTTGTCCTGAAGCGCGAGCAGGTCGCGCAGCGCTTCCTTGGCGAAGTCGAGCGTGATGGGACGACCGGTGAACTGCGAATTGGCGACGACCCGGCGCAGCGCGCCCTCGAGCTCGCGAACGTTGGAGCGGATGCGCTTGGCGATGAAGAAGGCCACTTCCTGCGGCAGCTCAACCTTCGTAGCGCTGGCCTTGCTCATCAGGATCGCCACGCAGGTTTCCAGCTCCGGCGGCTCGATCGCCACTGTGAGGCCCCAGCCGAAGCGGGACTTCAGTCGCTCCTCGAGGCCATCGACCTCCTTGGGGTAACGATCGCAGGTGAGGATCACCTGCTGCTGTCCCTCGAGCAACGTGTTGAACGTGTGGAAGAACTCTTCCTGCGAACGGTCCTTGCCCGCGAAGAACTGGATATCGTCGATGAGCAGTGCATCGAGCGTGCGATAAGCAGTCTTGAATTCGTTGATGGTGTTGTGTTGAAGCGCCTTCACCATGTCGCTGACGAAGCGCTCCGAGTGCACGTACGCGACGCGCGCGTTGTTGTTGCGCTCGCGGATAGCGTTGGCCACGGCATGCATCAGGTGCGTCTTGCCGAGCCCGACACCGCCGTAGATGAAGAGCGGGTTATAGGCGCGCCCCGGGTTCGCAGCGACCTGGCGGGCCGCCGCGCGGGCCAGTTGGTTGCTCTTTCCCTCAACAAAATTGTCGAAAGTGAAATCAGGGTTGAGGCGTCCGCCAACAACAAGCGGTTCTCCTCGCCGGGGCTTCACCCCGTTGCTCGGAATGGCAGCGGGCAGGGCAGTGGGCGGAACCGGCGCACGTGAACCCACTTCGAGGTGGATCTGCGGCGTCTCGCCGTCGGCGACCGATCCGATCAGCTCGGCGATGCGTCCGCGCAGGTTCTGCGTGAGCCAGTCGACGACGAAACGATTGGGCGCGAGGAGGCGCAGGACGCCATTCTCTTCGACAGCCTGCAGCGGACGTACCCAGGTGTTGAACTGCTGTTCAGGGACCTCCGATTCGAGCAATCGGAGACAACGGTTCCACAGCGACGCTTCCACCAGCGCGACTCCGCGTCCTTTGGACCTTGAGAGGGGGCAGTTCGAAAAGGGGGTGCGAAGTCTATAACGGCGATGGGGGTGCCGCTACCTGAAATCGGCTCTGGAAAACTACTCTGCAAGTCCCGCTCCACTGCAGCGAGGCGATTGCGCCGCGCGCGCCGCGACTCGCGCTCGTCCTTGACGCGCCGGCATTTTTTCTTGACACGCGCTGGAGCGCCTGCGTACCCTTGCCGCCTTTTTCGCGGGCCGTCGGCGCACTCAAAACCAATCCCATGAAGCGTACTTATCAACCCAGCAAGGTGCGTCGCAAACGCACTCACGGCTTCCGTGCCCGCATGGCGACCCGCAACGGCCGCAAGGTGCTCGCGCGCCGCCGCGCCAAGGGCCGCAAGCGCCTCATTCCCTGACGCGCAACGCGGGGATCCGATCGGGTCATTCACGTTCAGTGCCCGCCAGCGCCTCCGCGACAAGGCGGAGTTCGACCATGTCTACCAGAGCGGGCAGCGTTTCGGACAAGCACTCTTCCAGGCCGTCGTGGCCCCGAATGAGCTCGGCCACGCGCGACTCGGCCTGGCGATCGCCGCGCGCGCAGTCGGCAATTCAGTCGCCCGCAACCGAATCCGACGCCTCGTCCGCGAGAGCTTCCGCCTTCGCCAGCACGAACTGCCTGCCGCGGACCTGGTCATCTCAGCGCGGCCTGCCGCACGCGACGCTGCGGCACCGGACCTGCGCGCCGACCTGCAACAGCTCCTCGATACGATAATCCGCCGATGCGCACGCTCCTGATCTCGCTCGTCAAGGTCTATCGCTGGCTTCTGAGTCCGATGATCGGACCCACTTGCCGCTTCTACCCGACCTGCTCCGCTTACGCGCTCGAAGCCCTCGACCGCTTCGGCGCGTTGCGCGGGA
>Ga0187894_10006960_pt1 | contig 10858 bp, 11 predicted proteins | sample GBC1701081metaG_FD_136650 | JGI IMG/M metagenome (GOLD analysis project Ga0187894, IMG submission 136650) | White microbial mat communities from a lava cave in the Kipuka Kanohina Cave System on the Island of Hawaii, USA - GBC170108-1 metaG ...
GGCCTGAAAGCGCTCGAGCTCCTGGTACAGCGCCTGCGCGTCCTCGACGCTCCCGTCCGTGTAGATGGAGACGGTCTGCCCCTCGACCACCTGCCAGTCGCGGCCAGCTGGGGTCGTCGCACAGCCGAACGAGAAGCTCAGCACGGCCAACGCGATCAGCAGCCGGCACACGGGGCGAGGCGGGAGCAGCATTCCGAGGTCCCCTCCGAGAGGGCGCAATTCCTACAGCATTCCGGGTACTTCGGCCCGCGGGGCCTGAACGCGAAAGCGGATTTCCCTCAGGGATTTGATTTACAAGACGCAGCGTCTCGAATAGCATCCTGGGCGTTCGCGCTCACAATCCTCCCCGCGTCGCTCGGCGGCGCGCGCTCCGGCGGCCGCGCTCGCGGCGCGCCGGGTTGCAGGGCCGAACGTCACCGGCCGTTCGCGGCACCGGGGAGAGACGAGATGAAACCGCGCAAGCGCATCGTTCCGGGCCGCCGAATGCCGGTGAAGGCGCCGGTCGTCGCCAAGCGGCCGAAGCGCGCCAAGAGCGACCTACCGAGCGCGCTCGGCGGTATCACCGTGCTCGACCTCTCGACGGTCGGCCCAGGCACGCGCTGCACGCGCATCCTCGCTGATTACGGCGCGCGTGTGATCAAGGTCGGTGCGCCGCCGCGGCGCGCGGGCGTCCAAGTCGAGCCCCCGTTCTACGCGTACAGCGCGCGTCGAAACTTCAAGCAGGTGCGCATCGACCTGAAGGAGCCCGAGGGCCGCGACGCGTTCATGAAGCTGGCGAAGTGCTCCGACGTCGTGGTCGAGAGCTTTCGCCCCGGCGTGGTCAAGCGATTAGGGATCGACTTCGACGCGGTGAAGCGCGTGAACCCGCGCATCATCTATGTCTCGACGAGCGGCTTCGGCCAGACCGGGCCCGCCGCGCAGTGGGCGGGGCACGATCTCAACTATCTCGCGATGGGCGGCTATCTCCACACGTCGGGCCGTGCGATGGGCGGGAAGCCGCCGCTGCCGGGCGCGACGATCGCCGACAGCGCTGCCGGCGGCATGCACGCTGCGATCGCCGTGCTGGCCGCGATCCAGCGCCGCCATCACACCAAGAAGGGCGAGTATCTCGACGTCTCGACGACCGAGGGCGTGCTCTCGCTCACCTCGCTCTACATCGACGAGTTTCTCGCGACCGGCGAGAAGCCCGGCCCGGGCCACGACGTGCTGACCGGCCGCTACGCGTTCTACGACACTTATCAAGCGCGCGACGGCAAGTGGCTCGCGGTCGGGGCGATCGAGGGCCACTTCTATCGCAACCTGTGCAAGGCGCTCGGTTGCGAGCGCTTCGCCGAGAAGCAGTACGACGACAACGCACAGGCGCAGGTCCGCGCCGCCTTTGCCGCCGCGTTCAAGACGCGCGACCGCGACGACTGGGTGAAAGAGCTCGCGCCGAACGACACCTGTGTCTCGGCGGTGTACTCGATCGAGGAGCTGGTGAAGGACAAGCACCTCGCGGCGCGCAGCGCCTTCGCGGAGGCGCAGCACGCGAACCGCGGCGCCTTCCAACAAGTGGCGCCGGTGCTCGCAGGCATGGACCGCGACGGAGAGCCGTTCGAGGCGCGCGACGCCTCGCGCTCGGACACGCTCGAGCTGCTCGCCGAGGCCGGCCTGCCGAAATCGCGGATCGAGGACCTGAAAGCGTTCGGCATCATCGCCTGACTCAGTAACAACTGGAGGAGCCCATGTCGGAGATCCCCGCCGACGTCCAAGCTTGGATCGGCCAGAAACGCTACGAGCTGTGGGGCGACTTCGACGTCGAGCGCGGCTACGTCTTCACGACCTGCTCGTCGGTGATGAACGGCAACCCGCTGTTCTGGGACGAAAAGGCGGCGCAGGAGATCACCGGCGGCTTCATCGCTCCGCCGACGATGATCTCGGTCTGGTTTCGCCCGCATCACTGGTCGCCTGGCAAGGCCGAGGGCGCGGTGCCGCTGCAGTGTCACTTCGATCTGAAGGAGCGGCTGAACGTCCCCGAGGCGGTGATGACGGACAACGCGATCACCTTCTACGAGCCGGTGCGCATCGGCGACCGCCTGAAGACTCATCAGGTGATCACCTCGATCTCTCCGCTGAAGCAGACCAAGCTCGGCGTCGGCCACTTCTGGGGGCTCGAGGTGCATTACGAGAACCAGCGCGGCGAGCGGGTCGCGCTCGAGACCTACACCGGCTTCGGCTACCGGAGGAAGTGATGGCAACCGCAGTGCGAACTCTGGACAGCATCAAGCCGGGCGATCGCTTGCCGGAGCTGAAGATCGAGGTGACGCCGACGACGGTGGTGCTCGGCGCGCTCGCGAGCCGCGACTGGCGCCCGACGCATCACGACAAGGATTTCGCGACCGGGCGCAACGGCGTGCGTCACGTCTTCATCAACACGCCGCACAACGCCGCCTACTTCGAGCGCTTCATCACCGATTGGACCGGCCCGTACGGCCGCCTCGCGCAGATCAGGTTCCGCATGAAGGACTCGGTGTTCCCGGGCGACACGATGGTCTTCCACGGGAAGGTCGAGAAGGTCGAGAAGGACGCGACCGGCTGCGGCTTCGTCGATCTCTCGGTTTGGCTGACCGTCGGCGGGCAGGCGACCACCGAGTGCACGGCGCGCGTCGCGGTGCCGACCGCCGCCGGCGACAACCCCTGGGCGCGCCGCGGCGACGCCTGGCGTCCCTAACAACGTAGTCGCGCGCATGGATCTCGACTTCACGGACGAGCAGCAGGCGCTGCGCGATCTCGTGCGCAGCATCTGCGCGGAGCATTCGCCGATCGCCGTCGTGCGCGCGCTGGAGGACGACGCGCGCGGCTGGCCCGACGCGCTCTGGAAAAGGCTCGGCGAGACGGGCGTACTCGGCGTGCTCGTGCCCGAGGAGCACGGCGGCGCGGGGCAGGGGCTGTTCGAGAGCGTGATCGCGTTCGAGGAATTAGGGCGCTCGCTGGCGCCGACGCCGGCGTTCGTGTCGAGCGTGGTGTGCGCGAGCGCGCTGCTCGCCGCCGGCGACGCGGCGCAGCAGCGCGCCTGGCTGCCGAAGCTCGCGAGCGGGGACGCGGTGCTCGCGCCGGCCTGGCTCGAGCCGCAGCGCGGCTTCGGCGCCGCGGGCGTGCAGCTGCGCGCGCAGCGTGAAGGCACGAGCTGGCTGCTCGCCGGCGAGAAGCGCGGCGTCGCGTTCGCCGCCGCTGCGACGCGGCTTTTGCTGCCCGCGCGCACTGGCGCTGGCGCGCGAGACGTGACGCTCTTCCTCGTCGACCCGAACGTGCGAGGCATTACGGCGAGGCAGGTGCGCAGCCTGGCCTCCGATACGCAGTACGAGCTCGAGCTCGAGGCCGTGCGCGTCGCGGATGATGCGCGGCTCGGTGCGGTGGGCGGAGGCTGGGCGATCTGGGAGCGCGTGCTGCGCGATGCACTGATCGTCGCGGCGGCCACGGCGAACGGTGCGTGCCGGCGCGCGCTCGAGCTCACCGTGCAATACGCGAAGGACCGCAAGCAATTCGACAAGCCGATCGGCGCGTTCCAGGCGATCTCGCACTACCTCGCCGATGCCGCGACCGCGCTCGACGGCAGCACCTATCTCACCTACGAGGCCGCAGCGGTGCGCGATGCCGGTGGCGACGTCGCTCGCCTCGCGCCGATGGCGAAGCTGTTCGCCTGCGACACCTTCCGCGACACGACCGCGATGTGCCAGCAGGTGTGGGGCGGCGTCGGCTTCACGGTCGAATACGACATCCAGCTCTATTTCCGCCGCGCGAAACAGATGCAGCTCGCCTGGTGCGATCCGTCGCATCTCGAAGCGCTGATCGCGAGCGCGGTACTCGGGGACGTTCCTTGACGAACCGAGGCGGGGACGCTCGTCGATCAACGTCCCCGCCCACTGAGAAATCGCTTCAGTGAACGTCCCCGGCTTCCGGGAATTCTCGTCGACCAACGTCCCTGCTGAGGAGATCCTGATGCATCGTGGCGGCCCCCTCGCCGGCTTGCGCGTGATCGAATCGTCGCTGCTCGGTCCGGGCGCGATCGGCACGCATCTCTCGGACCTCGGCGCCGAAGTCATCAAGGTGGAATCGCCGTCCGGCGACTACATCCGCGACATGACGTGGCCGATCGTCGAGGGCGTCTCGTTGCTGCATCTGCACGTGCACCGCGGCAAGCGCAGCATCGTGCTCGATCTGAAGACGCCCGCGGGCGTACAGCTCTACAAGGACCTGGTCGTGAAGTCCGACGTCGTGATCGAGGCGATGCGGCCCGGCTCGCTGGCGGCGCGCGGGCTCGGTTATCAGGACTTGCGCACGATCAACCCGAGGATCGTGTTCTGCAACATCTCCGGCTACGGCGCGACGGGTCCCTACCGCGATCTCCCCGCCCATGGAATCGCATTCGACACGTGGGGCGGCGCGATCAAGCCGGAATACGACGCCGAGGGCTTCTGCTTCATCCCCGAGCACGCGTCGATCGGCATGCACGCGGGGCCGATGTTCGGAGCGCTCGGCATTCTCGCCGCGGTGATCCGCGCGCGCGCGAGCGGCGAGGGCTGCGAGCTCGAGGTCGGCCAGAGCGACGCGACCGCCTACATGGACTGGTATCGGATCGAGAGCTGGCTCGCGTATCGCCGCCCCGAAGATGTTGTTACGGGAAACAAAGCCGACGGCTACGTGCGCCGCGCGCCGGGAACAGCCGGCATGAAGGAAGGCGTGCGCTACCAGATCTACGAGAGCTCCGACGGCCACGTGCTGTTCATGGCCTCGGAGCAGGCGTTCTGGAAGAACTTCTGCCTGTGCGTCGGGCGCGCGGATCTGTTCGAGCGCTGGCCCGGCTCGAAGTACGCCGACCACGCGCGCGGCAACCGCGAGCTACAGGCGATCCTGCGCGAGATCTTCAAGACCAAGAGCGCGAAGGAGTGGATCGCGCTCGGCGAGGAGAAGGACTTCCCGATCGCGCCCTGCAACACGCCGAAGAACATCGTCGACGATCCGCAGTTCCAGGATCGCTTCCCGCTCTACTCGCACGAGCAGTGCGGCGCCGACATGCTGCCGTATCCGGTGAAGTTCCCGGGCGAGGAGCTGCCCGTTCCGTCGAAAGCGCCGAGCACGGGCCAGCACACCGACGACGTGCTGCGCAGCGTGCTTGGCAAGACCGCGAACGAGCTCGCGGCGCTGCGCGCGGCCGGAGCGTTCGGAAAGAGGTAGGCGCGCGGTCGGGCTCGACGTTCGCGAGCTTGCAGGCCTGACCCAGCACACGCGGTACGTGTCTTGCAGCCCAAGCACTTCGCACAGCCATCCCGGCTGAGGAGAAGTGCCATGCCCGACAAGGAGACGCTCCGCCGCGCGCGCAGGGATGCGCGCCAAGGCAAGTCACCGAGCACGCAGGCCGGTGAATTCGTACACGAGGAAATCGAGCACATCCGCGAGGGGAAGCACGGTGCGCGCTCGACGAAGCAGGCGATCGCGATCGGCCTCTCGAAGGCGCTGCGCGCGGGTGTCGACTTGCCGCCGCCGAAGCGCGGGCAGACCTCCGCCGAGACGCGGAAGCGCGCAGAGCGCGACCTCGAGGCCGCCCGCGAGCATCACGAACCCTCTCGCAGGCGCTCGCGCGCAACTCGGCGCGCGCTCGCGCACGAGGGAAGCGCGCCGGCTTCACGAGCGGCGCTCTCGCGCCACGCCAAGAGCACGGCTCGCAAGCGCGGCGCTCGCGCCCGCTCGGCGGCGGCCCGCAAAGCCGCACGCACGCGCGCACGTCGTCGCCGTTCGTGAGCTCCACGCGCATCGCACAAGAGACCGACTCGTTGGGATGCGCGATCACCGCACGCGGAGCGTCCACCGCGAGCGCAGGGTCACTGTTCGAGCTTCGCTCGGCTCCTACCGCCTCGACTCCGCTCGGCTTCGCCTCGCTGCGCGCTTCGCTCTCCCGTCTGACTCCGCTCGGCTCCGAAGACTTCGCCTCACTGCGCGCCTCGCTTGCAGCCCGCAGTAGCATGCGGAGCATGGCGTCCGACGTTGCGACGAGGCCTGCGCCGGCACTTCGAATCGCCGCCGCGCTGATGGCCGCGCTCTTCCTCGTCGCGGCTGCGGTCCAGTACAACGATCCCGATCCCGCCTACTGGATCGCGATCTACGGCGTCGCCGCGCTGCTCGCTGCACGAGCGGCGCAGGGCCAGCTGCCGCTCGCGCCGAATGCAGCCGCGCTCGCGGCGTTCACGTTGCTCGCGCTGCGTGCGCTGCCCGATTTGTTGGGGGCGCGCGCGCAGGCGTTCGAGAGCTGGCAGATGCGGAGCGCGGAAGACGAAGTGGCGCGCGAGGCGGGTGGCCTGCTTCTGTGCGCGCTCTGGAGCGCGCTGCAGACCGTACTCGCGTGGCGTGCTCGCCAGAGCGGCGAAGAGAAGCGCTAGCGCCGCTTTGCTCGACGTCCGTGCAGCGACGAGAGAGGCAGCGAGCAGCAGCGCGGCAGAGCTCGGCTCCGCTACTGGGACGATGTCGAACACGAAATCGCGGAAGGCGGTTCCGCCGGCCGTTCCTCCGGAGACCGTTCTCAACGTCAACGACGTGACGACGCCGTACGAGGACAAGTCGACGATTCCGTCGACGCTCACGCTCAGCGAAGTGATCAGGCCCGAAGCGCCGAACACGCTGATGCCCGTGCTCTCGCCGGTCGCCGTTCCGAAAATGTCGAACTGCAGGTTCTCGACTGGGCTCGTGAACGCCTTTTGTTTGGCGCGGTCGCGCGCGGTCTCCCCCGCGACCTCGCGTCTCCAGTACCGCGCGGGAAGGCGGGATCCGCTCGCGAGCGCGGCGCGCTGCCTCGAATCCCCGACACGGCGCGGTGGCAACCGACATCGGGTGCGGAGCCTTCGCCGCTCCGCAGCGCGCTGAGGCATGGATCGTGCAGCCATTCGGCGTAGCGATTCGACACAAGGGGGCGCGCGATGCTCCTGAAAACTTGGCGACTGGCGACGCTCCTGCTGGCGGCGCTCAGCCTCGGCGCGGCGCTCGGACATCTGCTCGAGCTGCCCGCGAAGCTCCAGTACCCCGGACCGCTCTGGCTGACGATCTCGCAGACGCTCTATGCAGCGTTCGGCACGCTGGGAGCCTCGTTCGAGATCGGCGCTCTGCTTTCGAGCGTCGTACTGGTGTGGCTCGTGCGCGAGCGCGGCCACGCGCTCGTGTGGACGTTCGCGGGGGCGCTCTGCACCGCCGCCGCCCACGCGATCTATTGGGTTTGGCTCGCGCCGATCAACGCCACGCTGGCCACGCTGACGCCCGAGACGCTTCCGGGAGATTGGGCGACGCTCCGCATCCACTGGGAGATCGCGCACGCGCTGCGCGCCGGACTGCAGATCGTCGGGCTCGGCGCGCTCGTGTCCTCGCTGCTCGTGGAGATTCCTAACACCGCAGCGACGCGCGCTCGCAGCGCGCGCCTGCGGACGAACGCTGCGAGGAACGCTGCGAGGAACGCTGGCGACGCCGAAGCGGCGCGCCCTGGCGCCGCCGAAGCGGCGCGCACTGCCCGCCCCTGAGCGCTCACGCCGCGCTCGAGATCACTTCTCGCACGGCCTCGGGATCGCCGGTCTCGTCGTAGAGCATCAGCGTCGTGCGCGCGGCGAAGCGCGCATTGCGCTCGCGCAGCTTGCGTCCGACATCGGCGGGAGTGCCCGAGACGGCGATGTGATCGAACAGCGTGTCGTCGATCCGCTTCATCATCTCGCCCCAGCCGCCGGTCTTGCTGAGCCGGTTCAGCTCGGGATGCAGCGCGCCGTAGCCGAGATGCTCGAGCACGACGCGGTAAGCGGGTGTCGACCCGTAGAACGAGATCTGCCCGCGCGCTTTCTGCCGCGCGCTCTCGATCTGCGCGGGCGTGCCGCCGAGCGCGACGATCGTCTGGCACGAGATCGCGAGATCCTTTCGCGAGCGGCCGCTCTTCGCGAGGCCACGTTCGAGCGCGGGCAGCGTCACGGCGTCGAGAAAGCTCGGCGAGTGCAGCGGATGCACGAGGAAGCCGTCGGCGACTTCGCCGACGGCCTCGACCATACGCGGGCCGACGCCTGCGCAATAGATCGGAGGCGCGCCGAACTCGTTACGGCCGGGATTGAAGAACGGAGTCATCAGGGTGTGCGTGTAGAACTCGCCACGGAACGAGAGCCGCTCGCCAGTCTCCCACGCGCGCCAAATCGCGCGAATCGCGAGCACGAACTCGCGCAGCCGCTCCACTGGCTTCGACCACGGCATGCTGAAGCGCTTCTCGATGTGCGGCTGGATCTGCGTGCCGAGCCCGAGAATGAGCCGCCCGCGCGCGAGCGTCTGCACGTCCCAGCCGAGCTGCGCAACGTTCATCGGGTTGCGCGCGAACGCGATCGCGACCGCGGTGCCGAGCTCGATGCGCTGCGTCGCCTGCGCGGCCAGCACGAGCGGAAGGAACGGATCGTGCGCGCTCTCGAAGCTCCACGCCGCGCCGAAGCCCTGTGCCTCGAACCGCGCGGCCGCGGCGCCGGAAGCGGCCAGCTGCGTGCTCATCAGGCCTGCGTCGATCTTCATTGCGCCGTCTCCTGTATCGAAGCTGCGGGAGCGTCCGCCGAAGCCAGCAGCGCTTCCCGAATCGCCGGGAGCGGCACGCCGCCGTAGCCGAGGAACGCATCATGGAACGCGCGCGGCGTGAACGCTCTGCCCTCGGCTTCCCATTTCGCGCGCACGTCCTCGCGCAGCTGGCGGATGCCGGCCTTGCCGAGCGTGTAGCCGAGGTACATCGGGTCCGAGGTGCCGCGCAGCGCTTCCTCGCGCGCGGAAGTCGGCGATTGATGCGCCACCTCCTCGAAGGTGCGCGTCGCGTCGTCGACGCTCCAGCCTTTGATGTGCAGCCCCAATGACGAGAGGCAGCGCGCACCGCGCAGCAGCGATTCGGCGAGTTGTCCGACGCGGTCGCGCGGGTTCCGGTCTCCCGCCTCCCAGGCAATCTCCTCGGCGTAGAGGCCCCAGCCCTCGACCGTGAGAATGCTGCCCATGCCCGCGAGCGCGCGCAGCGTGCGCGGCTCGATCCGCCGGCCGAAGATCGCGTGCAGGAAGTGACCGGGGAACGCTTCGTGCGCGCTGACGTCGAGCAGCGTCGCGGTCGGCATCACGAACTCGCGCTGCTTCGCGGGCGGCCAGCTCGGTTCCGGCGGCGTGATGTAGTAGTGACTTTCGACCGCGCGCGGCTCGAGCGGTCCGCCCGAGCTGAGAAACGCGAAGGCCTGCCGCATGTAGGCCGGCGACTCGGTCACGATCAGCGGATCGTCGGCTGGAATCGACGCGAGCTGCTTCTCGACGATCAGCTTGCGCAGCTCCTCGACCTTCTGGCGCGCGAACGGGATCACCTCGGCGGGAGGCAGGCGTTCGCTCAGCACGCTCGCGACGACGGCTTCGACCTCGCGCTTCGCGTCGATCTGCTGCGCAGCTTCGGCGAGCGCGGCGCTGTCTCGATCGATCTCGGCGCGGCAGGTCGCCTCGATCTGCGCGCTCGTCAGATCGAGCCCCTCGGTCTCGCGCAGCATCCGCAGCAACGCGGGCTCACCGAGCGCGTAGCTCGCGTCCGCAGCAGGCAGGCGTGCCTCGAGAAACGCGGCGTACTTTTCCGCTGCGACCGCGAGCCGCTCGGAGGCCGCGAGCGCGTCGGCGCGCGCCGGATCCTCGCCCAACGGCTCGAGCGCGAGCGGGATGTCGCCGCGCAAGAAGCTCACACCGCCGCGCGTCATGCCGATCGCCACTTCGAGGCCTGCATGCGGCAGCTTCGGCTCGAGCTGCTGCTCGGCGAGCGCGAGCACGCGCACTCCGGCATCGGCGTGCTTTGCGAGCGCGCGTGCGCGCTGCGCGAGCGGCGCATAATCCTTCGCCACGAATTGCGCGACATCGAGCGCGTCGGTGTAGAAGCGCGGCTCGCGCTGATGTACGCGCTGCACTTCGAGCGCAAAGAGCATCCCCTTCAGATTCTGAAGCCAGGCTGCTCGCTCGACACGCTCCTGCTGCGAGAGCTGCGCGGGCTCGAATGCGCCGAGCAGCTCCTCGGCCTCGCGCGCGAACGCGACCGCGACGCGAACGCCCGCGGCATCGGGAAACCAGAGCTCGCCATCGCGTGTGTGATCGCCGAGCGCGCTGCCGAGCTCGGGGACCAGAGCGAAGAGCTGTTCGAGCGTGCGATCGGAGACCTCGCGGAAGCTCTTCTGCGCGGCGGTTTCGCTCGCAGGCGCTCGCTCCGCACCGCGGTCGTTGCACGCGAGTAGAAGCAGCGCCAGCACTGCGACGAATCGTTTCACGCGGACTTCCTCCACTTCGTGTCGAGCGCAGCGCGGACACCAGCGAGTGTGCCGGGCGCCCAGCGCTCGCAATCAGCGCACGCTTCCGTGACTGCCTCCAGCACAGCCGGCAGCTCCTCGCGAACCAACGCAAGAAACGGGCGCACTGAGAGCGCGTGCTCGACGCGCTCGCAAACGAAGCGGACGTCGGCGTAAGCCTCGGGCAATGGTGCTTCGCGGAGCCGCGCACAGACGAGCTCGAGTGCCGCACTCGGCTCGGCGCCGACGCCGCCTCTCCCCAATAACTCGCGCGCGGCCGCGAGCGCCGCGCGATACGTCGCCGGGACGCCGGCCTCGCGCGCGAGCCAGCCGTCGAGCAGCAGCTCGTTCGCGACGTGCGCGACGCCGCGCGCCGGTCCGCGCCGAACGCCTCGCGCCTCGAGCGCGGCCGCGAGCTGCGTGCAGCGCGCGCCGAAGACGCGATGCGCGTGGAAGGCCGCGTCGCTGGCGTGATGGAAGCGCACGCCTTCTCCGAGCGCGCCGTCCGGATCTGCGCGCAGCCGCACGCGCGCGAA
>Ga0187894_10006961_pt1 | contig 10858 bp, 9 predicted proteins | sample GBC1701081metaG_FD_136650 | JGI IMG/M metagenome (GOLD analysis project Ga0187894, IMG submission 136650) | White microbial mat communities from a lava cave in the Kipuka Kanohina Cave System on the Island of Hawaii, USA - GBC170108-1 metaG ...
ATGACCTCCCAGATTCGTTCGTGACGCAATGCGAATCCGCGGCTGCTGAGATGCTCGGCCGCCTTCTCGGCGCTGGGAGCGAAGAGCTGCGACACGGCTGTCGACAGCGCGCCGTGGCTAACGAAGTAAAGAACGACGAAGAGCAGAACCACCGCGCCGCCCGCAATGACCGAGGCCATCGATCGCAGCCGGCTGCCCCGATCGAACGCTGCCGCCAGCATCACCGCCGCGAAGACGCCACCGCCGACCTGCCAGTCCATGAACGCGGCGATTCCCGCCATCCCGGCCATCATCCATCGCCGTCGCAGAATCGCCCACGCGGCCGCCGACGCAAGCAGCGCGACCCACATCTTGGGAATGTTTCCGATCGACGGCATCACGCCGAGAAAGGGCAGCGAACAGTAGGCCAGCAGCGCCGCAAGCCCCGGCCCCGCCCGGCCATTGGAGAGCTTCCTGAAGACGCTGAAGAGCAGAAGTCCCGCGACCGCCCCCAGGGCCAGGTATCCGGCCCGGATCGTCAGCAACGGGTCAACCCCGATCGCCTGACCGACTTTGTAGAAGACCGCGCCGGTGAAGGTGCAGAGCTGCGTCTTGTGGTCGAAGAAATCGCGGTGCGGAACATCGCCCAGTGCCGTGCGTTGCGCGAAATAAAGATAGAAGCGGACGTCCGTGATGATCGGCGTGCGACGGATGTCGAACGACGCGAAATGGGCCGCCGACAGCATGAGGGCGACAATCCACCAGACTCCCTCGCGCCGGTCGCCCCAGCCGCGCGTCCGCGCCATCTCAGCCCCCCTCGAGCGCCAGGAACGGCGGCAACGGACAATCCATCGCATGCGCGAACGCCCGGAGCAGCTCCGCCTCCGCGGCCGTCACATTCTGATCCGCCAGCACGCAATGGGCACAGGCATCGAACACCTGCTGCCGCAGTGCGGGAGCGGTGACGGCAAGCGTGCGAACGGCTTTCTCGATCGCTTCCGGCCTGCACTCCGCACGCGCCAGCATGGCAGTCTGCTGGGCCCGCGCGTTCTGAATCCGCGCAATGCCCGCCCGGTAGGCGGCCTGCGCCGCTGCGGCGTCGCGCGCGCCGGCGTAGGCCAGCGTCGAAAGCAATTGCGACAGGTGCGGCGCGAGCGAGGCGAAGGAATAGACCTCGATCTTCTGCGCGCGGGGTTCAAACGCCGATTCCAGCGCGTGCCGCAGGACCAGTCCGATCGAAAATTCGTAGAGCGTCATCTGCTCATCGGCGCGGATCAGCTCCTCCGCCACGCGGTAGAAGTCCCGGTACTGCCCCTCCGAAAGCTGCCGCAATGCCGGCAGGGCCAGATCGACGAGCGGCAGCCGCAGTTGCGGCGGCAGCTCCGCCAGGCGCGGCAGGACCCGCTGCACCTCAGTCACCATCGCTGCTTCACCGTACGCGCGGATGCACTCGAGCTGCGCCTGCCTCGGTGAGTCATCATCGTTCATCAGGAGCGCAAGAGTCGTCACGACCGCGCCATAGGGCTCGCCCACGCCGCGCCGCACATCGTCGGGCATCGCGCCGAGGATTCGCGCACCGGTCTGCTGGGACACCGACGTGCCGACGCGCTGCAGCACCTCCGCCGGCCGTGCTCGAACCGCCACGCCCCCCGCATTGGCACGCTCGGCTGTTGCGGAGAGCGCCGCACGGTCGCGCTCGCCGCCCGCAAAGGCACTGACCGCCGCGCTGGATTCCTCCTCATCCCCGCGCGGTCGCAGGGTTACTTCGCCATATTCGCCCTGAAAGTGCGGATCGATGCGCCGGATTCGCTCATCCAGCGGCGGATGGGTGGCAAAGGGGCTTCCCCCCGTCAGCCAGCGCTCCTTGGCATCCCCGAAGAACATGTGGCTCACTTCATCGGCGCGGGGAGAGTCGATCACGCTGTGCTTCGAGAAACCGCCGATCTTCTTCAGTGCGCCGGCGATGCCCTCCGGATTTCGCGTGAACTGCACCGCCGAGGCGTCGGCCAGGAATTCCCGCTGCCGCGACACCGCCGCCTTGATCAGCCGCCCGAAGAGCACGCCGATGCTGCCGATGATCCAGAGTCCCGCCCCCAGCAGCATGATTCCCGCGGCGGCGTTTCCGTCGCGCTTGCTGCGGCTGGAGGAGGTGCGCCCGAAGGAACGGAACATCACCTCGCCCAGCATGCCGATGATCAGGATGCCGTTCAGCACGCCGATCAGCCGGATGTTCAGGCGCATGTCGCCGTTGAGGATGTGGCTGAACTCATGCGCGACGACCCCCTGCAGCTCGTCGCGCGTCAGCACCGACAGGCAGCCGCGCGAGACGCAGACGGCCGCGTCGTTGGGAGAGAATCCCGCCGCGAAAGCGTTGATTCCCTCCTCGAAATCCATGACGTAGATCTGCGGCACGGGAATGCCGCTGGCGATCGCCATCTCCTCCACCGCGTTTCGCAGCCGCTTCTCCCCCGCCCCGCCCGAATCGGCCGGTACGATCCGTCCGCCCATCAACTGCGCCACGGTCCCGCCCCCCCCGCTCAACTGCGCGATCTTCATCGCGCTGCCGAAGGCGATCACCATGGTCGTGCCCAGCGCCGTCAGGCCGAGCACCTCCGGCCGCCACCAGACCCAGGTGAACATGGAGAGCGGTTGTCCCTCCGGCGCGTTGCTGTGATCGTGCATGTTCACGACCGCCAGCGCGACGACGTAGACGGCCGCGATGATGCCGATGACGGCCATCGCGAAGAAGAGCACCAGGCGGCTGGTGTTCCTGCGAGCGCGATCCTGATGTTCGAAGAAGTTCATTTAGGTGAGCTGCACCCGCACCGGCTCCGCTTCGCGCGCCGAATCCAGCTCGAAGAGCTGCGCCGGCCTGAACCCGGCCGCTCCGGCGACCACCACGTGGGGGAACTTCTCCCGCCCGATGTTGTACTCGGTCACCGCGTCGTTGTAGGCCTGTCGGGCGAAGCCGACGCGGTTTTCGGTCGAGGTGAGTTCTTCCATGAGCTGAGACATGGTCCGGTTGGCCTTGAGGTCGGGATAGGCCTCCGCCAGCGCCATGAACTTGCCCATCGCGCCGCGGAGTACCGACTCGGCCCCCATCAGCGCCTGCAGCGCGGTCGGATCGCCCGGCGCCGCGGCCGCGCGGGACCCCGCCGCGACGGCCTGCTGCCTTGCCGCGACCACCGCCTCCAGCGTGCCGCGCTCATGCGCGAGATAGCCCTTGGCCGCCTCGACCAGGTTGGGGATCAGGTCGTAGCGGCGTTTGAGCTGGACGTCGATCTGCGCGTAAGCGTTGGTGTACCGGTTCCGCAGGGTGACCAGCCGGTTGAAGATCCCGACCGCGATCACCAGCGAAAGCAGCAGGAGTATTCCGCCCCCGATCAGGACGATGGGCAGCATCGCGTTCTCCTCATTGCGCCAATCCCCGCCGAAACTTACCTGCGCCCGCAACCCCCGGCAATTAGATTTCGGCCCCCTTTTTGTCCTCGCTTGACCGGGACTTGCGCCAATTCACGGGGAAATCTCCGTCCGCGGCTAATACCGGTCGCGGAACGCCCGGAAGCCTCCGACCGCCGTGCAGGAGCCCATGCAATGACTCGCCGCCGACTTCGCTGCTGCCTTCCGCTCCTCCTGCCAGCCTGTTTCGCCGCCACTCCGGTCGCGGAGGGCGAACCGCCGCGTCGCCTCGAACCGGATCTCCTGCCCACCCTCGACGCCGCGCCCGATGGCCGCGCGTTTGTAATCGTGATTCTCGCCGACGCCGACCGGCTGGCGGAGATCGCGGACCGTGCTCAGCGCCGCCTCGCCGTGACTCAGCGACGCTCTGCAATCCTGCAACGACTTTCGCGCGACGAGTTCACTCCCGCCCACTCCTTCTCTCAGATTGCCGCGATCACCGGCCGCGCGACGCGGTCTGCGGTGCTTCGACTGGCGGCCATGCCGGAGGTGGAACGCATCGGCCTCGACCAGCCGCTCTTGACTCCGCAAGACGAGTTGTCCGAAGTGCCGCCCACTCAATCAGCCGCGGCGCGCGCCGCATCAACCTCGGCGGCCGCCGCCGCCATCATCCACGGCTACGACGGGACCGGCATGACCGTGGCGGTCATCGACTCCGGCATCGACACGGACCATCCCGATTTCGCCGGCGCGCTCGCACCCGGCGCCTGGCACATTCTGGGTCAGGGAACCGACGTCGGCCCCGGCGCGGAGGATGTGACCGGACATGGCACGGCCGTCGCGGGGGTCATTGCCGCGCGAGGCGTCGTCGCTCCGCCGGGCCTTGCTCCGGCGTCAAAGATTCTGGCGGTTCAGACAATCGACCCGACCAACTTCGGCTGGCTCAGCGACACGGCCGCCGCCATCGAATATCTCCTCGCGGCGCAGCCCGCCATCCCCAATCCCTGCGCCATCAACATCAGCCTCGTCAGTTTTGCCCTCTATTTTCAGTGCCCCTGCGATTCGTTGTCGGCGTCGAATCAGTTGCTCGCCATCTCCATCAAGGCGGCCTGGATCGACGGCATCCCGACCTTCGTCGCCAGCGGCAATGATTCCCAGTGCGGCTGGATGGCCAGCCCCGCCTGCATCAAGTACGCCAACGCCGCGGCCGCGCTGAAGTCGGGCGGCGGCTCGGTCGGGCCGACCTCGGGCAATTCCTCGATGGGCGCTCCGGATGGCGATGCATCCCCCGCGGCGCTCGAGATCGCCGCCTTCTCCGATCGCAGCCGCTGCAACGATCTCGCCGCGCCCGGCGAAAACGTCCCGACGACCCGCATCGGTGGCGGCATGAACCTGGCGACCGGCACCTCCTTCGCCGCTCCCTATTGCGCGGGCGTAGCCGCGCTGATGGCACAGAAGGGTCAGCGCGGCTGCATGCCGCTGACGCCCGATCAGACCGTCGCCATCATGAAATCGACCGGGATTCTGCCCATCGACGCCTGCACGATCACCACCCCCCATCCGATCGCCGTGCAGCCCGAACCCGCCGTGCAGGCCGTCGCGATCCGCGGCGACGTCAACGGCGACGGCTGGATCACCACCTCCGACGTCCCCTTCTTCATCGACGTCCTTCTGAACCGTGACGCGCTGCCCGCCCACCAGACCGCGGCGGACCTCGACTGCAACGGCATGGCCGACGGCCGCGACGCGCCCCTCTTCATCATCCGGCTGACCACGCGTTGATTCGTAGAGCGCGTCTCGAAAACACCCCGCCTTGTATGGCGCATCAATTGGTTTTGCAGGTGCGCCCCGGACGCACCCTGTCAACGCGACGGCTCTACAAATCGTCCCCCCCACCCTACGATGACGCGAAACGCCACCGGGAACTTCGCCATGCCCGCGTCACCATCGCTCTTCCCCTGCTACCTCGCCGGCAAGCCCGTCGCGCCGAACCACGATCTCGCCGTCATCGACAAGTTCACCGGCGAACCCGTCGCCCGCGTCCCCCTCGTCGATGCCGCGCACATTGATCGCGCCATCGCCGCCGCGGCCGCTGCCGCCGAGCCGATGCGCCGCATGGCGGCCTACGAGCGGCAGGCGGTCCTGAATCACGGTGTCCGCCGCTTCACCGAACGTGCCGACGAACTTGCGCGCCACCTCTGTGCCGAAGCCGGCAAGCCGATCCGCGACAGCCGCGGCGAGGTGGGCCGCCTGATCGACACCTTCCGCATGGCCGCGGAAGAATCGGTGCGCATCACCGGCGAAGTTCTGCCGCTCGACATTGCTCCGCGCGCCCGCGCCTACAGCGGCATGTGGAAGCGCGTGCCGATCGGCCCATGCTCCTTCATCACCCCCTTCAACTTTCCCCTCAATCTCGCGGCCCACAAGATCGCCCCCGCGCTGGCGGTCGGCTGCCCCTTCGTGCTCAAGCCCGCCAGCCTGACGCCGATCGGGGCGCTGCTGATCGGAGAGATTCTGGCGGAGACGGATCTGCCTGCGGGGGCCTTCTCGATCCTTCCCTGCCGCCGCGACGGGGCGGACCGCTTCACCACCGATGAGCGGCTGCGGCTGCTCAGCTTCACCGGCTCGCCGCAGGTAGGCTGGGACCTGAAGCGCCGCGCCGGCCGCAAGAAAGTAGTGCTCGAACTCGGCGGCAATGCCGCGGTCATCATCGATGCGGACGCCGACCTCGCGGACGCCGTCGAGCGCGTCATCTTCGGCGCCTTCTACCAGTCGGGTCAGAGCTGCATCGGCGTGCAGCGCATTCTCGTTCACGAGTCGATCTATGAATCGTTCCGGGATCGACTCGTCGCGGCGGCCAGCGCCCTCAAGTGCGGCGACCCGCGGCAGGAAGAGACCTTCATCGGTCCGCTCATCTCCACCGCCGAGGCGGAGCGGCTGGAACGGTGGATCGCTGCCGCGACCGCCCGCGGCGCGCGTCTGCTCTGCGGCGGCCGGCGCAGCGGAGCACTGCTCGATGCCACGCTGCTCGAAAATGTTCCTCGCGACACCGACCTCTACTGCCAGGAGGCCTTCGGTCCGGTTGCGGCTCTCTCGCGATTCTCCGATTTTGGCGCAGCGCTCACCGAAGTTAACGCCAGCGCCTTCGGCCTGCAGGCCGGGATCTTCACGCGCGATCTTTACAAGGCTCAACTGGCGTGGAACGAGTTGGAGGTGGGCGGCGTCATCATCGGTGACGTGCCCTCGTGGCGCGTCGATCACATGCCCTATGGCGGCGTGAAGGAGAGCGGACTCGGCCGCGAGGGGGTGCGATTCGCGATGGAGGATATGACCGAGATTCGCATGTTGGTGATCCGCACGCCTCCGCAGTGACGCGTCTGAACATGCCCGATCCGCGTTAGTCGGCGGCCTGCGCGACCGATATACTCCCAAAAAGAGTTGTCCCCATGTCCACGCATTTCAGACATCGCGGCGGCATCGCATGGATCGGCATTGCCTCGGTCGCCCTCGTCGCGGGGTGCAGCGCGGAAAGCCCCGGGCCGACGACTGAATCGGCTGCCCGCCCGGCCGACGCATCAGCGGATGCTGCGACGCCCCGCGCCGTGCTGCACGTGCGCGGCATGAGCTGCCCGCTCTGCGCTCACTCGATCGAGGTGCAACTGCGGCGCGTGCCGGGAGTCGCCGACGTCCGCATCGACCTCGGCTCCGGCGAAGTGACCGCCCTGCTGAAGCCCTTCGCGAAGCCGACCGAGGAGCAGTTCGCCGCCGCGATTCGTGACAGCGGCTTCACGCTCGACCGGGTCGTCCATCCGTCGGATCCGAACGTCTTCGAAGCGATCTGCTCTTCCTGCAAGTGCACCGACATTTGCAAGTGCAAGCCGGGACACCATACATGCACCAGCGCCTGCAGCTGCTCCTCATAGCCGGTGTCGCGGGGCCGATCGCACCGCAGGCCGCCGGGCAGGAGCCGCCCAACGCTCCTTCTGCGACGCTCCCTTCTCCGGGGCAGGTGACGACGATTCACCGCTTCCGTTACTCGCCGCTCAGCCTGGACTCGGGGCCGCGCTCGCAGCGCCGCGACCTGACGGATTTCGTCATTCAGAACAACGTCAACGTCGGGCTGGCGCCGGAGCTGGCACTCACCCTGACTGAGTCGGCCGTTTTCCGCCGCGAATCGCGCGAGGGAGGCGTCGCGGGCCTGCCCTGGATCGGCGACGACGACTACCGCAGCCCGGAGGGATTCAGCGATCTGACTGCATTGCTCAAGTGGCGCTTCTGGCGAAATGACGCCAATGCGCTGGACACGCAGCGGCTCGCATTGCTCGGCGGCGTGGAAATTCGCACGGGCGACTATCCCTTCACCTCCGACGCTACAACCCGATCCTGGGGCTGGCCTACACGCAGATTCACGGCCGCCACGGACTCAACGCCGCCGCGACCTGGAAATTCACCACCGGCGGCGTTGACGATGGCGCGTGGGCGGGAATGTCGGATGCCGATCTTTTCTGCTGGGACGCGGCGTATCTCTATCGCGTCACTCCGGCCGAGTTCACCGCCGAGACCGATGGAGCCTGGTATGCCCTCTGCGAGTTGAACGGCCTCTACGAAACCAACGGCGACGCGGAGCTGTTCGTCTCACCCGGCCTGATGTATGAGGCGGCGCGCTGGACGCTGGAACTGTCTGTGCAGGTCCCGGTCTGGCAGAGCCTCGACCATCGCCCCGCCGCCGAATATCTCCTCTCCGTCGGCCTCCGCTTCGCGTGGTGAGCAGTCCGTTATTCGCGTGGTCAGCGTTCCATCCAATGTCGCAAGAATAATGTTATTCTCGGGAAACTCGTCATTCCCGCAAAAGCGGGAATCCAGTCAATCCGATCCGCTCGCTTCCGCTCACGGTTCTGATGTCACGTTCAGACTGGATCAGAACCGCGACCGGTAGGGAGCGGACAGTTGCTTGAACCCCCCTGGGTCCCCTCTTTTCACGGGGGAATCAGATGGATTCTCTTCCCCCTCCGGATCGCCGGCCAAGACTTCCCTGCAAGGACGAACCGCGATCGTCGCGGTCGCGCCTGTTCCGCGCGCTCTGACGGCGCGATCGTTTCAGCTTTTTCAGGATATTTCAACCTAGCGCGCGGTTGAAACAGGACCTCCGCCGATGGCCGACTCCAATCTTCTTGCCGCGACCCTTCGCTCCTTCTCTTCTCGTTCTGCGCTGTTGGATCGACTTCCTTCCGATCTCCTCCGCCGCCTCACCGCCGCCGTGTTGGACCGTAACCCTCCCACCTTCAAGGATTGCTTTCGCCGCTTCCGGCTGAATGACCACGGCGTCAGCTTCACCTCCTTCTACTACTACGCACGTCGGCTGCGTCTCCACGCCCATCTGGTTGACGTCGCCGCTCTTGACCTTCCCCCTCACCAGGATCTGCACGCAGTTCTTGAAAAACTGATTGCAATGCGGCTGCTGGAGGCGCTCGGCACGGAAAATACGACCCCCCGTGCCATTCTTCGGCTCGTCGATTCCTACCGGAAAACGGTTCTGACTGCCGCCGAACTCACTCGCCGCGCCGCCGAAGATGAAAAGCGGCGGGCAAGGGCCCAGGCCCGGCAGTCGGCGGAATTGCTCGACCTGGCGGAGCGGCTTCACCACGCGGGTGCCGGCTTGAACGCCCCATCGCAGGCCCGGACGACCGATCCGGATCCGGACGGGGTTCCTCCCGTTCCGCCAATCCCTGAGGCCTGCGAACGTTAAGGACTCCTGTTTGCTCGTCTTGCCAACCCCCCCTCCCCCGGCAATAATGCTCGGTTCCCCCGCGATTGGCGGGGGCCGACCACGCAGGAGACCGCCGACATGGCACATAAGAAGGGTCAGGGTTCTTCGAAGAACGGGCGCGACAGCGGACCGCAGTTCCGCGGCGTCAAGAAGTTCGGCGGGCAGGCTGTCACCATCGGCACGATTCTCGTCCGGCAGTGCGGCACGCTCTTCTTCGCCGGCCGCAACGTCGGCCACGGCCGCGACGACACCCTCTACGCGCTGGTCGACGGCAAGGTCGCCTTCCAGGGTCGCAAGATTCACGTCATGCCCGAAACCGCCGGCGCCTGACCCGCTACGCCGCGGCTTCCGCCGCGGTCGGCGTTCGCTCGATCAATTCGGTCAGCACGCGATCAGACTCCACGCCCTCGGCCTGCGCCTCGAAGTTGAGCAGGATCCGGTGCCGCAGCGCCGGAATCACCGCCCCTTTGACGTCGTCGAAACTGACGTTGAACCGACCGTCCAGCAGTGCCCGCACCTTCGCCGCCAGCATGATCGATTGCAGGCCGCGCGGCGAACTGCCCCAGCGGACGTAGCGGTTGACCTGCTCCGTGGCGAAGGGGCCGTTGGGATGGGTCGCCATGATCAGCCGGACCGCGAAGTCCTGAACGTGCGGCGCGGCCACGACGCGCTGAACCAGCTTCTGGGAACCGACGATCTCCTCGCCGGTCATGACCGGCTTGATTTCCGGCCGGTAGCCGGTGGTCGTTCGCTCCAGGATGGTGCCGAGCTCCTCGCGAGACGAATACTGCACCACCAGCTTGAAGAAGAAGCGATCGAGCTGCGCCTCGGGCAGCGGATAGGTCCCTTCCTGCTCGATCGGATTCTGCGTCGCCATGACGAAGAAGGGCTCTTTCAGAATGTGGCGCTCGCCGCCCGCCGTGACCGAGTGTTCCTGCATCGCTTCGAGCAGCGCCGATTGCGTCTTGGGCGTGGCGCGGTTGATCTCGTCGGCCAGCACGATCTGCGCGAAGATCGGCCCCTTCTGAAACTCGAATCGGCGGTGGCCCGTCTGCGGATCCTCGTTGATGATGTTGGTGCCGAGGATGTCCGCGGGCATCAGATCGGGCGTGAACTGAATCCGCGAGAAATCCAGCGACAGCGCCGAGGCGAGCGAACGAATCAGATAGGTCTTGCCCAGTCCCGGCACGCCCTCCAGCAGCACGTGGCCGCCGGTAAAGAGGCAGAGCAGGACCCCTTCCACGATCTCGTCGTGGCCGACGATCGCCTTGCCGATCTCCGCGCGGACCGCGCGGAACTTGTGCCGGAATTCGTCCGTCGCCTTCTGAATCGCCGGATCGATCTGCGTCGCCATCTCGTGTCACTCCGAAATCATGATGCCACAGAATACTCGATCATTCCTTCTTCTCGTTCCTGCCTTCGTCGTCCGACTGCGCGCGGCGCTTGGCGCGCAGGAGCCGCTCGGTCATCGACTCGGCGGGACCGGCCGTGCCGGGCTTCGGAGCCGCCGGCGGCGGACGATCCGCCTGGGATCCCGTCGCGCCGCCCAGGGATTTCTGCAAATCCTGCGGGCTGCCCGGAGCGCCGGGCGCGGCTTCAAATTTCTTCTCGCGCTTCGCAGCTTCCAGGTCGGAAAGGGGGTTCTGCCGCGGCGGCTCGGCGGGAGCAGCCCCCGTCCTGTCGGCGCGGGTGCGTTCGCGGACGTTGCGGAGG
>Ga0187894_10006962_pt1 | contig 10857 bp, 10 predicted proteins | sample GBC1701081metaG_FD_136650 | JGI IMG/M metagenome (GOLD analysis project Ga0187894, IMG submission 136650) | White microbial mat communities from a lava cave in the Kipuka Kanohina Cave System on the Island of Hawaii, USA - GBC170108-1 metaG ...
AATCAGATCCTCGAAATGCCTTCGGATCCGCTCTCTCGCGCCGTCGCATTGCACGGCTTGGGCAAGATGACCATCCATGACGGCGAATTCAAGAAGGGCCTCGCGTTGATGGAAGAATCCGCCGGGGAATTCCCACTGGCGCTGGCCTACCGGAACCTCGCCGTTTACTGGAACTCCGAAGGCGACGCGAAGAAGACCGACGATTACGTTGACCTGGCGCTCAAGCTGGATCCAGCCGATCCGTACAACCTTGTATTCGCGGCCGTCTTCTATGCCAGCGGTCCGAAGAGGGAGCAGGCCCTCAAGGTTGCGCGCGAGAACGAGGCGCTGTTGCCGGCGTCGTACAACCTGGCCGCCATTTACGCGCAACTGGGACAACGCGACAAGGCGCTGGCGCTGCTCAAGCGCCACTTCTACGAGTACGAACGTTACGATGCTGTGCGCGCCAAGGAGATGATGGAGGCGCGCGTGGACGCCGTGTTCAATTCCATTCGGCACGATCCCGCATTCATGGCCCTCACCAAGGATGCCGACGGCAAGCTGCCCATGCCGGGCATGATGAACGAACGCCGGTAATTGCGCGGGCAGGACCGTCGGACCCGGCCTGCGTGACCGGGTGTTCCTAACCCCGAGGACACAGGAACAAGAGCATGCCGGCGCTCTGCAGCTTGGCAACCAGAGCGCGCAAATCGCGCGGAGCGAGTTTTGCGGCCGCCAACGCGAGCGCCGCCGCAGATTCGCGTGACAGCTCCAGCCGGTAGACGTCCGCCTGCCGCGCGTATGAATATCCCGCGTAAGCGGGCCTCTGCCCGATTGCTGGTTCCATCAGGACATCCCACACGCCACGTGCGCTGAATAGGCGTTTCTTCTGTGCTGCGTCCCGGTGAAATTCGGCGAGGACAGGGGGGAGCAACACATCTCCTGACCCGGGGGAGGCGGCGGTCGCCGGCGGGACAGCCAGCACCACGGTGCACTCGCCCTGCCGGAATTCGCGGCTTGGATCCGGGTCGGCAAATCCTGCGAGCAGCGGACCCAGTTCCTGCTCGGAAAGTTCGATGGGATTCCAACGGTAACGGTAGAAGTGGAAGACCAGGGATCCGGTTCGAAGGATGTGCAGAACGCGCCCGGCGTTTTTCCCGGTGACGCGCACAATCATGTCCACGAGCTCGGGTGGACGGAAGGACTGGCGGCGCACCGGCCGCACCGTCAGATACTGCGCGTCCTCTTCCGTGAACGTGACGGGAATCTGCTCCGGCAAAGGCACGAGGGAAGCATAGCATTTGATGCCGCTGCGGCCCCGCGCCAGGCGCTTACTCCATGGAAGGGGCTTGCAGCCGAAGCGGGAACAACACCAGCCAGTCCTTCACGTGCCGAATCAGCCAGCCGTCGAGTCCCCATTTCAGTCCGGCGCCCATGCGGCCGAGCAACAACAAGAGCAGCGCGACGCCCCCGTGAATCGCAAGCCTGGCCGGGCTTCCCGCGCAGGTCGCCAGGGCAAAATTCGCGACCAGGAAAATCCCGCCCAGCGTTCCCCAACTGACCAGCAACCCCAGAACCAGGCTGAGTCCAACCGTGATTTCCCCGGCGGCGGACGCGGCGGCAAAGGCTGTCTGATGGAGCTCGACGAACCGGAGCAGGAACTTCTGATAGATGGGGAACGGCGTGCCCAGCTCGTAGATGCGATGCATCAGCCCGCCGTAGAGAAAAGAATCATCCAGCAGCTTGGTGACGCCGGAAAAGATGAACGCGGATCCCGCCAGAATTCGAAGTACCGCCAGCACCGATGCCAACTTGCTCATCATGGTGTGTGTGCCGCCTGTCAGAGTTGTTCGAGCCGCGCGCGTACGCGCTCGCTCAGCAGCTTCCCGTCCACCGACTTGGCCGAAAGCCTGGCCTTGGCGGCCTTGATCACTGCTCCCATCTGCTTTGGGGAATTCGCACCGGTTTCGGAAATGGCGGCGGCAATGGCCTGCGCAATCTCTTCGTCAGAAGCGGCGGCGGGCAGATAGGCCTCAATGATGGCGATTTCCCGGCCTTCCTTCTCTGCCAGCTCCAGGCGCCCGCCCTTGGTGAATTGTTCCACGCTCTCGCGGCGCTGTTTCAGCAGCGTCCGCAGCACGCCCATCGCTTCGGAGTCGTCGAGCGGCTGCATTTTTTCCACTTCTTTGTACTTGAGCGCGGCTTTCACCATGCGAAGCGTGCTCAGGCGCAGTTCGTCTCTGGCCTTAAGAGCTTCGGTCAGGTCCCGCTGGATGGCATCGAGAAATCCCATGTTCGCTTGCGCGTACTATAGCACGGTGACCGTGCATCTCCGCGCGGGAAGCAAGCGGCGCATTCGGGCACGGTCGCGCCAGTGCCCGGCGTACCGCATGGCGGAACGGGAGCTTTGCGCACAACGCGAGCTGTGGGTTGTTTGACAGCGCTGGCGGCGCCCCTTACGCTTGCCCACATGAAAATTGTCGTAGCCGACAAGATCAGTGACCGCGGCTTGGAATTATTGCGTGAGCCCGGCTGGAACGTTGTTGTGCCTGCCAAAGGCGAGGCCGCCACGGCGCTGGCCGACGCCGATGCGCTGGTGGTCCGCAGCGCCACCCGCGTGAACGATGAGCTGCTGGAACGCGCGCCGAGGCTGCGCGTGGTGGGCCGCGCCGGCGTGGGTGTGGATAACATTGACGTGGAAGCGGCAACGCGCCGCGGCGTGCTGGTGATGAACACGCCGGGCAGCAATGCCGTCAGCGTGGCTGAGCACACGCTGGCGCTGCTGCTGGCCCTGGCGCGCAGCGTGCCGCAAATGAACGCTTCAATCCATTCAGGCAAATGGGAAAAAAGCGGCGCTGCCGGAACGGAAGTCCGCGGCAAGACGCTTGGCCTGGCTGGCCTGGGACGCGTCGGCAGCGAGGTGGCGCGCCGCGCGCGAGCCCTGGAAATGACGGTGATTGCCGCAGACCCCTACATCAGCCCGCAGGCTGCGCGCGATGCCGGGGTGGAGCTGGTGAGCCTGGAAGACCTGCTGCGCCGTTCCGATTTCCTTTCCCTGCACATGGCGTTGAGTCCCTCGACGCAGGAAATCTTCAATGCGGAAGCGTTTGCGAAAATGAAGCGCGGCGCGCGCCTGATCAACACAGCGCGCGGCGAGTTGATTCGTGAACCCGCGCTGGCCGAGGCGCTCGAGTCCGGCCATCTGGCCGGCGCCGCTCTGGATGTCTTCGCGGAGGAGCCGCCAAAGAACTCTCCGCTCACCGGATTGCAGAATGTGATTGCTACGCCACACGTGGCCGGCTCCACGGCCGAGGCACAGGAAGAGGTTGGCACGCTGATCGCCCAACAAGTCCGGGATTATCTCGCCGAAGGCGTCCTGCGCAACGCAGTCAACCTGCCTACGCTCAGCGCTGAACAGTATCGCCGGGTCCGGCCGTACCTGGACCTGGCCGAGAGGCTCGGATCGTTTGCGACGCAGCTTGCGCCCGGGCGCAGCGGCCGGGTACGCGTCTGCTACGCCGGAGAGCTCACGGAAATGCCCACGTATCTGTTGCGCAACGCGGTGGTGGCCGGCGTGCTGAACTGCGCGCTGGAAGAAAAAGTGAACCTGGTGAGCGCCGGCGCAGCGGCTGCGGCCCGTGGCCTGGTTGTGGAAGAGTGCACGCGGCGCCGCGAACAGGGATTTCCGAACACTCTGGAAGTTAACGTCGCGCCGGTGGAGGGTGCATCCTCTTCGTCCCCGCACGGTCGCGGTGAACGCACCGTGGAAGGCACGGTGCTTTACGGTTCGCAACTGCGTATGCTCTCCATTGACGGAATTCCACTGGAAGCGCCGCTTGCCGGTACCCTGCTCTTCACTCGCAATCGCGATGTGCCCGGCGTGATTGGCCAGATGGGAACCGTGCTGGGCAGCCGCGGCGTCAACATCGCTACATTTTCCCTGGGCCGCGCCACATCGCCTTCCGCGGACGCCTCCCGCGCTGCGGACGCCATGGCCGTGGTGCGGCTCGATGGCGAAGTTCCGCCTGCCATCATCGAAGCCATCCTGGGCATCGCGCCTGTTTTCGAAGCACGCCTGATCCGCCTGCCGGCAGAACGCGAGTGAGGGCGAGAGGTCAGCGCGGGATGCTGGCGTTTTGCGTTGGGCATCTGCTATTCTGCACGGAGGCGCCGCCATAGAGGCCGCCAGCCAGCCGGCGCCCGAAGTCCGCGGAGAAAGTTCTGGAAGTGAATGATTTTTTTTCTTTTCCTCTCTCTGTCGCTGCTGCTGCCCGCCCTGCTGCTCACGGAGGAGTTTCACCTTCGTGACGGCAGCCGCTTGCGTGGACGAATTACCGGCATGGGCGGCGATTCCTTCCTGGTCAGCACCTCAGCCGGTGATCTGCGGTTGCCGCGCAGCGCGATTTCTTCCATCCAGATTCTGAATGGCGATGCGCCCGCAGCCACGCCGGTGATTCCGGTTCGCGACCAGACACAACCGCACGACGCGCCGCAGCCGGTACCCGTCCTGGAAATGGGGCCGGCGCCTGCCGCGCGGCTGGAAAGCGAGCGCTTCACACATCCCACCGGGAGGTTTCAAATCGGCGTGCCGGTGGCGTGGACGCTCGATGAATCGCTCACCAGGTCCGGCGAGGAACACACCGCAGCCATCGTCTCGCCGGAGCGCTCGCTGCTGATTCAGGTGACGACTGAGGATTTTTCGGGGGCATTTGACTCCTACCTGAAGCTGGTGGAGATTCAGTGCCGCGCGTTCTTCGCTGACTTCCGCAAGCTCACGGAAACGCCAATCGAGCTTGACGGCTGCCACGGGCGATCCGTGCTCTGGGAAGGGAAGAATCCGAAGGCCGGAAACGTCGCGCTCAAGTCGCTGGTGGTGGTGCTGCCCTATCCAGGGCGCATGGTTCGCATCACCTGCCTTGCGCCGTCGGCCGGCTTCGATGCCCACACCGCCACGTTCGATGCGGTGCTCGAATCGTATTCCTCCACTCCCTTCTGAACGAATTCATTCCCGCATTCCGGCTTCGCAATTCTGACTCATCCTTTAATTACGCCCATGGGCCTCAGGCGCGCTACTTTGCGGGCCAGCCCGGCGCGATGCACCACTTCAATCACGGCGTCGATGTCCTTATAGGCTTCGGGAATCTCCTCGAGGATACCGTCGCGCGTCTCCGCTTTCAGGATGATTCCCCGATCCTCGAGCTTTTTGGTTTCCACGCGGGCGTCTCGGCCTTTCTTGGCGGCGCTGCGGGAAAGCGCGCGCCCCGCCCCATGGCACACCGTGCCGAAGGTTTCCTGCATGGCCCCGTCACTGCCGGCAAGGACGAAACTGGCGGTGCCCATTGAGCCGGGAATAATCACGGGCTGGCCGACGGCACGATAGGCCGCCGGAATGAACGGGGAGCCTGCGGGAAAGGAACGAGTCGCGCCCTTGCGATGCACCAGGACTTCCCTTTCCACCGGCGGATGACCATCGGGAACGCGATGCCGCTCACGCTTGGCGATGTTGTGGCAGACGTCATAAACAACGCGCAGCCTCGCATCACGTGCAAAGACTCTCGCAAATGACCGGCGCGTGAAATGCGTAATGGCCTGACGGTTGGCCCAGGCAAAATTCGCGGCGGCGGACATCGCGGCAAGATACGCCTGCCCTTCGGCCGCGCGAATCGGCACGCAGGCGAGCTGCCGGTCAGGCAAGTCAATTTTGTGGCGCCGCATGGCGTCGTTCATCGTCTTCAGGTAGTCGGTGCAGACCTGATGTCCGAGGCCGCGCGAGCCGCAATGGATGAGCACGACGACTTGATTTTCGTGCAGGCCGAAGGCCGCAGCCGCTTCCGCATCGAATACCCGTTCCACCCACTGCACTTCAAGAAAGTGATTGCCGCTGCCCAGCGTGCCGATTTGCGTGCGCCCGCGCTGCTTGGCGCGATCGCTCACCTGGGAAACGTCCGCGCCTGCAAGGCAGCCTGATTCTTCACAATGTTCCGCGTCGGCAGCTTCGCCGTAGCCGCGCTCCACCGCCCATGCCGCGCCGCGCTCGAGCGCGTCATTTAAGTCCGAGAAACTGCACTTCACTTCTCCCTCGCTGCCGGTGCCGCTGGGCACATCGCGAAAAAGCTGATCCACCAGTTCGCGCATCCGGGCCGCGGCGTCGTCTTTCTCCAGCGTGCTGGCCAGCAGGCGCACGCCGCAGTTGATGTCAAAGCCCACGCCGCCGGGCGAGACCACGCCGTCACGGAAGTCTGTGGCGGCCACGCCGCCGATGGGAAACCCGTAGCCCTGGTGGATATCCGGCATGGCCAGTGAGCGCCCCACGATGCCGGGCAGGAACGCCACGTTCATCGCCTGCTCCAGCGAAAGATCGCCGAGAATCTGTTCCAGCAGCTCGCTGCTGGCGTAAATCAAGGCGTCGGTGCGCATGCCTTCTTTCGTGCCGCGCGGCACCAGCCAGCGAAATTCGTCCAGCCGTTTCAATTGGCCTTTTTCAAGCTTCATCCCGGGCTCCAGGCACAAATCCGGCTATAAGCTTACTTTCGAAGTGCAGCTTGGACAAAGTCAGGCGGTGGCTTTGTGAAGTACGGAAGGCAGGTGATCCGCCCGCCGCGGTGATTTCTTGGAAGGAGCGCCGTTCGAACGCAGCAGCCGTTCGAGCTCGCGCCGGAACTCTTCCTGGCGAAGGGCCGGCGCGCCCCAAACCACGCGCCCGAATTCCAGGGCCGGCAGCCACCAGCAGCCGTGATGTACATCCACGCGGAAGAACACGGTTGCAGCGCTGCCTTCCAGCCGCGCCATCAGGGGATGTGCGCTGCCTTCGGCCAGATGCATTTCGCTCAGGACCAGATCAAACGTGCTTTCGTGGATCAGATGCTCCGCGTCCCGATAGCACGCGGCGGCGCTGCACTCGTAGCCCTGCTGACGCAGGCGCTGGGCAAAGAACGGAGACATCCCTAACGACGGCCCCACCAGCAGGATTTTGAGCGTTTCGGGCATCAGCGTTCCTTCCGCTCAAGGAATGATACGGAAACCTGAGGTGCTTTGCAGCAGGCCGTCGGCGCGTTGTGACGGAAGGGCCATCGTGCCTCAACGAAGAACGACGAGGGCGGAGCTGAACTCCGCGCTCCAACCTAGACTCGTGCCGGCCCCAAGTCAAGCAGTAGATTTGCACGCCTGTGAGAAACGCGGGACGCTCTGAATCCGGTCAGTGTTCATTTCGGCTCCGCAGATACCAGCCTTACCATGGCAGTTGCCGCGTGGTCCGATGCCTCTTCCGATCCTACGCGGGAATCGTCGGCCTTTCCGAGCTCAATCAAATAACGGCGGATGGCTGCCACACGCCGATCTTCCAGGGCCTTGCCAAGCCTGCTGTTAGCGGCGCCGGTGGTGCCCGTGGTTATGAGGCAACGCAGGTTGCGGAAGCTGCGCAAGGCTCTTGCGACATTGTCAAGGTCGCCCTTCGTCCGGGCGGATAGCTTGTCTGAGTGCAGTTCAAACTCCACTTCCCAGCTCTCCGCGACACGTTCAAACCGCACGACAAGCTCACGCTCTCCCGTGCGGTCCCGGAGAGACTCTAGGATTGCGGCCTCGCCCAGCTTGCCAAATTCCTGATCCGACAGGTAAGCGAGACGCACTTCTAAACCCCCAGAAGCAGGACCCAGACTGACCGTGTAGTCGAGCAAAGGCGCTGCAGACGATGGCCATCCAGCCTTCATGGCGGGTTCCAGTCTTCCCAGCAGACGGGCGCGGAGCTCAGCCAAACTTTCTACTTGCCGGGGAGTGGATGGGCTGAGGGCGCGCAACTCATCCCGTGTGGCCACGTCCAGGATGGACAACTGCATGGTGCGCCCCGTCTGGGCTTGAAGGATATCCTGCAAGCGGCGTCGCTCGTCGAGAGGAAATCCTTGAGGCAGGACAGCGGCGACGCGAACGCGAACAACATCAGGTGCAAACTCGATGTCCTCCCGAAATGTGGCATCAGCCGGGATCGTTCTGTGCAGTTCCTGAAGGACGATGCGCCGTATCCGTGTCTCTTCCCGGAGGCGACTGAGGGCCTGCTGAAGCGGGAGGGAAACCATGGCCAAGAAGATGACCAGCACCAGGAGCCGTCGCGGCAAACTTCCGACCTGGCCCAGGAGCTTACGAATTGGCGTACGCTCAATGAGTTCGTAGAATCGCTCGTGCCGTTCCTGTTCCTGGGCCCATTCGTTGATTTGGGCGCGTACCGACGGTGCGTCCATTCGCACACTAAAAAACACGAGGAAGGAACTCAAGATGATGGCAACCAAGTTCGTCAGAAAGAGCAGCCCCCCGCCTCGAACAATGGCCCAATCCCAGCCGATTCCCACGCCAAAGCCGACCACTGCCAGCGGGGGCATTAGGGCAACCGCTACAGCCACTCCCGGGAGCGCTGAAACTCCTCCCCCGGAACCGCCGCGGCAAATGACGACCGCGCCAGCCATCCCGGAGAGTATGGCCACCCCGAGATCCAAAATGGTTGGCTGCACCCGCGACAGGATCTCCGGAGTGGGAGTGTGAAAGGGTAGCATCCACGTCAGGGCTGCTGCCAAAGACACCGAAACGAGGATACTCAGCAAGACAGTCGTAACCGCCTTCAGTCCAAGGTAGAAGTCTCCAAGTTCGATCGCCAAACCGCTGGCAATGATCGGTCCCATCAGGGGCGAAATCAGCATGGCTCCGATGACCACCGCCGGGCTGTTGATGATGAGTCCCAGCGTGGCGATGCCAATCGAAAAGAATAGCTCCAGCCAGTAGTTCAGTTGCGTAAATTCGGCGCTGCGGAACACCTCCGCGTAGATCTCTGGTTTTCTTGCTTCGTCCAGACGCAGCAGGATGGCAAAGTATGAACGCAGCGCGTTCGCACCACGACGCAACAGGCGCCAGTGCTTGACCGCGTCCGGCGGCGGAGCGCCGTGCTCGTTCTTCGAAGCTTCTGCCATGCTCAGGTCTCTCGACGCCGCCCGACCCGCTTGACCACAATCAGCTCGTTGCGCTTCTCGCTGTAAATCAATTCGTCCACGAGGCCCTTGGTCATCAGCATTCCGAAGCCGCCGGGCCCCCATTGCGTTGAGAAGTCAGTGTTCATTTCGGCTCCGCAGATACCAGCCTTACCCGACTTGGATCTGGAAGATTTTCAATTCGCGGCCGCCTGGCGCGCAAGCTCTTTCAGGACTTCCACACACGCAGCGCGCGAGCGCGTTTCGGCGGAATTCGCGTTCACCACAATCCCCAGGTCGCGCGACGGCCATATCACGACCACAGAGAAAAACGTGCCTCCGCTCCCGTTGTGCGCGCTCGCCAGCGCGCCTTCAAACTGCTGACCGTTTCGCCCTGCGTAATGGTATGCGCAGAATCAAGAGAGAAACAGGCTCTCTTTCGAAGGGATGCTCTTTTCGAGCTCGGCGGCAATTGCCTTTGCGCGACGCAAAGCGTCTGCTTCCTTACCGCCGGGCTTCGGCTTCAGGGTAAGTCCGACCGCCCCGATGAGCTTTCCCGAAGCGTCGTGAAGAGGAAGTGTCACGTCGAAGTTACCATTCTCCTTGAGAATGACCGGTTGGCCGGTTTTCATCACCTGCAAATCTTCAGGGTCAGATTTCCGACCTACTTTGGTAGCCACATTGGAAGCGATGATGATGTTCTCCGAGCGGTTGGGCGGCGTGACATGCAGACCAATCCGGACAAGGTCGGGATTCCGACTGGCAACGTCCTCCGCAAGCCGCTGGGCGCGGATCTTGGAGGCCACGCCACCACTTGCGTTCGCTGCGGCACTCTGCACGGCCAAGTCGTCGAAATAGATCACCGAGTCTGCCTTGGTCCACACGCCAACTTTGCCGGCGTCTTTGAACGACCCGTCTTGCGCGGTGATCTTCAGTTGCCCGTCATAGAAGCACTTGAAATTATCGCCGCGCGCCTCGACGCGCATTTCGTGCCATGCGCCTGGCGTGACCTTGAAATTCGCGCCCGCAAACTGAACGCGACGCCCGCCAATCACATGGTATAAGCGGTAATTATCCTCGAGGGCGTTGGCGCGAACGACGTAGTAGTTGTCTTTATCTTGGAAACGGAAGACGAGGCCAGCGCCCTGGTCCACTTTTCCCGACACCGCCTTGAACTTCACGGACAGGCTGAAATCCTTGTACAGATCCGATTCTGCAATCGCCAAGGGAAAGCGATAGTCGGTATTATCCGTTGACGTCTGCGCCAGCACGTTAGACTTCGAGGGCGCGGTCTCGTCTTTCTTGACAACCCATTCACCCGCGCTGCCACTGCCCGTCCGCGCGAAAGCGAACCCTGCGGGCGGCTTGCCCTCTGTGTCTGCATCGAAATTCCACATCTTCTCCGATTGTCCGAGAACAAGCGCCGTCATGGAGAGCGTCCAGAAGACAGGCACGGTCAAAGCCATGATTCCCCTGCGAATGTTCTCCATGGGAGATTCCCCTTCCCTGGCTAACAGCGTAAGGCTGCCCGGCGCTCGAAGCAAGCGCGCAAGTGCGTAAGCGCCGAGCACCGCCCTAAAACCTGAACGTGTATTGAAACTTGCCGGAGACCTTGCTTTCCTGAACGTACGACCATTTCCGAGACTCAGCCAAAGTTGTTGAGCCGTCGAAGCTAAGAACTTCAATGAGCCTCCCACGCCCACTTGACGGCCTGGTTCTGCGCCTGGCGGTTGCGCGTGAATTCGATTCAGCGTAAACTGCTGTAAAGTATGGAATAAAGTTCGGGGCGTGGCTCAGCCTGGCTAGAGCGCCTGGTTCGGGACCAGCGGAAATTCACAGATTCGGCGTCGCTTAGCACTCAAGACCACACCGCAAGGCCCCCTCTGCCTCCCCCTTCAAACTGCCCTCCCCAAAAGCTGAGTGACCCGAA
>Ga0187894_10006964_pt1 | contig 10856 bp, 6 predicted proteins | sample GBC1701081metaG_FD_136650 | JGI IMG/M metagenome (GOLD analysis project Ga0187894, IMG submission 136650) | White microbial mat communities from a lava cave in the Kipuka Kanohina Cave System on the Island of Hawaii, USA - GBC170108-1 metaG ...
CGCCGGATCATTGTTAGGCGAGCGAACCGCGCGCCGCCCCGGCAACCGCTGGGGCTGGAAACACTACGTCCGCGTGCTCGACGCCACCGGCGCCGCCGCCGCGGCAACCGCGCGGCGGGAGCTGGATCGCCTCCGGGCGACGTGAGGCATCCATGAAATCGCCCGAAAGCGGGAAGCGGCCGCGCGGCCGCGACACTCTCCTGGTTCACAGCGGCGGCCATCCCCGGGAGCGCCACGGCGCGGTGAACCCACCGGTCTACCGAGCATCGACGATCATCTTTCCGACGGTCGCCGAGTGGGAGGCTTCCCGGAATCCCGCGAGACGCTTCGACCTGGTGCGCTACGGACAAATCGGCACACCGACCACGTTCGCGCTGGAGGAAGCGATCGCGACGCTCGAGGGTGGTCATCGCGCGATCCTGGTGCCGTCGGGCCTGGCCGCGTGCACCACTCCCCTGCAGGCGTTGCTCTCCACCGGCGACCACCTCTTGATGGTCGACACGACCTATGCCCCGACTCGGCACTTTTGCGACGCGGTCCTTCCGCGATCGGGCGTCGCGACGACCTACTACGACCCGCTGATCGGTGCCGGCATTCGAGATCTGTTCCGCCCCAACACCAAAATGGTCTTTCTCGAGTCGCCCGGATCGCTCACGTTCGAAGTACAGGATATCCCCGCCATCGCCGATGCTGCCCACGCCGCGGGCCTAACGGTGGTGATGGACAACACCTGGGCCACTCCCTATTTCTTTCCGGCCCTCGCTCGCGGTGTGGACATCTCGGTGCAGGCAGCGACCAAGTACATCGGCGGGCATGCCGACGTGATGATCGGAACGATCACGTCGACCGAGAGACTGTACGAGCCAATCCGGTCCTTCGTCGCCGAGCAGGGGACTTGCGTGAGCCCCGACGACGCGTATCTGGCGCTCCGCGGGCTTCGAACGCTGGCGGTGCGGCTCGAGCGCCACCAACGGAGCGCGCTACGAATCGCGGAATGGCTCGAGGGTCGGCCCGAGGTCGCCCGGGTGATGTACCCCGCCCTACCCTCGGATCCGGGCCACGCGATCTGGAAGCGAGACTTCCTCGGCTCGAGCGGTTTGTTGGGCATCGTGCTGCAGCCGACGCCCAAGGCCGCGGTCGATGCGCTGCTCGACGGGCTCGAGCTCTTCGGCATGGGGGCGAGCTGGGGCGGGTACGAGAGTCTGGCGCTGCCATTCAACCCCGCCAAGTATCGTACCGCTACACCCTGGAAGGACCCACGCCCGGTGCTACGGCTTCACATCGGGCTCGAGGATCCGGATGATCTCATCGCCGACCTCAGCGAGGGCCTCGCCCGCTTACGGGACGTCGCTCAGCGACTCGGTGATGGAACTCCACCGGGGTAGGCGCTATCGTCATCCAGGTCGAAGTCTGATCGAGTCCCATCCAGCGAGATTCGCATGAACACCCATCTTGTTGGAGCCGTTGCGCTCACGGCCGTCGCCGCGCTCAGCGTCGTTGGCATGGCCGCGGCCCAACCCGCCCGCACCTCCGCGTTCGGCAAATACGAGGGCTATTCAGACTCTCGCTTCGATAGCTTTACCCGAGAGTCGCGCTACGTGCCGGTCCGCGACGGGGTGAGGATCGCAATCGACATCTTTCGCCCCGCCGTCAACGGCAAGGCGGCGAGCGAGCCGCTGCCGGTGGCGCTGTTCGTGACTCGGTATTGGCGAAGCTCGGAAGTCGAAGACGAGTCGATCCGCACGATGCCCGGAGTGATCCCGGCGGGACAGAGCTGGGCGCCGTTGCTCGACCCGTCGGCCTATCGATCGGAGCGCGGTTGGGCCGTCGTATCGGGTGAGGTGCTTCGGCACGGGTACATCGTCGTCGCGATGGATAGTCGGGGTACCGGCGTCTCATACGGAGTGCAGAGCCCGCTGTTGGCGGCCGAGTCCGAAGACATGCGGGAGGTGATCGAGTGGATCGCCAGTCAGCCCTGGGCGACCAAGAAGGTCGGGATGTTCGGGGCGTCCTGGCCGGGCATCATTCAGCTGATCGCGGCGATGGCCAAGCCACCGTCTCTCGCCGCGATCTTCCCGGCGGTGCCTAACTTCCCGGACTTCTATCGGATCTTCAGGACGGGAGGCGTCTACGGCAAAGGCGCGGCGCTGACCATGCGCAAGACGCTGGTCGGGTTGTCCGACATCAAGGATCAAGGCCAGACAGGATCGCAGTACGGCCGCGTCGTCGCGGGGAAGCGGGTCGTGGGTCCCGCGAAAGTCGACGAGGACACCGATGGCTCGCTCCGCACCCAAGCCCGCGCCGGCCACGGGTCGGCGTCGTTCGCGGGTTACGTCGACGCGATCATCAACCACCCCGTGATCAAAGCAGCAGCGGGCGAGCTCGGCCTCAAGACCATCGACCAGATGATCAATACGTTGTTCTATTCGGACAGCCTCGATCGGGCGCTTCAAGGTCATGACGCGCTCAGGCGGAAGCTCGCGGCGGCGCAATGGCCGCAGCAGGTCGAGTCGTTGGAGACGATCAAGCGAGCCCTGGCGCAGATGAGTGCGTCGGCGATTCCGACCTATTTGTGGGATGGATGGCAGGACCCGATGCCCGCCGAACGCCTCCTCTACTACTTCAATCTCACGACGCCGCGGCGGATCACGATCGGCCCGTGGTCGCACGGCGCCGGCGAGCTGAACGATCCTCGCGAGGACGCTCACCTCACCCTGATGGCAACCGAGATCGTACGGTGGTTCGACCACTGGCTCAAAGGGATCGACAACGGCGTGGACCGGGAGCCCAAGGTCACGTATGCGGTCGCGCAGGACAAGTCGAAGTGGGAATGGAAGATGGCGAACACGCTGCCGCCACCGGATGCGGTCGCGACTGATTTCTACTTCGGGCCGGCCTCCTCAGGCTCGGCGGCCCGCCACGCGGGGATGCTGACCCGAGGCCGGGCCCCGGCGGCGGGGGGCAAAGACGCGTACACCGCCGACTACGGCCTAACGACCGGCGAGCATACCCGGCTTCACGACGCGACCGGCGCCGGGCCGATCGATTACCCCGACTTGGCACCTAACGACGCCAAAGCCTTGACCTACACCAGCGCCCCGTTCGATCGCGCCGTTTCGTTCGCCGGATTTCCGGTCGTGACGCTCCACGTGTCGTCGACCTCGCCCGACCCATCCTTCATCGTGTACCTCGAGGAGGTCGATCGGGACGGCCGGTCGACGCTGGTGACGCAGGGGTTCTTGCGGGCGTCGCATCGGACGCCGTGGCAGCCGCCGTACTCCACCAACGGAACGCCGTGGACGAGCTCGCTGGCCAAGGACGTGGAGGCCGCGGCGCCCTTGGGCGCGGCGCCGACGGAGCTGCGCTTTGCCTTGCATCCGGCCGCCCAGCGCTTCGTGGCCGGTCACCGCATTCGGGTGACGATCGCGATGGCGGATGAAGGGGTGATCTGGGTGATCCCCGAGTCGCCCCGACCCGTGGTGACGGTCTGGCGTGACGCTGGCCACCAGTCGCGCCTAACGTTGCCGGTGCTGGCCGAGCCGTGAGGGGGCACGCCGGGGACTGACCCGGCGCGGCCGGGTCCGGATCAAGATCGGTTCCGATCACAATCCCCCCTTCTATCCGCACTGCCCACGAGTCCGGAGCCTCTTCGTAAGGATTTGCCGGTCCAGTCAGTCATAGTCTCAGGCAGCCCACCCAAAACCCGACAACGGGCGCTGCTGAAGGAAGGGATCGGGTCGCACCGTGAGCTCGAACGAAGCCCGTCTGCCGGACTCGACTCATCCTACGGATCGCGAGTTCGACCGTCTTTTCGTGGCTTACTTCGACCGGTTGCGGCGCTACGTCTACCGGTATGTCCGCTCGTGGGAAGAGGCAGAGGACCTGGTTCTCGATCTGTTCGCCGCGATCTGGACCCGATCGTCCGGTCTGACCGGCATTGCCGATCTCGAGGGGTATCTATATACAGCCGCGCGGAACCGGTCGCTCGAGCGCCTTCGGCGCCACGGCTTGGAGGGGCGATGGCGGGAGCGTCAATCCACCGCGCTCGCCGGAGCGCCATCGCCCCCCACCCCTGAGCAGGAGCTCGACGCCCGCGAGCTCGGCGCCGCCATCCAGCGCGCACTCGACGCGCTGAGCCCCCGTCAACGGGATGTCATCCTGCTCCAGTGGCGGGGGGCCAGCCATCAGGAGATTGCTGCCACCCTGGGCATGGCACTCAAGACCGTGTCGGTCCACGTGAATAGAGCGCTCGAGGCATTTCGCGAAGCGCTCGGACCCGACCGATGATGGGTCCGTCCCGGCGGCCGATGCGCTCCAGCGTCCCCGGCTCGGAACCCGGGCGGCCCGCCCTGTAAGGCTTTCCGACTCTGGTCAGTCCCTGTCACGTGACCCGCATCGATTGGGACCTTCTCACCCGTTACCGAGCTGGTAGTTGCACGGCCGCTGAACGCCAGTGGCTCGAGCGACTGGCCTCGGCCGATCCCGACCTCGCGCTCGTTCTCACGACCGTCGCCCAAGTCGCAGCCGATGGTGACGCCAGCGTCGATGACGCCACAGTCGCTCGCCACCTCGCCGCGATCAAACGCCGACCGCGAGTGACCGGCGCCGATACCGAGGCGCTGGTGGAAGGCCCGGTCAGGTCGGCTTCGACCGCACCGGGGACGCCTGATACGACCGGAGTCGCGACCACCGAAACCCTGCCCCGCCGGAAGCTGCCCCGCCCCCGCCTAACGCTGCGTGGCGCGCGGCCGTGGTGGCAAGGTCTCGCAGCCGGCGCATTGCTTACCGGCGGCGCCGTCGCAGGATGGCTCGCCTCGCGGCCGCCTCCGGCGCCGCCGGCGGTCGAACCCCACAGCATCGTCCAGACTGCCCCGGGGCAGCGGCTGGGTCTGCGCTTCTCCGACGGGACGCTCGTCATGCTCGCTCCTGGAACCACTCTCCGCACGCCCGCCGACTATGGCCGCCACGAGCGCGCGCTCGAGCTCGACGGGGAAGCGGTCTTTACCGTGGTCCACGATTCCGCTCGTCCGTTCTCGGTTCGCACGAATGGGCTCATCGCTCGCGACCTCGGCACGAGGTTCCTGGTGCGCGCCTATCGAGGGGACCAGGTGGCCGACGTGGTCGTGGCCGAGGGCGAGGTTGCGGTCACTCCGACGGCCACCGCGGGCTCCCAATCCGACTCCCTGATCGTCCGGACCCGCGAACGAGTTCAGGTCGCTGCGAGTGGTCGGGTCAACCTGGTGAGCTCGGTCAATCTCGACGGTTACTTCGGATGGGTCGACGGGCGCCTGGTCTTTCGTGATACACCGCTCCGGGAAGTCGCCAGGCGATTGAGCCGGTGGTTCGATGTCGAGATCCGCCTGGATCCCGACTCGCTGGGGCGCCGTCGCATCCGTGCGGTCGTGCAGGACGAGCCGGCCGCCGATGTCCTGAGAACGATCGCCGCATCGCTGGACCTCGAGTTGGTGCGTGCCGGCCGGCTCTTCACACTCACGACACACTGAACGTCCACCACACGGAGCTTCAAGTGTCCCGTTTTCCAACCGCGACCCACGCGGTGCAGAAGACAGTGGCCCGCAGGGTTCGCCACGCCCTCCCGCGGTTGGGGCTCGGGCTGGCCCTGCTGGCGATCCCGGGTACGGTGCGCGCCCAAGCGCTCGCGCTGGCCGAGCGCGGTCCAAGGTTCCTCGTCGGCTCGGTCGGCGAGCGAGGCGGTCCGATCGAGATCGATGCAAGCAGCAGCGTCGTGCTCCGTCGGGTCGTCTCCCTTCGGCTCGCCCATGCCACGGTGGGGCGCCTGCTCGAGGCGATCTCGCGCCAGACCGGCCTCCGGTTCTTCTACTCGCGAGACCTGGTGGCGCCGGATCGACCGGTGACGCTTCAGGCCGATAGCATTACGGTCGCCTCGGCGCTGGTGGCGATCCTGATGGATTCCGGCGTGGACGTCATGTTGAGCCGGAGCAGCCGGGTAGCGTTGGTCAAGAGACCCGCGCCGCCACCGGTCGACACTGGTACCGTGGTCGGCAGGGTGACTGATCGAAGGGCCGGCACCGGGTTGGTCGGCGCGACCGTCTGGATCGACGGTACGTCGCGGAGCGCGACCACCGATGCCGACGGCAGGTATCACCTCGGGGGGGTAGCACCGGGTTCCTATACCGTCCGGGCTCGGCGGATCGGATACGCGTATCAGCGGCTGGATGTGATGGTCGTCGCTAATCAACAAACGGCAGCCGACTTCGCGCTAGCCATCTCTACGACGCAACTGGATAGTCTCGTCACAACCGTAACCGGCGAGCGTCTTCGCCGTGAGGTTGGACATTCGGTGGGACGGATCGAAGCCACGCAACTGGTTGAGACCGCGCCGGTCACCAGCCTCACCGATCTCCTCACCGGTCGGGTCGGCGGCGTCACCGTCCTGTCGAGCGGAGGGACCAGCGGGCAGGGACCGAGGGTTCGAATCCGGGGCCTCAACTCGTTCTCGCTTCCGAATGAGCCGTTGCTGTACGTCGACGGCGTGCTGGTGGGTGGGGATGCCGGGGTTGGAAGCACCTTCTACTGGGGCTTTGGTCGCGTCTCGAAGCTCAACGATCTCAATCCCGAGGAGATCGAAAGCATCGAGATCGTGAAAGGGCCGTCGGCCGCGACGTTGTACGGCACCCAGGCGGCGAACGGCGTCATCCGGGTGACGACCAAGCGCGGCCAAGCAGGAGCGCCACTGTGGAGGTTGTGGACGGAAGGTGGTGTGCTGGACGATCCTGCGACCTACCCCAAGCTGTACTTCTCCCAGGCGACAGGGACTGATCCCAACGCGGAATGTCAGTTGGCTCTCCAGTCCCTCGGGGCGTGCCAGGTGGCCCGCCTCCACACGCTCGATCTGCTCAACGCGGACTCGACTCGGCCGTTCACGCTCGGGTTCCGCAGTCAACTCGGCGCCAGCATCGCTGGCGGCACACCGTTGATCCGCTTCTTCGCATCCGCTGAAACCGAGCTCGAAACCGGACCGATCAAGCTGCCGGACGTCGAAGCCGACTTTCTCCGGCGGGAGCGCGGGACCGCGACGTTGCCCGGCGAGCAGCTTCGTTCCAATCACTTCAACAAGCACAGCTTCCGGCTCAATCTCGCAGCGAGTCCTCGGCACAACATCGACGCGTCCTTCTCGTCAGGCTTCGTGGTCAACAACATCAGGTTTCCGCAGATGGCGAACAACGCCGGCGGATTCATTCAGAACGCCCTGGCCGGTTCCGCCAAACCAGCCGCGTACGTAGCAAGGGGTGGCTGGGGGATCTCGCGGCCGGCCGACTTCGTCGGCACCGTCACGTATCGGAAAACGGATCATCTCATCAATTCGGGAACGATCAATTGGCGACCGGTCTCATGGCTCGGGACCAGAGGCACGTTTGGCCTGGACTATCTCGTGTTCGCCGACGATCAGAACACGCTCCGGGGTCAGGGGTGCCGAAACTGTCTTCGAGAGGGATTCAGCACAATCGATCGGGATGGATTTCGGACCGTCGACCGCACGACCAATGTCATCTACACGGCGGATGTGGGCGCCACGGCGCAGTTCGGGCTGACGAAGCGGATCACCTCGAAGACGGCGGCTGGAGTCCAATACACCCACAACAACTTGAATCGGGTCACGGCGTCCGCCACCCAGTTACCGCCCGGCACGCTGACGCTCAGCGCCGGGACCAACAAGCTCTTGAGCGAATTCACCCGAGACGTCATCACCTTGGGAAGCTATGTCGAGCAACAATTGGGGCTCGACGATCGACTCTTCGTGACCGGCGCGCTCCGGATCGACGAGAACAGCTCGTTTGGGAGGAACAACCGGGCCGCGTACTATCCGAAAGTCTCCGGCTCATGGGTGGCCAGTGATGCCGGGTCGGGGATTCTCTCCAGCCTCCGATTCCGAGCGGCGTTGGGCGTGTCGGGAATCACACCCGCGCCGCAGACCGCGCGGACCCTCTTTTCGGCCGTCACAGCCACCCTTCCGGGCGGCAACGTGCCCGGGGTCACCCTGGGTGGTCTTGGCGATGCGAACTTGAAGCCGGAGCGTTCTCGAGAAATCGAGCTCGGGCTCGACGCCGGTCTCTTCGGCGGCCGCCTGAACGCGGAGCTGACGTTCTACGACCGGCGTGCCACCGACGCGCTGGTGGCACGCACCCTTCCCTACTCGTTAGGTGGCGTTCGCACTCGGCTCGAAAACATCGGCACGTTGTTGAATCGGGGTCTCGAGGTGTCGCTCAGCGCCCGGGTTATCGAGCGCCGAGCCCTCACGTGGGACGTTCAGCTGGAGGCGAGCGGCAACCGCAATCGGCTAGTCTCTCTCGGGGCGGGGATCCCGCCCGGCGTCGGGACGGGCACCAGGAATCAACCCGGCTACCCACTCTTTGGACTCTGGGAGCGGACGGTCGACAGCTACTCCGATGCCAACGGGGACGGGATCATCACTCCGTCGGAGATCGCGGTCTCCAACGATCCCGTCTTCCTGGGCTCGAGCCTACCGACTCGTTCACTGACGCTCAACACCTCGGTGTCGCTCTTTCGAAGCCGGCTCCGGGTCGGGGCCCAGCTCGACTATCGTGGTGGTCATCGCACGTTCGACCAGAACAATCTCCGGCCGTGTCAGAGCGGGTCGTGTCGCGAGCTCAATGATCCATCCGCGTCTCTGGAGGACCAGGCCAATGCGCTCGCGGCGGTCGTCCTCGACGTGTACGGACCATACGTGGAGAACGCCGAGCATATCCGGTTCCGAGAGCTTTCTCTGAGCTACGCTGCCTCGGAGGGCTTCGCCAAGCTGCTCCGGGCTCGAAGTCTCAATGTGACCCTGTCGGCTAGGAACGTTGCCCTCTGGACTTTTGGCTTCAAGAGCTGGGATCCCGACAACAATATGTTGGCGCAGGATAACACGAACCTCAACTTCGCAACGCAGGCGCAGCCGGTGATCGGTATCCTGCGCTTGACCCTGACCTACTAGGGCCACCAGGCCGAGGAGCGCCGATACATGTGGCAGATGCGCGGGATTCGCCGAGGCATTGGGTTCGCCGTCACCCTTGCGATCGGAGCCTGCTCGAAGAACGACATTCTGACGCCCGATTTGCCCGACTTCGTTTTCCCCGAAGATCTCGAGGATGTCACGGGAGGGACGGCGGTCTATGCTGGCGCGGTCTCGGACCTGGTGGTGGCGATGACCGGAAGCAGCGGCGTCGTCCTCTACTCGGGCCTCTTTACCGACGAGCTCTTCAACGGCTCTCGGGACTGGGATATTCGCAACGTGAGCCCGGACAACAGTAGGCTCGAGGAAGGGAGCAGCCCGGTGTTGTTGCTGCATCGAGCCCGCAACTCGTTCGAGATCGCGGCCCGAAAATACGCTTCCATTTTCCCGGCGAACGACCCCCGGATCGGCGAGATGTGGGCATTGGCCGGGATGACGTACATCGTCTTCGGTGAGAACTGGTGCTCCGGGATGCCCTTCAGTGATCGCAGCGTCGAACCGCCCGTGTACGGCGGTCCCACGACGACCGCTGTGATGTTTCAGACTGCGCTCGAACGGCTCACCACTGCCGCAACCCTGACAGGGGGAAACGCACGGATCACCAATCTGGTCGCGGTACTTCGCGGTCGCGCGCTCCTCAATGCGGGTCAGTTTGCGGAAGCGGCTCAAGCGGTAGCAAACGTACCGACCAACTTCAGCTACGACTTTCTCCACGCCAATCCGCCGGCCCGGCAACTCAACCATATCTACCTTCAGAATCAGCGCGAGGAGTATTCAGTCCCCAATCGGGAAGGCGTAAATGGCCTCGACTTCGTGACCGCGGCGGATCGCCGCGTGCCGGTGAGCACGCCGCGCCCCTCGGCGTCGGACGGGGTCACACCCCAGGTGTTCTTTCTCAAATACACGAGCGCAGCGGATCCGGTCTCGATGGTCAACGGGATTGAAGCCAGGCTGATCCAAGCCGAGGCGGCGCTCCGAGCCAGTGACTTGGCCGGGTGGTTGGGTCGCCTCAACGAAGCGCGAGGCACGGTTGCGGGGCTGGCGCCGCTTACCGATCCGGGGTCTGCGACGGCCCGCGTCGATCTGATGTTCCGGGAGCGGGCGTTCTCGTTGTTCCTCACCGGTCACCGGCTCGGCGACCTGAGGCGCCTGGTCCGCCAGTACGGCCGTTCGGCCGAGTCGGTATACCCGGTTGGACCGTACCACAAAGGTGGGGTGCAGTACGGCCAGCAAGTGACTCTGCAGGTTCCGAAGATCGAAGAGAACAATCCGAGCTTTCATCCAGGCGACTGCAAGGTGACGACGCCTTGATTCGCCAGCCAGTCGCCTGTCGAGGACCGGAGTGACGGGTGTCATTCATGGGTGCCAGCCCATGTCGCCGCGCGCACGTTCAGCACCGATCCGGTACCCGAACCTCCTTCGCCGAGAACGCTGATGGTCTTTCTTGCCATGTTGTCAGCCATCGTCCAAGCGGCGGATACGACGCCTCGAATCATCGAGAACGTTACCATCAGTCGTGACCGGATTGCCTTTACCTGGGCCGGTGGGATCTGGGAAGTCGCGCGGACAGGCGGGAGCGCGAGCCGGGTTCCTACCGGTCGTGAGGAGAGCGGCCTCCCGGCGTATTCGCCGGACGGAACGAAACTCGCCTATAGCGCCCGGTCCGGCGTTTGGGTGGTTGCCGCCGGAACCGAGCCACGCCGGCTCACTTTTCATCCCAAGTCTGGACAGGTCCTCGGTTGGTCACATGATGGGAGCCGAGTTCTGTTTCAATCGTCCCGCGAGGGCGACGGTCAGGGTCGGCTCTACGAGGTACCGTCGAACGGCGGGTTCGAGACTCCCCTGCCGTGGTCGATTC
>Ga0187894_10006965_pt1 | contig 10855 bp, 11 predicted proteins | sample GBC1701081metaG_FD_136650 | JGI IMG/M metagenome (GOLD analysis project Ga0187894, IMG submission 136650) | White microbial mat communities from a lava cave in the Kipuka Kanohina Cave System on the Island of Hawaii, USA - GBC170108-1 metaG ...
AAGATCGCCAAGAGGGGCTCAAAGTGTTGGTTTTCCATTCTCTCTTGCGGCCTTCTCCCCGTCTTTTTCTTGGCGATCTTGGCGTCTTGGCGGTTAATTCGCATAACCTTCCAAGTCGTGAAAAATAATTCTTGCGACCGGCAATTTCCTCTTTCTTTTTCGCCTGTGTAGGTGAGCGGCGATGTTCGCTGCTTTAAAACAGGAGCGGGAGATCGTCCGGCTTGCCGGCTCGTCTACCGGCGTTATGGCGGAAGTACCTTACACGACGGAGTATTACTTCTATCGCGCGAGGAACTGAATAAGCAGGCGGCGCCTCGGAAACCAACCTGACAAACAACAAATAAGGAGATTGCCATGCTCACGCGAGTTACAGCTTTCGTTTATGGAGTGATCTGCTATCTGATCTTCTTCGCAACTTTTCTCTATGCGATCGGGTTCGTCGGCGACCTGATCGTTCCCAAATCCATTGACTCAGGCGCGCAAGGCCCGCTGGCATCGGCGCTGTTGATCGATGCCTGCCTGCTCGGTCTTTTCGCAGCGCAGCACACCTTGATGGCGCGACAGTGGTTCAAACGCGCCTGGACTCGCATCGTGCCTGAACCGGTTGAACGCAGCACATATGTGCTCTTTTCCAGTCTCGCGCTGCTGTTGTTGTTCTGGCAATGGCAGCCGATGGGCGGCGTGGTCTGGAACGTCGAAAATCAAGTGGGGCTCCGGGCGATCTACGCCTTTCAATTTCAGAACGCCGTGGCTGTATCGGCAAGTTCGCCATCCGCTTTATCTGAGCTGGCTGATCATCTTCTGGGCGACGCCCCGGATGACTGCGGCCCATCTGGTCTTCGCGGTGGCGACGACGGCCTACATCTTCGTGGCCATTCAATTCGAAGAGCGGGACCTGATCCGGTTTTACGGAGATGAGTACCGGCGGTATCGCGAACAGGCGCCGATGATCTTCCCCCTGCGACTTGGCAGTGGTAAATCGCGGAAGATCGCCGCGGAGAAACAAATGAACGCATCAACCTTACAAACACCCAAAATCACGAATTCAAATACGAGGAGTTAGTTTATGCGCGCCATGAAAATAAAGCGCGTCATCGCGCTCGTCGCGCTGCTTACCGTTGCCGGGCTGTCCGGCCCCGGATACGCCGAAACCATCTTCAACTGCTGAATGCGCTGAAAGCCGCGGCGGCCACACAAGCAAACACCACCAATTTTCAAGAGCAGAGAGTAACCAACTCACGTGGTGAGCGAGAAGATCGCTCACCACGATGAGCGGGCGAAGCTGCCTCGGTTTAACCCTCGCCGCTCACATCAGCCCAACAGACAACCATTTTGATAGATACGAAGGATAGGAGAAAAAAATGAAAACCATAAAACATTTGATCGCAATGTTACTCTGCATCTCGCTTTGCATGTCCCTGACACAGGCGCAACCGGCGCCGGACAAGCGGCAGGATGCTCAAACAACCAACACAATCGCCCAGGACGTGCTGATCATCATTCAGCAGGAACAGGTGCGCTTCACCGCCCAGAGGGCCGTCGCCGAGATGCAACTGCAAATCTTCGATCAGGCCGGACAGATGGTCTACGACAGCGGCGCCGTGACCGGATCGGAACTGACCTGGGTCTTGCGTCAGGCCAACGGCGAGACGGTCAAGAGCGGCCTCTACGCTTACACGCTCTCGGCCAAAGAGGCGGGCGCCGCAGACGCGCGGTCGCGCCGAGGCCATTTCATCGTGGATCGGGCCAAGGAGCGCGACGGGCAGACCGATCGGCTCTGGATCACGAGCCATAGTGAGAGCGGCGTGGGCACGGAACTGACCGTGGCCAGGAGCGAGGGCGTGACGATTGCCGGAGCAAGCGTCACGAACGAGCAGGTGAGCGCGCGGGCCGGCGGCAAGGCGCAACCCGATGGGGAAAGAGAGCTGAAGACCGAGAGCGAGAGTGAGAAAAAGGAAGCGAGTTTGGCGCTCGCGGCGGTAACTGGGAAAACGACAATTCGAGGAAGCGAAGATCCTTTGCTGGAAATAGATCACACCGGCTCCTCCGGACATCCCTCCATCTGGTTTAAGCAAGGTGGCGCCGCCAAAGCGTATATGTGGTGGGACCGGATCAATAACGGCCTCCGTTTCGGGACCCCAAACGCCAACCCGATACTATCTTTGATGGACAACGGCAACGTCGGCATCGGGACATGGAGTCCGACCAGCAAACTTGAGATTGTCGCGCAAGACGGGTTGACGATTGGCGGCTATCAGCCATTTTTGACCTTGAGCGATGGTAACGCCAACTGGGCTCGTGTTCGGATGCAGAATGTTAACGGCGGCATCAACTTCCAAACCCACGATCTAACCGCGATTGGTGGAACTGCGATGTATATCCAGAATGGCACACATAATATCGGTATCGGTACGCACCTGCCACAGGCCAGGCTCGATGTCATCGGGATGACAAGAACGAGCGAGCTTCAAATTACGGGCGGCGCTGACTTCGCCGAGAACTTCGAGGTCAATACCGAGAAGGCTGACAACGGCGCAATGACGGCGAAGGCCGGAGCCGGCATGGTCGTTTCGATTGATCCGGCCAGCCCTGGCAAGCTTCAGCTCAGCACACACGCTTACGACCGGCGCGTCGCCGGCGTCATCAGCGGCGCGGGCGGCGTCAGGCCGGGTATGGTGATGAGCCAGGAAGGCACGCTGGCCGACGGCAAGCATCCGGTGGCCTTGAGCGGGCGCGTCTATTGCTGGGTTGACGCTTCGAAGGGCGCGATCGAGCCTGGCGACCTGCTGACGACATCGAACACGCCCGGCCACGCGATGAAGGCGGCTGACGTAGTGAAGTCGCAAGGCGCAATCATCGGCAAGGCGATGACCGGCCTGAAAGATGGCAAGGGGTTGGCGCTCGTGCTTGTCACACTTCAATAACTCATCCGGCTTAAGGACGGCTGCCCATTTGCCAGTGCGGACTGGCAGCCGTCCGCAAACCCCGAAATGCAATCCAATAAGGAGATTGTTATGACTAAGCAAAAAAGTTTCGTTAAATCGGGCGCAATGCTGGTGTGCCTGCTGATGCTGGTATTCAGCTCTCCTCGCGTAATCAACGGGCAAAAGGAACAGCAACCCAAAAGGCCGGGAGACGCCACCGACAAATATGTGATCATTGAAGGCGACATTCAGGTGTCGCCCAGCTTTTACCAGGAACTTGTCACGGCAGCGCGTTTGCCGCAGTCGGCGCCGATCAAGCATCCCACTAAATTGTGGCCGAATGGGGTAGTCCCCTTCGAATTTGACGCCAATGTCCCTCCGGCGAATCAGGCTGAAATGATTGACGCGATGGCCGTTTTAGAAGCGATCGCCAATGTGGATTTCCGCCAATGCGGCAATAACAATTGCGGCGGCAACTACGTCCACATTCTAAAAAGCGCGAGGAATAGCTCTGCGGTCGGGATGAAGGGCGGAGAGCAAGAGCTCAATATCATATCTTGGACGGACCGATACAGGATCTTGCATGAGTTACTGCATTGTCTAGGCTTCTTTCACGAGCAAAGCAGGCCCGATCGCGATAATTACGTGCGACCTATCTGCGAAAATGTGAAGGGAGGCTGCGACAGCGATAACTACAAGGTTAACTTTGGGATTAAAAGTGACGCCACACCCTATGGGCCTTATGACTTCGACTCGATAATGCATTATGGGCAATGCATTTACTCAGTGAACACCTACTGTCCTCAGGTCAGCGACCAATTCCCTGACGGCGGCATTACCCTCCAGGTGAGGGAGCCTTACAACACGCAATGGCAGGACGCAATCGGAAGTCTGAGCCACCTCAGCGATTTAGATCGAATGAACCTCCAGTTTCTCTATCCGGCTCCCGATTGGCGCTTCCTCGACAAATCTTACAGTGGAGGGAACGGCTCGTCGAACGGCTCGTTCCACAGACCCTACACCGGCTTCGCTCAAGCGATTAACAATACTCCGGAAGGTGGGACGATCTGGCTCTTACACTCACAGACGATCCCGGCTGTCGGGGCTTACGGCAAGCAGGTCAGAGTCAGAGTGGCGCCGGGCGTGGTTGCGACACTCGGAGGTTGAGTAAAAGAGGATTGGGCACTGACTCCGCTCCTGCGGGCCGCAGTGTGTGCGGCCCTGGTCGTGGTGTGCCTTGCCGGCGCGGGATGGTTCCCGACTCAACCAGTCGCCGGACAAATAACCAATCACACGCTCCAGAGGAGCGCAATATTTATAGGTATGCGGTGGATTATGCTCCCTAGCTCCGTCAGGAGCGACATCCGGGCGCCGGGTGTCGCTCCTGAATTTCCGGTTGATCACAGGCGCGCCGAGCGCCAATGTCGGCGCAAGCAAACAGGGCGCCGCCTATGTCTTCGAGGGCAGCCTCACTCCCTGGAAACAACGCGCGAAGTTGATCGACAGAGAAGGCAAGGGCGGCGATTCCTTCGGCAAATCAGTCGCTCTCTGGGGAAACACGGCGCTGATCGGCGCGCCGCGGAAGGCCATCAACGGCATTTTGGCTCAAGGCGCGGCCTTCGTCTTTGTCGCCTCCCGGATAGGCATCTGGTCGCAGCAGGCCACGCTGATTCAGAGCGACGGCAAGTTCGATGACGAACTAGGCCTTTCGGTCGCGCTCAGCGGCAATACCGCCGTGGTAGGAAAGGAGGGGATGGGTAATCCCGGCGGTTACCGCCAGGGCATGGCTTTTGTCTTCAGACGCAATGGCGCAACCTGGGCGCCCCAACAGCCAATCGTCTCCAGCGATATTAAAACCAGCGCCCATTACGGCGCTTCGGTCGCCGTCAGCGGCGAGACGATCCTGGTTGGCGCTGTATTTGACGGAAGCGGCAAACAGGGCGCGGTCTCCGTCTTGAAAACCAATTGCGGCGCGCCGCTCGCGCCCATCGCCAGCGTCTCGGCTGCCAGCTTCGCCGCGGGCGGCGGGCTTGCTCCGGAATCCATTACCGCCGGCTTCGGCGCGAATCTGGCGACCGACACGCAAACAGCGTCCTCGCTTCCTCTGCCGACGACATTGGCTGGTGTCAGCGTGAAAATCATGGACAGCGCCGCCGTGGAGCGGCTGGCCCCGCTCTTCTTTGTTTCACCGGGGCAGATCAACTACCAAATCCCGCCCGGCACGGCCAATGGCCCGGTTTCCGTGACGGTCACGAACGCCGCCGGCCCTGTGGCATCGAGCGCGGCCCAAATCTCCAGCGCCGCGCCTGGATTGTTCTCGGCCAACTCGAGCGGTCAAGGCGTAGCCGCCGCCCTGGCGCTACGAGTCAAGGCCGACGGATCGCAGAGTTTCGAACCCGTCGCGCAATTCGATTCGACGCAGAACCGCTTCGTTCCCGTCCCGATTGATCTCGGCCCCGGCGCCGATCAGATCTTTCTGGTGTTCTACGGCACGGGACTGAGATATCGCAGCTCGCTCTCAGCCGTGAACTGCGCCATCGGCGGCGTGAGTAGTGAAGCGCTCTTCACCGGCGCCGCGCCGGGGTTTGCCGGCCTCGACCAGGTCAATGTGCGATTGCCTCGCTCGCTCGCGGGCCGCGGTGAGATTGATGTGGAGCTGTTTGTCGACGGCAAGGCGGCCAATACGGTGCGCGTCAGCGTTCGCTAAATCGGCGGATTACCGCGCGCGCCGCACGCGCGCGGTAATCTACCCGTATACCGCTGGCTGACTATGGAGGCCGCAATCGCACCGGGCAGGAAGTGAATTAGATCGGTTTGCAATACTGGGTTCGTGAAGGGAACTGGAGAAGCGATAAGTCCGCACAGTTTCCGCCAATGGACGAGTGGAGAAAACGCGCAAATTCGACAGTTTGCGCTACTCTCGCCCGACTCTGTAGTTTCAATCGAATAGCCTTGCCGCGAGCCTCCGCCAGTTCACAGCGAGATAGCGAAAAAATTTGGGTAATGACAAGCCGTACGCGCAAGATGGAGCGGCAGACAAATTCAGTTGTTGAGGACCGTTCCCCGGCCGCCAAAAAAATTTCGCGCGGATAGTAATATTGTGGAAAGCCCAGCAACTTCTCATTTCGGCATTCAATTTTAAATGCCGATTTGATGAGAAGGATAAGTTGAGATGGTCGGATTTTCATTGGTTACTCCTACCGCTCATCTCATCCTTACAAAAACCGGAAACCACAGATTCAAGTACAAGGAGTTAGTTAATGCTCTACATGAAAATTAAATACGTCATCGGGCTTGTCGTTCTGCTCACCGTCGTTGGGCTCGCGCTCGCATCCATTCCGGCCGCGCGGGCGGGCGGCAACAACCATGAGCCGGACTTGCCATCCCCTCTCTGCGACAGCTTGCAGGTACAGCCGGGAAACAAATTCGTTCGCGCCACGAATACAACAGACGCCGACCGTTGAGATGGAGGGAGCTCCATCGGTTGCTCCCTCCACTCATCTCATCCTTACAAAAACCGGAAACAACACAGAGGCCATCTTTAGCTCTCGAATCTCGTCAACCGATTCCCCACCCACATACCTAATTGACACCCGATTGGTAAGCCGTTACCCTTCGCCCTCCCGATTGGGGTTTCGAAATCAAACTGCAGTTCAGCGAGTGAAAGGTGGTTTGTCACGATGTGTCTTAAACAGGGATTTGTTTGTTTGCTCAATAAAACCATTCGGCGGGACGGCCTTGCCACTGGGTATACACGACGAAATGCCGTCGCCCTCGTCATCCTGATTTTGATGGGCGCCGGCCTGACCTCGAGCTTCATTGTTAAGGCGAATCCATCACTGGCTGATGCGCCGGCGCCGGAAGCCGAGACTGGCGGCGCGATTTCGTTCAGCGGGCTTCCAAGCGATCCCGAAGGCAGCCAGACATCCTCGTTTCTGACGATCTTATCCGCCCCGCCGTACATCGTGGGACAGCCTTTAAGATTGAAAGGCGGCGTGCTGCCCGGAAGAAATGGAACGATGTCTTTTTACGACGGGACAACGTTGCTCGGCGCGGCGCCGTTGCGGCTTGAATTGAACGGATCAATGCAGGCGGAGCTGCTCGCGCCGGGGCTTGCCGAAGGGCTACACATACTGACGGCCGTTTACGACGGCGATGGCGCTGTCTCTCCGTCAAGGCCCGTGTATGTCGTGCGTCAGGCGACTTCGGTCTCATCAGCCAATTATCGCGGCGAAACGCTGGCGCCGGACCAGATCACGGCCACCTTCGGCGTGCGCCTCGCGAACTCCCAGCAAACAGCCGCGAGCCTACCGTTGCCCACCACGCTGGACGGGACGACTGTGAGCGTGAGCGATAGCGCGGGAATGACGCGCGCCGCGCCGCTCTTCTATGTCTCGCCGGGCCAGGTCAACCACTTGATCCCTGCCGGCACGGCTGCGGGACCGGCCACCATCACGATCACGGCGGGCGACGGGAGCGTCTCGGGCGCCTCGGCGCAGATCACAGCCATCGCTCCCGGAGTATTTACGGCGGATGCGACGGGAAGGGGACTGGCGGCGGCCCAGGTGTTACGGGTGAAACCCGATGGCTCTTTCAGGTACGAGCCAGTCACCGAATACGACCAGCTATCAGGCAGGTATTCCGCGGTCCTGATTGATTTGGGCGCCGAGAGCGATCAGGTCTTCCTGATTTTATACGGCACGGGCTTTCGCCATCGCGGTTCACTCTCGGCAGCGACGGCGACCGTCGGCGGCGGCGACGCAAACGTGCTATACGCCGGAGCGCAAGGTGTTTTAGCGGGACTAGACCAAGCCAACCTGCGCCTCCCGCGCAGCCTGATAGGGCGTGGCGAAGTTGATGTCGTGCTGACCGTGGATGGAAAGGCGGCAAACACAGTGAAGGTAAGCGTCAAGTGATCCGCTTGAGATATGCCTTCCTTCTTCCGCGCGCTGAAGACCCAACCTGTTCTCGTCCGGACACTCACCGAGAGGGAAATAAATACCATCGGTCCATTCCTTAGCTCTGATTTTTTCCTGAAACATTGACCGGTATCATAATGTCGTGATAAAAGGGAGATAGTCAGGGTGTTTAAGATGATTGGTAGCTATCTATAAATTATACGTAGCCTTCTCAAAAAAAAAATAAACGAACGATTGTAGTTTGCCCCAAATTTTAAGCTACATGCGTTTGCCCCTCCAGGTAAAATATTTCAATGAGTTGTTTGTAGTTCCAGAACTCAGCTAGCTAAATTGAGCTGGCAAAATTTTTTGCGGATAACATAAGGAGAGAAGCCCATGGTGCCCAAGATGAAGGAGTTTCAGTTTCAGGCAGAGACCAAGCAACTCCTCGATTTAATGATTCACTCGCTCTATACCAATAAAGAAATCTTCCTTCGTGAACTCATCTCCAACGCCTCGGATGCGCTCGACAGATTGCGTTTCGAAGCCCTGACCAATCCTACACTCTTAGATAAGGACGACCGATACGAAATCCGGCTGGAGACGGACAAAGAGCAGAGAATCCTCTCCATCTCTGACACCGGGATCGGCATGAGTCAGGAGGAAGTGATCGCTCACATCGGAACGATTGCGAAATCGGGAACCCGCGAGCTGCGCGAGAAAATCGAGGGAGGCCAGGGGGATCGACAACTGGCCGAGTTCATCGGCCAATTCGGAGTGGGCTTCTATTCTTCCTTTATGGTGGCGGACAAGGTCACCCTGGTGACGCGCAGGGCCGGGGAAACTACCGCGACGCTGTGGGAATCGACAGGGGATGGCGCTTATAAGCTGGCCGAGGCCGAGCGCTCCGGCCGCGGCACAACCATAACTCTACACCTGAAGCCAATCGATTCCGAGAACGGCGTCGAGGACTTCACTGATCAATGGGTTCTCTCGCGGATTGTCAGACGATATTCCGATTTCGTCTCTTATCCGATCATTTGCAAGTTCGAGCGTGAGGAGACGGCGCGGGATGGAAGTGGAGATCCGAGCAAGGATGTTCAGCCTGCTTTTGTCTTTGAAGACAAAACGCTGAACTCGATGAAGCCCATCTGGAGCCGGGCCCGGACTGAAATTACAGATAGTGAATACGCCGACTTCTACCGGCATATCTCCCACGAGTGGACCGAACCGTTCAAGACAATCCCGCTCAAGGCCGAGGGCAAGATCGAGTATCAAGCTTTGCTCTTCATCCCGACCAAGGCGCCTTACGACCTTTTCTACCACGGCGCCGAGAGCGGACTCCGCCTCTATGCCAAAAGAGTCATGATCATGGAGCGGTGCGAAGAACTCCTGCCCAGGTATTTGCGTTTCATCAAAGGGGTGGTTGATTCGGCCGACCTGCCGCTGAACATTTCTCGGCAAATGCTGCAGCAAGACCGTCACATCACCCAGATCCGAAAATGGCTCACCAAAAAGGCACTGGACACACTGCAGGAGTTGAAGGAAAAGGAGTACGACAGATACCTTCAGTTCTGGGAACAGTTTGGCCGGGCGCTCAAGGAAGGCGTCGGATCCGATTATGAGAACAAAGATCGAATAGTCTCGCTCCTGCTCTTTCAGTCTTCCGGGGATCCCGAGAAACTTACCACGCTTATGGGCTACGTTGAGCGGATGAAAGAGGGGCAAAATGAGATTTACTACCTCACGGGAGAGTCCCGGAGCGTGGTTGAAAACTCCCCGCACCTGGAGGCCGTAAAGGAGAAGGGCTACGAGGCGCTTTATTTGGTCGAGCCCGTCGACGAGTTGCTGATGCAATCGTTAATGGACTATGAAGGGAAAAAACTCAAGTCTATAGGCAAGGGAACTATCAATCTTGGAAACGCGGAAGAGCAGGAAAGAACACAGAAGGATCTCAAGGAAAAGGAAGAGGAGGTCTCAGGCTTGTTAGAGTTGTTACAAAAGGCCGTTGACGAAAGCGTCAAGCAGGTGCGCCTTACGAACCGTCTGGTATCCTCGCCCGCCTGTCTGGTTGGGACCGAGATGGATTACAGCCCTCAACTCGAGCGGCTGCTGCTGAAAGGGAAGGGCGGAGGGCCGAAGCAGCGGCGAATCCTGGAACTAAACCCTAACCACGAGATCTTTATCAAGCTGCAGGAGCGCTTCAACAAAAATAAAGAGGATAAAGCAATTGAGGCGTATGCTGAATTAATGTTGGGTTATGCCCTGTTAGCCGAGGGATCGGAACTTCCAGACCCGGTCAGGTTCAACCGGCTGCTAATCGACCTCGTACTCCAAACACTATAGGATTCTCAACGTCGAGCCCGCCAATCGAAGGTAATCGGCGGCCGTTCGCTCTTATTCGCGACGGACTCGCGCAATATCGAACCGCGGCCATGTGAGCGCCTTTACGATGAGGTGGGAAATAGTGATAATGAGCAGTCATATGTCTTTTGTTTCCAGGCTGCGTCTTGCCGACGTTATTCTCACGGGAATCGATGATACTAATCCGGCGCGGTGGGCAAATCGCATACTGTTTTGCGGGCTCACCCTTTTCGCGCTCTCTCTTCCGCATTCAATCGCCGCCGCTCAGATCAGTTTGGGGATATGTTTTTTCGCCTGGATCGGGCGAGATCTGGCGACTCGCCGATTTAATTTTACTCGCACGCCGATTGACCTTCCACTGCTTTGTTTTGCAAGTCTGACGGTCATTTCATCAATATTCTCGACCGAGCCCGGTGTCAGCCTGCCGAAGCTGAAAACGCTCCTGGTCTTTGGCGTGATCTATGTTATTGCAACCAACCTGCGCGCTAGAGGAGTAGAGTTCTTGGTCGGAGCGCTGATCGTGTCGAGTCTTGTCGGAGTGTGTTTCAGCCTGGCTGAAAAAGTCTGTGGGCGTGGGATGATCGTCACCGCGATTGAAGCCGGCAGCCCGCTCGCCGGCAGCCGGTTACAACCCGGCGATGTTATTTGGATGGTCGGCCGCCGCAGGGT
>Ga0187894_10006966_pt1 | contig 10854 bp, 7 predicted proteins | sample GBC1701081metaG_FD_136650 | JGI IMG/M metagenome (GOLD analysis project Ga0187894, IMG submission 136650) | White microbial mat communities from a lava cave in the Kipuka Kanohina Cave System on the Island of Hawaii, USA - GBC170108-1 metaG ...
CCATCTTCGTTCGTGACGACGAGCGCCAGGAACAGGTTTACGAAGGCCCGCCCACGGAACGGATTCCTTCCCTGAGCGAGGCGCTCCTGCTCGAGCTGAACGAGGGCAACCGGAAGGAACCGCCCAACGTGGTTCGTGCGGCCATGGCCCACCTGAACCTCGTGATGATCCATCCGTTCTCCGACGGCAACGGCCGAATGGCGCGCTGCCTTCAGACCCTCGTGCTCGCGCGGAGCGGCGTCGTGGATCCCCTCTTCTCCAGCATCGAGGAGTACCTGGGCCGAAACACCCGTGCCTACTACGACGTCCTGGCGGAGGTCGGTCGGGGCGCTTGGAACCCCGACCGCGACGCCCGCCCTTGGATTCGCTTCAACCTCACCGCCCACTATCGCCAGGCCATGACCCTCCTGCGGCGCACGCGCGAGATCCAGAAGCTCTGCGACGAGCTCGAGGTGCTGGTGCGGCGGCTCGGCCTTGCGGAAAGGAGCGTGCTGGCGCTGGCGGACGCGGCGGTGGGCTTCAAGATCCGGAACCCGCACTACCGCCGAGCTGCCGATGTCACGAACGCGGTCGCGGGCCGCGACCTCCGAGCCCTCGCCTCTGCCGGTCTCCTGATCCCCCGTGGCGAAAACCGCGGCCGCTACTACGTGGCGGCCCCGCCGGTCATGGCCATCCGCCGGAGAGTCGCCGAGCCCAAGCTCATCGCCGATCCCTTCGGCACCTGAGGCCGAGGGTTGAGCGCGCCGAATGGCAGTCGAGTTGACCGGCAGTCCGGCTGGTCCTTCGGCTCGGAGGCTCGCGGCGTGATAACCTCGCGGCGGTGAGGGCTTCTCTTCACTCCCTGCCGCTTTCGTCCCGATGATTCGACGCTACTCGCGCCCCGAGATGGCGCGGCTGTGGTCCGACGAGAGCCGTTTCGGGGCCTGGCTCCAGGTCGAGATCGCGGCCACCGAGGTCCTGGCGGATCAGGGCGTGGTTCCCAAGGCCGCGCTCGAGGCCATTCGGACCAAGGCCCGGTTCGATACCGCCCGGATCGACGAGATCGAAAAGGAAGTCCAGCACGACGTGATCGCTTTCGTCTCGAACGTGGCGGAGAACGTGGGGCCCGAGGGGCGATGGCTGCACCACGGCCTCACTTCTTCGGACGTGGTGGACACCGCGCTCTCGATGCTCATGCGGGATGCGCTGGACCTGATCGCGGCCGACCTCGACGCGCTCCTTTTGGCCGTGCGCGACCGGGCGATCGAGCACAAGAAAACGCCCATGATCGGGCGGACCCATGGGGTGCACGCCGAGCCGATGACGTTCGGCCTGAAGCTCGCGCTCTGGTACGCCGAGCTGGTGCGGCACCGGCGCCGGTTGGCGGCGGCGCGAGCCACCATCGCGGTGGGCAAACTTTCGGGGGCGGTGGGCACGTTTTCACACCTCGGGCCGGACGTCGAAGAGGCGGTGTGCGAGAAGCTGGGGTTGAAGGCCGCGCCCATCGCCTCGCAGGTGCTGCAGCGCGACCGCCACGCCGAGGTGATGACGAGCTTGGCCCTCGTGGCCGCGAGCCTCGAGAAATTCGCCACCGAGATCCGGGCGCTGCAGAAGACCGAGGTCCGCGAGGTCGAGGAGCCCTTCAAGGCCGGGCAGAAGGGCAGCTCGGCCATGCCCCACAAGCGCAACCCCGTGGGCTGCGAGCAAGTCACGGGCCTGGCGCGCCTGGTGCGGGCGAACGCCTTGGCCGCCCTCGAGAACGTGGCCCTCTGGCACGAGCGCGACATCTCCCACAGCTCGGTCGAGCGCGTGATCGTGCCCGACAGCTTCCTCGCCCTCGACCACATGCTGCGGCGCTTCACCGGGATCGTGAAGGGCCTGGTGGTGAACGTCGAACGCATGCGCCGCAACCTGGAGGCTGGCCGGGGCCTGGTGTTCTCGGGCCAGCTCCTGCTGGACCTCACGGCCAAGGGCTTGAAGCGCGAGGACGCCTATCACATCGTGCAGGGCCACGCGATGGAAGCCTGGCGCACCGAGGGCGACTTCAAGAAGCGCATCGAAGGAGACCCCGAGGTGCGCAAGAACCTCTCGGAGGACGAGATCGCGCAGGTCTTCCGCCTGGAGCGCTATCTCTCGCACGTCGACGTCCTCTTCCACCGTGTGTTCGGGGGCGTGGCGTGAGCCCGCTGCCCGTGCCCAGCCCGCCTCCCGAAGCCGACCTCCCGCTCATCGGCCGGATCGACGACCCCCGTGTGGCCGGCCTCGTCCTGGCCGGCTTGATCGTCGGCGCTTCCTACGTCTTCGCCCACCTCGTGGCCTACATCCTGGGCCGCCTGCTCATGGCCCGGGCGCGGCGCACCGGCACCGACGAAGACAACGACCTCGTCCGCTCCCTCAAGCGGCCCGTGATCGCGGCCATCGTCCTCCTGGGCGCGGCGGTGGCGGCCGCGGCCCTGCCCCTGGCGGAGACCTGGGAGGTGCGCCTCATCCGCACCCTCTTCGCGCTCTTCGTGGCGGCGACCACCGTGGCCCTCGTCCGGGCCTGGAAGCTGACGCTCTTCTGGTGGTCACGCGACCCGAAAAGCAACGAGGAGAAAGACTGGGCGCGCGACTTCTCTCCCCTGCTCACGAAGGTGGGCGCGTTGCTCATCGCCCTCTTCGGCCTCATCACCATCCTCGAAAACGTGGGCGTGGACGTGAACTCGCTCGTGGTCTCTCTGGGCGTGGGCTCCCTGGCCGTCGGCCTGGCCGCCCAGGACACCCTAGCCAACATGTTCGCGGGTTTCACCCTCTTGCTCGACCGGCCCTTTCGCATCGGGGAGCGCATCCAGCTCGCGAGCGGGGAGATCGGCGACGTGGAGACGATCGGGATCAGGGCCACCCACATCCGCAACTTCGACGAGTCCCTGCTCGTGGTGCCGAACAGCGTCCTCACCAAGGAAAAGGTGCTGAACCTGTCGCGGCCCTCCCGCACCATCACCACACGCCTCACCGTGGGCGTGGCCTACGACAGCGATCTGGGCCAGGTGAAGCAGATCTTGAAGGAGTCCGCCCTCGTCTCGTCCCGAATCGACCGGGATCGTGAGCCCCGCGTCCTCGTCCTCGGCTTCGGCGATGCTGCCGTGAACTTCCGCCTCGTGTTCTGGGTCAAGGACTACACCGAGCAGGCCCAGGCCACGAGCGAAGTCTACGAGGAGATCTATCGCCGCCTGGCCGAGGCCGGCATCGACATGCCCTTGCCCACCAGGCGGGTGATCCAGGAGACCCCGGGAGTCGAAGATGCCGAATAGGAGAAGATAGGCGCATGGCCAAGGCGCGGGTGTACGTGACCCTGAAGAAGTCGGTGTTCGATCCCCAGGGCAAGACCATTCACGACGCCCTGGGCACCCTGGGCTACGCCTCGGTGGCCGCGGTGCGCCAGGGCAAGTTCTTCGAGCTCGACCTCGCCCCCGGCGTTCCCGCCGCGGAGGCCCGGCGCACGGTGGAGGAGATCGCGGAGAAAGTGCTTTCGAACCCGGTGATCGAGAGCTGCCGGGTGGAGGTGGACCAGTGAAGATCGGGGTGGTGGTCTTTCCCGGCAGCAACTGCGACCACGATACCTACCACGTGGCGAAGCACGTCATGGGCCAGGAGGCGAGCTTCATCTGGCACAAGGACGCTAGCCTGGGCGACGTCGACGCCGTGATCCTGCCCGGAGGCTTCGCCTACGGCGATTACCTGCGGACGGGGGCGGTGGCGCGCTTCAGCCCGATCATGCGCGCGGTGACCGAGTTCGCGGCGAAGGGCGGGCCGGTGATCGGCATCTGCAACGGGTTCCAGGTGCTTCAGGAGGCGGGCCTCCTGCCCGGGGCCATGCTCCGCAACAAGACGGTGAAGTTCCTGTCCCAGGCCGTCCACGTCCGGGTGGAGCGGGACGACACCGTCCTGACCGGCGGGGTGCCGGTGGGCACGGTTCTGACCCTGCCCATCGCCCACGGCGAAGGCAACTTCTACCTGCCCGAGGCCGAGCTGGATCGCCTGGAAGGCGAAGGCCGGGTGGTCTTCCGTTACGTGGCGAAAGACGGCCAGGTCACCGAAGAGGCCAACGTCAACGGGAGCTCCCGCGCCATCGCGGGCGTCTGCAACGGGAAACGGAACGTGGTGGGCCTCATGCCCCATCCCGAACGGGCGTCCGAACCGCAGCTCGGGTCGGCGGACGGCCGGCGTCTTTTCGAGGCCCTCGTCGGCGTGCTCCAGCGGGCCTGATCGACCCCAGGCCTAGGCCAGGACGAGGCTGTTGCGATCACGGCGGTCGCGCAGCATGCGTCGGCCCCCGGGAATGTCCAGGATCGGGCGGTCGCGCCGGCGCTCGTTCTGGCGCCGGTCCACCACGATGCGGATCTCGGGCGTCCCGTTCAGCAGGCCCTCGAGAACGGGCAGGGTGTCGACTCGCCGCCGGCTGACCACCAGCACCGGGAAATCGCCGAGACGCTGCCGGGCCGAGCAGTTCGCGCAGATCCCGTGGCTCACGTCGGCCTGGGAGAGCGGCTCCTTGAGGCCCAGAAACTTCTGACACCAGGCACAAACCGTGACCATCGTCCTCGACCCTTCTGATTTGTAGCGGTCAGCCGGATCGTAGCATGACGACCCCAGCGCCGATCAAGCAAAAGTGTCGCGAGCGGACGGTCAGGAGGCGCGCAGCGCGCCCGCGGGCGCTTCGGTGGTCAAATGACGGTACCGGATGATCCAGACCGCCGACGCCAGCGCGGTGGCCATCACCACGGAGCACGGGCCCAGGGGCAGAAGCCACGGTGTGGTCAGGGCCAGGGTCAGGAGTCGGCTCACCTCCAGGCCCCGAGCCCAGCTTCGCAGGTCGAGGAGTCCGCCCAGGGCCACGAGGGCGGCCAGGATCCAGAGGGCCGCGGCCAGGCGTGGAGCGCCCCCCAGATCGCGTTGCCGATGCAGGAAGACGGTGGCGGCGAGGTTGAGGGCCACGAACTGCAGTACGACGTAGATCTCGAGGGCGCGGGACACGGGAGGGTCGTACTTGCGATAGGTCGCCCGATCGACCTCGGGCGCGGGATCAAAGCCCCCCAGGTCCGCGGGCCGCCAACCGGGAGGCTTCCAGAACACGCGCAGGCGATCGAGCGGTCGCCGCGCCTTGCGGGCCATGGCGAAGAGCTCCTTCCAGTAGTGGAGGTTGGCCCAGAGCGGGTTCCAGGTGTCGAGGGGCTTGGTGATGCCGTAGACGGGCTCCTCCTCCTCCGCCTGGAAGGTCCCGAACATCCGGTCCCAGACGATGAGCGACCCCGCGTGGTTGCGGTCGATGTACTTCGGATTGCGGCCGTGGTGCACCCGGTGATGGGACGGAGTGTTGAGCACCCACTCCAGGGGGCCGAGCCGGCCGATCGTCCGGGTGTGGATCCAGAACTGGTAGAGGGTGTTGAGGGAGGAGACGGTCAGGAACATCGCGGGGGGGAAACCGAGGGCGGCCAGGGGAAGGTAGAAGACCCAGGAAAGGGCCCCCTGGAAGACGCTCTGGCGCAGGGCGACCGTGAGGTTGTACTCCTCGCTCTGGTGGTGGACGATGTGCGCCGCCCACCCCGCGTTCACCTCGTGGCTCAGCCGGTGGAACCAGTAGTAGAAGAAGTCCACCCCCAGCCAAGCCAGGACCCACGCGAGCCCGGACCCGAGCGGGATTTCGAACACCCGGTAGCGGTCGTACACGAAGAGGTAGCCGGCGAAGAGGCCGGTCTTCAGGAAGACCCCTCCGACCTGCTCCAGAATCCCGCAGGAGAGGTCGCCGACCGAGTCGTTCAGGCGGTAGAGGTCCTTCTCCTCGCGCCGCGCCCACAGGATCTCGATCCCGATGAGGAGGAAGAAAACCGGGATGGCGAGGACGATGAGATCCAAGGAGCAGCCTGCCTTGGCGGCGAGTATCCGGCGGGCCTTGCTCCAGGGTCAAGGACCGAGGCCGGGGAGGCCCCTGGAGCCTAGCGGATCTTCATTCCGGGGTCGCCGAGCAGGTGGTAGATGGAGAGGAGCTCGGGGAAGGCGCCCTGGTTGGCGTAGGAGTTCTGGGCGGCGAGGAGGGCGTCTCCGAGCCTTGCGTGCGATCCCGACACGATCTGCTGGAGGAGGAACTTGTTGTACGCGTGGGCGGCCTCGTTGACGGAGAGGCCGGAGGGAGAGAAGGCGGCGAGGGCGCCCTTGCCGTCGGCCTTGACGAAGGCCTCGGCCAGGGAATCGAAGTTCGGGAAATGGAAGAAGCCGTTGAGGCAGTTCAGGGTGAGGAGGAGGGGCTGCTGAGGCTGGGGGTCGAGAGAAGCGAGGTCGGTGTTGTTCCAGAGGTTCTCGCTTGCCCAGACCGCGGTGGCGCCGTGGCCGACGTAGCTCAGGATCCCGGGGCCCTGGTCGAGGGCGGCCTTGAGGGAGGGCCGCATGGCGGCGGCGCCGATGTCGCGGAGATAGAGCTTGTCCACCGGACGAGAGCCGAGGACGCTGGCGGCGATGTCGTCCTGGTCCTCCTCGAAGTTACCGGCGATGTCGGCGTTGTCGGCGACCAGGACGGCCTTGCCGTCGAAGGTCCGTCCCGACTGCTCGAAGGCCACGAGCTTGTTCACCAGACCTTCGGCCTCGGCGTAGGTGCCCGCGCTCAGGCGGCCGATGGCGAGGTCGGGAATGAGGTCCTGGCCATTGACCGCCGCGAGGGCGGGATCGGAAACGGTCCAGAGATAGCTCGTCTCCACGATGGGGGAAGGGATGCGGTCCTGGACGTGGGTGCCGAGGTAGTCGTGAGGGTCGTAGGTGGAATCGCCGAGAAGCACGACGTAACGGGGCGGGGTCTTCCAGGAGTGGAAGGCGAGGGTCAGGAAGTCGTGGAGGGCCTTGGGGCTCTTCTCTCCAAAGCCGAACTCGGAGGCGATGTCTTCGAGGGCGATGGCCTTGGCGCGAAGGCCCTGGGAGCGGCGGAGAGCTACGAGCGGCTGGGCGGCGGGAAGGAACTCTCTGGGGGCGATGAGGATCCAGGCCGCCTGGTTCAGGGGACTGCGGAGGCTGGTGGGGGTCGCCTTGCGGACCTCGGGGGTCAGGATTGCCGAATCGGCTACCACCAGATAGGACCGGGAGGCTTCGGCACGGAAGGCGAGGCCACCGGGGATGGGCTCCGTGGACCCGAGCCACGAGGGAGCACCGGTGTGATCGACCACGAACGACGATCCCGCGAGTCCTGAAACCTCGGCCCGGCCGGACTGCTCGAACCGGCCGGAAAGGACGCCGGAGCTGGCGCTCAGGCTTCGGGGATAGGTCACCCTGAAGCGATTGAGGAAGACCATGGAGTAGGCGGCGCCGGCATCGCCCACGTTTTCGATCTCGAGCGAGTTGGGTCCTTCGACCAGGATCCCCGCGCTGACCTCGGCTTCCACGATCTGTTCGACCTTTCCGTCCCAGGTAGTTTCGGCGACGGGGATTCCGTTCACGCTCAGGCGGAGGTGATGGTCCACCTCGGAAAAGTCGCTCGCGCCCTGCAGGACCACCCGAAGGTGGGAAGACGTGGAAGAAGGCGAGAGGGCGCTGACCGTGAAGGGGTAGGACTTGGAGGCGGGCGAGAGGACGAGGTCCCAGAGCCAGAGGTCGGGAGCCTCCAGGAGAGCGGACTGGTAGAAGCGGTTCTGCTCGAGGGTCACGGTTTCCAGATACTCCGTGGCCGCAGGACCGGAAGGAGCGCCGGAGACCACGTTCATGCGGGACGCGGTCTGGCCGAGGCTCAGCTCGTAGACCGCTTCACCGCGATCGTGCAGGGACGGCGATTCGGAAACGAGGAAGAAAAGGGATGAGCCGGGAGCAAAGAGGGCGCGGTCTGGTTCGAGGTGATAGGGGACCGGCTGGCTAAGGGCAGACAGGCGGAGGCTGCGTGCGGTGACCGCCCGTCGAGACGAGGGATAGAGGTCCTGGAAACGGAGACGGTGGAGACCGGTTTGCCGGACCACGAGCTGGGCCAGGACTCCCTTGGGCTTGAGCAGGGGAGCGACGGCGGCGCGTCGTCCCCGGGATCCGCCCAGGGTTCGCTCGGAGGCCTCGATGCCGGTGAACTCGATCCTCACGAGAAGACGTCGAGCCAGAACGGTCCGGCCCGAGGAAGGATCGTGGCGGAGGGGAGACAGCTCGAGCCGCGCCTTCTTGGTGTCGCCCTGGAAGAGGCTTCCCCGCAGGCGTGCCCAGGTGCGGGGAGTGAAACCGGCACCACGAGCGGACTCGCGCAGGGGCCGCGGGGACGAGCCCGGCCGGACCATCCCCTTGGGGGTGACCACGACATCGCGGGAGGGCGCGGGAGCAAGGCGGATGGAGTCGAAGGAGACGAGGTCGTCCGCCTGAACGGAGGTGAGCAACACTCTCCGGCCGGCGACCGCGTCGACCAGGGCCGGTCGCGTGGGAACGTCCACGGCGCCCGCGGCCGCAACGGAGACGAAGCCGGGGAGCTCGAGACGCAGGGAGCCGTCTGGCTCGGTGGTCGCGCTGAAGCCGGGAGTGAGAAGCTCGAGCGTGGTGTGGGATGGCCCGCGCTCCACGATCCGGAGCGAGGCACCGGAAGGATCGCCATAGGTCATGCGGCCGGAGCCGGAACCGGCCGCCGGCGTATCACCACTCGAACCATCCGTATCACCATTTGAACCGGTCTCCGAGTCGTCCGAACCGCCAGAATCGCCCGTCCCGTTTCCGCCCGACCCCGCGCCCGCGGCCTGGGGGGTGGCGGAGGCGGGGCCGTGGCGTTCCGTTCGTCCCGAGGCCTCCACGTCCTCGAGCAGGTAGTGGTAGGTCGCGCCGTTGGTGAGGCCGCGGTCGATCCAGGAGTAGCTCGCACCCACCGGAGAAGAGCCCAGGCCCGGTATCAATGAGGATGTGATGCGCTCCCAGGGGCCGCCCGACGCCGCCGAGCGATAGAGGTGGAAGCCCAGGTTCGAGATCTCGCTGGCGGTGGTCCACGACAACTCGACAGAAACGTCGTGCGCGGTGGCCGAAAACGACTGGAGGGACACCGCGGTGGGGATGGGCGCAGGGATCACGAATTCCTGGTTCGCGGCCGTGATGTCGCCACAGTACTGCACGAGCAGGATGTCGGTCTTGATCAGGCCCTCCACCGGCGCCGGGGAATATCCGGGGGAGAGCGGATCGAGATGGATGCGCACGTAGTAGAGGTCAGGGCCGCCGTTGACGGAGTAGGGGGCCCAGGCGGGAGGGTCCTGCCAATAGACGTTGCCCGATCTCTTGAAGGAGCGCGTGGTGTCGGTGAAGCCGCCCACGGACTCCAGGTTCGCCCAGGCCGTCCCGTTCCAGAACTCCCACACCAGATCGCCATCGCCCACGCCCACGCCGAGGACATAGAGGCCCACGTTGAGCCCGCGGAACTGCGAGTCGGCGCCGAAATAGACGTACTGTCCCCGCAGGCTGCCGTCCACGGCGAGGTTCATGAGCGGGTAGTTGCGGGCCGGGCTCGGGTCGCCCATGAACTCGTTGGCGTTGGCGGTGAGCCCTCCGTACGCGAGGCGGGTCGGGGTCGGTCCGCCGGTGTACATGTGGAACTCGTCGATGAGGCCGGAGGCGGAGAAGGCCGAGGCTCCGTCCCCGCCCAGCCGGCAGGGTCCCGTCACCATCCCGATCGCGCTGTAGGTCCCGGAATCGGATTCGACCGGCTCCTCCTCGTACACGAAGATCCGGAGCTCCGAGCCAACGGCCGCGCTGTCGTCCCAGGTGACCCGCAGGTGGACCCAGTCGTTCGCGCTCCAGTTGAAGTTGGTGGTGGTCACGAAGGTGGTCGAGGCGCCGTTGCGCACCTCGAAGCGCAGGGCGTTCCCCACGGTCTTCTCGAAGACGAAGTAGTGGGTGGCATCGCCTTCCATGGCCCAGAGCACGTGACGGACCCCGTCGCAGACGGCCCGGCAGTTGTAGTTGGGCCGGTACCAGAACTCGGCGGTGCCGATCGAGGCGTTGAAGTTCAAGGCCGCGGGGATGGAAACGTACTTGCCGGGAACATCGAAGAGCGCCGCGTTGCCGTAGCGGCCGCTCGCGGAATAGGTGAGGCCCCCGACCGGGGTGCCCCCCGATCCCACGTCGGGGGCGGTCACCGAGAGGTCGTTTTGCAGGGTGGAGTGCCAGGAAAGGCGGTTCGCGATATGGGCCCGAGCGAGCGGCTTGACGTCGGCCCGGTAGTGGACGCCCGCGGTCAACGCCGCGCCGTCCAGGGTGACGGAGGCGGGTCCGGCCAGCGATCGCCAGTGCCGCACCTTGAAGAAGGGATGGTAGCGGGGCGCCCCCACGGTGCCGTCGATCCGAAACCGGAGCCCCAGCAAGGGGTCGAGGGTCAGCGCGTAAGCACCTTCCGCCTCGTTGAAGTCGTCGCCCCCACCGGTCAGCTCGCTGGACAGTAGCCACGTTTGTCCCGTGAGCACGGCGAGAGGGTCGGGGTTCCGGTAGTCCGAGGATCGCGAGGTGACGGCGGGATCGGTCTGGCCCGTGAAGATCGTGGGCTTCCACCAGGTGAGGAAATTCCAGGACTCGCTGTAGCCGGCAGCAAAGGAGCTCGCGGTCAGGTCGCGCCAGGTCGCTTCCAGGAACTGATTGGGCGGGTCCGTGTTCTCGAAAGTGTTGTCGGCGCCGGCCCAGTCCGCGTTGAGCAGCTGCAGGAAGTCGGTCCGCGCCTGGCTGACTTCGTTTCGCGCGAGCACGAAGTCGTCGGTGCCCAACTGGTTCGGGGGCAAAGGCCCACTCTGGCTGAACATCGCCCAGGTATTGAGGGGGGCCAGGGCCGTGTAGTGAACGGTAGTATTGAGCTGAAGCTGCGAGTACGGCACCACGGCCGTGGTCTTGCGGGTCATGGCCAGGGCCGTCCTCCCGCTCGCA
>Ga0187894_10006967_pt1 | contig 10853 bp, 9 predicted proteins | sample GBC1701081metaG_FD_136650 | JGI IMG/M metagenome (GOLD analysis project Ga0187894, IMG submission 136650) | White microbial mat communities from a lava cave in the Kipuka Kanohina Cave System on the Island of Hawaii, USA - GBC170108-1 metaG ...
AACGCCGTCAACCGCATGATTAACGAAGGGTTGGGCGGCGTCGAGTTCATCTCGGTCAACACCGATAACCAGGCGTTGATGATGTCCAAAGCCAAAACGCGCGTCCGCATCGGCGACAAGCTCACGCGCGGCCTGGGCGCGGGCGGCAACCCGGAGATTGGCCGCAAAGCCTCCGAGGAGAGCGCCGACGACCTGTACGAAGTTGTGCGCGGCGCGGACATGGTGTTCATCGCCTGCGGCATGGGCGGCGGCACCGGCACGGGCGCGTCGCCGGTGATCGCTCAGATCGCCAAAGAACTGGGCGCGCTGACCATCGGCGTTGTGACACGCCCGTTCAGCTTTGAGGGCCCACGCCGCCAGGCATCCGCCGATGCCGGAATCGAGGCGCTTAAGAGCCAGGTCGATACGCTGATTGTGATCCCGAACGACCGCCTACTCCAGATCGCCGACAAACGCTCCAGCTTGCAGCAAGCCTTTTCATTGGCCGACGATGTGCTGCGGCAGGGTATCCAGGGCATTTCCGAACTCATCACCGTCCCGGCGCTCATCAATCTCGATTTCGCTGACGTGCGCACGATTATGTCGGAAGGCGGCGCTGCGCTCATGGCGGTGGGGAAGGCCGAAGGTGACGACCGCGCCCGCCGCGCCGCCGAGATGGCGATCAGCAGCGGCCTGCTCGACGTGACCATCGACGGGGCGCGCGGCATCCTGTTTAACATCACCGGCGGCCAGAACCTCAGCCTGTTCGAGGTCAACGAAGCTGCCGCGATCATCCGCGAGAGTGCCCATCCGGATGTCAACATCATCTTCGGCGCACAGATCGACGAGAACATGGCCGACGAGGTGCGCGTGACCGTGATCGCCACCGGCTTCGAGCAAAGCCGCGCCGCCCGCAAGGTCGAGGCGCAGATGCCGCAGCGCCAGTCGGTGCAGGTGCAGCGTCCGGCACAGCAGCCTGCGCAGCAGTCGTATCAGCCGCGCGCCTCACAGCAGCCTGCCCAACAGCCGGTCATGCCCGACCCGAACGCCTATCAAGCCCCGCCGCAGCAGCCCCCGGCGATGCAGCCGCCCGTCCAGCGCCCGCCGAACGACCCGCCGGCGCGCGTGTACGACGAGGACGACATCGACATCCCGACGTTCTTGCGGAAGCGGAAGTAAAAAGAGCTATCAGCGGTCAGCTTTCAGCAAAAGATGAAAACAGGGCGTTCTACAGAGCGCCTTTTGTGTTGAAAATTACTTTGAAAACTTGACAGATCATTGGCATACTTGGGGTTGCTAGCAAACCTAATTCAGCGCATTCCGCTTCATAAATACTCCCACATATTTTTATTCCAAAAATCCATATCGCGGCTGCCCTCACCATATTGGTAAACAAACGCCGCATCCACCTGGTCAAAGGGTCTTATGAATATATCGGTAACTTCTATAATACAAATCGGTTTTTGTTTCGCATCCAAAACGATCGATTTGTCACCAATTTTCTCGACAGGATCGTTGCTTTTCTCGTGTTCCCATTCTAATCTCGAAGTTGTAGTCTTTACACCGGAAAGGACGAGGGGTGCAATACGGTCTGCGAGTTCATCGGAGTTCCCCCACGACGCTGCTTCATAATAGGCCTGGTGTCTTTGGCCTTCAGGTAACGTTAAGAGGTATTCATTCCAAAAGGTGTCTATTTCAGTAGCCATATACATGAAGTCGCTCCATTGTTCAAATTGAGGCTTAGGGCAGGATTTCCAGGTAGTCACGGTGGCGCGGACGAAACATGCTAAAATCGCGCTGGTCGAGGGTGCAGACCTGGGTAATGTTCAACCGCTCCGAGAGCGCCATGATGCAACAGTCTACAAAGTCCAGCTTGGCGTCGGCGTATTGCTGCATGATCTCTTGAACACGGATTAAATCCTCGACGATCACATCCTGCAAGTCTGGTTTTGAACGGGTAAATGAGTCCAGAAAATATATCGCGCCTTGCACGCCTGTTTCCCGCTTGAGTATGTAGACAACCTCTGTTAGTACGACCTGCGGGACGAGAAATTGTCCGCTGTACAAACGGGCAATTTCATTAACGGCTTCACGTTCATCAGCAGCGCGATCATAAAGGGCGATTAGAAAACTGCTATCGACCAGGATTTTACTCGTCGGCATCCTCGCCTCGTGTGTGTTTTAAGACATCATCGGCGAAAAATTGGTCGAGAATTTCCTCGCTGCGGCGGGCTAAGTCTGGTTTGCCTGAATCTAATCGACTTGTCTCTGCAATTTTCGCTGCATACGCCAGCGAGCCAAGCGGCGGTTCGAGCGATTTCAACTCGGATTTCAGGCGCGGGATGCCCTCCTCGTCAAAAACGCCGAACTGCGCGTCCAATTCCGCGTCGGTCAGCGCCGCCTTCGCCGTGTCGCCGACCGACTCCCAATAGACCCTTGCTTTGGCATAGGCTTTGCGTCGTACCCGCTGGACGGCCTCGCTCGGTTCGCTTTTAGTCGGATACTGTGCCACCATCGACTTGAGGACATCCTCAACCGGACGCTGCTCGCGCTGCGCGATGGCCTCAAGGTCTTTTGCAAGCTGTTTATCGTGGATGACTAACATAAAACTTCTCCTACGTCATATTTGTATTATAGTCGATTTCCCCTCTGCACCTCTGTCTCTCTGATCCTCTTGAATACGCTTTTCGCTTTCTCTTTTTTCTGGCAACCGACAACTCACCCGATCCACCACGTCCATGGGCCATCTAGCCGTTTGCCCAGCGCGCGCAGGTAGACATCCGCTTTCGCGTAGAAAATCAGCAGCGCCTCGCGGTAAGTGTGGAACTGCACGCCAACGGGCGGCGAAAAATCATGCCCGCGCTCAATTCGCTGGTTTTGAATGGCGTCATCGGATAGGCCGGTGAGAACGGCGTCCAGGTCGGCATCGAGCGCCTTGTACCACGCCTTCAGTTTGTCCACACTGTTCCCAACCCCATCGCTGTCCGGGCGAAAATTGAAGTCGAGTTTGAAGGTCTTGAACGACTGGATGTAGGAATATTCAACTTCGCCGATTTCGTAGCACAATTCGCCCAACGACGGATTCGCGCCCGGCAGCCGGTAGGTTAGGTCGCCATCTGTCAGTGCATCCATCAGATGGCCGCGCAGGGCTTGGGTCGCGTGCAACACTGGAAATTCGCGCTCGACAAGGCTGTTCATGACTTCCCCTTTGTAGTTTCTGATCTTGGAGATGATAGCACAGAAATTCTATGTCAAGCAAGCAAGGCAACTTGTGTCTCATTGGCTTCTGGCAACGAGTCATGTTGATCATCCCAGACACCATTGCATTGTCACCGGGTCAGCCGGAAGGTAGAAAATCACGCGGAAGCGCCGGTCAGACACAAACGGCTCGGCCAGCAGCCGAAATTGAAGCCGCCCCCCATCAGGCAGGTTCAATTCCAACGGCGACAGCGGGCGCGCGGCAATCGCTTTGGTCGGGTTGCTTTCCGCCTGTGACCAGTAATCGGCGAAGGTCGCACACGTCAATAGGTCGTCTAACACGCGGGTCGTCCATGTCTCACCCCGGAATTGCGCCATCTCGTAGCGCAGCGCACGGATTTGCGCCGGGAAGAACACCGCCGGGTTGGCGACCCGCCGCATCACACCATACTGCTCGTCAAACATCACGCGCAGCATCGAAACCCGCTCCGTAATGGCGCGAAAACGGAATAACTTTGGCACGAGCGCATTCCAGGCCAGCAAATGATGGGCGCAGTCCAGCAAATAGGCCGGAAATACCGCGCTGTCCAGGTCGCCCCGGCACGACCCAATAGCCCACTGAATTTCTTGCTCATCTGGCAGCGGCGCGTCCACCACGTAGCCGAATAGCTCCAGGATGTCACGCCGTTCGCTGTACAGCGCGCCGAGCGCCGCCAGGATGCGTTCCAACGTATCCCGTTCCGGGTGGCGCACCTTGCCCGACTCGACCCGCTGTAAATAACCCGTGCCGAGACTCGCGTCCAGTTCAACATCGAGCTGCGTTCTGCCGGCGTATTCGCGTACTGCCCGCAGCCGATTTCCGCCGGGTGTCCCCTGTTTCATCGTTTGATTCGACTCAAGAGTCAATGACAGCCTGTTGTTCTCGTCCTAGAATAGCACATAGACGATCTAAGGAGTCAATCATGTCCAACGTTCACCTGACGGGCTACGTCCCTGGCGCAATCGGTGCGATTACACAGCTACATGGGACGTATTACAGCCAGCATTGGGACTTGGGAGTGTATTTCGAGGCCAAAGTCGCGGCGGAACTCGCTGCTTTCCTCAACCGATTCGACCCTGCCCATGATGGTCTCTGGCTGGCGCGTGATGGCGAAAAGGTCGTCGGCGCAGTTGTCATTGATGGCCGGGACGCGCAAGGCGAGGGCGCGCGGCTGCGCTGGTTCATCATCGACCCGGCCTATCAGGGTTTGGGCCTCGGCAACCGCTTGATGGATGCGGCCATGTCGTTCTGCCAACAGGTCGGCTTTCGACGGGTATACCTGACCACCTTCGCTGGCTTGCACACCGCCCGCCACCTGTATGAGAAACATGGTTTCAAGCTGTGCCGGGAAGAAGACGGCAGCCATCTGACCGGCAAATCCTCGCTCATCGAGCAAGTCTTTGAACGGATTGCGCCGGGCGAACGTGTCACTTCCCTCAAAAACGAAACAAATGTCTGAACAAATGTTCAACATTTTCGCGCAGTTCCATGCTAAACTGTCTTTACCGTTGTATCTTGGAGTCTTGGTGTTATATATCGGTCATGGTGTTACTCTTTTTCTTTTTTCCTTTGCCTCTTCGCGTCTTCGCGTTGAGTCTTTGTATTGTCATTTCCGGCGGCAGTTTCCTGCGTTCTCGCCGTGCAATGGCGAAAGTTGCGCAGCGGCAGCACCCTCGTCTGTTCCCGCCGCGCAAGTTGCAAATCGGCGGCGCGTCTCCCGTTTGCCGCCATCCGTTATGGCACAAAAGTCGCAAATCGGTGGCGCGCCCCGTGCTTCCCGCCATGCAATCCGGCGGCAATTTTCTCAATTCCGCCAATTGCAACCCCATCCGTAATCTTTCGACTCTGTACTTTGCACTCTGTACTTTACTCGTCACTCATAACTTCCTGCGCAGGACACACCAGCCCATCACGGCTAGTGTCATCAGCGACACCACGACGCCCAGCCCGAAACCCGGCGGCTCAAACCAGAAGGTGTAGGTATGCGCCCTTTCCGGCATTAACACCGCGATGAACCCACGATCGCCCGTCAGCGGGTCGCGGTAAGTCTGCGCCGTTTTTGTCTCCAGCCGTATCCCGTCCGCTTCCGCCTGCCAGCCAGGGAAGTTAGCTTCCTGCACGACCAGGTAGTAATCCCCTGCGACAGGTGGCGTTGCTGCCTGGATCGTAATCCTGTCCTGCCGGTGCGCGATCACCGCTGCCGGATACACATTGTTGGCCCGCAGTTCCCCCGGCAGCGTCAGCAGCGCCTCCTCCGGAACGATGAAGGTGTACGGCAGCACATCCGCCCGCCCGTATAGAACCGCCGCCATGCCACCTTCCAGCTTGCACGGGTCGCTCGGCGCGTTTTCTAGGGCGTAACACTTCACCAACTGAAACTCAAATTCATCCACGACTTGCTGCGCATACGCCTGCGACGCCCCGCCGTAAGCATTCGAGACAATCGCCCAGCGCGGCAGGTTGTACAGCGTCCCCGCCTCCCACGACAGCAGGCCATCGACGCTGTTGGGTATCCAGCCTTCGTTCAAGCCCCAATTGCGCAGCTCCGCCTCATACACCTCAAACGCGCCGGGCGAGAAGGGCAGGTTCACCGCCGGGAACGGATCGCCATCGGCCTCACGGATGTCCGGGAAAGCCAGCGCGAAACGGGTCGTAGGCACGTCCACCTGGTACAAGCGGCTGTTCACCGTCATCACATCATGTAAGGCATAGAAAACGAGGGATAACAAGCCGATCCGCAGGGCGCGCGTTCCGATTCGTCGCCATGTCTGTGATTGAACTGATGGCGACGTGAGCCGTGTCCTCATGATTTGCCACATCACCATGAGCAGACTGTCGATAACGACCGCCGCCAGCACAAACACCCACAACGCCAGTGCAGCGCCGGTGAACGAGGCGAAGCGCCGCTCGTCCAGGGTGTTCAACAGCTGTACATTGTTGAAGACCAACCCCAGCCGAGTCGAGGTGTTGCTGCTGCTGTAGATCGCCATATACACCCAGGCCATAAACCCGATGCCCGCCCCTCGGATCAGGCGCGCGCGTTCCGGTCGGTCGTATGCTGCCGGGGTTTTCAACAGGTCGCGCGCCGCTTTCCATAACAGGTCGATTGCGATACCCGCCAGCACGACCCACCATAACACCGCCATCGCCTGCGCCCGTCCTAAGAAGCGGAACTCCGCCAGCAGCCCGATGCGCGCGTATAAAAAGGGTAGGATGCCGCTCTCGCCCGTGCCCCAGATCATCATGCCCAACGCCAGGACGAGCGCGATCCCGATCACCCGCCAGCGCGGGTCGTCCCCGATCACCATTGGGGGGCGAACCAGCGCGATCACGCCCCCTCCCGCGATCAGCAGGAAAACCATTGACCCAACGTAAGCGTAATCAACGGCAACCGCCTGCTCGTAGATCACGCCCGGCATGGTGCGTAAAGCCTCGGAAGGAGACGTAAAAAATGCGCTCGCCTGGGCGAAATCGTAATGGCCTTCCAGCGTGCCGTCAGCGTTGAACTTCTGCACATCATGATCGACATAATCGCGTGTCAGCCACACCGGGAAAAATTGCGCCCCGGCCAACCCGAACGCGAACGCCCCTGCAACCCCGACGCGGCGCAGTTGATCCCAGCGGACAACGAAGCGCCGAGTGCGGAGTGTTGAGTGCTGACTATCGGTTGGTTGTGCTGGTGTTCTGCGCTCGACGATGTGGAACAGAATAATAATGCCCGCGCAGATCAGCGTGTGCAGCATGTAGTAGATGTTGCCCGCGAAGAACAGCAGCGCGAACGCCACCCCGAACGCAACCGGCGCGAGGCGGTTTTTGCTCCGCAGCGTCCACCACAGCGCGGCTAGCACCAACGGCGGCCACGCCAGGCTGAGTGCCAGTTGAAAATGCCCAGCGGAGAACTTACCCGCGATGCTGCCGTTCATCAGGTACAACGCCCCGGCGGCCACGCGCCCGACCGCCCCGATGCCGAACGCATAGGCCAACGCCCATGTGTTATACCCGGCGATCAGCAGGGCGATGAACGTGGCGATTTTCGTCCCCTGCGCAAACGAATCGGCCAACAGCACCGGCAGGCTATAGAAGGGGTTGAACAGGTAGCTAAAAGCATTGTTGATAATCGGTTCGCCGCCCCCCATGTAAGGATTCCAGGTTGGGATATGGGCGTAGCGTGTCAGGCCAATTTTGACCGGCAGCAGCACCCCTGACAGCCGCTCATGCTCCAATCCGCTCTGGCGAAAATTTGGATCGAATAGGGCAGCCGTAAGGCGCGCGGTTTCCAGACCGTCTGGCGTGTAACTGGCCGCGTCACGGACAGAGAGGCACAGGAATAGGGTCGCCAGCAGCGTAATAATCCCTAGTTCCATAAGCGATTGCAGACGATGGGTGATGACTGTGAGTCGGATGGGAATAACCATACATTGAGTGTAACCGAAATTGGAAAGGCAAAGTTGAAACTTTCTGTCAACGTTTGTGCAAATTTCACGAGGGTCAGATTGTAATAAACTGTGCGGACATGTTAACAAAGGAATACTTACTAGCGTTCAAGCAAGCGATGATCTATCGCTGGAAATGTGGCTTTTTGTGGGAAAGTTGTTACATCGCATCTACTATTTTCTAACCAAACCATACCCAAATCTTGGTGGACAAAGCCCCTTCAAACGTGATACAGTAGAGCGACTTTAGAAAGCAGAGTCTATACCCAAAAATAAGCTGCCTCGATCAGATGATCGAGGAACGGCCTGTGATTTTTTTCGCTCGAATCCGAGAACATTTGTGCGTAATCTTTATCGAAAGGGTGAATACAGATGGTGCAACCCAAAGCAGCGGAGCGCAATGCCTTACATGAACTGGGATACAAAATATTCCTGGATCGCTACGCCCAGAAAGATATGACGCGCGCGACTTTGGCGGTGGGCGATACGGTGATCGTCGTTGTCGATTCAAAGACGGGCCAGCGCGAAATTGGCACGGTCAAATCGATCAACCTGCCGAAAGTGAAAGTGCAACTGTTGGATGGCGATCTGGTCGAACGCGATGTCGAGAATGTCGATAAACCGCTGGAAACTGATCCCGGCCAGATGATGGATCGCGTCGCGGCGGGGATCGCGGCGGTCGAGAAGAATAGCAAGCTGCGTAAGCAGTGGTCGGAACGCTTCCGCTGGATGCTGGACGATTGGAAGTTCGTCCCGGCGGGGCGTATCCTGGCGGCGGCAGGCACGGATCAAGAACTTACGTTCTACAACTGCTATGTTCTGCCCTCCCCCCGTGACTCACGCGGCGGCATCATCGAAACGCTGCGCCAGATGACCGAGATCATGTCGCGCGGCGGTGGTGTCGGCATCAATGTGTCGTCGCTGCGCCCGCGCCATTCGTATGTCAAGGGTGTGAACGGGCGTTCGAGCGGCGCGGTGTCGTGGGGGGCGCTCTACAGCTTTGTTACCGGACTCATTGAGCAGGGTGGCTCCAGGCGCGGCGCTTTGATGTTAATCCTCAACGATACCCACCCGGATGTGTTCGACTTCATCAACAGCAAGCGCAAAGCCGGCCAAATCACCAATGCCAACATCAGCGTCGGTGTGTCGGATCGGTTGATGGAAGCAATCGACAAAGATGGTGATTGGGACTTGAAGTTCCCGGATACGAGCGACCCGGATTATGACGAATATTGGAATGGCGATTTAGACCAATGGATCGAGTCGGGGCATAAGGCCATCACCTATCGTACAGTGAAAGCACGCGATTTGTGGGATGCCATTATCGAGAGTGCATGGGCGAGCGCCGAGCCGGGCGTATGGTTTAATGAACGTACTAATAAAATTTCTAATAGCTGGTATTACTCGCGTCACATTTCCACTAATCCATGCGGTGAACAACCACTTCCGGGTTGGGGCGTTTGCAACCTGGGCGCGATCAACCTGGCGAAGTTCTACGACGAAGGCGCGCACGATGTCGCCTGGGATGACCTGGATCGCACGGCGCGCTATGCCACGCGCTTCCTCGACAATGTGATCGACAGCACACCTTACTTCTTCGAGGAGAACGAGCGGCAGCAGTTGGGCGAACGGCGCGTTGGCCTGAACAATATGGGGCTGGCGGAGCTGATGATTAAGCTGGGTATCCGCTACGGCAGCGACGAATCAGTGGCGTTCATTGACAAGCTGTACGGCTTACTGGCGCGCGCGATTTACGAAACCTCGATTGAACTGGCGCAGGAAAAGGGCGCGTTCCCCAAGTTTGAGGCCGAGAAATTTCTGCAAAGCGGCTATATGCAGTCGATGCCGGATGACATCCGCGAAAAGGTGCGGAAGCACGGCATCCGCAATGTGACATTGACGACACAGGCCCCTACTGGGACAACCGGCACAATGGTGAACACCTCGACGGGCATTGAGCCGTTCTTCTCGTGGGTATATTACCGCAAGAGCCGCCTGGGGCTGCACGAGGAGCAAGTGCCGCTGGTGAAGGAATGGCACGACCAGCACCCCGGCGAGACCGAACTGCCCGATTACTTCGTCACGGCGATGGACTTAAGGCCGGAAGAACACGTTAAGGTACAGGCGGCGATCCAACGCTGGGTCGATTCCAGTATCAGCAAGACCTCTAACGTGCCGAACAACTACACCGTCGAACAGGTGAGCGATCTGTACAAATACATGTACGAATTGGGCTGCAAGGGCGGGACGATCTACCGCGACGGCAGCCGCGACGAGCAGGTGTTGATGCTCAAGGGCGACGAACGCGCCGAGAGCGAGATGGCGAACAAGGCCAAAGCCAGCGGTAGCGAAAAAGTGGTGGAACAGCCGGTAGAGCAGGTGGCGACGCCGCACCGCGTTTACCCGCGCCCGAAGCGCCTGTCCGGCGTGACTGTCAGCCGCAAGACGCCATTCGGCACGGCTTACATCACGATGAACAGCGACGAACATAGCAACCCGTTCGAGGTGTTCATCACCGTCGGCAAGGCAGGCAGCGATTTGCAGGCCGACGCCGAAGGGTTGGGGCGGATGCTGTCGCTGCAACTGCGCACGACCGCGCCGCAGAACCGGATGGAGATGCTCAAGCTGATTATCGACCAGTTGCAGGGCATCGGTGGGTCGCGGTCGGTGGGTTTAGGGCCGCAGCGCGTGACCTCGCTGCCGGATGCGGTGGCGGGCGCGTTGGTGGAGCATTACCTGTCGAACCCCCAGCCGCAGCAGTTGAACCTGCCGATGACGAACGGAAACAGTGATCATAACCACGACGCGAGTTGGAAGGCAGCGGACACGATTGTGCCGGAGGCCATCGAGGAGCAGCGCGCGAACGGCTACGTGCAGAACATCTCTATTTCCGGTGCCGACATTTGCCCGTCATGCGGCAACGTTTCCCTCTTGCGGATTGAGGGATGCGAGAAGTGTGACGTATGCGGGTATAGCAGCTGCTAATTGCGTAGTTGATTTCCGGGGGTGGTCGCAAGGCCGCCCTTTTTATTCTTTCCGTGACATCTACCTTTTCGCATTCCCCGGCTGTATAATGATTCAGAGCGTGTTTGCAAATAAACATATTGCGGTATTTTGCTTACCTCACCCCGCCTCGCTTCGCTCGACTCCCCTCTCCACTGCGCAGCGTGGAGAGGGGCTGGGGGGTAATTTGACCGTGACAT
>Ga0187894_10006968_pt1 | contig 10853 bp, 7 predicted proteins | sample GBC1701081metaG_FD_136650 | JGI IMG/M metagenome (GOLD analysis project Ga0187894, IMG submission 136650) | White microbial mat communities from a lava cave in the Kipuka Kanohina Cave System on the Island of Hawaii, USA - GBC170108-1 metaG ...
CAACGAGGGCGAAGGCACGCCTTACGCCTGGCCGGAGGCCGAAGCCTTGCGCGAGTCGGTGGACAGCGTCGTGTCGCCGGAGGATTTCGGCGCGCACTGGTTTTTCCTCGCTGACCGCGCGTTGCCGGAGGAAGGCGCGATGAAGGCGCAGCGGTTGCTGCGCCGCCGCGAAGGGCAGCGGCAGGTGTTGCTGGCGGCGAGAGACTACGGCGCGCTAGCGCGGCTGATGCTGCCAGTGTTTGAGGAAGATACGCCGAACTGGCTGATGCCGGCGCCGCGTCTGAACGAATTGCTGGCCGAGGGCGCGCATCTCATCGGGGCGGGCTTGCTCGACCTGGTGAAGGCGCAGGAGGGCCGCGTTGATCCCGGCAAGGTCATTGGACTGATGGGCACGTTGCTGGCGGCGCGTGATGTTGTGCGGCGGCATCCGGGCGCGTTGTTGGTATCCACGGATTCGCAGCTTGCGCGCACGTGGCTGCGGCTGGGCACGCAGGGCGAACGTTGCGACCTGTTGGGCGTATACGAAAGCGGCGGCAAACTCGTGGTCGAGTGTGTCGAGGTCAAGACGACGAAGCGTGCGCCACGTGGCGCCACGGACAAGGAGATTACCGGAGCCTGCAAGCAAGTCGCCGCGACATTGGCCGCGGTGCGCGAGGGCTTGGGCGATACGGCGAGCGCGGAGCAGTCAGGACAGTTCCTCGCTGCGCCGCGAAACGAGATGCTGAAAGAAGTGCTGGTGCAGGGTTGTATGGGGCGTTTCGCCAGCGAAGCGGAGCGCGGTCGCTGGGCCGGCTGGCTCGCGCGGCTCTTCGGCCCGACGCCGGAGATGCCGGAATTGCACGGAACCGTGATGGATGTCGCATTGGGCAGCGCGGAGGACAAGCCGGAGGAAAACATCGTTGCCGATGGAGTCGCCGTGCGCTTACGCCACTTGAACGAAGCGGATGTCGAACGGTTGCTGGAACCGCCCGGAGACAAGCCGCAGGACGGAGGTGCGACGGGCGGCGGTGGCGACACGCCCGGCAAGCCTATTGACCCGCAGCGCGACGATGAGTCGTCGGTTGGCGTCGTTTCTCAGTCGCGGACTGAAGACGGCGCTGTCGAGACCGCCACGCCGAAAGCTGTTTCCGTCCCTAAGGCATCGCCAGCCAGTCCTGGCAAGCCCTTGACCAACGACGCGGAGCATGTCGAGAAGCCGGACATAAACGAAGCGGAAGTGGAACCTTCGTGGGCCGTTACGCTCGGCGCGACCAAAGATGCACAGCCCGTGACCTGGCCGCCTTCGATCCGGGGCAATCCGCACCTGATGATTGTTGGCTTGCCCGGCATGGGCAAGACGACGTGCCTCATCAATCTCTGCCGCCAGCTTCACGCCGGAGGCATCGCGCCCATCGTCTTTTCCTATCACGACGACATTGATGAAAAGCTGACCGCGCTTTTCCCCCACGTTGCCAGCCACGATTGCCGCAACTTGGGCTTCAATCCGATGCGCATTGTCGAGCCGCAGCCGCGGGCGCACGTGGAGAGCGCCGGGCAGTTGCGCGACATCTTTGCCGCCATCTTCCCTGAACTCGGCGACCTGCAACTCGAACAACTGCGCGAGGCCATCAAGCAGAGTTATGAGAATGTTGGTTGGGGCGGAACTCAGATCCAAACGCAGGCGCCGGAGTTCGCCGCCTTTTTAGAACTCCTTCGCGGTATCAAAAAGCCGGATAAAGGCGCCAAGACGTTGCTCGCACGGCTGGCGGAGTTGGATGACTTCGGGTTCTTCGCCGCCGCCGAGGGCGAGGCCAGTCTGCTCGACGCGACTGCGCCAGGGCTGATTCGCATTCACGCCGTGGCTAACGAAGCGGTGCAACGCGCCTATGCGAGCTTTGTTTTCTATCGCATCTATCAGGACATGTTTCGGCGCGGGCGGCAGGAACGGCTGACGCACGCGGTCGTCTTTGACGAGGCGCATCGGGCCAGCCGGCTCAAGCTGTTGCCCACGATGGCCAAGGAATGCCGCAAGTATGGATTGGCGCTCATCGTGGCTTCGCAACAAGCGGCGGATTTCGCGCCAGGGCTTTTCCAGAGCATCGCCAACTACCTCGTGCTGCGCGTCACCGACACCGACGCGCGGGTTATGGCTCGCAACATCGCGCCGTCGGATCAGGTACGACGGATCACGGACCGCCTGAAGAATCTGCCGAAGTATGAAGCGTTGTTCTTCGCGGAAGGGCAACGCTTGCCCGCGGCATTACAACTGGCGGCGGGATGAGACTGGGCGAGCGGTATGGCCTGCTTGATTTCCGCGGAGAGTTGAAAGTCAATGGACCGAGACTCTCGCGGTCGGAATGCCCTGTGCGTCGTGGTGTTGCGGGTTGCGGCGGAGGCGGCGGTAATGGCGCCGGCGGCTCTTCGGCAGCAGGAACTTCTGAAACCGTCTGCGGCTCCGCTTCCTGTCGCTCTCTTTCTTCGGTTTTCTCCTCGCCGACTGAGATGATCCATTCCGCCAAGTCAATGACCTTGTCCGCCGCCGCATTGCTTGAGATGGCGCCGTCAGCGCAGGCTTGAAATTCTTCGCCCTCCATTTCTTCCGTCACGATTACCGGGTAAAGGCGAAGCAACGCAGTCAATGTCTCGATGCCGGTGTTTTCATCGGTTGGAATGAAGAACCGCTGCTTCCAGTTGATTTGCTCGTTGATCAGTCCCAATTCGCGCAGTTGGGCGAATTTGTAGGGATTGGCGCCGCAAAGCTCGATGGCCGCTTCGCCGTGAAGAGGTCCCTGCTTCAGGCGGAGGTTTGCGGCTAGCGGCGCCTCGCCGCCTTCGCCCAGCAATGCGTTGAAGATCTCTTCCGGCGACCGCAGCGATCCCCCGATGCCGAGCGCGCACAAAACGGTACGGACGCGCTCTCGCGGAATCCACACGCCGACGATTCGCTGCCCGGCGTCCGTACTGACACGCACGACGCGCAGCCGCGTCCCTTCCCGCGTTTTCAGCCGTTGCCAGAGCGGAAGAATTGCGCCGCCGATGATGTGCATCTCGGTAGTTTCCACGGGCGGAATCGCCGCATGCCGGCTCATCCACCAATCACGCGCGGCTTCGGCGCTCACTGGCGTGTACTTTTCGTTGAGCTTGCTTTCGTCGAGGTAATCGGTGCGTTCGCCTTCGGGCGGCCAGACAGCGAAGGTCTGAAAGCTGCGGCCCGTGGCCGGATCGGTGTGGTGGCGCGAGGCGACGGCCAGAATGAATTTGCCCTTCTTGTTGTGCCGCAGAAACGCGCCCTTTCTGCTTCGGCGCACCCGGTCGGCTTCGGCAAAGCTGACGGTTCGGGCCGGGCGATCCACTTCCAGCGTGTAATGCGTCGTCTCTGCGCCCGTAATCGCGCCGGCGGATACAACGCGCGGCGTCCGAGCGAGCCGCACCGCGATGGCTTTGATGTCGGTCACGCCTTCGTCAAATGTGCCGTTGACCTTGGCGTGGCGAACGGTCTGGTCAAAGAGATTGGCGAAGGCGTCAAACACCGCGCTGCGGCCGCTCGACATCCAGCGCCAGCACGCGGTTCAAAATGTCGAACCATGTCATCACCTCTTTCTGATTCAGACGAAGAGGTCGCCAAGGCCCATCTCCGCCAGCAGGTCAAAGCGCAAGAACTTCAGCGACCACGGCTTGCGAACCGCCTTTGTTTTTCATTTGGAAAGGAAATGCGCCGAGTTCGGCAAAGCGCGCCATTGCGATTCGCCGGAAGTGAGGGCTGAGGCGATCGAGCCAACTCCGGGCGTTGATGGAGGAAATGGGAATCTTGCGGATCGCGGCGTCATCAATCCCTTTGAACCGGCGATCCCACGAGGCGATGCGCGTCGTAGCGAGCGTTCCCTCACTCCGCATTCGCCTGGCGATCAGGGAGGCGAGGTGAAAGCAAACCGCCTTGTTCGAGGAATGGTCCGCGTCGAAAGCGATCAGCGCATGCCGCCCTCGCGCCAAGTGAAGCAGCGCGTCGTGATTGGCAGTCACACAAGGCGTCGCGACAATGTAAAGATCAGGACGAAGCGCGAAGAGGACATCGGCCTTCAGCACGCCCTCGACAATCACGATCCGGGCATCAGGCGGAAGATCGGCGAGACGGGACTTGAAATGGAGTGGGCTGCCTGATCCGCATCCTCGCGGTAAATCGGAAGAGGAGAGCCAGACATACCGCAGACCCTTTTTTGCAATGAAGGGCAGACGCATCTGGCAGGCTTGAATACGCCCCGCTTCGCCGCGCACGGGAATGAGCAGTCTCGGCGCAAGATAGTCTCGCTCCTTATCAATTTCAACTCGGACCAAACGTCATCAGGCGAAAGCGGATCGTTGATGTTGAAGACCCGGAGAAAAGCCTCATCACCGGGCAAATCATGTGGGTGATGATGAATGACGAAGTCACCTTTCAATTCATTTTAAGGAGTGAGCGCGATGAGCAATACAAGGGAATTAAGTTTCAGCGTCAGCGATCTCTCGCCTGAGTCCGTCGCGACGATCAGGAAGAATCTCGATGCGCTGAAAGAGTATCTGTCGAAGGGGCAGGTCGCCAGCATTAGGGTCGGAAAGGGGAAAGAGATTCCACTGCCAGAATCTTTGATCAACCTGTTTTCCCAGGCGCTGACGAAAGCCGCAGCCGGCAAGAAGGTCGTGATCGTAGAGGAAGACGACGAGGTATCACCGGAAAAGGCGGCCGAGTTTTTACACGTCTCCCGGCCCTTTCTGGTCAAGCAGTTGGACGCCGGAGAAATTCCATTCCATATGGTCGGCACGCATCGCCGCATCCTGATGTCGGACATCATTGAGTACAAACGAAAGCGAAAGGAGCGCACGCGGGAGATTCTCCAGCAAATGAGAGAGGAAGCCGAGGAACTGGGGTTGTATGAATGAAACCGCCGAGCCTGCTGTAGTCGTGCGGCGACGCGAATGTCCTTTATTCAATCGTGATGACCGACCTGATCATCTCGCTCGGCAGCGCGGAGCTATTTCACGCCCGATGGACAAGCCAAATTCACGACGAATGGATGAGGAATCTGCTGGCTGACAGACCGGACCTCGATTCATCGAAGGTCGAGCGGCGGCGGAGACAAATGGATCAAGCGATTGATGATTGCCTGATCGAAGGTTACCAGCATCTGATTCCAAATCTGACACTACCGGATGAGGGCGACGTCCATGTCCTGGCTGCGGCGATTCACGGGAAGGCTCAGGTGATCCTAACTTACAATTTGCGCCATTTCCCGAAAAAAGCTTTGATCCCATTTGGAATCGCAGCCGAGCATCCCGACAAATTTCTGACTGCCTTGGCGGATCGCTCTGAGGATGCGGTCAAAGAGGTCCTTGAAGAGATGAGACTGAGAAAGACGCGACCAGAAGTATCGTGGGAAGAAATGCTGCGGAAGATTGAGAACCAGAAGTTACCGCAGTTCGTCGCGAAACTTCGCGCTGTTGGACTCGAATCGGCTTGATACGGTGGCCTAAAGAGATTGGCATCGGCGTACTATCCTTCGCCTAAATCCAGGAAAATGCGCTATTATGACGCTGCCCACCATAAGAAGGTAAGACAATATAAAAGGAAGACGTCGTGTCAAACGGAAGAACTCTACGTCAGTTGATCAAAAGCGGCGCCACCGGCGACACGGAAGCATTTCGCCGGGCGACGGAAGAGATCATCCGCGAAGAGCGTGATAAGCAGCATCACCTGCTGGCAAACGACCTAGAGAAGATTCTTTACGGAAGACCCGCAGCCGCGCCTCTCACTTTTCATCGTCTTTCTGACGCGGTTCCTACTGACCGCGAGCGCAATCTGCCGCTGCTGGAAATAAAAGAGCCTGTACGTCACCTCGATGATGTGGTTTTGTCTGACGAAACCCGCTCTCTGATTGAATCCATTTTGATCGAGCATCGCCGCGCGGAAGTTTTACAGAGTTACGGGATGCGTCCGGCTGACCGCCTGCTTTTCTACGGGCCGCCGGGCTGTGGGAAGACGCTCACGGCGGAAGTGCTGGCGGCGGAGTTGAGTCGTCCGCTGGCAATTGTGCGAATAGACAGCCTTATCTCTTCATTCCTGGGGGAAACGGCGGCCAACCTGCGCAAGGTTTTCGACTTCGCTCAGACAACGCCGATGGTGCTTCTCTTCGACGAATTCGACGCCGTGGCAAAAGAACGCTCGGACCAATCGGAACACGGCGAATTGAAGCGGGTGGTCAATGCCGTCTTACAGATGATGGACGGCTGCGAAACCCGTAGCGTGTTAATCGCCGCCACCAACCACGAATCCATCCTCGATTCCGCCGTCTGGCGGCGATTCGAGGAAGTGTTGATTTTCCCCCTGCCAACGGCGGAACAGTTACATTCCTTGCTTGAAATGAAATTGCGCGGCGTGCGACGAGATTTCGATCTCGGAACCGCCAAGCTTCCGCCTCGTTTAAAGGGACTGTCGCACGCTGACGTGGAAAGGGTTTTACGGCGCGCCGTCAAAGAGATGATCCTGCAAGGACAGGAGTTCCTGCAAATCCAGCATCTCGAAAATGCGTTGCGACGAGAACAGGCTCGAAGTAAACCTACAAGGAGTGTGCGCCCCCGCAAAAGAAGTTAATGCCTGAAGCCTATCCTCATCTGCCAATCGTTCGCGAAGAACCAGTCAACCCCAAGCGTCCTAAATCGGCGCCCAGGAACAATGTCCCTGAAAATCCCCAGGCGCACGGCCAAAAAGTTCTCGCAACGTTACAGCAAACGCTGCAAGCCACTGTGAATGAAGTCGGCGGCTTTGACGACAGGCGTCTGCTGCGCATTGAAGTCAACAAAGGTTTTCAACCTGACAATCTTGCGGCTATTCCGGGCGTCGAAGTGGTCAGCCAGGAAGACGAAACCGTGGTGCTGACATTTGCCGATGCAAAGGGCCAGGAAGAATTCGAGGCGCGGCTGACAACCATGTCGCAGGGCGAGACGCCGGTTCGCGCCAGCTTATTCTATGAAATGCAATCATTCGACCGTTGGACGCCGGAGAATCGAATCGGTTGGGCGTTAAGGACGGAAGGGTTCCCGGACGCCGATCCAGTCGTTCTGGATGTCGAGCTGTGGCCACTGTTGAAAAGTAATGAGCGAAAGGCCATGACCGAAGCCTTTGAGGAGTGGTTGGAGCAAAACAATATCAGTGTTCTCGACCAGGTGCGCCAGCCAGAGATCATCCTCTATCGGGTTCGCGGCAAGCTCGAAGCCGTCAGGCTTTTGCTTGAGCACCGCGATGTGCGAACAGTTGACCTCCCGCCCAAATATGGATTTGACCGTCATCTGCTGCAGGTTGATGTGATGAGCATTCCTGATGTGCAGCCGCCGCCGGATAACGCGCCGGGCATTGTGGTGTTGGACAGCGGCGTCGCCGAGAATCACCCACTACTCAAACCAGCGATCGGCGACGCGCAAAGTTTTATCCCCGGCTTTCCCGCTTCCGACACTGAAGGCCACGGCACGCACGTCGCCGGGATCGCGCTCTATGACGATGTGGAGGCTTGTTTGACCGCCGGCAGCTTCACGCCGGAATTACGATTGTTTAGCGGACGCATCCTGGATGATGCGGGCGACAACACCACGGGCTTCGTTGAAAACCAGATCGCCGAAGCGGTTCGCTATTTCAAAACGAACTATGGCTGCAAAGTCTTCAACCTGTCGTTCGGAGACAAACGGAAACCCTATCAAGCCGGACACATCAGAGGTCTAGCCGTCATGCTCGACAAACTTGCGCGCGAGGAAAGCGTATTGTTTGTCGTTTGCGCCGGAAATTTCGATGGAACGGATGACAACCCGCAGGATTGGCTTAGAGACTATCCCGGTTATCTTACGACCGCGGATTCCCGTTTGCTCGATCCCGGAACGGCCTTGAACGTCCTTACGGTTGGCAGCCTCGCCCGGTATGATCAATCCTTTTATAGCCAGCTTCATCCGAATGATCCCGCTGTTGTTCCCATTGCCCGGCATCGCCAACCCTCGCCTTTCACCCGGAGCGGACCGACGGTGAACGGCGCAGTGAAGCCGGAGATTGTCAGTTTTGGCGGAAACATGGGGATCAATATTCAGTCGCGGGGCTTCACAGACACTGGCCTGAAGGAATTATCCACGTCTATCGGCTTTACTTCAGGCCGATTAGTCGAAGAGCGGAAAGGAACCAGCCAGGCGGCGCCGCACGTTGCGCATCTCGCCGCAAAATTACTGGCTGAAATGCCACAAGCCAGCCCCAATCTGCTGCGGGCGTTGCTGGTGGCCCACGCCAGGCATCAGGAATCCTGGGTGAGCCTGCTTGAGAGCGAGGAAATCTGGAAGCTGTGCGGGTACGGCGAAATTTCGCCCGAATCTTTGTTCCGCTCGACTGAGCATCATTTGACCTTGATTGCGGAAGACCGGATCGAAGACCGCAGGCATCATTTCTATGCCATCCCGATTCCCGAAGATTTTTACGACGGGCCGAGCCGGGCGCGGGAGATTACCGTAGCGCTCGCTTACACTCCAGCTATCCGAACAACCAGAATTGATTACAAGGCCAGCCGGATTGAATTCAAACTCATCGAGGCGCCGAACCTCGACGCCGCCGCAGCAGCATTCAATGCCGACACGTCAAGTAAGGAGTTCCCGGGCATTTCAGAATTGAAGCTCAACTCCAATCTGAACGCCACGTCTCGCTCCAAAGGAACGGTTCAAGCCTGCACCTGGAAGCTGAGCAGAGTTACCGACAATCGTAAAGCCAATCGCCCTTATGTCGTTGTGACGCGAACGGACAGCGCATGGGGAAAAGTTGTCTCCGCCGAGCAGGAAGTTTATGCGCTGGTCGTCAGTTTGTCCGATAAACAGGGGCAGAATGTGCGGCTGTACAGTCAGGCGCGGGCAATTCTTCAGGCGACAGTCAGACAAAGAGTGAGAGTTTAAAACTACTGCGGCGTCTCTTCAGGCCTCCGGCGCCGCGTCATACTCGCCAAACATCTGACCGGCCCTCGTTTTACCGAAGTGTTTTTCGAGTCCCTTCCGAAATTCCTGGTTGTGGATCGTTTCGTAAGTGACGTCTTTGTAAATCCACCGGATCGTCGGATTGAATTGCGAAACAATGCCTGCGAACGCCCGCTCCAAAGCCTCATCCAGCAGACGCCCGGCTTCGCTTTCGGCTAGGTGGTCGCCATCCCTGTACTTCCTCCATGCAACGGGAGGGTTCTTGCAGACTACGTCCAGGAGCGAGGCTTTGAGTTTCTCCTTCGCCTTGCCGACGTGCGCCTCAATGTTTTTCAGAACTGCTTCGACGTAAAGCTGCAAATGCTTTTCCAACCTTTTCAACCTCTGTTCGAATTCCTGCTTGCTGGCGCGGCGGATGACGACGCCGAATCTCGGAATATCGAAAAGGAACTCCTTCTTGATCCGAAGCCGTTCGCGTTCGATCTCCGCCGGCCCGAACTTTTCGGCCTTGCCCTCTATCGGGTTTCCTTGTTCGTCCAGTTTCGGAATTTCCAGCGTCAGAAATTCGGCATCGTCGAATGGCTTGTAGGTATTTTCAACACGCTCCCGCAGATAATCGTCGCCCAGCCCGAACAGTTCCGCGTCCAGTTTTACTTTCTTTGCCTTGAGCCGGTAATCCAGGATTTCAAGTTCGACAAAGTGAAGCGCGGAGTTGAAGACCCTTTCGATCCGGGCGACGTTGAACTCCTTGGGCGGACGCTCCGCCAGGTCTTTCTTCACCTCTTCGACGGCGGACGCGCTGACCGAGGCCAATCCCACGTCGCGCTCGGATTTTTCCGCGGCCCCAATCCGCAAGCGGCTTCGACGGCGGCTGGCACATTGGCCGTCAGCATAATCGCATTTGGTTTTGCCGGCTGCCTCGACCCGGCTTCGATCAGCAGCGGCGTCGGGCTGTAAACAATCGTGTCGCCATATCAAAAAAGTGTGTCCCGGTCGTTCGGGTTCTCGGCTTTGCCTCGTTTGCCTTTCTTCGAGCCTTTTTTCGGAGCAGCGGATTGCGCGGCGGCGCGCTGATGATTGAGCGCCAGTAAACGGCGCAGCGTTTCTTTGCGGGCGGCGGGGCTGATTGTGTAACGGACGCGGTCGTTTTCCGGCAGCGTCTCGACTTCGTGGAAATCGTGGCCCAGACCGAGATCGCTCCACCCGTAAGCGTCGCGGACGCTCACGTCCAGTTCACGATGCAACCGGCGCAGTTCCAGAATGCCTTGATAGTCGGCTTCGGCCTCTGATGCCGGTTTCTTGCTGACTTTGGCGACCAGTGCGGGCATCAGGTCGCGGGCGTGGAACAGATTGTAAAGATCGGTCAGCCCCAGCCAGAGTTGTAGCATCAGCGCACGGCGATGTTCGTGATAGCGTTCCCCGATGGCTGCAAGCCGCGGGTTGGGTGTTTGCCACTGCCCTTCGGGAAATGGGAAAGTCTCGAAGCAATCCGAAGGCGAATAGCGCAATCGTGTTTCCAGCGCGCCGCTGTATTTGCGCGCCCAGACTTCGTGTAGCGTGGACTGGACGACGGCGTAGAGATCCCAGCGGTCAGTGGTGAAGACAAAAAGAGCGTGTGTGAAAACGTAGTTCGTCGGTGCGGCAGAAAAGTTGAGATATTTGGTTGTGGCTGCGGCAACAAAACAGAACGGAATCGAACGAATGTTTGCAGTCAATTTTCTGCGAGGCTCTGCATACTGCCACCAACGGTCGCGATAAAGCGCTCTGTTGTCTTTAGCGCGTTCTGGTTTCACAAGCCCCTCCAGACGCTCGAAGGCTTCACCAAACGTTGCGGCTTTCTCCAATGGCCAATCGAAGAAGTTAATGATCTGACGCCCAGGTGACTGGTCGGGCTGGTTATTGATTTCCTGCCC
>Ga0187894_10006970_pt1 | contig 10852 bp, 8 predicted proteins | sample GBC1701081metaG_FD_136650 | JGI IMG/M metagenome (GOLD analysis project Ga0187894, IMG submission 136650) | White microbial mat communities from a lava cave in the Kipuka Kanohina Cave System on the Island of Hawaii, USA - GBC170108-1 metaG ...
GGGAGGAGCTCAGGCACGCGGAAGACCTGTCGAGGGAAAGGAAATCGGGGCCCCTCTTCGAAGGGCTGCATTTGTAATAGTCCCGGTCTGTCCGTTAGACCTCGATCAGTATCCTGCCGCCCTCGACGCGGACTTTATACGAGCCCACGTTCTCATCTGCAGGGGGTCCGAGGACCTCGCCCGTCTTTATGTTGAATTCGGACCCGTGCCACGGGCAGGTGACGGTATCGCCCGATATCTCGCCGTCGCAGAGCGGCCCGCCTATGTGGGTGCAGTCGTTATCGAGAGCGTAATACTCGCCGTCGCAGTTAAAAAGCGCGATCTCCCTGCCGCCGGCCTCGACGAGCTTCGCCTCGCCGGGTGCTATCTCCCCGACCGCCGCAACATCGATAAGGTCTCCCAAAATTTATCACCTCAGCCTTGGATTATGATACCGCGGAAGCTCCGTTCAATCGTTCAATAAGTCTATGGCTTCCTCGTATTCCTCGGCCATCCCCGGATGCCCGTGGCGGTTTGCGGCCTCTATCCCCTCGTAGTAGGCCTCCCTCGCCATCTCGGTGTCGCCCATTTGTATATAGCAGTCGGCGAGCATCCTGTAAACGGCCCCCTGGTCGTTCGCTATCTTCAAATACTCTTTTATCTCCGTAATCGCCTCTTGATACATCCCGAGCTTGTAGTATTCGTTAGCGAGACTGTACCTGCCGAGAGGGTTACCCGGGTCCTTCTTCACGAGAGCCCTGAACGTCTCTATCCTCGAGCCTGTCACCTGAAACCTCCGCCGGTGTAGCTATTATAAATCACAATATAACATACAATGAACGCCGCCGTGAAAGGGGGGATTGAGCGCGATAATCCGGGCGGAGGTTGAATGTTGGGCCCGATCCTGAATAATCATTATCTCATATAAACCGGTACGGGAGACGAATGCCCAGGAAAATTATAGAATTTCTGTTCAACGCACTGTCCGTAAAGGAGTTCCTCATATTCACGGCGACCTTCTTCGTGCTCACGGCGTTCGCGATGGTGACCACGGACTCCTTCGTAAGGCCCGAAGGATGCGCGGGGCTCATCCCTCTCGAGCTCGCCTTCACGAAGCCCGTGTTCGAGAGGATATTAGGCGAATGCGGCGCGGAGGGCGTACGCGCGCATTTGATACTCATCTGGATAGACTATCTCTTCATAATCGCCTACACCGGGTTCCTGGGAAATTTAACGGGGTCGCTCGTGAAGGGGCTTGAGCGGGGGAGGGCGCTTACGTATTTCAGCCTGCCGATATTCGCCGGAGCGCTCGACGTGATAGAAAACCTGCTCCTCCAGAGCCAGCTATCCAATCCCGATAACCTGAGCAGCCTCATAATATTCGCCGCCTCGACCGCGGCATGCATAAAGTTCCTGCTCATCATAGCAACGGTAGCGGTTATCGTCTATTATTTGCTCCTGGCGGTGACGAAGAGGACGAAGACGGCGGGGTAATTGAAATTACACCTTAACCAAAACGTCTGTATCGCCAGCTTTTAGCGCGCGCATATAGGCGAGAATGAGGTCGCGTGTCAGGTATCGCCCGTGCTCGGTCTCATCCTGACGTTTTACGATCGGGAAGGTTGAGAGGATGTAGTCCGCATCGTCCTCATTAATTCCGTAAAGGTTGAAGAAGAGCGCGTCGAGCTTTGCCTTTCTATGCCTGCGGTCGTCCTCGTCCCAAATAAATGGATCGCCGTCATAACCCATATCCTTCGCAAATGGCTGCATATCCCATGCCGTATATGTGAGGTGAAGGACATGTTCCTTGATAAACTTCGCAACTTTAGTTTTGCCGAGGGGCTGTTTGAACGTTTCAAGTGGTATCACAGGTATTTGTTCAACTATGTACCAATTTAAATGTTGTCCCTGTATCTTTTGTCTCGCAACATAATCGAAACAGAAGCTATTAAAATTCGCCAAGATGTTACACAACAACCTTTTATATTCTTCATAATCACATTCACAAAGAAGCATAGGCAGTGTATTTCCAATACCCACCCTAGGCAGAAGAGCCGCAATCATAGTTCTTTGATTAGTAGGCGACGTAATATCCTTAAAGCATAAAAAGTAATTAATCTTTTTGTCTATCTCAATAATTTCTTCGTTTACGTGATACTGCGGTTGAGGCGAGTAATTGAAATCTTTGTATTCTTCTAATATCGTAGGCTCCGGTTGTGCTGGACGATTGAGGTTTTCCAAATTTATTATCACCGACGCGGCTCGGTGGTCGTACATCTGCACCATTTTACCTTCATATAATGGCAAGTAAATATCATCTCCTTTCTTAAGCCTATTTCTATCTATTGGATAATAACCTTTCTTTTCTACTTCGACACGAGTCTTGAAAAGGCTAGAATCATTGGTCATGTGAAACATGGTGTAATACTTCACTGGCCATACCTTTCCATCATTATGGTTATTCAGAACCGGATATTTTTCATAGACAGTGAGTGTGATTTGTGCGTCCCTCTGCGTACGAAAGATCGGCGCAGTGCCTGTGTTTGGGTTAACTCGCGTAAAATCCTCATGCGTGAGCAGGAGCACACGTTCCGGTTCATCCAACTCGGCAACGTCGTGCACAAAGAACGCCAAATCTGTGTGATCGAACTTTCGATTCTTACCGCCTGCAACAAATATACAAAATTTGAAACGACTATCAATGTCCGGAAAGAAGACATTTTTGTTCTCAATATCAAAGAGCGCAGCTAACCGCCCTTCAGTTGCTATACTCTTGAAAAAGATTGAAGCAAATTTATCAGCAGCTATACCAGAAGGTGTAAGTAATCCGACTAGGCCATTAGGATTAACTAACCTATGAGCCCGCTCGACAAATAAGGAGTACAGGTTTGTATCGCCACCAGAAAGAAGCGGGTATTGAGCATCCTTACGTGCACGTTCCAAGGCTGTATCTGCATGCCAGGATGCCCGCTTGTAAGCTTGCCAGAGTGGATCATTCGCCTTTTCCAGAGCGTCGATCATTTTTTTGCGGTCTGATGCGCGTGCAGCCATCGCAATTTCAGGCTTACGATCAGCAAACCACTCAACCTGTTGCAGCTTCATCTTGTCCCATGGTGGGTTGCCGATTACTGCATCGAAACCGCCTTCAGGTTCGTGTCGCTCCCAATGCCTCCACACGCCGGGAAAAGCAACTTCCCAATTGAGAAAATGTTCTTCGTCGATCAGCTTTCTGGCTTTGCTCAATAATTCCTTAAATAAATTTGCCTCTTTGTAGTCTTTAGTTATTGGTTCTTTGTTATCTGCAATCTTGAACTGATCCCCATATTCCCCGAAGATCCAACCATCAACGGCTACCCTCTCCTCTGCCGAAATTGCTACCCATCTTAAAGCGTGATACAGCTGTAGAAAGCTATTTAGGGGCGCGATTGCTTGTTCCACTTCTTCGAATGTCGAAGATGATTTTTTCACCTCAGAAATATCAGCATCTGTCAGATCTTCAATGATATTCATTCCTTTTACTGATCCTTCAGCCTGCGAAATCGTAGTATACGAGAGTAATTCGCGGCGATCGCGCAGTTCGCTCCATACACTGCCGACCCATTCACCGAAAAGTGAGTCACCGTAGCGCAGGTGGTGGTCGAGGAACGACAGTGGCGCACCGACTGTGAACGTATGGAGCCAGAGGGAAACCTTCGCAAGCTCGACTGCCATAGGGTTCTTGTCCACACCATAGACGCATCGCTTGAGTATCATCCTCCGCACGATGTGTTTGTCGTCGAGCTGTTCTTCCTTCACATTCCAGTCGTGCTCATTCACCTGTTCTATTATGAGCGAGCGTATGGAGGCGATACGTTTTGAAACGGGAGAGACGTAAGGGTTGTCTATATCCGCCCACGGCACTTTGCCCTCTGTCTCGACCTCGTCTATGGCCTCAAGTATATTGTCTGCCAGATAATCGACTAGACTGACCAGGAAATGCCCGCTTCCCATCGCTGGGTCGCAAACCTTGAGGTCCAGCATAGCGGTCGCAGGGTCTATAGTTTCAAGCTGTTTGTTTTTCTTTTTCTTGTCCCTGCCTGTTTTCAATTCTTCAACTTTATTCCGGAAGGCTTCCGTACGTTCCTTTAGAAGCGGGCCGACGGCACGCTCTATAATCAAACCTACAAGCGATTCGGGGGTGTAATAGCTTCCACTTGTTTTGCGGGCAAAGATATTAGGGCGTACTGTTAGACTGCCATCATCCTCAACCTTCGGATAAAACTCCAGAAGCCGTTCGTATATGGAGCCAAGCTGCTGAACAGACAGGTCACGGTAATTTATCCATTTCATTACCCCTTTGTCGTCACGGTGTGAGAGCTTGTATACAAGGGGGGAAAAGATGTTGTCGGGTATGCTGGCCCGGCTCAGTAAAGCTGTTTTATGCGAATCGAAGAGACCGCCGTTATATGGCGGCAGACCTATGCTTTCATCCCCGTTATCTATTGCATCGAACAAGCTAAGCGTAAGATGATAGTAAGTGTCGCGCTTATCACTAAATGTGTCTTTTTCTTTCATGCGCTTCTCAATATCTTCACGGACGCCTTTTCTGAAACCGTAATCGTCGTACTTACTGTCGTAGACCGGCAGCAGGTTCCTATCCTCCGCGTATAGAACAAATAGAAGGCGGTAGAGCAATGTGAGCGCATTATCACGTAATTCTTCGAGGTAAGTATCGTTCAATACACCCGGCGCTTGAGGGTCTTTATCCTTCAAAGATGTAAGCAGTGCAGGGAATATGTCTTTAAAGACAATTTCGCTCAGGTCTTCGGCGACCTTCGATTCCCAATGCCGACCGCGTTCCAGCGCCAATTCATGGAAAGTTTTCTCCTCCCGTTCCCGCAGGAATGCTTCACGCTTGAAGAGAAGATAGAATACTTTGATCCAATTTTGTGCTGCTTTATCCGTGGTCGAAAACAATTCCACCTGGATACCCGGAAGGCCGAGGGCCAGAGGCAAATCGATTTCCAGATAGTCCTCCGATTTGGACCTGGCACGATTATAGTAGAGCCGCCATAAGCGTCCGTTTGTGAGAATGCCCCACCGTATGCGCCCCTCGGACTGCGTATCCGCGCTCGTGAGGTAGCGGATTATCTGGTTTGACGGCACTCTGTCCATAGGCTGGTTGCCCTTGCGGTCAAGCCGTATATTCCATGCCTTGGCTTCGAGTATTGCAGTGCCGTGAAGGTATCGCTTATGTTGATCCTTCTCTTTGTTGGCCTTGTTCTTGGACTCTTCATTTTCAAATAAGAGGTAATCAGGGACGTCTTCACGGCCTTTCCGTGCCGTTGTCTGCTGCCGTAGAAAATTCTTCCATCCGAGGGTTTCGAGGACGGGTGTTATCAGGTCGTCTTCGGTAGTAGCTTCTATGGGGTTGCCATCCATGGGAAATGCATCGAAGGTCTTCTTTAAATCGCTCTTAAATGATTCAATCTGAGTGTCGGTAATGGCTTTCCATTCGGGATATTCGGTAATCCCTTCGGTTAAAAAATCTTCTGTGAATAATGATCCTTTTAACATGAGTAAGTTTCAGTATTCAGGGCATGCTTGATTCAGTATCCAAATTTCTTCTTTAAAATGGTTACGCATATACTATCAACTTCGTCTTGATCCACTGACTCTGGTAAGTCGCTTATCATATTAAGTTTGGTTACACAGAGTTCGGATAATCTATTTGCCTCACTTTCAACTTTCCTGAAAGGCCACTTCCCATTCTTAATCTCGTATAATTCTCGCCCGTCATTGATGCGATAAACATTCAGTTCTTTCGTTTCTATAAACTCCAGGCACATTCTTAAAAGCCGTATCAGATGGCCTGCATATTTCGTGTCATATCCGTGTTTCTCAACTAGTTTCTTTCGCTTTTCACTCATGTACCCTCTATAAGAAGGGTTTAACTTTAAGCTACTATCGAGTTTCCTTAATTGAGCGTTCGCATAACCCAACATGCTATGCACTAATGCTTGAGTAAGAAATTGATCTCTATTCTCTATTAAAATTCGACCCATATCTGTCACTTTGTGTAGATATTCGGGCTTTAAATACAGTAAGCCAATGACATTCGGGTTTCCCTTGACTAACAAAGAAACGAACTTCCTAAACTCGTATAAGACCAGATCGTATCTTCCTTCTTTAATCTCTTTAGTTCCCCTGCTGCCGAACGATTTAAGACCCAAATAATACTCTATCGGAGGTATCAATACACACATCATGTCTATGTCGTCGATACTGCCCGGATCTGGATTATGAGTACCATGAGAAATGCTGCCCATATATCCCGACAAGATAATCCAATCGTCATACTGTTGAATCTGAGAAATTTGTTCCGCTAACGTCATAATCGAGATACCTAAAGATACTCGGATGTTCGCAAAATTCCTAGCCTGCCCGCACCCTAAGAGCACACTCTGAAGGCAAACGCTGTATACTCTCACCCCATCCCGTTCCTCATCGAGAACTTCACGAGATCGACGAGGTTGTGGATCTCGAGCTTCTTCATTATGTTCGCCCTGTGGGTCTCTACCGTCTTGATGCTTATCGACAGCTCCTGCGCTATGGCGCTGTTGCTGAGGCCGTTCGTGATGAGGCCCAATATCTTCTTCTCCTTCCCGCTCAGCATCTTGAACCTGTCGAGCTCGTTCCCCCCTTCTCTCAGTATCGCATCGGGCTCCGTGTAGAGGGGGCTTTTGAAAACGCGGTTCTTCTCGACTATCAACGGGTGGGTCTTGAATATGGAGAGGAGCTCTTTCGAGCTTATACGCTCGACGTTGTACTGGACCATCATGGTGACAGGCTTTTCGAGGCAGATTTTATTAAGCCGGGCTTTCATACAAAGCCTCTCGGAATCCGTGTGGAAGTAGAAGGGGTCTCTGTCAAGCTCCATCAATACGCGCACCGTATTTTTCCCTTTCCCGGCTATCCTGTCGAGCCCCTTGTCTATGAGCGCGATTATATCGTCCGCCCTCTGGGGCTCCTTCGATCGGCCGCCGATCAGGAGCTCTTCGAATGCCCGCCCTTTTGCGCCCCCGTGATGCGAGATACCGTGCCCTTCGAGTCTCTTCAAGAGCTCGGGAGGGGCGTGGCGGTCGGAAATATAGACGCACGGGCTTCCGGATTTGATGCCGTGGATGAAATAGCTGGCGGCTATCTCATAGCACTCGGATTCGTTCTCGTAGAGGTGGCATATCTGCTCGTGCTCGCCGAAGGATTTAAGAAAGGTGAATACGGAATTTTCCATGCATCTACAATTCCTCTATCGTCTCCTTGATAATGAGCGCCGCGTTCCTGATCGACTCGATACGCCTGAGCGTCTCGGCGTTATGCTTCGACGTGCCGTCTTCGAGGAACACCTCGGCGCTCCCAATGATCGCGGCAAGGGCGTTCTCGGTCTCCTCCACGAGCTTTCGTTCTATACGGTGCTTGTGGAGCGCTATCTCTATCGATGTGAAGAGGTCAGTCTCCTCGAACGGCTTGAGAATGTAGCCGTAGGGCTTGGCCGTCTTGGCCCTGTGGATCGTTTTTTCGTTGGAATAAGCGGTGAGAAAAATAACCGGGGTGTTATACCGCTTCCTTATTATTTCGGCGGCGCTTATACCGTCGGTCTCCCCTTCGAGCATTATATCCATGAGCGCGATATCCGGCCGGTATTCCGCGGCGTGCCCGACGGCGCCCTCACCCGACGACTCGATGCCGGTCACGCTGTATCCGAGACTCTGAAGCGAGTCTTCGATGTGCTTGGCGACGATAATCTCGTCCTCGACTATCAATACTTTTATCTTTTCCATTTTACCTGTCCCGTAGTTTTTTCTAAGCCTTGAATTCGAGCCTGAATTCCGTAACGTCGCCGCTCGACATCGTGATTGAGCCTTTTAACTGCTTCGACAGCGACGATACCAGCTCGAGACCGAGGGTCGTGCTGCTGCCGATGTCGAAGTCCTCGGGTAATCCGATCCCGTCGTTGCTCACGCTGAGCGTGTATTTATCGAGGGTCCTCCTGAATTCGATTTTTATCTCGCCGCTCGTTCTGCCGTCGAACCCGTGCTTTATCGCATTGGATACGAGCTCGTTCACTACGAGCCCGAGCGGTATGGCGGTGTTGATATCGAGGTAGATCTGCTCGGAATCGATCACCGCCCTGATATGGCCGTTCCCCATACCGTAGGAGCGGAGCAGGTGGTTGGTCATATTCCTCATGTGCGCCCTGAAATCTATCCGGGACAGGTCTTTTGAGCGGTACAGCTGCTCGTGAAGCGTGGCTATAGACCTTATGCGGTTATTGCTCTCGACGAAAGAAGCCAGCGCTTTTTCGTCTTTCAGTTTCCGGGACTGGAGATTGAGCAGGCTCGATATGATCTGGAGGTTGTTCTTCACCCTGTGATGGATTTCCTTGAGCAGGACGTCCTTTTCGGCGAGCGACAGTTTTAATTCGTTCTCGACGTATCTCCTCTCGAGAATTTCCTTGATGAGGAGCGTATTGGATTTCTGGAGCTCCGAAGTACGCTCCCTGACCCTCCCTTCGAGCTCGTCTCTCGACTTCCGCAAAGCCTCTTCCGACTTTCTGAGTGCTTCCGTCTTCCTCGCATTGCTTATGGCCGTTTCGAGCTGGCCGACCACCGAGTCCAGCAATTTCAAATGGTCCTTCTTAAACGCGTGCTTCCTGAACGAATGAATATGGATACACCCCACGGTATCGTCATCCAGTTTGATCGGCACAGAAACGTAGCTCCTCGCGCCGTAGTCCCTCCCGGCTTTACCCAGGTGCGGGTCCAAATCACCGTCGGATACGAACCTCGGTTTGCCGTCCATGATAGTCTTCCAGGTGGCTCCCATAGGGTAGGGTATCCGCCTTACGAGCTCGATAAAGCTGTCCGGGTGCCCGCGCTCAGCCTTCATAACGGCGTGAGGGTTTTGATCCTCCGCGGCCGGGTTCTCTACCATATAAATCAACACGTGCTGGGCTTCCCCGATCTCGTTATAAATCGCATCGACGGCGTTTTCAAACACTTCGGAAACCTCGAGGGACTGATGCACCGACCTCGTGACCGCGTTTATCACCTTCTCGAACCGGTTCTTCCTTCTGAGTTTTACGTTATTTCTCCTGAGCGCCTCCCGCGATTTTTTAAGGGCTTCCGCCCTCCTGGCATTATTTATCGCCGCTTCGATCGAGGAAGCGACGATTTCGAGCAGGTCGAGCTCTCCCTGATCGAACGCGTTTTTCCTGACGGAATTGATGTTGATACACCCTATTGCCTTGCCCATATGGCGGATCGGCATCGAGACGTAAGACTTCGTCCCCAGTTCCCTGCCAATAGGGCCAATGACTGTGTCCCGGTCGACGTCGGGGCAGTAGCAGGGTCTGGATTCCTGAATCGTTTTCCAGGTGAACCCTTTCGGGTACGGTATCGCGGCGAGCTTCTTCAACAAGTCATCGGGGTATCCCCTGTAGGTTTTCAGGACCGCCATGTCGCCTTCGACCATGTAGATCGAGACGTTCTGGGCGTCCTCTATATGCTTGCTCATGACATCGACCGCGCTGTCCATTACGTCGTCGAGGTCGAGCGAGCTATGGACTTTCTGTGTTACGATTCTGACCGTATCTGCATACCCGCCGACTTTCCCGTGAATCCCGTTCCGGTCGAGCCTGAGCGGCTGCCGCGGCATACCCGGCTCTTCCCGCTTCTCTGGGCTGCCGCCGTTAGCCGTATCCGCGCCACCTTTGATATTCGAAGCGTCGGTCTTATCCGTATTATACGGGTCCGGGATCCCGGAACCCCGATTTGACGCGGTTTTTTCAACACCCGATGTTTTTTTCAATGAACCCCCTATTTCCCCTAAAGCCTTACACCACGTGCTTCGATCGAGATTATAGGCGTATTTTCAATAAGAGTCTTCACTTAGGTTAATAACCCATCCGCGTCTGCCGCTCAAAAAGCTGGAGATGCGATTCCGATTATTTTATAGTCTATCACAACGAAAACTTTCAATTCCAGTTTTTTCTAATTGAATTAATTAACTGCACCGTACGTTAAATCACCTATCCATCACGTATCATTGAGTTTCGCATCCGAAAAATACATAAACACCCTATTTAAAATACGGTGATCACCCGATTGCAATAAAAATTCTGATTGGATATAAATAATATTATCAACTATTAATTCGCATTATAAACTAATATTCTTTCCGATTGAGGGGGTTAATATGGATACGTTATATGAGGACAGTCGCGCCGATAGTGACGGTTACGGATACCGAGATCAGGCAGCATTAAAAGTCCTCCTTTACAGCCCGCATCCTCTCGTGATAAAAGGGATTAAGGGAATGCTGGCGGACGTGCCGGGCATCGCTCTGGTCGGCGACGCGGCCAACTGGATTGAAGCCATGCTGAGAATACACGAATCGGACCCTTCGCTCATCATAGTAAACGATGACGGTATAGGGAACGGCTCGTCAAATTTTCCGGAAACAATAACCTCCGTAATCAGCGAATTCCCCAGGCTGAACTGCCTTATGATATTTAGCATTGCAGACGACGAAAAAGAGCAGGCCGCCCTCAAGCTCGGGGTCAAAGGCGTGTTGATAGAAAATTCCGAAAGGGACACACTCCTACAATGTATAATGTGCATCTCCGGCGGCGGGCTATGGTTCAGGAGGGCTGTACTCGAGAAGTTCGTCACCGAGCAGCTATACTTTTCCAGACTCAAGGAGAAAGGCAGGCAGGGGTTCACCATGCCGGTATTCACGAGACGGGAGCTCGAGATCATTCAGATGGCGGGGAAGGGGGTCAAGAACAGGGAAATAGGACGGAACCTCTTCATCAGCGAAAAAACCGTGAAAC
>Ga0187894_10006971_pt1 | contig 10852 bp, 8 predicted proteins | sample GBC1701081metaG_FD_136650 | JGI IMG/M metagenome (GOLD analysis project Ga0187894, IMG submission 136650) | White microbial mat communities from a lava cave in the Kipuka Kanohina Cave System on the Island of Hawaii, USA - GBC170108-1 metaG ...
AGCCGATTGATTCAGAGGCTTAAACCGCCGTTTGAAAGCACGGCGGCGGCGGCAACGCCCTACATCTCCCTCTAAATCCCAAAGCGGATGATAGAGGGAGTCTTGGGCTAAATCTGGATAAATTTTGAGTACAGGCTTTAGCTTTCCTCGTTTTAATAAGAAGCAAACTAACACCTGTACATCTGTACGACAAAGCATTAGCTAGAGACGCTTGCGCCTGCCGCCTGTCTTTTCACAATCACAAAAGTTATATCATCGCCTGCGGGCGTGTTGTCGGCAAATTTCGAGAGCGCATCTTCTATTCTGTCGCGCATACGGTTCGCAGGTTTATCCAGATGTTTCTGTATAACTTCGCACAAACGCTCAATGCCAAATTCATCGCCGCTTGGGTTGTTAGCCTCTGAAACACCATCCGAATAAAGAACAAGCACATCGCCGGGTTGTAGTTGAGTCTTTCCCAATTGATAACCAAAGCCGGACATAATTCCCAGGGGCAAACCGCCTGAACCAAGTTGTTCGACAGTTCCGCCTGCGTGAACAATCACAGGCGGATTGTGTCCCGCGTTTACAAAATATAATGTTCCGTCTCTAGGGTCTAATTCAGCTATGAAAAGCGTTACGAAACGGTTCGCGGGAGTATTATCCGCAAGATAATTGTTTACCGAATTAACTTTCTTAACCAGAGAGTTATTTGTCTCTGCCTGTGCATGAACCGCCGCGTGTAATGAAGACATCAGCAATGCCGCCGCAGTTCCCTTACCCGAAACGTCGCCCAAGGCTATCAGATATTGTCCGTCGTCAAGCCTTATAAAATCATAGTAATCACCGCCGACTTCATAACAGGGAAAACTGATTCCCTGTAAATCGAAACCTTCTATCTGTGGCGGGCAAGAAGGCTGAAAGCGTTGTTGAATTTCGACGGCAAGTTGTAGTTCGTTCTCAAGGCGTTGACGTTCCATTCTTTCTTCTAACAAACGCGCATTCTCAACACGAATCGCCGCAACGGACGATAATGTCGTCAACACTTTTAAGTGGTCTTCGGTAAACTTTGCGTCCGCGATTGGCGAATCTGCATAGATTAATCCAAAGATTTTATCGCCGACTCCGAGCGGCACCGCCAAAACGGAATTAATGCCTTGCAAGATAACAGTTCCTGTTCCGAAACGCGGGTCATGCTGTACGTCTGACGTTAAAACGGCTTTTCCCTGATGAACGACTTCTTCAATAATGTTTCTGCTGACGCGAATTTCACCGACATCTTTTTCCAAGTCTCTCAATCGTGCGACTGATGTTTCAAGGTTTCCGTTCTCGCCTTTCATCATTATTAAACAACGCTCTGCGGGAACAGCGTCATAAACAAGAGCAGCAACCTGTTCTAATGTTTTTTGTAACGAATCGGAGCCTAGAAGTGTTACGCCCACTTTACCAATCAATGCCAGCAAATCGCTTTGAGGTGCCGGAACTCCAAGCTGTTTTTGCGTGCTTGGTTTTGTTCGCGCATCTTCGATTGCTTCAAGCAAACCCGAAGTTGTTCTGTCACCTTTACTAAAAAAGATAGTCGCTTCCGGTTGCTGTGAGAGCGAACTATCTTCCGTTATCATTGTCGAATGGCTTGAACGCAATGCTTTATCTTCAAAGACAATTACGGTTTCTCCGATTTGTACGCGCCCGCCGGGTGTGAGTGTAACGGGATCTGTGAGAAGTTCTCCGTTGTAAAGTGTGCCGTTTGCAGAGCCTAAATCCTGAAGGATATAAACATCGCCTTCGCGTTTGATTTCGACGTGAACACGCGAAGCAAACGGGTCTGGAATACAAAGATCATTTCTGGCAGAACGTCCAATCGTTATGCGTAAACGTCCCAAAGGGAAAGTATCCGGTGCGCGGTCGGGGTATCTTATGATTAACTCAGGCATGATAAAAAAGTAAGCAGTAAGCAGCAAGCAGTAAATTTCGCCTTTTGCCTTTTGCCTTTTGAATTACTGATTATTCTTCGTCAAAATTTTCGTTTAATACGACAATTGTTCCGGCTATGTAGTCATGCAAAGCACGCCCGTTTGACGTAACAGCCGCAATTAAAAAACCCATGAATAAAAGCAATGTTGAAATCGGATAGCCTATCAAATGACGCAATAAAATCGAAAGAAACGAAGCACGGCTTCCGTCTTTTTTGCGAATGCGAAGTCCCGTAGCCCATTTGCCGAGCGTTTGTCCTCTTAGCCAAGCCAGAACAAAAAAGTTCAAAATGGTAACAACAACAGCGATGATTTGACCTTGCCGGTTAAACCAGCTATCCGCTAAACGTGAGTTTGTATCGCCAAATGAACGCGCAAACAAGGTACTTCCGACAATAATTCCGATTAGCAAAATGTAATCAATCAACAATGCACCACAACGTAAAGAAAATGGTGCGCTTTGTGCAATAACATCATCGTCGTCATCGTCCTGATTGGTGGCTTCAACTTCCTCTTCTGTTACCTCGCCTTGTTCAACTCGCGCACTCATATTTGAAAGTTCGGGATACTGCACTTACCTTTCCTTTATAGAATCAATTTTTACCCTGCAAAAAAATGTAACAATGTTTCGCCTAATCTTAATCTATCACCGCTTTGAAGAATGTGCGGTTGATGTGGAGATAAACGCATTGGTTTATCGCTCCGATTGAAAACAACCGTACCGTTTACAGACCCCAAATCTTCTACAAGATACGTGTCACCCTGTCGCCAAATGCGGGCATGACGCCGCGAAACTTTAGTGTCGGGATCGTAACGAGTCAAATCAACTTCGGGAAAGATGTTTGATTGCGGGTCGGAACGTCCTATCAAATTGGTGTCTTTCTGCAAAGCAAATTCAGAAGCCACTATTTCAGTCGTTCCTGCAACAACAAGTTTTGCCGTAGCACGCGGTCTCAGGGTGGAACTTGCGTTGCCGACGCCTGAAAGTGGCTGGGCTTTCCCGCAATGAGCGCAAAACAAATCATCAGCCGCAATTGAACCACCGCAAAATCCACAGAAAACCATTTCTACGGATGGTGCCGTGTCTGTTCGTGCCGTTATCGGTGTGTATGTGAGTTCGCCCCGTGCGAGTTTATCCAGATGGAAACGCAGAACGTCTCTCAGCTCTGCCGCAGAACGAAAACGATTCTCCGGTTTATATTCAACTGAACGCATCAGAATCGCTTCCATCTCAACAGACATTGCCGGATTTAACTGTCGCGGTGTCGCATTCTTTGTAAAGTCAAAAATCAACAGCGGGTTATCTTGCGGGTCTGTTCCCGTTAGAAGATGAAACAGGGTCGCTCCCAAACTGTAAACATCCGAGCGCGGTTCAACCTTTCCGCTGAATAATTCAGGCGGGGCATAGCCCATTGTTCCAACCGCTGTTACGCCTTTCTCTTCCTTATTGACCCAACGTGCAATGCCGAAATCAATCAACATAATACGCCCGCTGTTTCCGTCAACCATCAGGTTTGCGGGTTTAAGGTCGCGGTAGATAATGGGAGGTTGTTGATTGTGCAGATAATACAAAACATCCGCCGTTTCCATTCCCCAACGCGCCGCTGTTAATTCATCAACTCTTCCGCCTGGTGCGTTACGCAAATGTGCCGCAATGTCGCCACCCGAAATATATTTCATCACCAGATAAAAACGTGCCGCGAATTCATCGTAGAAATAGTCGTAAATTGTCGGTATTGAGATGTGTTCCAACGAAGTCAACAGAAGCGATTCGCGTTTGAAATCATCAACGGCTTTTATCTGTTGGGATTCGTCAAGATGAGATTGCAACATCTCTTTGACGGCACGCGGCGCACCACCAAGATTACGGTCTTTTGCCAGGTAAACCGCACCCATTCCGCCGCCGCCTATTCGTTTCACAATCTCATAGCGATTATACAAAATCGTGCCTTCTCTTAGCTGTCGCATGGGTCTGCGCTTGTCGCCCGTATCTTTGTTTATCAGGGCAGAAAAAGCTTGTGAGACTTCTTGTTCAACCGACTGTTTAGGCTGAGGAATTCTTGACTCCTGCTCTTTAGTCTCAGACTTTATTTCCTGCGGTCTGACTTCGATTGGTTTTTGTTGCGGCTTTTCTTCAGGTTTATTTACAACGGAAATAACAGGTTGTTGAACTCTACCCCTCTCTTCCGGCTTGGCAACAACAGGTTGTTGACGTGAGTCTGGTTCAACCATAACTCTGGGCGAAGTTCTTTCGGCAGCGATAGGGGGTTCGGCTTTAACTTCAACAGGCGGCGTGCGAACTTGTGCGTTTTGAATTACAGGAGACAGATGAACCTGTTGAGCGACAGGCGTCTGCTCGACAGGTTTCAGCGGGTCTATTGCTTCAAAAGAAGGTATCAAGACGCTTGGTTCACCGATATTTTGATTGACGCTTTCCGGCGTTTTGTCCTTCTGTTTTGGTTGCCCCGATTCATTTGAAATATCTTCTGTTGAGACTTTGGAATCCGACGTAACTTGTTGAACGGGAATTTGAGGTTGCTCACCATTCCCTTGCGGATTAGTTACGGCAAAATCATTTATACCTTTATTTTCGTCACTTTCGATAACCGGGTTTTCTGTTTCTTGCGGCGACTTAACAATTGGTTCGGAAACATTATTTTCAGGTTGTTCGGGAACCAGGTTTTGCTCAGATACAGGTATATCATTCGACGAAGAAACAACAGTTTCTGCCGCCTGTGCAGAAATAATACTCGCCAGAACTTGCTTCAAAGCAATTCCGCATTCGCCGCAAAATGTTTCGTTTGGTGCGTGTTCAGCACCACATTCCGTACAAAAAGGCATCTCTTAAACAATTCTAAGTTCTAAGTTCTAAGTTCTAAGCCTTATATTTCAACTTAGAACCCAGAGCTTAGAACTCAACTATTGACTATGTGAAATCTCAAAAAAGTTTTTCCGATAATAATTTCGTCACCATCACGTAACGGTTGTTTATCTCCGGGCAATAAACGTCTGCCGCGATTTATGAATGTTCCGTTTGTTGAACCCAAATCTTCCAGAACGTACTGATTATTTCGACGCATGATTCGCGCATGTCTTCGCGAAACTTTTGCTTCGGGGTCGTCGGCATCCAAATCCACATCGGGGAAAATTCCACTATCTGCATCCCAACGTCCTATTTGGGCTTCGTCATCGTATAAAGGAAATCTTTTTCCGGCTGAACGTCCGCGCTCTATTACGAGAACGGCGTGCATTCCGTTCTGAGCCGGTATTGCGCCGCCCACATTTTTCACCTGAGATTTTTGTTGAGCGGCAACCTTTGTCAATTCATCCGGTGACAGATTCGCCATGTCTTCTTTCGCAACTGCATCAATCACCGAGTAATTCAAGAAACCCGTCCCAAGCAAATATCCTCCGCATTCGTCGCAGTATTGCGAACCATCCAGATTTTCTGTCCCGCACGCATTGCAGGTCACCATATTTTCACCTACACAAATTATCGCTTTAATTAAGACGCTCACACTGTAATGTTGTTATCGGTTACAGCATGTATAGCGTGTGATGTATTCTAACGCGAAACATTAAACGCGCCAACCTTCACAGAACTAAGATTATTTCGGGTCAGGTTGAAACATTTGCTTGTTTCAATCGTAAAAGGGTTAGGCGCGAAATAATAGCTGTTTAGCCTGCGCCGACAATATTAAAAAATTTATTTTAGAAAAAGGACGACAAAGCTATGGCTCTGAGCCGTAAGAAAAAAGTTATTATCGGCATTTCTGCCATTGTCATTCTAGGACTAATCGTTGTTTTTAGCGTTTTCGCCAACCGCAAAGAAGAACCGGAAGTCGAGGTCTATAAGGTTGAGTCACGCCCCGAACTTCGTTCGACTGTTACGGCGTCGGGTGAAATTCGCCCGATTCAGTTCGTGAATCAGACAAGTGAAGTGCAGGGCAAAATCGAAGAAATTTATGTCAAAGAAGGACAAGAAGTAACAAAAGGTCAACCTCTTGTTCGTCTTGACCCGACGCAATTACAAACAAACCAAGAGGCACAGTTTGCTTCCGTTCAGGCTTCAATAAGCGATGTTCAGAATGCCAGAAACCAGGTTGCAAGTGCGGAACAAGGTTTGGCTGTTCAGGAAGCCGCAATCGTCCAGGCGCGTCAGCGTGTAATAGCGTCACAGACAAATGTTGACCGCGAACAAGTGAGTTTGGACAAGGCTAATCGTGAATTAAAACGTACAACCGAACTGTTAGAAGCAGGCGTGAATTCACGTGCTGAATATGATTTGGCACTCGATGAAAAGAAACAAGCTGAAGTCGCATTGAGAAATGCAAAAGCGAATCTTGATGCAGAAAAGCAAAATGTTAATCAGGCAATTGCTACGTTGAATCAACGTAAGGTGGCAGTGACGGAAGCCCGTCAGAGCGTGAAATCAAGCGAAGCGCGGGCGACACAACAACAGGCACTTCTTCGCGGGCAGACAAACCAACGCGACAAGAGTCTTGTGCTTTCGCAAATTAACGGTGTTGTTGCTGAAATCCCTTCAAAGGTCGGTACATTTGCCGTTGCAGGTCTTTCGACAACCGCTTTGATGACAATCGCGGATATGTCAACTGTCAATGTCGAAGTTAAAGTTGACGAAACTGAGATTGACAAAGTTTCTGTCGGACAGACTGCGAAAATCAAAGTGGATGCTTTTAACGATAAAGAGATAATCGGTAAAGTTACTTTGAAAACGCCTTTGGCTGTCGGCAAATCTGCAACAAGTGGCGGGCTTTCCACACAAATCAACGTACAGGAAGCAAAAGAATTCAAGGTTGTAATTCAGTTAGAAAATGTGCCTGACGAAATCAAAAAAGGATTACGTCCTGGCATGAGCGCAACTGCAATTATCACAACAAAAGTTGAAAAAGACGTGGTTGCAGTTCCGCTTCAGGCGATTGTCGAAAAGCAACCCGAAAATAAAGGAGGCTCGTCAGCAGCGGGCAATGTTCCTTCGCCTGCGGACAAACCCAAAGACATCAAGGGCGTTTACGTAATCGAAAACGGCAAGGTGAAGTTTATCGAAATCACCACAGGAATCACGGGCGAAACTGACATACAGATTACCAGCGGCATTACAGCAGGTATGGAAGTAATAAAAGGTCCGACGAAAGAACTCCGTAATTTGAAAGAAGGTCAAACCGTAAAACGTAAAGTTGATAAGCCTAAAGATGCGAAGTCCTGAGGAAAAAGAGATGGAAACAACATTGATAGCAAGAACAGCCGACACACAACCTTTGTCGGCTGACACACTACCACTGTCAGATACACAACCCTTGTCTTATGTTGACGCGCTCAAACATGATGCACCTGTAAAAAGCATTGCCCCTTCCACTTCCTTAATCGGGATGGACGACATCTGGAAAACATATGTGATGGGGTCGGAAAAAGTTCACGCATTGCGGGGTGTTTCTTTTAACGTAAAGAAGGGTGACTATTTGGCAATCATCGGACCATCAGGTTCGGGTAAATCAACCTTGATGAACCTGATTGGTTGTCTTGATACTCCGTCGAAAGGTCAATACTGGTTGAATGGCAAGCTTGTTTCAAAGATGGACGATGACGAACTCGCACGCATCCGCAACAAAGAGGTCGGCTTTGTCTTTCAAACATTCAATCTTTTGGCTCGCGCTTCGGCGTTGCACAACGTCGAACTCCCGTTAATTTATGCTGGTATCAGCGCATCCGAAAGGCATGAACGAGCGGAACAAGCATTAGTCGCCGTTGAACTTGCCGACCGTATGCACCATAGACCAAACGAACTTTCGGGCGGTCAACGTCAGCGCGTGGCGATTGCTCGTGCTCTTGTAAATAATCCTTCAATCTTGTTGGCTGATGAACCTACGGGCGCACTTGATACAACAACGAGTGCTGAAATCATGGGGCTTTTTGAAAGGCTTCACGCAAACGGCAATACCATTATTTTGGTAACACACGAACACGACATAGCCGAACGTGCACATCGTGTTATTTCAATCCGCGACGGTCAGATTGAAAAAGACCATCGCATAAAATAGAGGCTGAGATACAGTTCACTAAAAGCAAATAAACAACAAAAAGCGTAGCCTCGGATATTAATTACGAGGCTTCGCTTTTTTCTTTCTCAAAACAATTTCCCTTCACGACTTGGAACTTAGGCATTGAAACTTGTATATTGAGTTGACATGATTGTTTGAGAAACTTTAACCCCCATTGTTTCAAAAGCAAAAAAACGTGCGTTTAATCCGTAATTCAAACCAGCCGGACATTTCGTTTACAAAAGAGAGAAGATTTATGAAGGTTCACTGCCCAAAATGTAATTCGGTCAACTTTCTCCCCAGCACTTTGCCGATGACAAAGATTTCAAACATTAGCTGTGCTGTTTGCAAAGCCCTGATAAACATCCCTCTAAACCTGAAAAAAAATGTTGAGCTAAACTTACCCGATGAAGAATTGATGGATGTTTCAAAGCTTCGTCAAAAGCTTGACGATAACAATCCTTTCCTGCTTTCTGAACAACATAAACCACATGTTGCCGACAATGGGATGCCAAAGCATAACCAGCGACTTGCGCCAACAGTTGCTTCTACGCCCATAATTGCGGTTTTCAACTCTCTCGAAAACGCGCCAACTCAAGAGATAAACACGGCTCAGTCTTTACAAAACACTCAAAGTAAAAAAACAGACCCAAACGTAAATGACGAAAAAAAAATTGAGCCTGGTTTTCTAACCGACTCATATAAGACCAATGACAATTCAAACTTTTTGAAAGTTTTTTTGGTTGGTCTTTCTTCTGTTTTTTTACTGGGTTTTATTATCTGGGCGGTCTGGCAAATTGTTAGTTCACGAAAACCCAAAACACCATCAACCCAAACGGCACAAACATCTACGCAAGGTACTCAAACTGTAAACCCGTCAACATCTTCGCATGAGTCTTCAAACACAAAACAATCATCAGGCGATAATACAAATTCTTCGCCGAAATCAAATACAAACTCATCAACTCAAAATCAAAACACTGCAAACACAAACGCAAATGCGAATACACAATCAACCGATAACCAAAATGCTGAGAACGCAAAACGCGAGCGTGTAGTTAAAAAAGAGACCACAAACCCCAATCAATCCCCTGCACCGATGAGTCAGAGCGGCAATATCACAATCCAAGTCGGCTCATATCCGAACTCAGAAGACGCAAATGCCAGAGTCGCAAAACTTCAATCAATGGGTTTTGAGGCAAGAATTGTCAGGGCTGAAATTCCCAAAAGAGGAACTTGGTACCGCGTGCAGGTCGGGCGTTTTTCTTCAAGGGGAGAGGCAGAAAAATATGCTCAACAATTGAAATCCAAAGGTGCTACAAAAGACGTTTTAATAACCGACGTTCAACAATAAAAGGCGGCTTGTTGTAATGAGCGCGAAGAGCGAGAGATTGAAAAATCAACTTCTTATAAACAACGCAACAGCGATTGAAAAATTTACGCCTGCTTTCAAACGCCCCGAACTTCGTCTGCGCTTTATTCAATCCATCTCTGCAATTGGAAACAAACATCAAGAGAACATCGGGCAGGCTTTCAAAAAATTTCCCGCCCCTGTTCAAAAACGCTTTTCACAATGGATTCTTAACTTGAAAATGCGTAAGACAATTTGCGATTTCATCGAAAAAGAAGATTCGCTTTCAAACCTAGAGCGTCAGGCTTTTTTGAGACAGGCAAAACTTCCTCTCTTTGGAAGTTTCATTATCAATCTTTACGACAAAAAGTTGCTTAATGCTTTTGCTTTAGGATTAACAATCTCCGTTCTTGTGTCGGGCTTTCTTTTGAGTTTCGTTCTTGTTACTTACATTCGTACTACTTTGCCTCAAACGATAACTAATCAAACAACTCAGAGCCAACGACAAACACAAACCCCAAACACAAATCTTTCGGATTTACCAACGTCAGAAAAAGTTTGGAGCGTTGAAACACAAAGTAACTTTGAACGATACAGCAACGGGCTTCGCGTTGACACAACCTATTCGACAAATACCCGTTCCAGAAAATTTCAACTCTACGACCGGAATCTCGAAAAACCATCAACAGACAACTTCGATAAACCAATCGGCATTCTTTACCATTCGACAGAAAGCGACCTCGTGGCATTTGCCCCGACTAACACAAGTTCAATCGAAGCCGTTTCAAAAGAGACTTTGCAATATGTACAGCGTCACCAATCCTACAACTATTTTATTGACCGATTCGGACAGGTTTACCGGATTGTCCCGGATGAACAGGTCTCTTATCATGCAGGGCGTTCGTTGTGGGCTGATGAAAAAGGAATCATTATCGAGCTTAACGAAAGTTTTATTGGCGTATCGTTTGAAACAAAGAGCGCGGATAAAACCGGCGGACAATTAACAGAGGCGCAACTTATTTCAGGCAGATTGCTGACAGGCACGATTCGCAGTCGCTACAATATCCCGGACGCAAATTGTGTAACGCACGGTCTTGCTTCGGTTAATCCTGATAATGGAGTTATCGCTTATCATTACGATTGGTTGAAAGGTTTTCCGTTCAAAGCTATCGGCATAACAGACAAATATGACCAACCGCCGCCAAGCATAGCAGAGCTTGGGTTTATCTATGATTCCGACACAGTTAACAAACTTGGCGGAACAATTTTACCGGGTTTACCAAAAGCCGCTGCAGCATTCAAAGAGCGTGCTACAAAAGAAAACACTACGACCGAAAATTTAAGAAACCGATTGCGCCAACGATACATAAACATTATGAACGGAATACGCGAAGCCAATAAGTGATTGAGGGATTGAGGGATTGGGGGATTGAGAGATTAAGGGATTGAGGGATTGGGGGATTGAGAGATTGAGAGATTGAGGGATTGAG
>Ga0187894_10006972_pt1 | contig 10851 bp, 15 predicted proteins | sample GBC1701081metaG_FD_136650 | JGI IMG/M metagenome (GOLD analysis project Ga0187894, IMG submission 136650) | White microbial mat communities from a lava cave in the Kipuka Kanohina Cave System on the Island of Hawaii, USA - GBC170108-1 metaG ...
GGCTCGGGAAATTTTCGAGGCGTTTTGCGCGGGTGCGTGGCTGCTCTACTGGACCGACGAAGTGCTCTATTGGGTAGCCAAACCCGTCGTGCATGTCGAGCATGTAGGAAACGTGCGCCGCCTGCACCGCGCCTCGGGGCCGGCCGTCGAATCGGACGTTAACCCCATATTCTTCTGGCACGGCGTCAACGTGCCGGGTGAATGGATCACCGCGCCCGAGTCGGTGCCACCCGAGCTGGCGTTGACTCATCCGAATCTGGAGGAGCGTCGCGCACTGGCCGAGATCATCGGCTGGGGCAAGGTGTTGGCTCAACTCCCTGCCAAGGTCATTCACAAAGACAGCAACCCCGAGATTGGCGAGCTGCTCGAAGTGAAGCTCCCCGACGCGGCCGAGCCGGCGCGTTTTCTTCGGGTGCGCTGTCCGACCGGCCGCATGTTCGTCCTGCGCGTGCCGAGGGATTGCCGGACGGCACGAGAAGCGAACGCACGCACCTACATGCTTGCCGAGGCTGAATACCACCCGGATCTGAGGACATGATGAGCAAGTACGCCCGCACGAAGACAGAGGCGCAGCGCGGGAGAGTATGCCGGTTCAAGGCCGCCTCCGAACGGATCGCGATGCCGGTGTTCGACCGCAAGCTGGTCACGCCGCCGCTCGCCTTCGACCACGACGACGCTGCGCGAGCGGCCGAGTCCTGGAACTGTAGCTGCGGGCCAGCGGCGCTTGCCGCTGCAATCGGAGCCGACCTCGACACTGTGCGCGGCCTTGTAGGCGAGGACTTTCCTACCAAGGGCTACATGTCGCCGACGATGATGCGCGTCGCAATCGAGCGCGCAGGCTGGCGCATCGAGAGTGACGACCGTGTGCACCACGGCACCTGGCGCACCTTCCCGACAGGCGCGCTCGTGCGCATCCAGTGGGAAGGCCCCTGGACCGCGCCGGGAAGCAACCCGCGCTGGGCCTACGGTGCCACGCATTGGATCTCGACGCTTCTCCATGAGGGCTACGTCTGGATCTTCGACATCAACCAAGGCTGGGCGCCGGCGTGGTACTGGCAAGAGAAGACGCTGCCGATGATCGTCGCCAACGTGCGGCGCGCCACCGGCGGTTGGTACGCGACGCACTCGTGGCTGATCGCGAAGGAGGCTCGCGCGTGAGCTTCGCCATCCGCTACGACCTGGAGACCAACCGCACCTTTTACCGCGGCATGAGCGGAATTGGCCCGATGTTCGGCGGTACCAAAGAGACGGCGGTGCGCTTCACCACGAAGAGCGACGCCGAGCGCTTTGCTTCTGGCCCCGCATTCGATCTTTCGTTCGTTGAAGTCGTCGAGCTCGGCGCAGGCGAAGAGGTCAAGTAGATGGGACACCACATCAACGACGAAGGTCAATTCCAGTCCGACAAGTACCCTGACCTCGGGCCCGACAAGATCGTGCTGAGTTTCAAGGACCCGCGGGCGCGACGCGCACTGCGCCAGTTCGCCGACGACTGCGCGGAGGGCGAACCGGACTTGGCCGCCGACGTGCGCGAGCGGTTGGCAACGATCGCGAACGAGGGGCCGTTGCGCGCCTGGCGACTCAACGAATGGGAGTTTTACGCGGCAGCGACCCTCGAAGAAGCAATCGCGTGCGCGATCGAACTGACCGGCGTTCCGCGTGAGGACCTGGTGGACGACGTGTTCCTTGGAGAGGCGCCGCTCGCCATGGTTGTCCAGCTCGAAGGCGGCGGGTCGGTCTCGATCGCAGACGTTCTCGCCGAGCACGGCCCCGTCCCTGGCCTGATGATGGCGCTAGAGGCGTGAGGAAGATGACGGGACGTAGCTCAGCGGCAGAGCACCAGACTTTGACTCTGGCGGTCCCGCGTTCAAATCGCGGCGTCCCTGCTGAGACGAGTCCTTGTGAACTCCTTGTGTGTTCACCACGGAGCCGAGGAGCAGTGTCGCATGGCCTATTGCCAGAGCGAGAGATCGGAGGCGGAAGCGCAATTGTTGGCCGAGCAACATCGGCCGGCGCAGCTCTACAGGTTTCAGATGGCCGAAGAGCCCCAGGCGACGTTTCTGCGGATCGTCAGGTAGCGATCAAGATCCAAAATGCAGCGCGGTAGACTAGCGGCCAGTCACGGGCCTCATAAGCCCGCCACGTCGGTTCGAGTCCGGCCCGCGCAACAGATGCCACAAACGAAAAGGGGGCGGCTCTGTTCGGCGATGCGCCCGACCAACCCGGTTGGAGTCGGGGTAGGTTTCAAACCGCCAAGACCGGGAACATCCGCCCCATTCTCCCCTGGTGGGAGAACAAACACGCATGAGGGCGCCGGGCTCGTCGATGCCGGCGCCCTCGACAACTTTCCGACTTTTCGCCCGTCAGTCACCGTTCGAGCGATACTCGACGAGAAGGACTCAGACTTCTTCAACGAACACGACGAACTGAGCGGCGCAGCACGGCGAGATGACGTGCTCCCAGCGCGAGGGACCCCACCGCCACAGGCGGTTAGTGGACATCTCGGCGATGCGATGTCGGGTAGCTCCCGGCACAACAATTCGCCGTTGGCAGGCTGTGCAAGAGGGAAAGCCGGGGCAGGACCGGCCGCCGCTCAGAACGCTGGTGTGGTGGTGGAGGAAAGGAACGCGCAAGCCGAACTCTCCCGATCATCCCATCCCCGAGGGGTGCGTCTCGGTTACGAACGCACGCTGAAACGGAGAGGTGCCCGAGTGGACGAAAGGTCGGGGCTGTCCGGCGTGTCGCAACACGTCGGCTTCTCCGCAGCGTCGCTAAACGGCGCTCGTGGGTTCGAATCCCATCCTCTTCATCACGCGCCGCTCGAGCTCGAACGGCCGAGCACCGGTCCTGTAAATCTGCGGACGGGGTTCGATTCCCCGGAGCGGCTTTCACTTCGGGCCCATAGCTCAGTTGGGAGAGCGCCTGCTTTGCAAGCAGGAGGTCATCGGTTCGATTCCGATCGGGTCCACTCAACTGACGCTCCGCGCGTTCCCGCAACCGTGGGGGCTTGGCCGCGTGGGGCGGAGGTCATGAACGAGCAAGGAGGTGGAACGATGCGATCCGGCTGACGTCTGAACTTTGCGGGTGTGCCCGATGGTAGACAGCGACCCCCGCTGTTGCCGTCGGGCGTGTGCCTTACGCCGCCGGCCGGGAAGACTGGCCCGACCGGCGGCGGAACCAACCGGGGTAGGAATAGGGGTGGCTCGAGGAGCCGCGGCGAGAAGGTAGGAAGTGGACGGAGTGGAGACAGAAGCGCAGCCGCGCGAGGCTTCGTGCGAGGCCGCACATCAGGAAGATCCTGTAGTGTGCGAGTTTTGCGCCGAGCCGTTCGTTTGCTGCCCTGACTGCTCCCGCTGCCGCGGGCTCCGCTGTCGTGGCGGAGGTGGCGGGTGATGAAGCTCTGCGATCACCGCGAGGAGATCCTTCTCTCGCTGCTCCGCCGCGCGACGGCTACGGCATCGGCGCAGGAACTCGCAGCGGCGTTGAAGTCGGACGCGCGCAGCATCCGCGCCTTGATACAACACCTGCGCGCGGACCACTGCGCGCCAATCTGCAGCACGCCAGCGGACGGCTTCTGGTACGCGCGTACGCGCGAGGACGTAGAACGCACCGTCGCCCAGATCCGCTCTCGCGTGATCGAGCTCGAGAAGACGTCGGCCGGCATCCTCGCCGGCGGCGATTGGCTATTTGGTGAAGAGGGTACGGGACAGATGGGTCTCGGGCTCTGAAATTGGAGGTGGAGGCAGATGGCGGAGAAACAGGCGACGAAGAAAACCAATCCCCTGCGCGAGCAGATCGTCGACGAGATCCGCGCGGACAAACTCGACTTCGTGAAGTTCGATTGCAGGGGACGGTGATCTGTGGCCGGCGACTACATTCAGATCACCGAAGAGCTCGACGGCAAGCCGGAGGTCATCCTCCTCTCGAGAGAGACAGGCCGTGACCTCCTGAACGTCCTCGGCGCCCTCCAGCAGTTCTGGATGTGGGCGCAGAAGCAGACCGTCGACGGCCGATTGCGTGGCATGAAGCTCACCGATCTGCCGAACGCTTTGCCGCGTCTCGATCTCAAGTTCTTCGAGGTTCTCGCGAGCGAAGAATGTGGCTGGCTCATCGTCAGAAGCGACGGTTTGTTCATTCCGAACTTCAAGCGTTGGCTCGGTAACTCGGCGAAAAGCCGGCTGAAAGCGAGAGGCCGGAAGCGTCGACAGCGCGACAAGGAAGGTCACGGTGATGTCACGCCTCGAGCGGGACGGCGGCGTGACCGAAGCGTGACCAACGTTAACGGTAACGTTAACGGTAGAGAGAGAAGACAGAAAGAACCAACGTTAAACGTTAGAGACCAACCAGAGGAAAAGCCAGAAGCCGAAGAGACGGCTGCCGCTCGAGCTGCGATCAACGACTTCCTCGTCGACGACATCGTCCGCGAGTTCAACGACGAGCCATTCCGGAACTACTACCGCCGCGCCGTTGGTCTGATGCACCCGGACGACGTGCGCCGCGCGATGTCGGAGACGCGCAGCGCGAAGGCCCGTGGTGAGATTCGAACGACGGTCCGGCGCTACCTGATCGGGCGCCTCAAAGACGTCGCCAGCAGCCGCGGGCTCGACCTGAGCTCACCGAAGCCGACGCGGCGCTCTGGGCCCGATCGAAACAATGCAGGAGACCGTGCGAGGTCGGCATGAGTGGTCGCCTCGCACTTCGACCGGTGAGCCCCGCGGCGGTGCAGGTCTACGCAGCCATGCGGCGTCGGCGCGAGCAGATGTCTCGTCGCCGGCGACCGCCAGTGGTTGCAGTGCCCGAGGTGCCGGTCACGGAGGCAAACCCCATGAACGAGAAGACCGTAGACACGTTTCATTCGGTAGCCGCGGATGCTGAGAAGCGCGACCCAAGCGACAAGCTGGCGAAGAAGCTCCGCGAGATGGCGCAGCGCGCCGACGGGAAGACGCACGAGCCTCGGCCGCCACAGCCGACGGCGCCGCTACCAACGGGCGCGCCGACCGGCATCGAGCGGTCGCTACCTGTCGGCGATCGCGACGCGGATCAAACCTGGGAGCCTGGCTGCAATGGCTGAGATCTCTCTCGTGGAGGAGGTGCGGCATGCCCGAGAAGCCGATGGTGTTGTTGCTGCTGGCGCTCGTCGTAGGAGGACTGACGGCGGTCAGCGTGGGTCTCTACACCGGCGAGCAGCGGGATCCATGGCTGGAGCCATTCAGCTGTCCCGCCGGCGTGACCAACTGTGCAGCGGCAGAGGCGACGTGGATCGCGGGGCGTCCAACTCGAACTCCGTCGCCCACGTTTCTGCCTACACCCGTTGCCTAGCTGCTGCAGCGCTGAGCGCGGCCGTGGCGGTCGCACTCATCCCGGCACCGGTGGCGGCGCAGCTACCGACGTACACATACCGACCGACGCCGACACCAGTAGGGACAGTTGTCGAGTGTCACGCGCTGCCGACGCCGACGCGCACTGACCACGAAGAGGCGCTGGTGCTCTGCGGCTGTGAGTCGATGGTACGTCAGCTGCCGGTGATGAAATGTACCTTTCGCGTGGGCGAGTCGGAGTTCGAGGGCGCCGAATATCCGCCACCGCCGTCGTGCCCAATCAGTCGAGACGGTGTGTGGTGGAACCTCCCATCCTACTGCCACGGCGGCCCCGAGGTCGCACAGTGCGAGGCGCTGTATCAGCAGACGCTGCTCACCAAGAAGCTGATCGAGAGACTCGAAGCGGAGAGAAGGAAGCCGACACCGCAGCCCGATGTGCGATGCAGTAGCCACTGCACCAAGTATGGATTTTGCGTTAGTAGCGAGAACAGCACCCTATGGGTGCGCTGTCTCACGCCGACGCCGAGGGCACAGCCATGACCGAGATCCTCGTGGCGTTCGCGGTGCTAATGTTTGTCGGTGGATTCTTCAGCCTCTTCAGCCTCTGTTGCGCGGCGGCGAGCGTGCTGCGGAAGTGGAGCCCGGTCGTGTTGGTGGCGATCGGAGTTTCGATGCTGAACGGTTGCCGCGTCGAGGACTGGTACGTCTGCTACACAATCCCGCGCATCGACGAGACTCACTGCATGTTGAAGTCGTATTCAACGCGAGAAGCTGCGTTGGATGCGGCAGCCGTGGATCAAGCGTGGTACCGCATTCTCCCTCACCACGTCAGGTGCGGTTGGCCGTCACAGACGCTAGCGCGGCGGAAGCCACCAGCTTCAACCGAGACTCCACGACCAACACCCCCCCCGGAGGACGTCGAGGCAGCCAAGCCGATCGTCGACGCGCGCAGCGAGAAGCTCTGCCACAATCCCGGCTGGTGGCAGTGGTTCTGGAGTTGGTTCGAGTCTGAGGCTGGAGCGCAGACAACCGCGACCACGCGCACGGCGACGCTATCAAGAACGCAGTCGACTACTCGCACGCCATCGCGAACGAGGACGGTGACGCTCACAAGGACTTCGACGAGGACACGAACGGCAACGGCGACGCGCGCTGCTACGCGGACGCGGACAACGACGCCGACGAAGCGGCCGACATCAGTTCCGTCTGCAACGTCGGCCAGGCGGAACACGTCGGCGCCGACTCTGACACGCACACCTCGCCCGACGTCGCGGCCAACGACGATCTCGGCGAAGCCGACCGCGGTGCCAGACATCGCGCCGTCGATCATGGGTACGCAGGCATTCGGCGGGGCAGGGCACAACTCATTCCGGGCCGACATCGATCTATCTCAGCCAACAAAGTTACAGCTGCTGGCGAAGTGGGACGCTGACGATACCGACGCACTAGGCCGCTTCCAGGTGCTTTGGCATCCAGCAGGACTGCGGATCTTCGCGCACTACGGCGATGCGGGATTCTACGACAGCCCGTGGCGGAACCCCGGCCAGGATCACAAGTGCCCGTACACGTCGGCGCTCTTCAACCTCGACCTGAAGCTGATCGCCGCGGCGAGTTGTCCGGCTACCTGGACCGCCACGTACGAAGGCCATCTCCTGGCGTGCTGGCCTCACCCGCGGCTCAAGAACTACACGCTGTGCCGCGAGCACGACGGCGGGCCAATCGGCCTCGCCGTCTCGGGCGCGGCCGGCGATCGTCTGGCGCTCAGCCTGATTGGCGGCAAGTATCGCGAGGAGGTCGGCGACGTCGCGTTGAGTCTCACCCTCGGCATCGTCGCCACGAAACAGGATCGCGCGTGGCACGGCGGCTCGCACCCCTTCGTCCTCGTCGAGGCGCTCGACGGGAGCTGGCGCGCTTTCAAGTGGAACGGCGAAGCCTGGACCGAGGGCACGGTCGACGAAGACGCGCTCCTGAACGGCGGCATCGCGATCGCGGAGTCGACGCGCTACGTCGTCGCAACACTGAACCGTCGCCGCGTCCAGGATCAGGATGAGAACGGTCTCTATGCGTGGCCGATCTCGTCGGGCGTTTCGTACGAGATCACCGAAGGCCTCTGGGGCGCGCCGGCGGTCGACCCGACCGGACGGTACGCCTACGCGGTGAACAACAGCCATCGCCTGGTCGAGCTAGACACGCTCACGGGCGTCGCGAGGCAGGTGGACACGGTCACCGAGGCTGACCTTGGCCGCTGGTCGATGCCGCCGATCGTAACCAACGACTTCGTGATCACCTATGAGTCGTCGCTGACCTGGGACGATCGGCGTCTCGCCGACCTGCAGGCGTACCGCCGGAGCGACCTCTCGCCGGTGTGGCGCTACACCGCGCGAATCCTGTCACACGAAGACGGCCTCTCGGGGTGGAGCCGCTCCAACGACTCATGGGTGCAAGCGGACGCGACCTATCTCATCGTCGCTGGCGACGACATGCTCTACGCGATCCGTCACGCTGACGGTTCGTTCGCCGGCATCATCTTCGTCGACCCGGACGCGCCGGAAGGCTTCTACTCGCCGCAGCTCTACGACGACGGCGCCGGCAACAAGGGAATCATCATGTCGGAGACGACGCGGTTCTGCCGGTTCCCGAAGTGTCAGGAGCAGTTCTGTCCAGGGGGCAAGCCGGTCGGCTCGATCAACAAGGTTCGATGCTGCCGCGGGACGAGTAAGCGCTGCCCAAACTCGACGACACCGGAGCAGTGCGCGATCGAAGCGGGCTTCGGCGCCAACGACGCTGACCGCTATCGCGTCCTCTGTCCCAGCTCGCACCTCTACGTGCTGGCGATGCCGAGGCCGCGATGACGTTTCCAGAGTTCAACAGCTTCGCCCTGGTGGAGGTGAGCGGGGATGAGGGAGGGCGAGGAGACTGCGCCGCGCGTGGGTGGGGGAGGAAGGGGAACAGGTTGAACACGCACGGTTCGGTCAGGCGGGTGGCATCGGGGCTTTCGTCTCGGTGCCGCCCGCCAATCACAAACAAACGCGAGCCATATAAGGGGCGAAGCCCAAGAGCCGCAGCGCGAGCCATATCTCTGGCGAAACCCAGATTGCCTAGTGCGAGCCAAGTGTACCGCGACACCCACCGACCCACCGCGAGCCCAATGAAGCACGACACCCAAAGTCGCCGACGCGAGCCAACCCAGCGGCGGAACCCATTGATTCGAGCGCGAGCCAAGGAAAGTAGCGAAGCCCACGCTAGTTGATGGAGCCCAGAAAGGAGAGCGAAGCCCAATTGCCCTGCGCGAGCCAACCAACAAGCGGAACCCATCCTGGCGGCGCGAGCCACAAGTGGGAGCGAAACCCAATTGACCGCATGCGAGTCAAGGCCTTGGCGAAACCCAGCCTAACAGCGCGAGCCATGAGAGTAGCGAAGCCCGAGGCGAGAGAACGAGCCCAAGTACTGACGAAGCCCAGACAGCAGACGCGAGCCAGACAATCACACGGAACCCAAGATAGACGTGCGAGCCACACATCCGGCGAAGCCCACAAGCGCAATGCGTCCGAGAGGTTGAGAGGAGGAGGAGACCCAATGAACGCAACCGCTCGAGCACCACGGCGGCCGAGAGAAGTCGTCGAAGCCCCGGAGGAGGAAGAGCTGATTGAAGCGGTGACGAGACGACTCGGGAAGGACGTCGCCGCAGCCGCCGGCATTCTCGGCCGCCATGAGGGCCGCTTCCTCGTCTCGATCTACTACCAGGTGCAGGAGTACCGGATGCGCCTGCGGGCGCAAGCGCGCACGGCCGCACCGAACGCGATGCTCACCTTTCTCGGCGAGCAGGTGGCCACCATCGAACGCCAGTGCAAGAAGGCGCTCGACGTCTGGACGGACGCCAACCCGGTATCGAAGTGGTCGAAATCGGTCTGCGGCATCGGCCCGGTGCTCGCAGCCGGTCTTCTCGCGCACGTCGATCTCACCGAGCGCGCGGATCCGAAGACCGGCGAGCTCACGAGGCCGACTGTCTCACGCCTTTGGCGGTTCGCCGGCCTCGACCCGACGGTGAAGTGGGGAAGAGGCGAGCAAGCGCCTTGGAATCAGAAACTCAAGGTCCTCACGTGGAAGATCGGTCAGAGCTTCATGAAGACGAGCGGCAATGACGAGAGCCGCTACGGGCAGCTCTACAAGAAGTTCAAAGAGGAGGAGGTAAAGCGGAACGAGTCGGGCGCGTATGCAGCGCAGGCGCGCGAACGAGTATCAACCGTCGGGAAGACAACCGACGCCCACAAGGCGTACTCACAGGGAAAACTGCCGCCGGCGCACCTCGACGGTCGCGCGCGCCGGCGCGTGGTGAAGCTCTTCCTCGCGCACTACTTCGTCGTCGCCTACCGCTACCACTATCGACAGGAGCCACCGCGAGCGTACGCGCTCGATATCCTGAAGCACGCGGACGAGATCGTGGCACCCGACGCGGGGAAGCAGATGCTCGGGTTGCCATGCGGCGCTGCTTCTCGTTCCGGTTCTGCTGCCAGGTCCTCGATTGGGACTACACCGCCGTACGCGCGGCAATCTTCAAGACGGTCGACGGTTTGAAGCAACAGAAGGTGCAGGCGGCCACCGCCTGAGAGGGGTGGAAGGTTGCTTCGACGGCGTGACGGCACTCTGATCACGAGCCGGCAACTGCGGGAGCTCCGCCAGCGCTCGCGTGGCGACTCGACGGTGCCACCGTCTGCGGCCGATTCGGAGGTGGGGTCAGTCTGCAACGCTGACACCCGGTACGGGCTAAACTTTCTGCTGCCGGCGTACCGCTGCTGCTTCTGCGGCGGGAAGCAGGAACTCCATCGGGAGCGACCGCACATCCAGATGGTGAGGAGAGACGACGCATGAGTCAGCAGCAGACGCACTTCCTGAACAACGCGCGGATTCGAAGAGCTGTCGCCGGCGCCGAGGCCGCCGAGCGACTGCAAACCGTTGCTGAACTGAAGGGGAGCGCCGGCGGGGTGTTGTAGCACCCAACCGGCGCCCTTTGGACCACAGAAGTGACCTGTGACCCTCGAGCCAAGGCTCCCCCGCCCCGTACGGAGCGGGAGCCCTCTACTGGCTCACCACCTGAGATTTCAACCGGAGGGTCTGTGAGACGGGGAAAGTGCAAGGGAGGAGAGAAGAGGCGCGCGGCGGCCGGTGCCAAGGCGACGCCGAGAACCAAGACGTGTGCGCCGCCGACGGCGACGGGATCGCCCGCACGCCGAGGCTGTCGACCCGGGGTAACCGACTGTCGCGTCAAGGACTTCCGTCCGGACAGCAGGAATGCCCGGCGGCACACGCCGCGGAACCGCGGGATGATCGAGGCAGCTCTGAAAGAAGTGGGCGCAGCGCGATCGATCGTCGTCGACGAGGACAACGTGATTCTCGCCGGCAACGCGACGATGGAGGCCGCCGCGGCGGTGGGAATCAAGAACGTGCATGTCGTCGACACCGACGGGTCGACGATCATCGCTGTCCGTCGGCGAGGGCTCACCGCCGAACAGAAGGCCCGGCTCGCGCTGCTCGACAA
>Ga0187894_10006974_pt1 | contig 10849 bp, 10 predicted proteins | sample GBC1701081metaG_FD_136650 | JGI IMG/M metagenome (GOLD analysis project Ga0187894, IMG submission 136650) | White microbial mat communities from a lava cave in the Kipuka Kanohina Cave System on the Island of Hawaii, USA - GBC170108-1 metaG ...
GATGGCGAGAATCGCGTAAGTCTGCGCGTTCTTCGGCATCACGCCAGCGGGACGCAGCGACTTGTCGCGGACCTCGGCTTCGAGCGGTAGCGGCATCTGGGAATCCCGGTTCGATTCGGTCATCGCACTACTCCGAACGCGCGAATCCGAGCTTCTTCTTGCCGATGGCCAGATACCCGTTGTCGAGCACTTTGGCAACCGTGTAGACGCCGTCCTTGAAATCGAACTGAACCAGGTTCGGTTTGCCGTCCTTGATCTCGTAGAGCGCGGGCGTTTCCTGGGGATTGGCGCGGATGTAGGTGAACTTGCCGTCGTGATACATCGCCGAAACCCGGAACAGCTTGTCCGCTGGCGGATAGCGGTAGGAGTGCTGAAGCTTCGCCGGGTATTCCGAGCGGATGCGGCTCATCTCGCTTTCAACGAGGGTCCGCGCCTGTTCGGCGGCCTCGCGGGCTTGCGTCCGCGCGATCTCGGCCTGCTGGCGGTAGTCGTCGATCTGCGAGAAAGGCACGAACCGGGGCTGGCCGTCGATGGTGGCGATCGCCGACTGCTCTTTCGGTTCGACGAAGACTTTCAGGTCTGGCTCGGCGTCCGCCGTTTCCGAGATCTCACGAAGAACGAAACTGTAAACGTTGCCGGAGCCGGTAATGAGGTTCAGATTGGTCTCGGCTTTGGGCTTGGCGGGCTTCACGTAGGCGAAGTTCGCCGTCCCGTTGACGATCCAGAATTCCTTGTCACCGCAGGTGAAGTCGAGAATGACTTCGTGCTTGGGCAGCACGATCAGCGTCGTAAAGCGAACCTTCGCCTTGATAGGAATCACGTCGCGTTCGCCGTAGGCCACAAGACGGGCTTCGGTTGCCGGAACGTCGGCAGCGAAGTCCTGCGCCCGAAGTAGGGGACCACAGGCAAAGAAGAGAGATAGGGAGAAGAGATTGAATCGCATTAAGAGTCGCTCCTTGCGAGAATTTCGAGGCCCCGCTCGAAGCCGTGCCGTGCGAAAGCCTCACGCTTGCGTTGGTTGTCATAAGGGCTGTTGGTGTAGATCCAGTAGCCCTTGGGATCGACGTTGAGGTTTAGGACTTTAGCGAATCCGGGACGCTTGAAGAGAATCTGCCGCTTCGGAATCAGACGTGCGATGGATTGCGCCTCGGTGACGTTGAGCTTAAACGTCCTTCGGTACCAGTCTTCGTCCATGCCCGGATTTGCGAGAAACATTTTGGCTGGGCAGCTTTCGACGATAATCGGCAGCAGCTCAGAGGCTTCGAGATCCTCGCCCGACTGCGTGGCGAGAATCATCGCCGCATTTCGTTTCCTCCAAGTCTTCAGCGCCTCGACGATATAGAGGCGGATCGCCGGGTTCCGGAAGAACCGCCAGGCCTCGTCCATCACGAACCACTTCGAGACCGCGGCCTCGTCCGAGCCGTGAATCGCCGCGTTCGCACGGTGGAGGGTGTAGAACAGCAGCGGTTCAAGCACTTGCGGGTACTTGTCCATGCCCTCGAAGTCGAACGCCTGGAACCGGGCGAAGGTCAGATTGTCTTCAACGTTGTCGAACAGTTCGCCGTACTGGCCATCGGCGGTCCACTTGTGCAACTGCTCGGCGAGCGGCCGGCGCACCATGCCCGACAGCGACCGCAGGCGGCGAATCTCCGCAGGTGCTTCGTAGAGGTTCTGGGTGGCCTCGAACAGGTCGCGGTCGTCCGCGCTCGTCATTTCAAATCGGGTCCCCTCGATCAGAACCTTGACGAAGCTAAAGAGAAAATGAACATTCTCGGGCGTTGGCTCAAGCGAGAACGGATTGATCGTGAAGCCGCGTTTCTCGATCCCGACCCGCATATAGCTGCCGCCGAACACCTGAGTTGTCGCCTCGTAGCTCCCGCCCAGATCGAAGATGCAGGTGAACGGCTCGTATTTCTGCAAGTGTGTGAGAAGGAAATTCAGGAAGAAACTCTTGCCGCTTCCGGTTGCCCCCAGAATCAGCGAATGCGCTACATCCCCCGCGTGGAGATTGAAGTAGTACGGCGTCGCATGATTCGTTTCGAGAATCGCCAGGTACTCGCGGTCGAGATGCCGGTTCCATTGCTCGCCCGCGTGGTGCGCGAAAAGGAAGGCGAGATCGGCGTAGTTGGTATTCATGAGCCAAAACCGCCGGAGGTTGTGAAAGTCGTTTCCTGGAATGGCGGCGAGCCAGGCGTTCAATAGGTTGTAGCGCTCGTCGGTCAGCGCGGCATCGTGCGTGGAAAAGACCTTGAAGCATTCCGCCGCGGCGCGCTCGACCTTCGGCCGGTCGAGGCCGTAGAGGATGATGGTCAGGCTGAACTGCCCGAAATAGTGGCCGTGAATCTCCATGTCGCGGAGGCTCTGGCCCAAGTCGGCGACATGCGCGACGGCGGCATCGTCGATCAGCATTTCCTGTGGCTGCGGCTGTTGTTCGCTCCATTGCCAATAGTTGGTCAGCGATGACTTCGAGTTGTGGTGGTGCCGGCGGCGGCTATGGATCGCCTTCCGCATGTCGAAGTTGTCCTCGCGCTTCCATTCCGAAACGGCGATGAAGTTCGACGGCAGGTCTTGGAGCGCCGCGAAGATGTTGGGGTACGTTTGTGCGGGCGGCTCCTTGAGCGTGAGCACGCGAACGAAGTAGCCGTCGAGCCTCAGGTGATCGCGGTGGCATTCGAGTGCCGAGGCCGCGGCTTGATAGTCGATGTCCATGTCGAAATGGAGCCGGAGCGAGTCGGATTTGTGCGGCGCGTAGTTGAGCAACCGGCAGAAGAGATGAAATGCGTCCCGCTTGCCCAAAAGCTCGATCCCTAGGACATCGCGCATCTGGACGAGGAAGCTCGCAACCTTATTGGTGATCGTCTCCCGCGCCTGACGGAGGTCAGTTTCCAGTATCCGGAGAGTCCGGCTTGGCGAAAGCCATTGAGCGAGCGCATCCACGGGATGGCGAACTCCATGGCGCAGGCGCTCGCCCGGAGCGGGCGCGCCCAGATTAGCCTCGTGAACAATCACGAAGTAGAGATCGAGCGAATAGAGGGCATCCGCTTTCGACTGGAGGTACTCGACGCGGTTGCGGACTGCCTGCCGCACCGCCGTATTCTCATAGTCCCTGTGTGGCAGGGGCGCGCGGTCACGCTTCAACAGGATTTGATAAACACGGAATGAACCGGGGAAGATACGCATCGCCGCCTCGAACCGCCGCGCGATGCGGTCGAGTTCGGCATGGTCGAGGCATTCGTGATCCACGCCTTCGATGCGGAGCGCCTGCAAGAGTTGTCCGCCCTTGGTGAGAAACGTATGCTCGTCGAGCGCGGCATGAACGCCCACCAGGGCGTTGAGCGGCCCGGCTTGCCGGTATTCCTTCGTCACGTCAGCGAGCCGGACCATCGTCTGCCGTCCTTTCTTCCCAGAGTTCGAAACGGAACGGCTCGCGCCGCGCCGGATCGTAATGCGTGCGGAACTTCGAGGAGTTGAGCGCGATGCGCAGAATTTGCGTGTCCGCCGCCGTCGCCCAGCGGGCGAACGTATAAAGCGCGGCGAACATTAACAGTCCGCTGACAAGTGAGGCAAAGAAGTTGAAAGTGGCCGCCCCCATGACGGTGGCGAGAAAGAAGAGCCGCCGCTCCGCGCCCCAAATGGTAAGCGGCCTATTGATGGATTTGGATACGCGATTGAGATGCGGCTCGTTCTTGGTCATGAGGGCGGCCTCCGCGGCGGAACAGGATTACGGGAATAGCCAGGCCATGAAGTTGACCGCTCCGATGGCCATGCCGACGCCGAATACAATGCCTGCGAGCATGCGCTTGGATTGCCCCTCGCCGAAAGCGAACATTAGCCCGCCGACGACGATCGACACGAGCGCCAGGCCTCGGGCAATGGGGCCGGTGAAGGAAATCCGCAGCACATCGACAGCGTTTTCCCACGGCGAGGCTTGGGCGAAGGCGGGCGAGGCCGCGGCGAGCGCCATCGCGGCGAGGGCGAGCGCGCCGCGCCAGGACGCGATGCCCATCCCGCATGCGCGGGACGACAAGAGGCGGTGAAAGTTCATCGGGAATCTCCTCGGGGTTGGCCCGGCGTTCGTTCATTGGGCGTCCCGGTTCTTCGATCCAGATCGCCCTTCCATGACTCACGAGGATTCTTGGGCGGGGAATGTGACCAAGAAATGATTCTTCATTGCGGGCAACAACGGCCGTGTCGCGAGATGCGCGTTCAGGCAATAATGCCGCTCTACAAAGTCATGGACCCGGCTGGACGAACCGGAGTACTTTGCACGATGTGGGGAGCCGCACCTTTGGCGACTCGCAAGCCTTTCGTTGCCGGCTGCCCGCTACTTCTTTCGGAGATGCGAGAACATGACGGACCTCCCCCTTCCGCACGCCTCCAGCCCCGCGTCCAACCTATGGATCAGTCCCGTGGACGAGCGCGGCGGCGCGGTCGATCCCGTTTTCCTTGAAGCCGCCGAGCGCATCGGCGGCGACTTCTTCCTCTACCGCGCCCGTGAAATGAACGATCCCTCGCGCGCGCTCGAACTCGCCGAGCGGGCCGTCCATTGTGCCTCGCGAGCCAAGAAAAAACGTCCCGTCGAGGACGTGGTGGCCTACCTGTTCCGCACCTTCACCAACCTTGTCGATCAGGAGCTCGAACGCGCGCGGCGGTTTCTTTCGCTCTCGGACGAACTCCTCCACGCTATCGGCCGCCGCCGGCCGCAAGACGCGCAAGCACAGCTCGACCGCAACATCGCCTGGCACGAAGTGCTCGATTCGGTGGACGAGGAGTTGCGCTGGGTGCTCTGGCGGCTCTACTGGGGTTTCTCCATCGACGAGATCGCCGCCGAACTTGATGTCGCGCCCAACACGCTTTCGCAGCGGCTGAGCCGCCTGCGAAGGCGTCTCAAGCAAGCCCTTGACCAGAAGGACCCACGCGGCCCAAGATCAATGGTCGATGAAACTGGGCCAGGCAAGCGAGTTGTCCCTGGAGGAACTGTTGGGCCTCGTGGAGACGGCGGCTAGCGAGGATCGACCCAACCCGGAGCGGACCGGCTGCCCTGGCGACGAGACGCTCGAAAGATTCGCGCGTAATCCGAAGTCGTTTCCTATGCGAGATCCGGTTTTCGAGCATCTAGCCGAGTGTCATGGCTGTTTCAGGATGGTGAGGGCGGCCCGACGGCCATGATGCATGCGCGGTCAGGAAAGTAGCCCGACATTGGGATGAGCCGACCGTTGACTTCGAAAATTTGGCGGTGATAACGTGTAAGGGATTTGGCTTAGCGCGTACTACGGAGGTTGCCCTGTGCCTCGTGGCCTTCCCGTCACCTGCCTTTTCAGCCACAAGTGTGGTGGTGACACGTGTGACCTCCCTAATCCATGTACGCCAGGCAAGCCTTGTCTTAGCTGTCGTCTTCGCACTGCACTCAAACGCCACAAGATTCGGCTGCTGGTCGATCCAATGCGGCCCGGTGACGATCTACGCACGCGGATGCAGACGTTTGATTTTGACAGCCTCCTATTCCTAATTTCTGAGGAGAGCCTGAATTCCGGCCCTTGCACCATTGAACGAGAAACAGCCCAGGATCGTGGTCGGCCTATTTTTACAGTGCTTCAAAGCGGCAGGCTGCCAGACGAGTACCGAAATCGCCTTTGTATGAAGGTGGCGGAACTTGATGCGCCACAGGGTGTGAGCAAGTTGGCCAATGCAATACACGAGCACGTTTTGATCCGTCAGCACCTTCGAATTCTGAAAACGGAAGCATCTCCATCGGATGCAACTCGACGGTTGGCGCGTGGACTATACGAACGCGATTCGTCGGTGCTCGCCGAGCATATTGGGGAACTCGAATCAATATACTGTCACAACACCGATGACTACACTCGGCATTGGATGGCCTGGGCAATTGAGCACACAGGAGCGCGGGACGCTGTGGCCGTACTCGAAAGACTGAAAGTATCGGAGACCGCACCTTATCCCGCAGAGGGAATCCGGCGGGCAATCGCAAAACTTAAGAATGTCGTGAATGGAGGAAATCATGCATCGCAAGCATCGAAAGAGTAGGACCGCCTTCGTTGGAATTGCGCTAGCAACGCTGCTGATGGCACTAGGACCTAGTTGCTCTTCGGGGCTGTCCAAAGCGGCGGAACTTGCTCCGACCGAACGCGTCACCGAGATCGCCACGGAGATTGCCAAAGACGCCGGTGAAGTTCGCCAAGTCAATGCCGCGGGAGCAAAAGGGCCATTCTTTGTTTTTGAGGAATTTCATACTTCCAGGCCGGGCCGGGTCCAGAGCGCCCTAATGCTGCTTCGCCTCTATCGGAAGTATGGAGTCAAGACCATTGGGCTCGAAGGAGCGTTTCAATCGGACAAACCGCTGGATGGAACCTGGTTTCACAAAGCGGGCGGTCCCACGGCATCTGCTGCGAGAGAAGACATTGCCATCCAGATGCTCAGCGATGGGGAGATCAACCAAGCCGAGTTCATGATGCTTCTTTTCCCGGATGTGACCGTTAACGGAACTGAACTCAGGGAAGAGCACAAGCAACCAGACGTGAAGGGTAATCCCGAGGTTGTTTATCTGCTTGGAATCGCCGAGAAACTTCTGTCAGAAGCAGACAAGCAGAAAGTGATGGCACTGTTGAAGGCCGACAAGCGAGACGAAGCGTTCAAACTAATGCTGAGCGCCGACCCTTGGGTAAAGCGCTACTTTGCCTCCATGCAAGATGCTTCCTCAACGAATCTGGAAGCCGTTGTAGAACGGATGAACGAACTTCAGGCCAAAGCCAACACATTGAGTGTCCAGGTTGACCCCGCAGCAAAGCGCGAATTGCAAGAGCTGATTACGTTCTACGGACTGCGGGCCAAATCCAGCAACACTATGGTCAGCAGCGTCCTGAAGACGACCTCTTCAAATCCACGTTCACCGATGGCGATGATTATCGGCGCAGCTCATACCGATAAAGTGGTCGCCCTGCATACCAAAGAAAACGTTGCCTTTGCTGTGATTCGTTCCAAGGACCTCAATCCGCAACACGACTCCCTCAGTATGGCGCAGTTTGACAAAAAGCATAAAGGGCAATGGGCGTGGGCTGCTCCTGGCACGTTAGGGAAACTCCTCAACGGTGAAGTCAACCCACCTCCCATTTCACAGACGGCCACCGGAAGAAGCTTTGGCAACATGAGCGTGGCCAGTTTGCTTATTGCCGACGCCGGTCGCGCCAACAAGCCTCTCCCGGGCGAATTGTGGGATGAACTCTCAAAATTGCCCGAGGTTAGGATTGATAAAGACTCATTCTCCAAAGACGGCTACGATGTGATTTTTAGAGCTTGGCTCAAAGCTGTGGATGGAACGGAGAAGGAGGTCTGGGCACGCGTTGGAACCACCGCCAGTCCAGCGGATACGCGAGATGTTGAATTGAAGTTGCTCGACGCCGACAAGAAGTTTTCTCGCAAAGCGCCGCAGGTGGCAGCCGGTGGCGGCGGCAAAAAGGGCGGCGGCGGAAAAATGGGCAAAGCTGTGGCTGAAGAGCACCCCGAACGGGGAAAAAAGGCTGGCCGCGAGGTCATGGCTTTGGGGCCAGCCGCGCTGGCGGTCTTCGGAAACAGTAGGGCAGAGGTCGGGTCCATGCCGAGGATTAGCGGGTAACGCTGGAAGCTGCCTAACTGGAATGGAGCGGCCCGCCGAGGCGGGCTGCTCCACCGGGCTACGCTACAGCCCGCTTCTTTTGTGCCTTCGCTTTGCGCTTGCTTCCGACGCCGCGCTCGGCTTGCTGCTTTCGCTTCGCCTCGAAATCGGCGCGGACTGAGGCGCGAATCTTCCCGCTGTCGATGCGATAGCGCTTCGCGGTGGCCTCCAGCCGTTCGCCGCGAGAGTAGCCATTGGCTGCGCCTCCAAGAATCGATGCCTCCAGAAGCAGACGGCACAGCCCCAGTTCGTCGAGCGCGAAGACTTTTGAGGCGAGCAACGAACGCGCATCCTTACTCGCCGACGGCTTGCCCGTCTCCAGCCTGTGCCGCTGGGCCAACGCGGTCCGGCAATCTCCCGGCAGATATTCTAGGAACGCCGTCGCGATGGTTTCCAGGTCGCCCTTCTTCAGGGGCGCCCCGGCTTTGTCGATGATCGCGGTCAAGATACGCTGCCGCGCGACCAGTTCCAGCTTGCGCTTGGCGTCTTCTTTGCGTTGAGCTATACGCGCCTTTTCCCGTGCTGTCTTCGATTCAAGCGCATCGGCGTGATGCACCGGACACGTCGGCTCGGCGCAAACGTTGAGAATCTGCCCGCGATTGCCACCGTCTGCGACGACACCTTGCGTCATGTGCGCGCATTTCTTCTGGGCGGGCGTAGGATTCTTGGCCCTCTTACCGGGCTTGGGCACTACGATCTCGGTGTAGTGGTTGCGGCCCAGCGGTCCGCCATTCCGCGTTCCCCACGATGTGGAAATCTGAATCAGCCTGGGATTCGCCTCAAGTGAGCGGTTGACATGGGCGGTTACCTTCGCCTGGAAGCACTCCCGGTCGAGACACTGATCGGAACTCCCGTCCGGAAACAGCAGTGCGTTCGCCCCGGTACGCTTCGAGCAATCGTGGCAGCTTCCTGCTTCGGGCGCGAGTGCCGCGTCCGTGCGGTCGAATGGAGCGGCGCTGAGCTCCATCAGGATGTTCGACTCGATCCAGGCCGCTAGTTCCCGGACGGGCACCAGAATCGAAGTCTGCCCATTGGAGGTGGTGTATACGCTACGAAAGGCCGCTGTGAATGCCTCGGGCTGCTGCGCCTGAGGGAGCTTTGCGATCAGCAGCGCGTGGCCGATGGTCAGCTTGTCGTTGAGAAACGCCTCGGCGATCGGCGGGATCAGTTCGATCAGGCGAAGCCGCTCGGCCACGAACTTCTCGGACTTGCCGATCTTGGAGCCGATGGCCGCCAAGTCGTAGCGCTGTTGAGCCAGCAACTGAAACGCTCGTGCCTCCTCCAGGGGATGCACGCCTTCCCGTTGAAGGTTCTCGATGGCTTGGCAGCAGACGGCGTCGGTGTCGGTCAGCGGCACGATGCGCACCGGAACACTTTCGATGCCTGCGATTTGTGCGGCGCGCAGACGCCTCGATCCGGCCACGACCTCGTAGCACTCCGGCTCAATCTCCCGGACCAGCAACGGTGCGAGAATTCCTTGCGCCTGAATGCTGGCCGCGAGGTCTTTCAATGCCGCCTCGTCGTAGCGGCGGCGAGGATTGGTGGGCGATTCCCGCAACTGAGAAAGCGGCAGATCGCGGTAGACGGACGTGGTGACGGAGCTATCTTGTACGGTTTCCATGATGGTTCCTTTCTATGGGTTAGAGTTGAGAGTTCGCCGCCACGTCCTTCGGCTCGATGGCCTTGAGAATCTCGGCGGCGGTTTCCTGCACGAACGCGAGCGACTCGGCAAGCGTCGCTTTGTCGCCCGCGTGAAGCTGGATGTAGTCCGAACTCGCCGTGTTGGTGTCGAGTCCGATGGCCGACGCGACGACGAAGGCAGCGGCTTCGGCCTCCGTCTCGCGAACGGTATGAGTGGTCTGTGACCGCCGCTCGGTGCGATGGAGCAGCTCGTGCGCCGCTTCATGCACGAGTACGGCGAAGTGCTCTGCCGGGCTGAGGTCCGGGAGCAGGGTGATCTTGCCACCTGAGGACATGCCTTTCGCGGGGGCGATGTCGGCGGAGTATTCAAGCGCGATGCCCTTACCGCCGACGAACTCAGAGAGCCGCCCTGTGTAGTCGCTCGGGTCGCCTTGAACGCTCGCGAACTCGGGCAGCGGATCGCCATCGGTCTGCGATACATCGAACACGTGCGCGGCGCGGAAACCGAAGACGCGCGTTTCCGCGTCCTCGGTCAGTTCGCCGCCGTCCTTCTTCTTGCCGATCATCGGCGCGAGAATGACGATGCCGCGTTCGCCCTTGCGCACATACCGCCGCAGCTTGAGCCAGGAGTGAAACCCGGCGACGTGCGTCGCCTGGGGCCGCTGGCTGTAGATGAGAAGAACGTTGCCCCAGCTGTAGCGGTGGAAGCGAGACATCAGGGCGAGATAGAGTTTCAACGCTTCGCTCTGGCCGCGTTCGAGGGCTTCCATCAAGCGGGAGAGGGCGTCTTCGCTGAGTTGCTTGGCTTGTTCGGTCGTCATGGCGCAGCCTCCTCGTGCCTTCCTGGGGAGAGCGGACCGCCGTTAGGCGGCCGCCCCCTCGGGTTCGGGCTCCGCGCCCGGCTCGGACTTCTTCGGCCGGTCGAGCTTGGCGAGCGAGATCACGCGCACTTCGGTGATCGACTTCTTCACGTCGGCTGCTTTCTTGCCGGTGCCGGCCTTGGCCGTGTACTCGCGCGTGCGAATCTCGCCTTCGATCTGCACGTGCGCGCCCTTGGGAAGCGTCGCTGCGTACTCGCCAGCCTTGCCCCAGGCGATGCAGCGGTGCCAAGTCGTTTGCGATTGGAACTCGCCGCTCTGCTTGTCCTTCCAGCTCCGCTTGGTGGCGAGTGAAAGCACGGTGAACGAGTTCTGGTTCTTGGTGGTGCGGACTTCGGCGTCCTTGCCTAAAAATCCGATGAGCGAAACCCGATTGGAATACATAACGGTTCTCCTTTTTCCGCTCCCGATGTGTCTCTCGGGGCACCCGAAAGCGAGCGGAGCCGCTCCCAAGGACCAGGGCCGCTTTTTCGGGGGGACCGCCAAGGCGCGAGCCGGTCCGCAGGATGGCGGGGGAGCCGAAACCCGAAAGGGACGCGATAGCGGAAGCAGAGGACCGCCGCTCCGCAGGGCGCGGCTAGGCCGTCAGGCCGTTAAGCGAAGCGGTGCCCGAGAGACCAAGGGACGGAATGCAGGGAACCGCCCCGCGCCAATCGGAGGA
>Ga0187894_10006975_pt1 | contig 10848 bp, 9 predicted proteins | sample GBC1701081metaG_FD_136650 | JGI IMG/M metagenome (GOLD analysis project Ga0187894, IMG submission 136650) | White microbial mat communities from a lava cave in the Kipuka Kanohina Cave System on the Island of Hawaii, USA - GBC170108-1 metaG ...
GGAGCAGCGCGAAGTTCGCGAGGAGTCCGGGCCAGAGGTAGTACCAGACCATGAAGACGAGCACGACCGCGAAGGCGACGACGGTAGAGAGGATGCCCGTCCGCCTCGCGCTACCGGCGAGCTCGGAGGAGATCGTGCTCTCCGACACGAGCGCCGGCTTGTGCTCGAGCGCGCCGGCCTGGAGCACCGCGGCGAGGGCGCGCGCGTCCTCCTCCGTGTACCCGCCGGTGATCTGCCCCGTGCTCGTGAGCTGCGACTTCAGCACCGGCGCCGAGTCGACGCGGTCGTTGAGGATGATCGCCATGTGCGTGCCGACCGTCTCCGTGAGGTCGGTCATCCGCGATTGGGCGAGCTTCCGCACGTCGAACGCGACGATCCATCCCGAATCGGCGATCCCGCCCTCCTGCGAGAGGCGGTGGTGCACGTTGGCGAGGTCCTGGCCGGTGAGCTGGTGGGGATCCAGCCGGCAGAGGGCCCAGCCCTGGAGCTGGGTGAGGCCGTAGCCCTTCGCCAGCGTGCGTTCCGAGAGCCGGTACCACTTGAGCCCGTACCGGTAGCGGCCGGCGTTGACGTCCGCCTGCTCGAGCTGCTCCGCCGCGACGGTCCGCTGCTTCTCGACGTCGACGCCCGACTTGAGCGCGGCTTCGAACCGTTTGCGGTACTCCTCGAAGGAGGGGTCGCTGCTCTCGACGGTGATCCGGAACTCCAGGTTGCCGAGCACCGTGATGAGCTGCTTCAGTGCGTCCACGCTCCCGCGCTCCTTCGCGCTCACCTGCACGGAGAAGCGGTCCTCGCCGATCGGCTGGATCGTGATCTCCTTCAGGCCGAAACGGTCGATGCGGTCCTGGATGATGCCGATGCTCGTGGTGAGGAGCGCGGGCCGGTTCGCGTTCGCCACGTCGCCGAGGTCGAACCGGAACACGAGCTCCGACCCGCCGCGCAGGTCGATGCCGAGCTCCAGCCGGTCGTCCTCCTTTCCGGCCACCGCGCGGTAGGCGTGCCAGCCCAGGAAGAGGAGGACGATGCCGATGACGAGGAAGCGGGTCGTGAGATTCATCTTCATGGCGATACCTCGGACGATCGGACCGGGGGCCTCCGGGGGCCCCGGCACGCGCCGGCGTCACCGCCCGGAGGCGAGGGACGCGTCGGCGGGAGGGGGCGTGCCGCGCCGGCCGGCGCGGGTGTCGCAGCGATCGATGCGCGGGGGAGGGGGCGGGGAGGGGTGCAGCGCGAGGGCGGCGGGGCGCGGCCCGGGGTCGGGGGGCGGCGTCGCGTGGGGCGAGGGCGCCTCCGACGAGCGCGGGCGTTCGGGCTGCGCGTCCGCCGCACGGATCGCGGGCTCGCGGCCGCGGCGGGAGTCGTCGGTGCCGGGCTCCTTCTTCTTCGGCGCGTCCGTCGCGCCCGCGTCGCCCGGGTTCGCCTCCGGCTCCGCGGGGCGGCGCTCCTCGGCGAACGCGCGCGGCGGCGCCGCCGCCGTCACGATCCCGAGGAGCGTCACGAGGAGGCGCGCCGGGAAGCCCACGCTCAGCCCTTCGCTTCCGCCTTCTTCGCCTCGGCCTCCGCGGGCTTGCTCTCCGCGGGCCGCTCGATCGAGTGGATCGCGCTGCGCAGGAAGCGGACGCGCACGTCGCGGGCCACCTCCAGCGTCACCGTCTCGGCGTCGATCGAGACCACCGTCCCCAGGAGCCCGCCCGTGGTGACGACCTTGTCGTGCTTCGCGAGGGCCTTGAGCATCTCCCGTCGCTGCTTCTCCCGCTTGCTCGCCGGACGGATCAGGAACAGATAGAAGACCACCAGGATGACGATGAGGGGCGCCCACGAGCCCCAACCGCCCCCGGGACTGGAGGCGGGGGAGTCGGGCGGCTCCGAGCCCTTGGGAAGCGCGGCGATGAGGGCGTTCATGGGGAAACGGCGGATTATAATCGCGGGCCTCCCGCCGTGAAACTGTTCGTGGCGATGTCGGGCGGCGTCGATTCTGCAGTCGCCGCCCTCCTCCTCCGCCGCGCCGGCCACGACGTCGTCGGCATCCACCTGCGCACCGGGGTGGTTGGCGACGCCGCCGCACCCGGCGCGAAGCCTCGTTGCTGCGGCGCCGACGAGGCGGAGGACGCCCGCCGGGCGGCCGCCATCCTCGGCGTCCCCTTCTTCGTGCAGAACGCCGAGCGGGAGTTCGGCGCCATCATCGACCGGTTCGCGGAGGCGTACGCCGAGGGTCGAACCCCGAACCCCTGCATCGACTGCAACCGCGAGGTGAAGTTCGGGGCGCTCCTCCGGCGGGCCCGCGCCCTGGGCGCCGAGGCGGTGGCGACGGGACACTACGCCCGTCGCGTGGCCCGCGGCGGCGGATGGGCGCTCGCGCGCGCCCGGGACGCGCGGAAGGACCAGAGCTACGTCCTCTATGGCCTCGGCCAGGAGGAGCTCGCCTCCGCGCGCTTCCCGCTCGGCGACCTCGAGAAGGGCGAGGTGCGCGAGCTCGCGCGCGAGGCGGGCCTCCCCGTCGCGGACAAGCCGGAAAGCCAGGAGATCTGCTTCGTCCCGTCGGGCGACTACCGCGCGGTGGTGCGCGAGCGCCGCCCCGACGCGTTCGAGGGTGGGAAGATCGTCGACGCCGACGGCCGCGAGGTGGGCGCGCACGGCGGCGTCGGCGGCTTCACGGTGGGCCAGCGGCGCGGACTCGGCCTCGCGTCGAGCGAGCCGCTCTACGTGCTCGGCATCGAGCCCGGCGCGCGGCGCGTCCGCGTGGGCCCGAGGCGCGCGGCGGGCGCGCTCGAGGCGACGCTCCGCGACGTGCGGTGGAGCTCCGCCGTCCCCCCGGCCCCCCTCGAAGTCGACGCCATGCTTCGCTATCGGGCGCGCACGGTGCGGGCCTCCGTCTCCCCGCTTCCTGGAGCGGGCGCGCGGCTTCGTTTCCGGGAGCCCGCGTGGCCGGTCACCCCGGGCCAAGCCGCCGTCCTCTACGAAGGCGACGTGGTCCTCGGGGGAGGGATCCTTACAGCCGGTTCTTCAGGTCCTGGCCCGGCTTGAAGGTCACGGTCTTGCTGGCCGGAATCTGCATGGGCTCCTTCGTCTGGGGGTTGCGTCCCATGCGCGCCTTGCGGGTGCGGGCGAAGAAGGTGCCGAAGCCTTGGATCTGGACCTTCTTGTCCGAGGAGAGACCGACCGCGATCTTCTCGAGCACGGTCTCGATCGTCCTCTGCGCCTCCGTCCGGGATTGCCCCAAGGCCTCCGCAACCTTGTCCACCAACTCGGTCTTCGTCACTGCCGCCTCCTTGTTCCACGGAGCCTGCCGCACACCCGACTCCCGCCCCGGCTCGGCCCGGGCCGAGGGCGCCGCCGCCGCGTTACACTCGTGCGCGGTCCATCGGGTGGGGAAGGCTATCAACGTGTCCCCCAACCGTCAATGAAGGCGTTCGCGCGATCCCCGGCGGTCCCCGCCGCGCTGGCCGCGGGTTTGGCGGTCGCCGGGGCGCTAGGGTGGGGTCCCGACCTGGGGGGCGAGGACGGCGAGACGGTGGCGGCGGTCGACCGTTCCCCCTCCTGCCTGCCGCCGGAGGCCCCCCCGCCCGGGGCCCTCGCGTTCGCCGACAGCGACCTGAGCGCGGCGATCCGTGGGGCGGTCGCGTCGCGCCCGGGCGTGCGCCGCGTGGTCCTCTACACCGACGCGTGCGACCCGTCGGGCGCGCCGCCGTCGGTCCCGGCCGGCGTGCGCGTGGACGTCGTCCTGCGCCCGCGCCGGGACGATCTCGGCGTCGTCGCGCTGGAGGTCCTGCGCCGGGTGGAGGCGGGAGTGCCGTTCGCGATCGAGGTCCTCGTGGGACGCGCGGGGGAGGGGGTGGGGCCGGCGGCGGCGGTCGAGGTGCGGCTCGAACGCGACGGCGCGCGCGTCGGGAGGAGGGTCGCGGCCTTGGAGCACGGGATGGTGCGGCGCATCCGGTTCATCGACCGCGTGGACGTCGAGGGAGTCGTGCGCTATCGGGCGGCGCTGGCGGCGCCGTTCGGCGATCCCGGGGACGACTCCCGGGAGGCGGCCGTGCGCGTCGGAGCGTCGCGGCTCGCCCTCGTGGTGGGGGAGGCGCCGCCGCCGGAGGGGTTCCGCGTCGTCCGCGTCGCGCCGCACGAGGTGGCGGCGTTCCTCGGCGGGGAGGACGGCGGCGCGGGGATCGACGCGATCCTCCTCGCGGGCGCGCCGCTCCCGCGCGACGCGCAGGAGGCCGTCGCCGGTGCGGTGCGGGGGGGAGCGGGCCTCCTCGTGATCGGCGGCGCGGGTTACGCCGGCGGAGCTCTCGCCTCGCTCCTCCCCCTCACCGACACGCCGCCCGGAGGCCGCGCCGTCTGCCTCGTGCTCGACTTCTCGGGGAGCATGGCGGAGCACCGCGACGCGCTTCTCGAGGCGGTCCGCCGGCTCCGCGACCTCTTGGACCCGACCGACCGCGTGGCCTACGTCGCCTTCCGCGCGCGCGTGGAGCGCGCCGCGCCGTGGACGGTCGCGGCGGGCGAGGCTTGGGACTTCCGCGCCCTCGAAGCGCGGGGCAACACGTTCCTCCTGCCCGCGCTCGACGAGGCCGCGCGCCTCCTCGCGGAGGTCCGCGACGGCCGGCGTCGTCTCTACGTCGTGAGCGACGGACAGTGGAAGGACCCTTCGATCGAGGAGCTGCGCGCCCGCGTCGCGGCGTTCGAGGCGTCCGGGACGACGACGGCGGCGCTCGTCGTCGGCGACGGGTCGCCGCCGCCGGAGGTGTTCGTCCGGGTGCTTCGCGCGGACGACGACGCCTTGCTCCGCGAAGCGCTGCGGCGGCTCGAGAGCGAGCACCCGGACCGGCACGTCGACGGCGTCGTGGCGGGCGAGGCGCGCCCGGCGCCGCCGTGGCTCCGGGGCGCCGCGCCCCCTTCGGGCGAGGTCCGCGACGTCGAGCGGTTCTACGCGCGCGGCGCGGGCGAGAGCGTCTTCCTCGGCGCGGGAGAGCTCCCGCTCGCCGCGGCGTGGACGGTGGGGGAGCGCGTCGTCCAACTCGCGTCGCGGGATCCGTCCCTCCTGGCGCGCGCCGGCGCGCTCCTCAGGGCGGCGGCGCGGCCCGAGCCCTCGCGCGGCGCGCGCGTCGAGGCGAGGCGCGCCGGGGGGGCGCTGCTGCTCGAAGCGTGGGCCGACCGCGCGGCGCCGTTCCGCATCGAGGACGCGGAGATCGCAGCGCGGCCCGCCGGTCGCGGACGCTACCGTGCGCGCGTGGAGGCGCCGCCGCCGGGCGCGCTGCGCGTCCGCTACCTCGACGCGGAGGCGCGCGTGCCTCCGGCGGCGGCGCGCGAGCTCGAGGGGCTGCGGCCGCGAGAGGACATCGCCGCCGCGATCGCTCTCGCGAGCGGGGGCGTGGTGACGCGCGCCGGCGCTCCCCCGGCGGAGCCGTCGCGGGGGAGCTCACCGCACGCGACGCTCCTGCTTGCGGCGGCAGCCGTCGTGGCCTGCGCGGCGCTGCGGAGGTCGGCGTGAGGCGGGCCCCCGGGCTCGCGCTCCTTCTCGCCGCCTGCGCGTCCCGGGGTTCCCCGCCCCCTCCCCCGGATCGCGCGGCCGCCGACACCGACCCGCTGGCCGCGTTCGCCCCGCGCGGCGAACCGGTCGTCGAGGAGCTCGCGCTCGATCCCGACGGCGCGTGGCGGTTCGTCGTGTCGCGCGTGACCACCGTGCGCGCGGAGGCGCAGGCGCTGGGCGAGGAGCTCCTGCTCACGTTCGAGGAGGGGGCGGTGCACCGGACGCGCCGCGGCGGCTCCCGGCGGACCTGGGCCCTCCCGCCCGGGCTGCGACTCACGGGCGGACCGTGCCACCTGCTCTTCGGTCCGGAGCTCTCGGGCCGGCTTCTCCGGGAAGGGGAGGTGGCGGCGGGCGAGGACGGCTGGACCCTCGTCGTGGCGGCCCGGGTGGCGGGCCGGGACGGAAACGTCGCGGAATTTCGACTGGAGGCTAAAGGCGGACGCGAGTTCCGGTCGATACAAACCGCCGGGTAGAGCCGCCGCTCATACGGCCACCCGGAGGGTTTGCGATGTCGATCCGATTCGCCGTTCTGGTCCTCGCCGCCTCGCTCTGCGCGTGCTCGTCCTCGAAGAACAAGCAGGACGCGTCGCGCGACGCGGACGCCACCCAGCTGAACCCGGTGGCGCGCGCGCGCCTCGAAGAGCGCGTGAAGAACATCAAGTACCAGTCGGGCACGACGCTGATCGCCAATCTCGAAAAGATCGCGTCGTACGGGCACCAGGCGGTGCCTCTGTGCGTCGACGGGCTCGAGAACGAGGACCCGATGACGCGCATGGGGTGCGCGTACGTGCTCGGGCGGATCGGCGAGACGAAGTCGATCTCGGCCCTCCTGCCGCTCCTGGACGACGACGTGACCTACGTGCGCTACGAGACCGCGTCCGCCCTGGGGGCGATGGGCTCGCGCGCGGGGTATCCGGTGCTCGTCTCCGGGCTCAAGGACGAGCGCATCCAGTACCGCTTCAAGTGCATCGAGGCGCTCCAGGACTTCACGGGCCAGACGTTCGGCTACTCGCACAACGCGGCCCCCGAAGCGCGCGAGGTGGCGGTGAAGCAGTGGGAAGACTGGCTCGAGCGGACGCAAAAGGAACAGCTCTAGATCTCCGATCGAGCGGGAAGAGGGAAGGGCGCGGGCGGCGCGAGGCCGTCCGCGCCCTCCGGTTTTTCGTCGGAGGACGCGCGGGGGCGGCGGTCCTACGCGCTTCGCGGCCGGAGCGATGCGACGATGGCCGCGAAGGCCGGATCGCGCCGAATCGACTCGAGGTCGTCGTCCTGACGCAGGAGGTCCGCGTCGTCGAATCCCAGGCGTACCGCCTCCTCGAGCGTGCGGAGCGCCTCCTCGGGTCGGCCGAGGAGCGCCAGGCTGCACGCGAGGTTGTAACGCGCGCGGGCGTCGGCCGGCAGGAGCTCCACGAGTCGCCGGTCGGCTTCGAGGCCGTCGTCGCGGCGACCGAGGAGGGTGTAGGCGTGGGCGAGGAACCGCAGCAGGTCGCAGTCCCCGGGCCTGGCCCCCAGCGCCTCCTCCGCGACCGCGACCTGGAAGCGGAGGCCCGCCATCTCGATCGCGTCCGGTCGCTCGCGCACCACGGGCGCCATCGTAGTGCCGGGGCAGCGTCCTACAAGCGCCGCGCGCGTACGATGGGTCGGAGATGACCCGGATCGCGGCGCTCGCGCTCCTCCTGGCCGCCTGCGTGTCCGCGCCGCGGTCCGACTACGTGCCGGGGGGCGCGGGGCTCCCGCCCGACGCGCGCGCGGAATACCGCGCCGCGCTCGACGCGAGCCGGCGGGGCGACGGTGCCGGCGCGCTCCGCATCTACGCCGATCTCTGCGCGAGGCACCCCCTCCACCTCGGGCTCCACCTCGCGCGCCTGCGCCTGGCCAAGGCGCAGGAGGGGCCGGAGGCGGCGGCCGCGCTCTACCGCGTCCCGGTCGCGGGGATGTCCCCCGAGATCGCCGACGTGCTCGTGGTCCTCGCCACCCTGGAGGAGAACGATCTCGCGGGGAGGCGCAGCATCCTGCAGTTCGCGGTGGAACGCGAGCCGCGGGAGCCGCTCTGGCGCCTCGGGCTGGCCGACATCGAGCTCCGCGCGCACGACCTCGTCGTCGATCGCGCGTCGGGGGCGCGCGAGCTGGGGAGCGTGGACGCGTCCGCCCGCGCGTTCGAGGAGGCGCGCCAGATCCTCGACCGGGCGCAGCGGGAGGCCGAGGCCGCGCTGGCGCTCGACGCCGGGCTCGCGGAGGCGCACTTGATGCTCGGCTACATCCGCACGAGGCGCGCGGACCTGCAGTCGGACTACGCGCGGCGCGACAGCGAGCGCGCGGACGCCACGCGGTGCTACGAGGCGGCGCTCGCGCTCGACCCGGCGTCGGTCCCGGCCCGCGTGAACCTCGCGGAGAACCTCCTCTACCTGGGACGACACGAGCACGCGATCCGCGAGCTCGAGATCGCATCGAAGCTGGCGCCGGGACGGGCGCTCGTCTGGCGGAACCTAGGCGTCGCCTTCTGGACCGCGGGCCGGGAGTCCGAGGCGGAGCGTGCGTACCGGAAGTCGCTCGAACTGGAGCCCGAGTCCTCCCGGACGCACGTGGCGCTCGCGGACTGCCTCCAGGCGCGCGGCGACATGCAGGGTGCGCTCCGGGAGCTGCGTCTCGCGCGCGACGGCGCCGGGGAGGACCGCGAGCTGCGCGCGACGATCGCGTTCAAGCTGGGGGCGGTCCACGAGTTCCGGCGCGAGTACGAGCCTGCGGTCGAGGAGTACCGGGAGCACATCCGCCTCGGCGGGCGCGACTCCGCGAAGGCGCGCTCGCGGATCGAGCGCATCTTCGAGAACCCGGGCGGATGAGCGGCGCCTACCCGCGTCCGCCGGCCGGCCGGTAGACCGCGCCGCGGCGGCGCCCGACGCGCACGAGAAGCCCGCGCCGCACGAGCGTGTCCAGTTCGCGCAGCGCGGTGCGCGCGGAGACCCCCTCGAGCTCCACGACGTCCCCGTTCGCGAGCCCGCCGGCGGTGCGCGCGCGCGTGAGGATCCGTTCCTGGCGGGGCGTGATGCCGTCGGCCAGCGGCGCCGCCGCGGGCGTCTCACGGCCGCCGGCCTGCGGGAGCGCGAGGTGCGACCGCTCGACGACGCGGCCGCCGGCGAGCAGCATCGCCCGCTCGAGGACGTTCCGCAGTTCGCGCACGTTCCCGGGCCACGCATAGGCGTAGAGCGCGTCGAGCGCCTCGGGGCGGAGCGTCTCCACCTGGAGGCCGTGGCGCGCGTTGAACTCGCGCCGGAACAGCTCGACGAGCGCGGGGATCTCCTCCCTCCGCTCCCGCAGCGGCGGGACGCGGATCTCCACGACGTGGAGGCGGTAGTAGAGATCCTCCCGGAATTCGCCGCGCCGGAGCGCCTCGTCCAGGTTCCGATTCGTCGCGGCGACGATCCGCACGTCGACCTCGACGGGTTCCGTGCCTCCCACGCGCGTGACCCGTCCCTCCTGCAGGACTCTCAGGAGCTTCGCCTGCATCGCCGGCGGGATCTCGCCCACCTCGTCCAGGAAGAGCGTCCCCGCGTGCGCCTCCTCGAAGCGCCCGACGCGGCGCCGATCCGCCCCCGTGAAGGCGCCCTTCTCGTGGCCGAAGAGCTCGGCCTCGAGGAGCGTCTCGGGGATCGCGGCGCAGTTCACCTTCACGAACGGGCGGTCGCGCCGGTCGCTGTTCGCGTGCAGGAGGTCGGCGAGGACCTCCTTCCCGCTCCCCGTCTCGCCGGAGAGGAGGACGGTCGCCTTCGTCGGGGCGACGCGCGACACGACCTCCAGCGCCGCGCGCAGCGTCGCGCTCCGCGCGAGCTGCGGGTCCAGCCCGGGCGGCACGCGGAGCTCCGGCATGCGGCCCGGCCCGGCGGCGACGGGCGCCGCGCCGGTGCGGTCGAGGGCGTCGAGGAGGATCCGCGTCGACGCGCCGTCCGCGGGGTAGGTGACGCTCCCGAAGAGAAACGCGGGGCGCTCGCCGCCGAGCGCGCGGAACTCGCGGTGCTCGAGCGCCGCCGCGACGGCGTCGAGCGTCGCGCGGGCGGACGCGGCGTCGGCGTCCACGAGCAGCACCTCCATGCTCGCCGCGTCGCGGCGCGCCACGAGGTTGCGCCGCGACACCGCCTCGCGCACCGTCTCCCCCGACTCCGCGACGAGCCGCGCGAGCGCGTCCGCGCCGTGCCGCCGCTGCAGCGCGTCCGCGGCGTCGACGGCGATCCGGAGGAGCGAGAGCGATCGCCCGCTCGCGGCGGCACGGTCGACCTCCTCGCGCAGGCGCCGGACGAGGAACGCGTGCGTGTAGAGCCCGCTCGGCTCGTCGCTCACGGCGAGCTGGTAGAGACGCGCGTTCTCGAGCGCGATCCCCGCCTGGCGGCCGGTGGCGTCGAGGAAGTCGCGGTCGGGGGGCGCGCCACCGTCGAGCCCCGCACACACCGCCACCCCGACCGTGCGGCCGGCGGCGATGAGCGGGAGCACCACCGCGCGCCCCTCGAACACGGGCTCCTGCGAGGCGACGGCGCGGTGGAACGGGCCGTGGTCGGGGATGCGGGGGGGAACGCCGGGGGGGTCGCCGCGGCGGCAGAGCGTCTCGGTCCGGCCGGTCGCGGCGTCCACGGCGGCGACGGCGATCGCGCCCGCCCCGGTCGCGCGCGAGAGGAGCCCCGCGGCGGCTCCCGCGACGTCGCGGCGGTCGAGCGCGCCGGTGAGCGCCTGCAGCCCCGCGTGGAGGTCGGTGAGCTGGCGGACGCGCGTGTGGAGCGCGTCGGCCATCGTGTTGAACGACGTTGCGAGGCGTCCGATCTCGTCCTCGGCCTCGACCGGCACGCGGCGGGAGAGGTCGCCCTGCGCCAGGGAGCGCGCGGCGGCGGTCACGCGGCGCAGCCGCCCGGTGACGCGGTCGGCGAGCGTGCCGCCCGCGATCACGACGAGGAGCACGCCCGCCAGCCCGGTGAGCAGCAGCATGCGGTGGATGGCCGCCTTGGCGTGCTCCGTGGCGACGCGCGACCGGTAGACGCCGACCATCCCGAGGACGCGTCCACGGTCGCGCAAGAGCGCGTGCGCGGCCGCCTCCGGGGACCCGCGGAGGGTGGTGCGCGCCTCGTAGAGGGGCTCGTCCGCGCGCTGCAGCTCCGCGCGTCTCCGCTCCGCGCCGTGCCGGAGCGGGTCGGAGAGGGACGCGAGCGGGACGTCGCCGGTCGCGGCGACCGGTTCGCCGTCGGGACCGTGCAGGACGATCGACACCTCGGGGGAGGGCGCTTCGCCGACGAGCGCGTGGGACGGGATCGCCACGATGTAGCGGCGGAAGTCCGGCGCGCGCTCGA
>Ga0187894_10006976_pt1 | contig 10846 bp, 9 predicted proteins | sample GBC1701081metaG_FD_136650 | JGI IMG/M metagenome (GOLD analysis project Ga0187894, IMG submission 136650) | White microbial mat communities from a lava cave in the Kipuka Kanohina Cave System on the Island of Hawaii, USA - GBC170108-1 metaG ...
AAGGCTGTGGTCTTGTACTAGACCGTGACCACAATGCGGCGCTTAACATTTTGAGTTTGGGGCTACAAACTCTTGGTATCCAAGCCATAGAAGCCGCGCCTCTTTAGGGCGCGGAGTAGTCACTGCACGGGCAAAGACAGTGAAGGAATTTTCCGTCGCGTCAGCGACGATTGATTATCGCTTCATTCAGCCGTCGCTACGCGACGCAATTGGTATTTATGACTCAACTCCGTGCCATAAATGACACGGCTAAACTCAAATCGTCGCTACGCGACCAAAAGAGCCACATCTGAGGTTAGAGGCTATGGCTATATTTGGTTTTGATGAATGTGGAGACTTGGATTACTCCGATGAAAGAAGCATGATTGAAAACGATCAGGAATTAAACCTTACGCAAGAGCGGATTTTGCGCTTCTCTCAATTAGTTGCACAAATGCGCGTTACGGCTTCTCCAGAGGATTTTCGTTTTTTCTCAAATAGTTATCTGGCGGAAATTGAGGAGATGGACACAGAGGTAATGAATTATTTGAAAAAACATTCGACTGAATTTCCTCCCGCAGAAGCAGCCTAGATAACATAGTCAGCTTTACAGAGGAACGGCAAATTTGCCGCTTGCGTGGCAGCTTTCAATGATTATACCGAAAATCCTCACGTTTATTTTTATCCTTGTCGCCTTGTTGTTGTCTGCCGTGCTGATGCTGGCGGCGTGGAAACATCGCAATCCGTCAGCGAACACCGGACTGGCGGAAGAGGTCAAAGATTTCGGACCGACGGCGACCAATCGCTGGCTGCGCGGTTTGCGCGTCTTTTTCGTGCTGATGATTCTCACGGTTCTCGGCTTTCACGGCTACTGGGTCTTTCGCGCCAATTCCGACGCCGCTTTCGCCAAAGCTAAGAAAGGCGATGCCAGAAACCGCAGACTCGGCGAAAATGGCTTGAAAGGCTGGGTGCTTGACCGCACCGGCAGACTCGATAGCGCCTTGATTCGCTACCGTTCCGATAATGGCGTTATCATCCGCGAATACCCGTTGAGCGCGGCGGCGGTTCACCTGACCGGATTCTCCGATTTTCTCTTTGGCTCCGGTGGTTTTGAGGCGGCGTATAGCAACTGGCTGACTGCGCCGGTCAGCGCCTATAACCGCTTGCAATCGCCGAATCCGGTAGGCAAGGATTTGAAACTATCGCTCGACTCAAATCTCCAGCGCGAAGCCTTTACCCTATTGCAAGCCACCGGCAAACCGGCTGCTGCCGTCGTTCTGCTGTTGCCGAATAATGAAGTGCTGGCAATGGCGTCGGCTCCGAGTTTTGAGCCTCGCGTCATTACCGACGAAAAAGAATGGCAGCGACTCAACGATCAGGTGGCAGAGGCGTTGCCACTTAGTCCGTTGGTCAACCGGGCGCTCGGTACGCTGATGACCGGCGGCGCGGCTTTCTACTATCGCCCCGGCTCGACCTTCAAGACTTTTATTGCGGCGGTGGCGATTGACAACGGCATCACTGAAGAACGCTTCACCTGTGTTGGCGAAGGCTTCACGCCGCCCGGTTCGCGGCAACCGATTCGGGATTATGCCGGTGAAGTGCATGGCACAATCGGTCTACAGGAAGCCTTCAAGGTTTCCTGCAATCAATACTTCTCGCAACTTGGCTTGAAGGTCGGGCGCGAACGGCTTGCCAATTATGCAAAGAAACTGGGCTTTGCCGTTTCTCCCGATGACCGGACGCGCCGCGCCGAACAGATGTGGAGCATCAAAGAAGAACACGGCAGCCTTGATGAATTCGATGACATCTTTGCGCCGCCACTACAGCGATTGAACTATTCCAATAAAGCCACTGATTACGATGTGGCGTTGCAATCCATCGGGCAGGGATACGCCGATTTGACCGTGATGCAGATGGCGTTACTGGCGGCGACGGCGGCAAGTCAGGATGGCGCATATGTCGCGCCGACTTTTGAAGCCGGTGCGCCGCGCAAGATTCTCAGCCCGTTCATCAAACCGCAAACCGCGACGCGACTGCGCGAATTGATGCAACTGGTGACGAAACCGGGCGGCACAGCGGTTGGAGCCTTCGCGCCTTATGCCAATCGTTTTTCAGCCGGTGGCAAGACCGGAACTGCCGACCGCGATGTAACGCTCTATGATAAAAACGCCAAGCCGGTGGTTGATTATGTGGATAAAGAAGGTCGCCCGCGCTATAAACAGGTGGGCTGGACGGATTCGTGGTTTATCGGCTTTGCGCCCGCCGACAACCCGCAAATCGCCTTTGCCGTAATGGTCGAAAACGGCGGGCAGGGCGCGAAGAATGCCGCGCCGATAGCGGCTAAATTGATTGAAAAAGCTGGCTCGCTCGGCTATGTCAAAATCAATAGCCCTGCGGCTACCAGTAAAGCAACTCGTCCGGCAACCACAACTCCGAAACGGCGTTGATGGTTAGAAGGGGAAGAGTCAAGTTGTTATAGCTGAAAAGAAAGGTTACATGAATCACGCTACAGATTCACCACAGAAGCACAAAGACACAGAGGCGGCACAGAGATTCTTACCCACTCTCTGCGCTGCCTCTGCGTTCTCTGTGTCTCTGTGGTGGAAGCCTCGTTTCAGCTTGAGAACGATAAAAGTCGCCTTATTACTGTTGTCGTTATGCCTCTGCGTACTGGCAGCGCATAATGGCAATGGTACGCCTGAAGAAGCGCCGTCGGGATTTGACGATAAAACCAATGGCTTGACCTCGCAGCATGAGTTTAATGTAGCGATGGGCGCATTCAATAAAAATTATATCGAACGCGAAGGGCTTGGACCGCTCTTCAATATCGAAACCTGTTTGCGCTGTCATCAGTACCCGACGATTGGCGGGTCGGGCTTGATTACCGTTACCCGGGCTGGCAGATTCGACGGCAAGCGGTTCATCGCCCCACCGGGCGGTACGCTCATTCAGGGCGCGGCGACCTATTACGAATTGGTGACGCCATTATCCGCCGAGTACAATGTTACAGCCAAACGAGTACCGACAAGTCTGCTTGGTGCGGGCTTTATCGAAGCGATTGGCGATGAGACCTTGCGGGCGCTTGCCGCCGCCCAGCAGAAGCAAACCAACGGCAAAATAGCCGGAGAAGTGATTGAGGTTCCGGTCTATGAAGCAAGCGGGGCAAAGCGCGTCGGCAGATTTGGCTGGAAAAATTCCCACGCCAGTCTGCTGTCGTTTACCGCTGAAGCCATGCATGGCGAGATGGGGCTTACCAGTCCGTTGATGCCCGATGAAATTACTGCTTTCGGTAAATCGCTGGCGGCATATGATAAAGCGGCTGACCCGGAAGTAGATATGAAGCGGCTGGAACTGGTGACTAAATTTATGCGGGCGACCAAAGCGCCGGGACGACTGGCAACTGCCGAAGCCGCCGAAGCCAAAGCGGGCGAAAAGATTTTTGTCTCCGTTGGCTGTGCCATCTGCCATGTACCGACGATTCGTACCTTGCCCGCCGGTAGCTCAATCAATGGCGATAAATTCACCGTGCCGCAGGCGCTCGGCAATAAACTGATTCATCCGTTCAGCGATTTTCTCTTGCATGACGTAGGCACAGGCGATGGCATCGTGGAAACCGGCGTCCAAAGCACTCGCAACAAGATTCGCACCGCGCCGCTTTGGGGAACCGGAGCGCGGATGCAAAAACTTGGCGCGAATATGGTCTTTCTGCACGATGGCAGCGCCCGCACTTTGGAAGATGCGATTTTACGCCACGCCGGAGAAGCGGCTTGGGTGATTGAAAAATATCGAAAGATGACAGCCGACGACAAGCAGCAACTTATCAAGTATCTGCAATCGCTTTAGTAAATTGCCTCCTGTTAAGCTGGAGGAATAGAGCGGCAGAGAGGGGAAACAACAAAATTCGGCAGCGGGCGTTAGAGTACAAACTTTAGTTTGGCAGTAGCTTGAAATGCAGAGCCCTTGCGGCGACGACGAACCTCAAAGACCGATTGGCAACCACAGTCCTGAGAGGGTCGCAATGAGCGCAAGGTTTGTACCTCACGAAGCGCTACCAAACTAAAGTTTGTACTCTAACACCCGTCGCCAAACATTAGAGATAAGATGGAAAAGAGTACGTCAAAATTGAAACGCACCAGCCCGACGCTGCATTTGTTGTTGCTGGCAGTCATTGTTCTGCTCGCCGGAGCGGGCTATTTCGCTATCATCTGGTCAGGCGATTTGCGCGGCTACGAAGCCAGCAAACTTGTAGCTATGCGTTATATCTGTTTGCTTCTGCCGGTCTTTCTCATCTTTTTCTGGCTCACCCGCAAACAACGCTTTCGCGGCGAGATGATGATTTTAACCGCCGCCGTCTTTCTCTTCGCCATCGGCGCATTGATGCAATTCCGCTTATTTGCCGACCCCGAATACGGCGCACGCGGCACAACGAAATCCATTGAGAGGCGAGAAAAAGCGCAGGCAATTCGCCTCTATAACATCAAGACAGCTTACGACGACGAGAAGAAGGCGTTTATGTTCGGCAAAGCCGACGCCGTGCCGAAAGAGCCTGTGGAGCAGACGCCGGAAAGAAAGCGCAGCCTGCTATCAGTTCTGCTGTCAACCGAAACCTTCAATCCGTTAATCGGAATGCTGGCATTGGTTATCGGCTTTCTCATCTTCAAAGACGACGGCTGGCTGCTCTGGCTACAGAAACACGCGGTGCTGGTCGGGTTGGCGACCTCGGCGGTGATGTTTGCGCTGGTGATTCTCTATTTCTTCTTTGGCTCGGATGGCAAACTCTTCGGGCAAACGCCATGGGAAGGCATGAAGATTCTCTTTCTGTTGAGCTTTGCCGGTTTGCTCGCCGACACTTATCGGCGGCTAAGACAAACACGCTGGGGGTTGCCGCCGGTGCGCTACTTGTTGCCGTTTTCCATCATCGCCATTATGCCGGTAATACCCTTCTTCCTGCTCAAAGACTTCGGACAACTACTCGTATTTTTCGGCGTTTATGTGATGCTCTACATTATTGCGGTGCGAAGTCCCTTGAAACTCTTGATCCAAGTTGCGCTGGTGCTGGCGCTGTTACTATCAATCGGTTTGATTTCCAAAGTGACGACTGGCTTCAGCGTCCCACGTTATATGCAACTGCGCTTTCATGCGTGGCAGGATATGTGGAATCCGCCGTCACCCAATACGGCATGGTGGAAGAGCTATATCAACGAATATATTGATGGTCGCAAACGCAACAATAGAACGGTGCCGGACATTAACGACCCGGAAGAATTGGAGAAGTTGAGTCGTGAGTTGTGGAGAGACCGCACCCTGCAATACTCGCAAGGGCTTTTCGGCATCAACGAAGGCAACATCCTTGGCGAAGGTTTGGGGCTTGGCTACCCGGAGACAATTCCGGTTTCCGACTCCGATTTCATCTATGCCGCGATTGGCGAAGAGTTAGGTATGATAGGCAGTCTGGCGGCGCTGCTGGCTCTGGCGGTCATCGTCTTTGCCGGAACTGCCATTAGTATTGGTGCGCCCGATATGTTCACGAAGTTACTAGCGGCAGGGCTGACTTCCTTTGTCGCGTTTCAGGCGATAGTCAATATCGGCGGGGTTTTGCGCGTCTTGCCCATGACCGGCATTACGCTGCCGTTTGTCAGTCACGGCGGTTGGTCGCTGATTACCTCGTTCGCTATGCTTGGCATTCTGCTGGCGATTTCGCATCGTAATGCGTTGAGTTACCAAGCCGGACAAGAGCGTAAAACGGCGCAGCACAGCGAATCATTGCCGGAATTTCAGCCGGTACGCTGAGGCTCAATGATGGATGTTTAGAGTACAAGCTTTAGCTTGCAGCCTGAAGGCTGTACTCTGAACAGACTTATCAATGATACTTCGCCGGATGCGAATCTTTGGTGCGAAGTTCAACCGATTTGTCGCGTGACATCATCAGAATCCGTCGCAGATTGATCGGATTAACCCCCGTCGGGCTATAGGTCAGGCGATACCAGTTCTTTCGCAAATCGTCGGCAATGGTTTTCGCCGCCTCTTCGCTCTTGTCTACCGGAAAGATTTTGCCGCCCGTGCCAGCCGTCAATCTCTCCAGAGCAATTGGCGGCTTGGGCTTGTCCTTGAGCAACGCGCCGCGTGTGCGGTCTGGGGCTTTCAGAGCATAGACGAGGATATTCTCTTCCTGTAGAGCTTTCAGCGCGGCATCAAATTTCGTCTTGCTTTCGCTGTCATAACCATCGCTGATGAGAATGATGGCGCGTTTTTCAACGCCGGTCTGCGCCTGCTGAACCAGCGCGTCCGCAACGGCTACCAGTCCATCATAAAGATTAGGAAAGCCTTTGCGTCTGAGCTTTGCCGATGCCGCTTGCATGGCTTTTGAGTCGGGAGTCATGTCTTCGAGAATCTCGGCGCTTTCGTTAAAAGCGACAATCATCATCTGATCGTCTTCGTATAGCTCATTGATAATCGCGGCAATGGTTTTTTGTAAGGCTTCTGCTTCAACCCGCAGATTGCTGCTGTCGTCAATCATCAGCACAATGCGCGACCCGGCATCTACCTTGCTGAAGGTTTCGACTTCCTGCGGGATGCCGGCATCGTAGAGGTCAAAGTCCTCTTTGGATAATTTCGCCCCTTCCGGCGCGTGAACGATGACATTTAAGGTTTCATTGCGACGACCTGAACCAGTACCTTTGCCCGATTGTGCAAAGGCTAAGAAACTGCCTAGCGCAAATAACAAAGAAAAAAGACAAAGAAATTTTAGCGAACGCATGAAGCGAAACTCCTCAATCATCCGACCTAGGGTAGTGGCGCACGGAGGGAAGTCCAGAGTACAAGCTTTAGCTTGCTTGTTTCACGCAACAACCTAAAGGTTGGACTCTAAACTTTTCCTCATCCAGTAACCCACTGTTCAATCTGGAATGCACGGGTGCAGAGATAAATTATTTCAAACTGCGCCGAGTGACGCAAACAAACATTGACGAATTGCGCCTTGGCAATGACGAAAAGCGGGCGTTGTGGTATTCTTGTGACTCATTTTGAAACTCACGTACTTCTATGGAAACACAGACAGCTAGCGCCAACCGACAGCATTTTGAAAAACTGGTCAACGAAGTAAAGGCTCTCGAAGAACGCCTCAGACAAGGCGGCGGCGCGGAGCGCATCGAACGCGAACATCAGCGCGGCAAATTGACTGCCCGTGAACGCCTCGCCCTGCTTTTGGACAAAGACGCTTTCTTTCAGGAAACCGGCTTGCTGGTTGCTTACGACCAATACAAAGGACAAGCTCCCGGCGCGGGAGTCGTTACCGGCTTGGGGCGCGTTCAAGGACGCGAAGTTATCGTCGTTGCCAATGACGCCACCGTTAAAGCTGGCTCGTGGTGGCCCGAAACGGTACGTAAAGTCCTCCGCGCTCAGGAAGCCGCCATGCGTTGCCGCCTGCCGATTATCTATCTGGTAGATTCAGCCGGAGTCAATCTGCCATATCAAAGCGGCGTCTTTCCGGGGCCGTACGGCGGCGGGCGCATCTTCTTCTATAATTCGGTGATGCGGCGGCATTTGAAGATACCGCAACTTGCCGCCGTCATGGGGCAATGTGTCGCCGGTGGGGCTTATCTTCCGGCGCTTTCTGATGTGATTGTCATGGTCGAAGGCACATCTTTTATGGGGCTTGGCGGACCCAATCTCGTCAAAGGCGCAGTCGGGCAAACGGTGGACTCGGAAACTCTCGGCGGCGCTCGCGTCCATAATGAAATCTCCGGCGTCGCTCATTATCTGGCAAAGAATGATGAAGAGTGTATCGCTAAATTGCGCGAGTTGATGACGCAGTTGCCGCCCCCGTCTGCCTCTGCCGTGCAGATTGCCGAACCCAAAGAAGCGGCTCGCCCGCTCGATGAACTGTACGACATTCTGCCCGCTGAGCACAAATTGCCCTACGATATGCGGGCGGTTCTCGCCTGTCTGCTCGATGGCGGCGAATTGAATGAATTTCAGGCAGACTATGCGAAAGAGATGATTACTGGCTTTGCGCGAATCGCCGGTATCCCGGTCGGCGTCATTGCCAACAATCGCGGCTTGATTCGCGGCGCAAAAGGCAAGCCGCCAAAATTCGGCGGCATTATTTATAAAGACTCGGCAGAGAAAGTCGCTTATTTTATTGAGACCTGCAATCGCCATCACACGCCGCTGCTCTTTCTTCAGGATGTCTCCGGCTTTATGGTTGGAACCGAAGCGGAGCATTCCGGTATCATTCGCGCCGGCGCTCAGTTTGTCGAAGCGATGGCAACCACCAGCGTTCCGAAACTCGTTTTAACCATCAACCATGCTTCGGGAGCCGGATATTATGCGATGGCAGGGCAAGGCTTCGACCCCGATTTTATCTTTACCTGGGCAACCGGAAGAATGGGCGTAATGGAAGGCGATTCGGCGGTGATGGCATTATTCAGCGCCGAACTGGATAAAATGAAACGTGATGGCAAAGAGCCTAGCGCAGAGATGAACGCCGAGATGGAGCGCGTCCGGGCGAAATACGAAGGCGAACTTGATGCGAAGTACGCGGCGGCACGCGGCTTTGTGGATGCCATTATTCACCCGGAAGATACTCGTGCGACTTTAGAATTGGCATTACGCGCTTGTTTGAACAATCCCGGACCGCATCTGGGCGTCTTTGTACTGCCGCAGAACCTGACGTAAACCACGGTGGCGCAGGACTCGTATATGCGCCGCCGCGCTTATCTGCCCATCAGACTGAGCCAGTCTTCGAGGCTCTGCATCTTCATGTAGTAGTTTGTCTCTTTCTCCGCGCCAATCGTGCTTTGTGTCCGGGCGGCATAGTTATGCCCCGGTAGTAACACCGTTTCATTCGGCAATTTGCCAAGCACCTCAGTCAGCGAATCATATAGCTGTGCGGAATTACCGCCGGGTAAATCCACTCGCCCGCAGCCGCCGATAAAGAGCGTATCGCCGGAAATAACCGTATCTTCAACCAGAAAGCATTGGCTGCCGGGCGTGTGTCCCGGCGTGTGCAAAAATGTCAGTTTGATATTGCCGATGCGGATTTCATCGCCGCCTTCGTGTTCTTGTAAATCGCTGTCGGAGATGCCGGTCATTTGCTTCACGCCAGAGCTTTCAAAGACATTGACGTGAACTGGCGCTGGTCTTAGTGACATCAATTCGGCAATGCCTTCGATGTTGTGTCCCCATATCTCACCGCCAACATGATCCGGGTGATAATGCGTCACCAGTGCGCCAACCAACTTCATCTCTTCGCGGTCAATATAGTCAAGGATGCCTTGCGTATCCCACGCCGGATCAACAACCATGCATTCCCGCCGCTCATCATCGCCTATCAAATAAACGAAATTCGCCATATTGGCAGCAAACCCGTTCGTCGTGGCGAAGTCACGCCCGCCCAGTAATTGTTTTAGATAGATTGCCATGCTGCCTCGCTATGTCCTTCAGGTAATGCTCTTTCAACTTGAAAAAGGCATTCTTGTAAGGTAAAAATGCTGCTGCTATGAAATATCATACTTTATTGAAAACTGTTGTCCTTTTTACTCTTTGCGCTTTCCTTGCGGGCTTTTCTGCCTGCTCAAAGAAAGAAAACCAGATACCCAAATCGCTTGCCGATTCGCTCAAAGCCCTAGGCGTTCAGGATATGCAGGTTGACCTGCTCTATCAACCGCCGGACGTTGCCGATAAGAAATACCTTAGCCTGACCGTTACCTACAATTATGCGACGGACAGCGGGAAACCTCAGAAAGAGTTTTTAGGCTATGTCCTCAAAAAAGAAGGTCAGGAGTGGAAAGTAGACCACAATACCAATTACACCAAAAATGAACAGACCGCCAAAGACCTGATTCTCGGAACCGGAAAACCCAAAATTTAGGGTACTTCCTCGTCTGCTCACATCTGCTAAATAGCGTCGGGATTTTCGACGCTATTTCTTTTTCTTTGCTGCCTCTTCATACTGAGTGGTCTTTTCGCCATACTGAGTCTTATACCACGCCAACTCATCGGAAAAAGTCGCCTCTTTCTTTTTGAAGGGTTGTAACCCGATGCCAGCCCCATAGTAGCCGCCATGCGGAATCGGACCGTAAATATCTTTCTCTCTTTCCAGAGGCTTGTCTTCTTTATGGTAGTTTCGCTCATATCCGGCAGCAACGCCAAAGCCGTGTGAACGAACTTCGAGATTCCTCGATGGATGCTTGAGATTACCCTTTATCGTCTCTTTGGAATTTGCCGTTACACTGACATCGGTTTCTGAATTCTTCTTATCGCTCATGTTTTTCTCCAATTGAAATAAAAACCTTGCACTAGAAAAATAGCAAAAGAATCAGGCAGACACAAAAAAAGGAGGAGCGAAAATTCGCTCCTCCTTAATTTTTTTGAACTTGGTCAACGATTTTAGCTATTGACCAGATTCAAAGGTTATTGCGACGGGCAGCTCTGATTGCAACGGAATGGCATCGAAGCACGACCATTCGGCGCTGGGTTTGTGATGATAATATCACCGGGCAAACCACCGCAGAATCTGCCTTTCAATACCAATTGTCTTGTATCAGTAGCATCTGCCGCTCTGAACTTAACCTTCTTCGGTGTTCGACCGCCGACGGTTATAGTTGCGCTATCCTTGATATTCCTTCCGGTTACAATCAGATTAAAGGCACCGGATTCTAACCGTTCAAGGTTGCAACTTTGCACCACAGCAACATCGCCAACTGGCGGCGGCGGTGGTGGCGGTGGCGGTGGCGGTGCATCGCAAGTAAACGTCACCTGGATGCCCTGCTGATTGCCCGTCGTGCAACCGTTCAACGCCGTCGTCAAATCCTGACTTGTGCCGTTCGGTCCACTGACGAAAATCAAGAATGTCCTCCCGGCGTTC
>Ga0187894_10006977_pt1 | contig 10845 bp, 7 predicted proteins | sample GBC1701081metaG_FD_136650 | JGI IMG/M metagenome (GOLD analysis project Ga0187894, IMG submission 136650) | White microbial mat communities from a lava cave in the Kipuka Kanohina Cave System on the Island of Hawaii, USA - GBC170108-1 metaG ...
GCCAATGCCGCCGCGATGGCGGCGAGCGCGATCGAGGCGATCCATATCCAGGCGTATTGCGCGAACAGATCGAACAGCCAGCCGGCCAGGAAGGCGCCGGCAGCGCCGCCCAACGAATGGCCGGTCGCGATCAGGCCCATGGCGAGGCCCATCCGGTGCAGGCCCAGATGGCTGGCCGCGAGGCCGGCTGTCACCGGCACGGTCGCATAGTCCACAACACCGAAGGCGACCGCGAACACGAACAACAGCTCGATGTTGTCGGTGATCGACAGCAGCAATACGAAGCTCAATGCGCGTCCGACATAGATCGCGGCCAGCAGCGCCGGGCGGTTGACCCGGTCGCACAGATAGCCGGCTCCGATCATGCCCAGCAGATTGACGGCCGACAGCACGCCGTAGGCCGCGGCACTGGGCAACGGCGGAAAACCGCAGGCCGCTGCGTAAGGCAGCAGATGCGTCTCGATCACACCTGTCGTGGTGAAGCCGCAGATCGCGAAGCTCCAGAACAGCGCATGAAACACGCGGTGACGCACCAGGAAGCCGAGCCGGTACCGCAGCGGCTGGGCTGGCGGTGGCGCGGCGATGGATGCCGCGCCGGCTGGCCGGCGCAGGACGACCAGAGTCGTGACGGCAATGGCAGCGCAGCCTGCGGCGATGGCCATGAAACTGGCACGCCAGCTTCCCGACTCCATGATCAGCGCCAGCAACGGCACCACAACCAGCTGGCCGGCCGTCGATCCGGCGGTGGCAATGCCGATCGCCAGGCCGCGCCCGCGGTCGAAAAGCTGTGCCACCGCTGTCGCCACCGTGTGGGTGGCGACCATGCCGAAGCCCAGTGCCGCGATGCCGCCGAAACCGACGAGGAACATCCCCCGCGAGTCCATGACGGCGACGACGAGCAGGCCGGCTGCCGTGAAAACCATGCCGGCGGCCAGCAGCGTGCGTGGACCATGGCGGTCGATGTAGCTGCCGGCCAGCGGCGCGACGACGGCCATGACCGTGAGCGTGATGGCGCCGCCCAGGGATACGAACGATCGCGGCCAGCCGAATCCGGCTTCCCACACCGGCATCACCAGGCCCAGCGCCGAGCGCGCCGAGAAGGAGAGGCTCAGAGCCAGGAAACCGATGGCCACCACCAGCCAGCCGATCGGCGGCAGCGAGGAGACGGCGCTGTTGCGAGGGACTGAAACCATACTCATTCTCGTTTAGTCAGGCCGCTGGCATTACCATCGGCACCATGCGTTCCAGGCCCTATGGTGCTGGCTTCAAGACGCACAGACAAAGAAGTTCCATCATCGATAGCGTTTAATTACATTGAACTATGAATCGGTCGCTGCCGCCCTTGATCGCGCTGCGGGCCTTCGAAGCGGCCGCGCGCCACCTGAGCTTTTCGCAAGGCGCCGCCGAACTGCGCGTCACGACGGGCGCTGTCAGTCTTCAGATCAAGGCACTTGAACAGACGCTGGGCGTGCGCCTCTTCGAGCGAAGGCCGCGCGCCGTCACCTTGACGCCCGAGGGGCTGCGCTACTTCCGCGCCACACGCTCGGCGTTCCGCCTGCTCGAGGATGCGACCCGGGAGGTGGCACGCGGTGGCCAGCCCGTGACGCTTGTTGTGAGCTGCACGACGGGCTTTGCGGTGCAGTGGCTGGTGCCGCGCCTGCCGGGCTTTCATGCGCTGTGGCCGCGCATCGATGTTCGCATCAGTGCCAACCAGCGCCTGGTCGACTTCGCGCAGGACGCGGTCGATTTCGCCGTGCGTCACGGGCTTGGCCGCTATCCCGGCCTCAAGAGCGAACGGCTGCTGGATGACGATCTGGTGCCTGTCTGCAGTCCGCAGCTTCTATCGACCGACGCGCCTCTGGCGGCGCCCGATGACCTCGCCCGGCATACGCTGCTGCATGATGAGCATCGCGACGATTGGCGACTATGGCTCGAAGCGGCGGGCGCCACGCAGGTCGATGCCGGGCTAGGACCCATCTTCACCGACAGCAACGGCGCCCTCCAGGCGGCGCTGCTGGGCAAGGGCGTGGCGCTGGTGCGCGAGTCGCTGGTGCCGTCGGAGCTGGCCCAGGGACGGCTCGTGAAGCCTCTGTCGCAGCGGCTGAAGGTCGACCTTGCCTATCACGTGGTTTACCCGAGCTGGAGCCTGCATCGCCCCGAGGCGCGGGCCTTTCGCGACTGGATCTTGCGGGAAGCCGCGGGCGAGGACTCGTAGACCGTATTTTGTCCCCACCGGAAAACGACAGAATCCACAGCATAGATTCTTGCGCCGGGATTCCGCGCATGGCAGGCTGCCGCTATATCGAGTGGCGCTGATCTGGTTGTCCACAAGATACGGGGAATTCTAGCCATTCCGATGGACTCTTCTCCGACCTCCAAATCGCCGGTTCCGGCGGCTGGCGGTCGCCATCGGGATTCCGGGGAGATCGGCCGCATGGCGTTGTCGCAGCGGGAGCGTACCCGACCGAGGCCGGTCAATCCGCTGGATCTGATCGAGCGAGTCGTGCTGGCCAACGACTGGCCGTTCGACCGCACGAGCGAGCGGGAGATCGCGGCCGAGGTCGCGGGCAAGTGGTGCGACTACCGGCTGTTCTTCGCCTGGCGCGACGATGTGCATGCGCTGCATTTCACCTGCGCCTTCGACGTGCGCGTGCCGCCCGAGCGGCACCGCGACGTCTATGGGTTGCTGGCGCTGATGAACGAGAAGCTTTGGCTGGGACACTTCGACCTGTGGTCGGAGGAGAACCTGCCGATGTTCCGCCACTCCATCCCGTTGCGCGGGACGGCGGGACTGTCTGCCGAACAGCTCGAAGATCTTGTCGATGTCGCGATCGGCGAGTGCGAGCGCTTCTATCCGGCCTTCCAGTACGTGGTCTGGGCCGGCAAGACCCCAGGCGAGGCGCTCTCGGCCTCGATCCTGCAAACCGTGGGAGAAGCCTAGGGAGAAGCCTAGGGAGAAGCCTAGGGGTCAATCAGGATCCGACGCCCCCTCACGTCGGTGCGTAGTACGCGTAGCAACGCGTCGTACGCGTAGTAGGAAGTATAAAGAAAACAGTCAGGTTCCCGACTCCGCGCCGGCTCCCTCTCCGGCGCGGTTTCGTTTTCCGGAGGACGCGTCGTGCGACGCTCAGGCCCGCGCCGGACGTCGGCTATGGGGCACATCGCCATGCAGCTGCCGGGCAATATCGACCAGTCGTGGGCCCCATTTCTCTTCGAGGCTCTCCTTGGTCAGCAGGAACATCGAGCCGGTGAGGTTGAGTGCCAGCATATTCGTACCGCTGGGATGCATCAGCGGCACGCCGGCAGAGTTGATGCCTTGCGTGTACTCGCCCAGCCCGAGACAGAAGCCCTGGTCATGCACATCGCGGAAGGCCCGCAGGATGCGGCGCTGGATGCGCGGCCAGTCGACGGGATTCGCCTCCCTGATCTGATCGAGAACCGCAGTGCGCTCGACGGCCGGCAGGCCGTAGAGGCACGCCCAGCCCATACTGGTCGAGATGATCGGGATGCGCATGCCGATCGAGACGTTGCGGTAAACGGCCGCCTCGCCGCGGGCATATTCCATGTAGACCATGCTCAGCCCGTCGCGCGTGCCCAGCGCCGCCGTACCGCCGCTCTCGCGTGCCAGCTCCTGCAGCAACGGGCGCGCAAGGACATGGATCTCGGTATTGGCCAACACGGCAAAACCCAGCGACAGCACGCCCGGGGCCAGTTCGTACTTGCCGATATCCTCGAGGTATTTGAGATAGCCGAGCTCGGACAGGGTGAAGGTCAGCCGCGATACCGTCGCCTTGGGAACGCCGGTACGTTGCGCCAGGTCGGCATTGCCGAGATAGGTTTCGCTCTGGCGAAACGAACGCAGGATATCCAGCCCGCGCGCCAGCGCCGTGTTGAACCGCGGATCGGTCTTCTTCTTGGTGGTCTTGCGCGGCGTGGCACTGCCACGGCTCGCGACGGCTTTCGACTTGTCTCGCCGTCTCCCCACGGGCACGGCTCCTTGTTTTATTCGTCAGTTCACTTCCGATAGCCGTTCTTGTCGCGCGGCGTCAACGTGTCGCCGCCGTCCGTCGGCGAGGCCCTCTCGCCGATCGGGCGATCAGCCGGTGCGATTGTCGTAGAAGCGGTCGAGGAAATCCATGTGCTGCACGCGCCAACCTTTGGCAATGCCGACGGTTTCGCCGAACTCCACGTAGGAGTCGGCCGCTGCGTCGTAGGTCGGCCAAATCGGCAGGCCGCCGCCGTTGGGATTACCCGTGGCCGCGAACTGCACCCACGCAGTCATCATCGCGTTCGATATGGCCTGGTCGGTCGCGTCGAAGGGCAACGGGTCGTTGCTGCGCGATGCGCCCAGGTTGCCAAACACATAGGCCACCTCGTCACCGTGGTTCGGCGGTATGTTCCCGTTGGCGCGGCGGCGCGTAAAGACATAGCGCCAGATGCATGGCTGCTGGCGGCTCGCGGCTCGCGCAACGCCGCGTACACCGAAATTGAACTGGGTGTCGCCGAACACCTCGGCGACCCGATTGCGCACGTCGTCGTCGTAGCGTGCTGGATAGAGGGCCAGCGCCTCGTCGGCGACGGCACGGAAATTCTCCACCATCAACGCTCGATAGTCGCCAGGCGTGCGTACCGTCCATGCCGCGGTCAGCAGCGAGCCTTCATCGCTGTTGTTGCCGATGATCATCGGCACCGGATGGAAATGCCCACCGAGATACGCAGGACGCTCGTCTTGCGGAATCACCCAGCCATCGCAAATCGGCCGCAGCACGCGTGGTGTCGTGAGCCCACGCATCGATGGCACGGCGCGCGTCGTCTGGGCGAACAGGTCGGCGGCGTTCAGTTGGCGCAGGGTCTGGATGTCGGGTGCCAGGCTGTAGCCCAGCGCCTCGGCTTCTCTCAGTCTGGCCAGGGGCCGGAACGCGCCCGGGCTTTCGAGGACGACCTGGTGCACGAGGCCCGGGACCAGGGGCGACGTGAGCAGCAGCGCCAGCGACGCCGAGCCGGCCGAGACGCCGAACGCCGTGACACGCCCTGGATCGCCGCCGAAGGCCGCGATGTTGCGCTGGACCCACTGCAGGGCCGCGAGCTGATCGAGCAGGCCATAGTTGCCCGATACACCGTGCGCCGATTCGCGACTGAGATCAGGATGGGCCAGAAAGCCGAACAGACCGACGCGATAGTTGGCGGCGACCACAACGACGCCCCGTCGCGCGAGCCTCTCGCCGTCGGAGCGCACGTCGGCCGCTGTGCCGGCGGTGAAGCCACCACCATGCAGCCATACCATCACCGGCAGCCGCTCGCCGTCGCTGCGTGCCGCAGTCCACACGTTGAGGTGCAGGCAGTCTTCGCCTTGCCCGGCAGCGCGGGACGCCCCGCTGGGCGTCTGCGGACAGTCCAGCCCGAAGGCGGTAGCGGATCGAATGCCGGACCACGGGGTGTCGGGCTGTGGTGGCCGCCAGCGCAGATCACCGATCGGCGCGGCGGCGAACGGAATGCCCTTGAAGCTGCGCACGACGCCATCGGTCCCGGCAATCCGCCCGTCGTCGATGGTGACCACCGACGTCGCGGCTGTGCTTCGAGGCAGGGCCTGCGACATGGTCAATGCCAGGCGGCGAAGCAGAGGCCCGTCCCGGTACCGGCCGGCGTGCGATAGCCCGGTCGATAGACCACCCAGTCGAGATCGAGGGACTCGACCGCACCGGCGACGCAAATCCAGTTGCGGATCTCCGAGCTGCCGGAGTTGAGCTTGTTGCGGGGTAGCGCCTGCAGGCTTGCCGCATCCTTCTCGCGCAGCGCCTTGACCACGATTCCGTCGAGTTCCTCGTCGACCGTGAAATGGCTCAGCCCGCCCGACGCGATGATGCCGATACGCGCATCCCCGGCGAAACTGTCGACGGCTCGGCGGATCGCCTGGCCCAGCCGGTAACAGCGGCGCGGTGTCGGCTGGTTGGGCGGATAGTAGGTATTGAGGAAGACCGGCACGATCGGCAGCGCCAGGCCATTCATCAACCGCTTGTGCACGAAGCCGAAGGCGTGGCCTTCGCCCATGCCGTCGGCCAGAGCATTGGCGGTGGCGATGTCGAAATCCGCGTCGATAAGCGCCTCGATCAGATGCCGGGCCAGCCGTGAGTCGACCGGGAAATCGCGCGGCACGTTCTCCTCGTAGTACCGTGCCGCCGCGCGCAGATACCAGTCGCCGCCCGGCTGGCCTGGTCGCCGCGGCACGTTGCGGATGGTCTCGCCGTAGTAGATCAGAACGCTCGGCTGGTTGTTCTCGAAATAGAGCTCCTTCTGGTCATCGCCGACCACGATCAGTGCATCGAGCCTGGAGCTTTCCAGCAACGACGTGATGTCAGCCATGCAACGCGTGGCTGTGGCATGGCTTTCAGCCATGCGCTCCTCTGTCAGGTAGGGTGCGATCTGCGGACCAGCCCGGGCGACCAGGTTGTCGTAGGTCGTCTCTCGACCTTCCTTGTCGAGGTGAGAGCGACCGCGGTCTCGTTCGACAAAGCGTGGCCAATCCTGCAGCTGCGCATTCAGCATCGGCGTGTGCGACGTGCCGATACCCAGGACGAGCTTTGCCATCGCAGCACCTCCGCTCCGTCGGCGCTCCGTCCGACATCATCGCGTACGGCCTTCGTTTCGGCGGGACGATACGCAGGCCCTCATTGATGGTCAACGGATTTTGGAATTCTGTTTCATTCAAGCAAGACAGCCTTGCGAATCAGGCCGGTTCATTGACCGTTATCAGAATACGGAATATCGTTTCGAATTACTGAAACGCCATGCGGCGCGAGTTGGCGCAATGGCAGGCCGATCTCGCTGCTGCGAAAGTAGGGAGAAAAACCGTGAGCATTGCACGCGACAGCGATGACCTGACCCGCGTTGGCCCCGGCACGGTGATGGGCGATTTCATGCGCCAGTACTGGATACCGGCCGCCATATCTTCGGAGCTGAAGACAGACGGCGATCCGATGCGGCTGATGCTGCTGGGCGAAAAGCTGATCGCATTCCGCGACAGCTCGGGCCGGGTCGGCGTAATGGACCATCGCTGTCCGCATCGCTGTGCCTCGTTGTTCCTCGGTCGCAACGAGGAGAACGGCATCCGTTGCGTCTATCACGGTTGGAAGTTCGACGCCGAGGGCAACTGCGTCGACATGCCGAGCGTGCCGCCGCACCAGGACTTCAAGGGCAAGGTGAAGGCCAAGGCCTACAAGACGGCCGAACGCAACGGGCTGATCTGGGTCTACATGGGCAACCGCCAGGCCGCACCGCCACTGCCAATGATCGAGCCGTCACTGCTGCCGGCGCATGACATGACGGTCAGCTTCGTCCAGCGCTCCTGCAATTGGATGCAGGCGATGGAGGGCGACATCGATACTGCGCATTTCGGTTTCCTGCATGTCGGCGAGAAGAAGATCGAAGATTTCGACCCCGACGACATGCTGCGTTACACCGTGCTGAACCGTGCGCCGGAATATCACGTGGCCGACGCGCCCTGGGGTACCACCTATGCAGCCTATCGGCCAGCCGAGGAGGGCGGCACGTACTGGCGCTTTGCCAACTACATGTTTCCATTCTGGACGCAGACCCCGCAGGGTGAATTCGCCACTCATGTCGGCGCGCGGGCCTGGGTACCGATGGACGACAACACCACCATGCATGTGCACATTCACTGGGCCTCGGCGAAACCCAGCGTACGCACAGTCAAGAAGGACGGCACCCTGCTGCTGCATGTCAATCGCGTCCATCAATATCAGCCCAACACGACGGACTGGCATGGCCGCTGGCGGCTGGCGAACAACGAGGCCAACGATTGGGGCATCGACCGCAACGCGCAACGTGACGGCCGCCTCTACACGGGCATCAGCAACATCCATCTGCAAGACCAGGCGGTGACGGAAAGCATGGGACCGATCACCGACCATGCGTTCGAGCATCTCGGCCCGTCCGACCGGATGATCGCGCGCACCCGCCGACGCGCGCTGCTGGCGGCGCGGGCATTCCGTGACACCGGCACGCCGCCACCGGGCGTCGACGATCCGGCCGTCTTCATGCGGTCGCGCAGCGGCTATTTCATCCTCAAGGAAGGTGCCGACTGGCGCGATGCGTATGCGCAGCAGGTCGACGCCGCTGAACGGCCGGTACCGATGCCGCAGGCCGCCGAATAGGCCCGATCATCGAAGCCGCCGGCCGCACCTGCTGCGCGGGCAGTCGCAGCGACGGTCTGGATTTGCAAGCGATCAACCGCGCACTGCCTTGGTGTCGACCGGTGGCTTGAGAGCGACCCGGCACGGGAAGCGCTCGCAGGCGATCTCGACTTCCCATCGCCCGTCGGCCAGCCATGCCGGATCGACGCCCGGATCGTGGTGCACATAGCCCAGGCCGACGCTCCGGCCGACCGTGTGGCCGAACATGCCGGATGCGGTGATGCCGACGCGCTGGCCGTCGCGCCACAGCGGCTCATCGTGCAGCAGGATCGGCTCGGGATCGTCGACGACGATCGATACCAGGCGGCGCGCCGGCGGCCGGCCGCGCTGCTTCAGCAGCGCCTCGCGGCCGATGAAGTCGGCGGGCTTGTCGAAGGCGACGGCGAAGCCCAGGCCGGCCTCCAGCGGCGAGGTTTCATCGGTGATGTCGTGGCCGAAATGGCGGTAGCCGCACTCGAGCCGCAGTGAATTGAGTGCGTGGTAGCCGGCGAGCTTCAGGTCGAAGGCCTCGCCCGCTTCGAGCAGCGTGTCGAACACCTGGGCGGCGAACTCGGTGGGGATGTACAGCTCCCAGCCCAGGGTGCCGACGTAGGTGACGCGTGACGCGCGCACGCGGGCGCAGGCGAGATCGATCTCGCGCGACGTCATGAACGGGAAGGCGTCGTTGCCGAGATCCTCGGGCGAAACGCTGGACAACAGCCGGCGCGCCTGCGGCCCCATGATGCCCAGCACGGCGTAGCCCGACGTCACATCCGTGACGTTGCAGCGTGCATCGGCCGGGATGTGCCGCTTCAACCAGGCGAGATCGCGCGTCTGGCAGATCGCCGACGTGACGACCAGGTAGCTCGTGTCGTCCAGTCGCGTTACGGTGATATCGGCCTCGATGCCGCCGCGCGGGTTGAGCCATTGCGTGTAGACCACCTTGCCCGGTGCCACGGCGACGTCGTTGGCGCAGATGCGGTTCAGGACCACCTCGGCATCGCGGCCCTGCACCAGGAACTTGCCGAACGAGGTCTGATCGAACAGCGCCACGGCGTCGCGCGCAGCGCGATGCTCGGCGCTCGAGGCGTCATGCCAGTTCTGCCGGCCATAGCTGTAGGCGTACTCGGCGGTCTCGTCCGGCGCCGAGAACCAGTTGGCGCGCTCCCAGCCGGCCGTCTCGCCGAAGCAGGCGCCCAGCACGGCCAGGCGATCGTAGAGCGGTGAGCGGCGTACGCCGCGCGCGGTCTCGACCTGGCGGTACGGCCAGTGCATGGCGTAGAGCAGGCCCAGTGTTTCCTCGGTGCGTTCGCGCAAATAGGATCGATTGGCCTGGAACGGCAGCACGCGCCGGATGTCGACGTCCCACAGATCCATCGGTGGATGGCCGTCGACGATCCACTGCGCCAGCACCATGCCGGCGCCGCCCGAGGACTGGATGCCGATGGAATTGAAGCCGCAGGCGACGAAGAAGTTGCGCAGCCCGGGCGCTTCGCCGAGCAGGTAGCGATCATCCGGCGTGAAGCTCTCCGGTCCGTTGAAGAACGTGCGGATGCCGGCCTCGCCGAAGCGCGGCACGCGCGCCGCGGCCAGCTCGAGCTGCGGCTGGATGTGGTCCATGTCGACCGGCAGGGTACCGAAGGCGAAATCGTCGGGTGCCGCGCGTTCGTCCCACGGCCGGGCCACCGGCTCGAACCAGCCGACCAGCAGCTTGCCGGCGTCCTCCTTGAAGTAGTTGGCGCTGTCGGGATCGCGCAGCACCGGCGTGTCGGGCGACAGGCCAGCGATAGGCTCGGTAACGACGTAGAAATGCTCCGCCGCATGCAGTGGCACGGCGACACCGGCCATGCGGCCGACGGCGTGGCCCCACAGGCCGGCGCAGTTGACGACGATCTCGGCGCTGACGTCGCCTGCCGTCGTGCGCACACCCGTGACGGTGCCGTTGCGGGTGTTGATGCCGGTCACGCTGACGCCTTCGATGATGCGCGCACCGCCGTTGCGGGCGCCGCGCGCCAGCGCCATGGCGGTATCGACCGGATTGGTCTGCCCATCCTTGGGGATGAACAGGCCGCCGACAAGATCGTCAGTATTGAGCAGCGGCCAAGCCGTTTTGGCTTCGGTCGGTGTCAGCAGGTGCGCGTCCAGTCCGAAATGGCGTGCCATCGAGGCGCCGCGCTTCAGCTCGATCCAGCGCCCTTCCGTAGCCGCCACGGCGAGCGAGCCGCGCTGCCGGAAACCCGTGGCGACGCCGGTTTCGGCTTCCAGGCCCGCGAACAGCTCGGCGGTGTACTTGGCCAGCCGCGTGAGGTTGTGCGTCGCGCGCAATTGGCCGACCAGGCCGGCGGCGTGCCAGGTCGTGCCGCTGGTGAGCTTGTGCCGCTCCAGCACCAGCACATCGCGCCAACCGAGTCGGGTGAGGTGGTAGGCCACGCTCAGCCCGGCGATGCCGCCGCCCACGATGACGACGCGGGCCTGGGTCGGCAGGACAATGGTGTCACTCACGCTTGTTCCTCTCACTCGTTCGGATGGCGACGTTGAGCCATGGCGCGCCAAGGATCAACCATTGCTGCCACGTTCAAGCCGCAACACTTCGATCGCACCCGAACCATCGGCCGTCGTCGTCGCGATGACGCGTTCCATATCCTGAATGCGAGGC
>Ga0187894_10006978_pt1 | contig 10845 bp, 7 predicted proteins | sample GBC1701081metaG_FD_136650 | JGI IMG/M metagenome (GOLD analysis project Ga0187894, IMG submission 136650) | White microbial mat communities from a lava cave in the Kipuka Kanohina Cave System on the Island of Hawaii, USA - GBC170108-1 metaG ...
AGATCGCCTACAAAGCTGCAAATGCTGGTAGACAATTCTGGCGAGTGAATGCCAACGGCACAACGCAGCTGTGTAGCGGTTGTGGCTCTCTGGTTCGTAAATCGTTGAGTCAACGAGTGCATCGATGTCCTACTTGCAACCTAACCACTGGACGTGATGAGAATGCCGCTATCAACATTCTAGGGCTCGGACTGAGCCTTCAAAGCGCAACGTGTACCGCCAGGTAGTGCGTGCTTTGAGAAGCCCCTAGCTTTAGCTATGGGGAGTGGTCACCGTATGAGCGCGTAAGTCCAACTGGCGCTGCTTTCATCAATTGTGCTGCCAGTGGTGTTAAAAAACACGACTGTAATTTGGTCATTGGCATTGACAAAGTGTTGCAGCGCCAACAGTCCATTTCCACGTTTGAAAAAACGTGGCTCCATTGAAGGATACATCCTCTGTGTAGCCACCGGCGGGGTTGTCGCCGCAGGAGAAGGCTTAACCCGACGAAAACCCAAAACCGGGTAAAACGACAACCCCGCGAGTAACTACAAATCAGGTTTTTATTATCTTATTGATCACGCCATACGGATTGAGAATTGAGAACGCCGCTCCGGTTCCTGTGCTGCCGGTATTGCCGCTTCCGGCTGCGGTGTTCGGCACTGTAATTGGCGTCCCGCCCGAACTACCGCCGGCAACCGAATTCGCCGTACCTCCCGCCGTGTCATAGGCATTAGCGGCTACAGGGTGTGTGTGTGAGCCTATTGAGTGCAAGTGTGCGGGTAGTTCGGTAGAGGTCAGGGTGACAGATGCCGCGCCGCCGGTTTCGCCCATGACCCGCGTTGACCCTGCGCCGAAAGTTGTGCTGTTTCTGAAATCCGGCACATTAAAAGTCGTTGTGCCATTGCCGTACCCGTAAGGCGCAACCAGAGCAGAATGTGCGCCGCTTTGCGAGCCTGATGTATTGATAGCGCTGCCGCCAACGGTTGCCGATAACTGGAACGTATCAACAGCTTTGTTGATAACATAATACGTTGTGCTAACCGATAAGCCTGTCGGCAGAGCGCCGCTAGTTGATAGGCGCACCGGCATACCATTTGACAAGCCATGCGCCGTCCACGTGACCACACCGGGCGAAGCAATCGTAATCGTTACGCCAACGGTTGATTTGGTCAGCGCTGCAAAAAGGGCGGAATAGGTCAGGCGATTAACCGCCGAGCCGTCGCAAATCAGATAGCCAGTGGGCGCGGTGATGCCGCCGAAATCAAGGATGCCGCCGGTCGGCACTTCGTGCTCTTTCAGGTACAGCACATTATCGCGCACGTCCTGGTTGAGATACGCGGCAGTAATCAAGTCGCCGGTCATCCAACTTCGCGGGGTCACATAAGACATATATTCACCTAAATCATCGCCGTACCAACTACAGATGTGCCGACAATGGCGTTACTGCCGCCGCTCGCGCCGCCAATTGTTTCTTCACAACTGAAAGTCGTATAGAGAACGAAGTCAGCCCAGTCATGCTTGACCTTCTCAATAAAGAAATCGTTGCTCAACCCGGAATGCTCATCAACAATGGTTACACGGCTGCTCACTTCTAAAGTGACCATTGCCTCTATCAGGGCATCGGTAAAGCCGGTGATCTGCACAGGCACGTTGGCTTTCGGGTCTTTGTAATACATCACAACATCGTTGCAATAATCCTGCCCGTAGCTTAATGAGAGTTCACGGCGAATGGTCGGCTTAAAAGGCTTTTCGCCGTAATCGGCTAAGGATTCGCTGGCGTCAATCGTATTGCTCAGTTTGGTAGTTGACGCGACGGTAAGCAGTTGCCCGCGCATCTGTAAATTCTCGATAAGTGCGCCCGCTGCACCGGCGGTAATCGTCAGGGTCAATTCCGCGCCGCTATCCCGGTTCAGCGTAATGGAATCAACAGAGCCATCGGCTAGAACGTAATCAGGCGGTGTGCCGTCTTGTATAACCCGGCTAGTTGCCGTTGGATTTGTGCCGCCTGTAAGTTGCGAACTAACAGAAATCAGGGCAACATCTTGTTTCGCCAAGTCGCCTTGAAACTCAACAGAAACGCCGGTCAACAAAGAGATGCCGGTACATGAGACGTTCCCCGTACCAATACTTGACATTGTTTCTAGCGCCGTCTGCACATCGGCGGCAAGTGCGGTATATGGCAGCGCCAGGGCATTTTTCGCAACATTCGGCGCGGATACGCCCTCGAACGATAGCCCGATAGTGCCGCCCGATGGCGAACCAGCGACGCGCAATTCCTGAATCTCGTTATTTCCGGCGCTGGCATCCGGCACAACGGCGTTTATTATCGGGTCGCCTGCCGCTGCATTTATCGTCAGATTGCGCGTTTCACCGGGCGCAATGGTGAGCGATTCGCCAAGTGTCCAGACTACCGATTCATCCTGCAATACGCGGCTGACAACTTCTACCTCGCAAGAGTTCAGCACATCGTCAAGCCCGGCGTCGGCTTCCATAAATCTGACATTGCCATTTGTGCCGCTTGTTCTAAAAGTGTATTGACTTGTCGCTGAATTGGTCTGCCTGTAGGTTCTGTCTTGAAATACCAGATAGCCGCGCCCATCCTCGAATACCGATGCGCCAAGCCCTTCGGTCTGCAATAACTCCTGCATGGCGGCAAAGGCGTCCTGATTATCTAACCACCAATAAGATAGAATCACCGCGCTGTCGGAAATCTCCCGTTCATCGGCTGCCCAACCCGCCGCGTCAAGCAAGACGGTCAAGGCTTCGCTTATCGTAATATCGGAATAGACCGCCGTTGTGAGCCGCTTGCCGACTAGCCGCGATAGATTGCCAAGCGTTGTTACTTCTACCGTGCGTTCGCTGAATCGCGGGTGCTGCGGGATGCGCTGCGTTCTGCCGGTATAGAGGTAATAAGTATTGCCGTTGACGCTCAACCGCCATTGGAATTTACGACCCGGCTTTAGATTGCCATACAAAGGCGAATCGGTATTCCACGCGGAAAACAACTTATCGTAATTGCGTAGATAGACATTGCTCTGTCCGGCAATCGGCGGCGATAGTTGCTGAATTTGGTCTTTGCCACGCTCTGCGGTAATCCCTGCGTCAACGTCTACAAGGTCGCTCACGTCATCATAATCACCGCCGAAATCGCCATCTTTCTCCCAATCCACTAAAACAAGCGAACCAGCAGTAGAAGTAACAGGCGGTGGCGTGACTACCGCGCCTTCGTTAAATCCAACTTCGTTAAAAAGAGGGGAGCCAAAATCTCCGGTCATTGTCTATCTTTAGCGGATAATTGAAAATACCCATGAGGCAGAGGCTTCATCAATGGAACTGCCGGTAGAGTTCCAGAAGGTCACTTTAATTGTATTGGTCGCTGAAACGTACACTTGCATCACTGTAAGCCCTGCGGTAAGTCCGGCTGTCGGCGGATTCAGGCGCAAGGAATCACCTGTCGCAGCGCCGGTTAAAGTAAAACTTTGTTCGGCAACCGTGTTTGCATTGATAGAAGCAGGGTCAATCGTCACCGTACCTTTGAGGATTTTCGTCAGGGTCGTGCCGGAACCGACATTCAAGCCGGTTGTGGACAATCCGTTCGTGTCCACCTGAGCATACGTTATCGCCGTGCTTTGGGCGCGGATTTGTAGACCTGAATTGAAATCAAGGTAAAACGTCCCTGTGTAGCCGCGCAAAACCTGATTCGCGCCGGATTGTTCCAGGGTCAGATTATTTGAACCATTGGCAGAATCTACGATTTGTAATTTATTCTTCGCGTGGATTCCCGCCGTGTCGCCGAGAGCAATCTGGTCATAAGCCGTGATCCCCATCGCCGCAACATCGCCGTTGTTGGCTTGATTGCGGTACTTGATGAGGTCATTGATACCCATTCTCAAAAAGCCACTGCTTGAAACGTACTGATTATTGGCAGATACCACCGTCGCCACTGGAACGACATTTTTCAATCGTGTGATGGCTCCGCCAACGCCGCCATAGTCGCCAATCGAGACCACCGAGACCGGGGTATTTTCATAATAGCCACTGGCATAAACGCGGTTATTCAAACCGCCGTCCACGACGAAGATATAACTTCCGGCTGTTGCATTTTGGTACCAGTTGCCTTGTGAAAAGACGGTGCAAGGGCTGCCATTATTGAATAACGGGTCGCCAATCGCTATCTTGACCGGACCCGTTGCGCCGCTGCGTTTGTTGTGGAACGAGTTGCCGATGAGGGTTACATTGCCCTCGTAGTCAAAAAACACATCATTCGACGGCGGCGCGGATTCCCAACTAACGCCTTGCAGCACAACTGAGCCGGGGTTCGCGCCGACATCACCGACCAGCAACATTGCGCCGTTATTATTGAGTCCCGCCGTTTCTGACTCCATGCCGTTGACCGTCAGGACGGCGCTGCCCATCCGGAGATCAGCGACTTGCGCGTAAGCAGAGTTGAGTTGGCTGATGTACATTGAGCCACTGGCGGATTGAAAATCTACGTTATAATTAAAGCCAAAGATACCACAGTTGTACAACGCATAATTCTTCGTGTTGCCGCCCTGCCACGTCCTGATGCCGGATATGCTCGTGCCGTCGGCTTTGCCGCTCAGGAAACAATCGTAGAGCGTCACTTCCGAAACCTGACTTGAAGAACTGCCGGGATGCCCGAAGGCGATAGCGGCGCTGTTGGTTCCGAGTACGTCGTTGACCGTTAGCCGACGCAGCACAATGCCACTGCTTCCCGCCGTCTTCAGCCGTGAAGCCGTACCGCCGGAGGTGGAGACATTCGAGCCTTTATTGAGAAGCGTGAAGGTAGTGGAGTTCGCTGCTGTCGCCACTTTCGCCAGCACATTGAAACTCTTATCAGCAACGCCCGCGAGCTTCACAATCTCGCCTACAGCCAAGCCGTGAGCGGCGCTGGTGGTCACAGTAATCACGTTGGATGACCGCGCAATCGTCGCCACGTTGACCGTCGTGGTCGCACTATATTCCGCAGTGCTCTCAAACCACAAGCCGGTCTGAGCAGAGTTCTGCCCGTCCCACTCCAAATTCTCCATGGTCAGCCCGTTGGCTGCGAGTGAGAGAAAGAGAATGCCGCCGGATGGTCCCGCCCATTTGATGCGCGAGCCTGACGGACCGCGAGTGCCGCCGAGCGAGCCGCCGAGGTAGAGACCTGTGCCGGGGTCGCTCTGGTACGTGAGCGTGTTGGAGATTTTGTAGATGCCCGCAGGGAAAATAATACGTCCGGCTTTTCCTGTGCCGATGCCGAAGCAATCGAGCATCTTCTGAATCGCCGCCGTATCGTCGTTATTGTCGTCGCCCTTCGCGCCCCACCACTGCGGATAGACTTCGTGAATCGAGGGATTGCCGTAGTAGTAGCCGCCGAATGCAACCGTTCCGCTACCGGAGAAGATTTGCTTTAGCGGCGCTTCGAGCATTCCGTTAATCGTCAGGGTCTGCCCGCTACTGATAGAGAATGAGCCTTGCCCGGTAATTCGCAAGTTTACATTGGTTGGAATCGTTGCCGAACTTGCCACTGTAATCGCAGAGGACACGACTAGCGATGTTGCGGTAGAGCCGATAGCAGACAGGGCGCTTGATAGACTGCCGTAAGTATCGTAAGCGACTTCATTGTACCCTGCTACCACTTCAGAAGCGGTCAAATCGCCCCATGCGCTTGTGCCTGTTCCTGAACCTCTAAGCAGTTTGCCAATCGTCGGAGCGCTGGAGCCGTAGCCAAGTTTGGTCTGTACGGCAATCATTGAATCAGCAAGCACGTTGTGATGCCGTGCGGTGATTCTTACGGCAACCGTGACGCCTGATAGGTGACTTGCCGCCGTTGTGCCATCCCTGCCACGCACCAGCCCGGTGAGCGTGTTTGTGGATTTGCCGGTGTAATAGATAATCTCGTTTTCTATTGAGACTGCGCCGCTAGTCGGAAAGACCGTGCCGGATGCCAGAGTCAATGACGTTGCGCTGTCGCTAATCGAACCGGATAGCGTTGACGTGGCATTATTGGCGGCGCGAATCAGCGAATCAGCGTTATCAAGCGCAGTGGGATATTTTATTGTTCCGGGAACGTCGCTTTGTGCGAATAGGCTAACCGGCATCAGCATCAGGGCAATAAGTGTGTGTGTGAAGATTCGTTTGAGCATATCAGTAATTCCCACCGGCAAGGCGTGAATTGACCACCGCCCGCTTGACGATATTTTCCAGATCAACTCTATCGGTAACGTGACCATAGACGTTGACGATAACCGGCGCTGATGCTGCCGCCGCCGCCCGCGCATTCTCAAAACCGCCACCGGCGCTGCTAAAGCGATTGGCTGAAACGACACCATCAGAACGAGAGAACCGCGCCCCCTCAAGCCCACCGCCTGACACCGCAGCGAGTGTGCCGATTGCTCCCGCCGCCGCTTTCAACGCCGCCGCCAGCCGCGTAATCACATCCTGCAAACGATCTGCTTTGGCGATACCCTCTTCACCCATGCTGATGAGCGAGTCCATCCAGTTCAGAATTTTGGCGAAATTATCAGTGACGGCATTCAGGGTTTCATCGGTTACGGGTTGGAAATCGGCTAGTGACTTGAATATATCAAGGGCATCTTTTAACGGCGCGATAATAACGGAGAACTTGCCGACTATTTTAGTTGTCTGTGTGAGTGCGTATTCTCTGAACTGGTCAGCCAGAGCAAGCATCCGGTCAATCGCGCCTTTCAGAGCCGCAAATACGCCGTCCAGTTGTTCATCGCTGACAGGCTTAAATTCGCCAAGTAATTTGAAAACATCCAAACCGGATTTCAATACATCGAAGCTGCTCATCAGCAAATCGGCAATCTTTCCGGCGCGTTTAACGACCCCTTTTTCCAACTCGTTCAGAGCAATCAATAAGGCATCGCTCGCCTGTTTCAGATTGACGACTAAATCCTTAATCGCCTGTTCCGGCACAGCCTTAAATTCGTTCAACTGATTGAACAATCCGAGCGCACTGCTCATCAGGTCAATGCCCGCGCCCATGCCTTCGGCGAAATCTTTAGCGGCGGCAAGGTTTTCTGATGCAAACTGACGGGCAATGTCAAAGAAGCCGCGCAAAATAGCGCCAAGTTGATTCAAAAAGCGGGTAATGGCTTTTTTCGGCACGTCGGCAAATTCGTGCAACTTTTCGATTACCTCAAGCCCTTTTTTCATTCCCTCAAGTGCAGAGTTAGCAATATCAGTCGCGGTGCGCTGTAAATCCAACTTCGCCTGTTCAACGGCTTTGCGTTCGGCTTCTTTCTGCGCCGAGGATTTGCCGCCGCCGAAAATTCCACCGAGCACCCCGGCAACGCCGCCAATGACTGCGCCGATTGGACCGCCGGCAGCAAAGCCTTGCAATGCGCCGGTGACGCCGCCAACAAGTGCGCCGATGGCTTTTGAGCCGGTTGCAGAGCCGACAGATAAGCCGGTGATGAAACCTTGAAACGCTGCCGCTGCCGTGCCGAAGGCTTTGCTCATGGTAGAGCCGCCCTTCTCGCTCTTTTCTGATAGACCGTCAACCGCCGTGCCGCCGACTTTCGACATTTTCTCCAGACTTGTCCAAATATCTTCCGACCAGGTATCGGCAGCCTGAGATGATTTTTTGAACATCCCGGCAATCTTTTCGACAATGCCGCCGATGGAAGCGGGGATGTTGCTATTCAGGCGGTGCAGAACGGCAAGCACTTTATCGCCAAATTGAACCCATTGGTCTATCGTGCGAAGCACACCCCTTGCGGCGTCTCCGAATTTACCGGGCAGGGTGTCAATCAGACCGACAATATCACCCGCCCAACCTTTCAGATTATTAGAAAATTCCAGCAAGGCGCTACCGGCTTTGCCTGACGCATTGACAATGGCGTCTAAGATGATGTTCCACGATTCAGGCAATTTACGGCTCAATTCGTCGTTAATATCTAACAGGTCTTTGAATTGATTATCGGCTAACTGTTGCGCCACATCACCCGCTCGCTTGGCGGTGATGGTCTGTTCAACTAACCCGCCTACACTATCGCGGATAGCCTCAGCAAATTTATCGGTAATAATTGTCGTTGCGCCGATTGCGCTGCCTAGATTTGATTGCGCTTGAATGTTGGAGCGTAACGCCTTGTCATTATCAAGCAATGCCTGAATAGCGGCGCGTACACTGATTACAAAGTTGGTATTCTGCCCGGCGGCGGTGCCGCTGGCTACGGCGTACAACTCTATCCCTTTACTCAAGGTGTCATACTCTTTGGCGGTCTTTCGCAACTCCGCAGCGACGGCGGGCATATTTTTAAGAATGTGCTTGAATATATCCTCGCTGAGATTGGTACTACTGCCAATGCCCGATAGCCAGGTATTGATGTCGCCAAGTTCATCTTGAAAAGATTTCTTCATCGCCTTCGCTATCTCTTTTCCGGCTTTGCTCAAGTGTTTCGGGGTTTCGGTAGAGGCGAAATTTGCCGCATTCATTAAGTCGTGAATGATAAAAAACGGCGATTTGCGAGTTTGAGAATCCCACCCTAACTTGTAGGCTGCGCCCGCTTCCGCGCCCAGACTTCGCAATGCGCCCTTAAAGCCTCCGGCGGCGCTTTCGATTTCGGCTTTAGCCTTTGCCATTACCGACGCTCTGGTAAAGCCGACAACTGTTGCATTGCCGAAATCCTGACCGGCTTTAATACCCAAATCCGTCAACTTAGCGTCAATCTGTGCGCTGGCAAAGCCGTTGAGCATGGCGTTTGCCGCATCGACACTGCCTTTGTGATTTTGCAGACGGATGGTTTCCATCAATCGTGCATTGCCGCCTTCCCATATAGCGCCCTGTTGCTGCGCTCGCAAGTGAAAGCGTTGCCAGTAGGCTTGATTGACGGCTTCTAACTCCGCCTGCCCGTCGCGCCATATCTGAATAACATCGCCCCATTGGAAGGTCATCAAGGCGATGTATTGCTTGACGGCTATTGTGATGCCGGTAATGACATTGCGGATTGTCACCAACGCGAAATCAAAAATTTCCACTAACCCAAGACCGAACGATGAAACCACTTCGCTTAACCCGATAAATGCCTGTTGCCCGCCTTCCGCTTGCGTTTTAAAATTCCTAAAGAAAGCGTCTATGGCATCATCCATGCGACCGAATCCGGTAACGTAAGCCGCCGCCATCAACCCGGCTCCGGCTATCACGGCGCCGACGATTACGCCTGTAGGTCCTAATGCCGCCAATTTGCCGATCATCAGCGCGATTGGTCCGGCGCTCCCTGCTACCGCCGCAAAAGCCGCGCCCGCTTTGTAAACTTCCGGGCTTAAATTGCCAAGCCCTTCGACCGTCTTGGCGATGTTTCTAACTAAAACCTCTAGCCCTGATTTATTGGTGTCGTAGATTTTTAGTAGCGCGGTCTCTAACTGGCTTTGCAGACCGTCCCATGCGCCCGCCAGCCCTTTGGTCTTTGCCGCCGCCAACTCTTGCGCCGCGCCGGACTGCCCGACAGCTTCGCTCATCTGCAAGAATTTTTCCACGCCGCCGCCTAGTATGATATTCGCTGCCCGTTGCGCGTCACTGCCGAAGGCAACCTTGATGGCGTATTGCTGTTGCTCATCGGTCATCTTCGCCAGCGCCGGCGCTGCCTGTTGGATAATCGTTTGCAATCCAACAAACTTACCCGCCGAATCGAAGGCGTTAATGCCAAGCGCCCGCATTGCTCCTGATGCCTTTTCAGTGGTTGGAATCAACGCCGCTAGAAAGGTCTTCATTGACGTACCGGCATCCGAGCCTTTGATTCCGGCGTTCGCCATTTCACCAATACCAGCGACTAAATCCTGAATCGGGATTTTTAGCCCTGCCGCCGATGCCGAAGCCTGTTGCAGAGACAGGGCAATATCGGTGATTTCGGCGCTAGAGGCGTTTGAGGCGGACGCCAGCAAATCGGCAACCCGTCCGGCGTCCGTTGCTGCCAGACCAAAGGCGTTCAGAGCATTGGCGGTGATTTCCGCCGCCTGTGCTTCTGAGACTTGCGCCGCCGCCGCCAGTTGTAACGCGCCTCGCGCCGCATCCATCGCCTGCGCTGAGGTGAAGCCGCCCTTTGCTAATTCGGTCATGGCTTTGGCGGCGTCTCCGGCAGAGGTTGCCGGCAGCGTCATATCCGCGCCGAGCCGTTGGGCTACCTGTGCGGCGCGTTCCATTTCAGCGGCAGAGGCTTTGGTCACGGCGGCAAAGGTATTCATTGCCCGTTCGTAATCCGCGCCCACGTCGAAAATCTTTTTGCCAAGTAAGACAAGCGGCGCGGTCAGTCCGATTGACAGAGATTGCCCGATAGATGACAGTTGCTTTCCGAACGCCTGAAATCTATTCTGAGACTCCGCCATGCCGCTGTTGAAATTAGAGGTATCAGCGTTTATCTCTACGGACATTTCAGCGATAGTTGCCATATTGAATAAGGTTTCGCTATAGTGCGGGGAAAAATCAGGAGGTCAGGTTATGGCGCAAACACAAAAAAAGAGCAGCAAGGCGTTTCTGATAATCATACTTCTCGCTTTTCTGGTCTTTGTTATTTGGTCGTACAAGACCGGATTCGGCGCAATGGATAAAACTATTGATAGCTTTTTCGGTTGGAAATAATCTCTGCCGTTATCAATCCGGCAAAGAAGACCTCTGCGTTCAGGCAGAGGATGAAGTTGCTACGCCTGAAGGCGATTAGGGCTTTCGATACAAGCCAAATTCTGTTATATTTAGAGATGTAAAGGCTACGGAGCCTTGAAAAAACCGCGAGCATTCATGTTCTCCTACTCTGGGACACAGAGAAAGTTACGCTTCGGGAGTTATGCATCCCACAGGGGTGCAGCCCAAGAATCCCCTTGCTTTAGCTAGGGGAGTGTCAA
>Ga0187894_10006979_pt1 | contig 10844 bp, 6 predicted proteins | sample GBC1701081metaG_FD_136650 | JGI IMG/M metagenome (GOLD analysis project Ga0187894, IMG submission 136650) | White microbial mat communities from a lava cave in the Kipuka Kanohina Cave System on the Island of Hawaii, USA - GBC170108-1 metaG ...
CCATAATAAAGAAGCGCGTTTTCGGAAGGTCGAAGACCTTCCGCACATCGGGCGGCATAGCCGCAAAGAACAGTTTTGAACATTTGTGTAGATACCAATGGGTTCCACCACCGGCTAATATCCACCGCCCTTCCAGGACGAAGAGCTTGTTTCGCTTAACGCAAAAGATTTGGGTAATGACAAGCCTTACGGTCGGGCTACCGCCACGATCCGGTTACTACTTCAGCGCGACCGATTTCTTCGGGGGGCTTTGCCAGAGCACGTTGACGATCATCCATTTGCCATCGAATTTCGCCAGGTGCATGTAATCAATGCCCCATTCGGCCACCAGCTTCACCGACGCCGTCTGATCCAGCACGTCTAAAATTGTGACCTCTTTCGGCGCGTCTTTCGGCAGCTTGCCTCCTTTGTTGTAGTTCTTGGCGACCTCGACCAGCCGCTCGAATGTCATCGCCGAGCCTGGGCGATAGGCGTCGTCTGTGGGCGCGCGGTAGAAACCGAGTTTGGCGAGTTTGGGATGCACGCTGCGTTCGATGCGCGACGGCTCAACATTGTAGATGCCTTCGACGTAATCGAGCGCCGCCTGCCTCACGGCTTCACGATCCGTGTCATTTGTGGACGCGGTCTGCGCCTGCGCCGAACAAAACGGCAGCAGCGACAACATGGCAAGGGCCAGGAAAAACGATCTTTTCATATTAAACCTCCATTGGCTTTCATTGAGTTGTAACAAATGGCGCTCGGTCAGTCACACCGCAGCGCCACCATCGGATCTACCTTCGTCGCCCGCCGCGCCGGTATCCAGCAGGCCAGACCGCGCGCGGCTTCAGCGCAGATATGGCGCTACGTTGCGCGCAATCTTCGCAAACTCGTCCGCGGTGAGCGGCAGTCGGCGGAAAGCCGCCCACCACGCGCGCGGCTGAGCGGCGGCGCTACCAGGCGCGTCGGAACCATACAGTATCCGTTCCACCCCAACCTGGCGGATACGCTGGACAACCAGCTCCGCGCTGGCGGTTGAAATGTTCTGGTCAGCGACCGTAGTGACATCAAACCAGAGACGGCGGGTGCGCGGATCTCGCTGCTTGACTGCTTCCGCGAGGACAGCCATGGCGCTGTCCGCCGCCGGGTCATCGTAGCCGGGCCCAGTGCCGGCGAGATGCGCAACCTGAATGGGGATGTCCGGCGCGAGCGGCAACAGGCTGTCCAGGAACGTGCGGGCCTGGGCGCCCCCGTACGGGCGGTTCCTGTTCACGGATGCGCGGAGGTGCACGACCATCGCCATGCGGTGGTCGTTCGCCGCCCGGAAGACTCGCCGGAGTTGCTCGACGTGCGTTGGGTTGTCCAGTTGCACGTCCGAGTTGCCAAAATGCAGTTGTGGTCGGCCAAAGTCTTGAAGATTGGCTTATCATTCAGTTGTGTTCTTTCAAAGGAGTTTATTGTCGGTTCCTGTCAGCCATATCAACGGCTTGCCTTGATGTCGTAGGCCCACAAGGTCCCGAGATCGCGAATGTAAAGCCTCCCGTTAGCAATCACCGGATACGCATACGCCGTCTTCGGATACTGCCCCGCCTGTTCCTTCTTCGGCTGATTCGGCGGAGTGAATCGGCCCTTTTCGCGATACGCCTCCTGGGTCGCCTCCACCAACGCGACATCTCCATTCTCGCCGTGAAGATATAAATGCCCATCGGCGTAGGCGACCGAGCCCAGGCCGATACTCTCGGCCTTCCATTTCACCTTTCCCGTAGTGAACTCAACCGCGACCAGGGACTGCCCGGGGATTTCCGTGCCGTAAAGATAGTCGCCGACCAGCGCCGCCCCGCCGAAGCCGTTCGGCAGGCCGCGCGCGAAATAGACCTGCTCGGCGGCCACTCCGCCTCCATCCGGCTTTAACTGAACGAGGCCGCCTCCGACGCTAAGCGCTCCGCCGTAGACATATCCATCACGCGCAACCGGCGTGAAAGCCTGTGCTGGGCCTTTGGCTACATCCTTGTAGCGCCAGAGGAATTTACCCGTCTTCGCATCAACTCCGACTAGCCCCTTGCTCAAAAACTGCACGTATTGTTTTCTCCCGGCGCCTTCAACGACAATCGCCGAGGCATAGCCCGCCGGATCGCCATCCGGGACCGCCGATTTCCAGACGACTGCGCCCGTCTTCTTATTCAGCGCCGCGATCGTGGCCTGTGCGCCGCCCGGGGTGACGACAAGGACGTCGCCATCAACTAACGGAGATTCCGCATAGGCCCATTCGTGCGGCTGGCCGCCGAACTCCTTGCGCAGGCTCTTCTGCCAGCGAATCTTGCCGTTCTTGGCTTCGAGGCAGGCGAGGTCGCCGTCCGAACCGAGCGCGTAGATCAAGTCTCCGTCAACAGTCGGCGTGGAGCGGGCCTTGGCGAAAGGCGGGTCCTGATTCGGATTGCCCACGGCGCCGACGCGCGTTGTCCAGATCGGTTTTCCATCCTCGGTTGAGAGAGCCTGAACAAACTCATTCTCCATGCCACGGTTGCTCATCAGGTAGATGCGCGTTCCGACAACCGATGGCGTCGAAAAGCCGTCACCGATGTCGTTCACTTGCCAGAGTAATTTGGGTCCCTCCTTCGGCCATTGTTTAAGGAGGCCGCTCTCCCGCGATATCCCGTCACGTTGCGGACCTCGCCACTGAGGCCAGTCAGAAGTCGAAGCAGCCATGTTGGCAGGCGTTGTAACGGACACGGATGAGAAACACAGCCACAGTAGAACCAACAGCAGGTTTTTCATTGTTCCTCCGGTGATGAGGATCGCGATCTTCAATCTTCGATCCTCGATCTTCTATTCAAAGCGGAGAGCGATCATCGGATCGACTTTCGCCGCTCGCCGCGCCGGTATGTAACAAGCCAGCAGCGTGACCAGCGTCAGCAGCGCCGCAATCGCCACAAACGTCAGCGGATCGGTCGCGCTTACGCCAAGCAGCAGGCTTTTCACCAACCGAGTCACCACCAATGAAGCCGCTGTCCCAAGCGCGACGCCAAGCACGACAAGTTTCAATCCCTGCCCGAGCACGAGTTTCAACACATCCCTGGCTTGCGCGCCGAGCGCCATGCGGATGCCGATCTCACGCGTTCGCTGGCTGACGACGTAGGTCATCACGCTGTAAAGCCCCATCGTCGCAAGCAGCGACACCAGCAGGCCAAACACTGAAGCCATCCCGGCGGCTAGACGGTGACTCCAATAGGCATACGACATATTTTGCTCCGCCATGAACACGCCGAATACGGGCACACGCCCATCCAGTCGCGTGATTTCACGGCGGGCTCCTTCCACAATGGCTTTCATATCGCTGGCGGAGTTTGCGCTGATCAGCAACATCATCTGCGAAAAGTAGAGCTGGTATTGAGGCAGGAACATGTAGGGGCGCGGGTCTTCGTACAAACTGAGGTACAGCCCGTCTTTGGCTATGCCGACAATCTCCATCAACGGGCCGCCCGACCACCAGAGGCGAATTCGTTTCCCCAACGCGTTCTCCTCGCTCCCATAAAATTTCCGGGCGAATTCCTGATTGACGATTATAACCCCTGGCGCGTCGCTCTTGTCGCGCTCAGTAAAATCACGTCCCATCACGAGCGGCGTCTTCACGGTTGTGAAATAATTCGGCGCCACCCAATTGCAATTGAGCATGATTCCCTGACCGGGCTTAGCGTCAGGCTCTCCCTCTTTCAGCACAGGCCCTTGCAGACTGTTGTCATTGCCAAGCGGTAAAAAGCTGGCCAGCGACGCCGCGCGCACGCCCGGCAGCGATTCAACGCGTCGCAGCGCCTCCGCGAAAAACCGTTTACCCGCGGTTTCGTCGTAGCCCAGCGATCCGGGATCGAGCGTCATCGTGACCAGATTGTTCGCGCTGAAGCCCGGATCGATGTTGAAGGCTTTATTCAGGCTTCTGAGAAATAATCCCGCGCAGATCAACACCACAACGGAAATCGCCACCTGAGCGACGACCAGCGCCCCGCTTAGATTCCAGCGCCATTTGCCCTGCGATTGCCCGGCGGCGTCGCCTTTAATGACCGCTACCAGATCGGGCCGCGTAGCCCACCACGCCGGAGCCAGGCCGAAAATCACGCCCGTCAACAACGAAACGCCGAGCATCCATTTGAACACATAAAAATCGGGGTTGACGTCGAGGTTGATCGGATACTGCGTCAGTGGAAACGAAGCCTGTACCAGGTCCGCTCCCCAGAACGCGAACAGCCAGCCCAGCGCGCCGCCGAGCAACGAAAGCAGAACGCTTTCGGTCAATAGTTGCCGCATAATGCGAAGACGTCCCGCGCCGATGGCCAGGCGAATGCCGATTTCTTTCGAGCGCGCGGCGGCGCGCGCCAGCATCAGGTTCGCCACGTTCGCGCATACCACCAGCAGCGCCAATCCCGCGATGAGCAGGGCGATCAACGAAATGAACTTCAGCCACCCCGAAGAATCTCCGAATCGCGCGTCCATTTCCGACACGACCTGCGCTTTCGTATCGGCGTTTGAATTCGGGTAAAGTTTCGACAGGTTCTCCGCGAGCAGATTCAAATCCGCTTCCGCCTGCTCACGCGTGACGCCGGGTTTGAGCCGTCCGATGAGAGTGAATCTTCCCCATGCGCGATTGCTTACCCAATCGCCGTTTACGCCGAATTTCGCCGACATCATCAACGGAACCCAGAACGACTGGCGAATAGAGAATTTCACTCCTTTGAAAGTGGCTGGAGTGACGCCGACGACGGTGAACGGAGAGCCGTTCAGGTAAATCGTTCCGCCCACAATCCCCAGGTCCGCGTTGAAACGCTGCCGCCAAAGAGAATGGCTCAGCACGACCACCGGATGAGTGTTCGGCGTACGATTTTCTTCCGGCAAAAAGCCGCGTCCCAGGACAGGCTTGACGCCCAGGACCTCGAAGTAATTGTCGCTGACGAGTTCGCCCCAGGCGACTTCCGCGCGCCCGCCGTCGCCAGAACGGCTGCCGTCGCTCTCGCTGACGCCCGCCGAAATCATCGTCCACGCGAGCAGCCCCGACAGGCTTTTGTTCTGTTGGCGGAAATCCATGTAGTTCGCGTAAGAAAACCAGCCCCAAACTTGCGGTTCTTTCTTACTCCCCATGAAAGGCGCCACGAGTTCATCCGGTTTCTCGACCGGCAATGGCCGAATGATGAAGCCGTTCACCACGCTTAAAATCGTGGTGTTCACCCCAATGCCCAGCGCAAGAGCCAGCGCCGCCACGGCGGTAAAGCCGGGCGCATTGCGCATCAGGCGTAAGCCAAAACGTATGTCTTGCCATAGTGTTTGCATAATTCATCCCTTGAGGGTTGAGGATCGAAGATAGAAGATCGAGGATCGCCTTATGCGCAAGCCTAGAGCTTCGATCTTCAATCTTCGATCCTCGATCTTCTATTCAAAGCGGAGAGCGATCATCGGATCAACCTTCGCCGCCCGCCGCGCCGGAATCCAGCAGGCCAGCAGCGCGACGACCGACAGCGACAGCGCTACAACCGCGAACGTCGGCGCGTCAGTGGCGCTGACGCCGTAGAGCAAACTCTTCATCAATCGCGTCAGCCCGAACGCCGCAATCAACCCGATTGCCACGCCGGCAAAAGCGAGTTGCATCCCCTGCTTGACGACCAGCCTGAACACAGATCCTGTTTGCGCTCCGAGCGCCATTCTGATCCCGATCTCGCGCGTCCGTTGCGCCACCGCATAACTTATCACGCCGTACAGCCCGACCGCCGCCATCAGCAAAGCGATCAGCCCGAAAACACCGACCAGCCCCGCGACGGACTTCGGCATCGACAGCAACCGATCAAGGTAGTCCGGCATGGTCTTGACGCCGTAAACCGGCAGCTCGCTATCCAGACCGGCGACTTCCTGGCGAATGGCTGCGGCTACGCTCTCAGGTTGAACCGACGTGCGCGCAATCAACGTCATCTCCCCGACGTAATTCTGCCGGAGCGGCAGAAACATGAAATCGGTCGGCCCTTCGCCCAACAGGTAATACTTGCCGTCGCGCGCCACACCGACCACTTCATAGAAAGGCTCCGGCGCGTCTCCCAGCCGCAACCGCTTGCCGATCGGGTTCTGGTTCGGCCAGAAGCGGCGCGCCATCGTTTCGTTGACCACGATCACGCGCGGGGCTTGCTCATCGTCGTGTTCGGTGAAGCCGCGCCCTTGCGCAATCGGCGTCTTCATCGTCTGGAAATAATCGTGGCCGACGATGCTGTAGCCGATCTCGATCCGTTCGTTGGCGTAACGCGGCGTGTAGCCTTCGACGTTGACAGTCGAGCCGTTGTTATCCGGGCCGAGCGGCAGCCAATTGCCCAGGCTGGCGGCTTCGACGCCGGGCAGCGCCTTGATGCGTTCGACCACGCGTTTGTAAAAGTCGCGGCCCCTGGCTTCGTTGTAACCGTGCAGTTCCACGTTCACGTTCGACAGCAAAATGCGTTTCGATTCAAAGCCGGGATCGAGTTCCTGCGCGTTGAACATGCTTTTGACGAACAGCCCCGCGCCGATGAGCAGCATCAGCGACAACGCCACTTGCGCGACGACCAGCAGGTCGCGCGGATTGAATCGCCGCCCGGCAGCCGTTTGCGCCTCGCCGCCCTTCAACGCCGAAACCAGATCGGTCTTCGACGCTTGCAACGCCGGCAGCAAGCCGAAAACCAGGCCGGTCAGAACCGAGATCAGCAGCGTGAAGCCCAGGATGCGGCGATCCAGACTCAGGTCGTAACTGACATCCACGGTCGCAAAATCAAGCTTGGGCGCAGTCGCCGGAACGAGAGCCGTGAACCATTGCGCCAGCAACATCCCCAATCCGCCGCCGGCGAGCGAGAGCAGGACGCTTTCGGTCAATAACTGGCGGATGAGCCGCCAGCGGCTCGCGCCAATCGCCAGCCGCACGGCGATCTCGCGTTTCCGCCCGCTCGCCCGCGCCAGCAGCAGGTTCGCCACGTTGGCGCAGGCGGCGAGCAAGACCAACCCGACGATCCCCATCAACAACCCGGCGACGATGGGCATAAATCCCATTCGCGTGATCGCCGGCTGCGTCTTGTTACCCGCCGGGACCATGCCGACGGATTTGTTGGCGTTGGTCTGCGGATAGGCTTGGGCGAGCTGCCGCGCGCGAAGGTTCATCGCCGCCGTCGCCTGTTCGATGGTCACGCCGGGTTTCAGTCGCCCATTGACATTGAACTGCGTGGCGCCGCGCGACGTCTGCCAGTCTTCGCTGCCGCGCGCGACCTGCGCGTGCATGGAAAACGGCGCCCATACATCCGGGATATAACCGAGAAAACGCGTGCCGGAAAATCCCTGGCGCGCGACACCGATGACCGTGAAATCGTGGCCGTTCAACCGGACGATCCTGCCGACGATGTTCGGGTCGCCGTTGAACCGCCGCTGCCAGAAAGCGTGGTTGAGCACTGCTAGCGGGTGTCCGCCCAACGCCCGGTCGTCGTCCGGCGAAAAGAGCCGCCCGGCCGCGGGCTTCACGCCCAGCCCGGTGAAGTAATTGCCCGTGACCAACTCGCCCCAGATCAATTCGGCCTTGTCGTCCCGATTCTTCAAACTAACCGAGACGCCGTAATGAACGAACAGGTCGCTGAAAACGTCATTGTTGTCGCGGTAATCCTTGTAATCGGGATAAGAAAAGGCGCGCGGAAATCCTGAATTCGGTTCGCTGGTGTAAAGCGCGACCAGCCGCTCAGGCTCCGCCACCGGCATCGGCTTGAAGAGCATGGCGTTGACCACTGTGAAGACCGACGTGTTGGCCGCAACGCCCAACGCGATGGAAAACACAGCGACCAGCGTGAAGCCGGGCGCCTTGATGAAAGTCCGAACACCATAACGCAGGTCTTGCCAGAGTGTCTGCATACTTCCTCCAGAGATAGTTTTCAGTTTTCAGATGTCAATTAACGCTGAAAACTGAAAACTGAAAACTGAAAACTATTCGCATCTGAGCGCGATCATCGGATCAACCTTCGTCGCGCGCCGCGCCGGAAGGTAACAGGCGATCAACGCCACCACTGTCAACAACACGGCCATCACGCCATACGTCATCGGATCGGACGGCTTGACGCCGTAGAGCATCCGCGACAAGTTCATCCAGCTTTCCAGATACTTCGTCAGCACATACGCGCCGCCCAAGCCCAGCGAGACGCCGGCGCCAGCCAGCGTCATGCCTTGCTTGATGACCATTTTCATCACGTCGGTTTGCGCGGCGCCGAGCGCCATCCGGATGCCGATTTCGCGCGTGCGCTGCGACACGGCGTAGGCCAGCACGCCAAATAAACCGATGGACGCGAGTTGTTGCGCGAGCAGGCCGAACATCGTGACGAGCTTGGCGAAGAGCCGTTCCATCCGCAGCGTTTCATCCGCTTGCGCAACCTGTGTTTTGATGTTGGTGACCGGCAGGTTCTCGTCCACTTCACGCATCGCCTGTCGCACGGCGGCGATGGCGGCGGTCGGATCGCCGGCTATGCGAAGCTGGAAATTCCCGAACACCACGGCGTTGGGGTTCTGGCGCCACGGCAGGTAGGTCGTCGGCGGAGTATCTTCGCGTTGGCTCGCATATTTGGCGTCTCTGACAAGGCCGACGATTTCCACTTCATCCGGCTTTTTCGGATCGAAGGTGAAGCGTTTGCCGACCGGGTTTTCGTTTGGGAAAAACTTGTTGGCGAAGGTTTGATTGACCACGACAACTTTGGGAGCGCGCGCGCCATCCTGCCTGGTGAACGCGCGCCCCGCTAACAGCGGAATCTCCATCGTCTCCAGAAAGTTTTCGCGCCCGTACAATACATTGCTGTTTCCAGTTTCTCTGATTCGACCATCCGCATCGGGCGTGGCGTTCAACGAGCCGCGCAAATAGACGCTACTCGAATTGGTATTTTGCGCCAGTAGCGGCGTGCCGGAGAATGTCACCTTGGGCGCGCCGGGCAACGCCTCCAACCGCTCGGCCATTCGCTCATAAAGCTGAACGAGCCGCTCGTCTTTGTAGCCGATCAGGTTCGGCGACACGCCGAACAGCAGCAGATTTTTCGTATTGAAGCCCGGATCAACGCGTTGCAAATTCAACAGCGTGCGAACAAATAGCCCCGCGCCGACCAGCAGCAACAATGACAGCGCGACCTGCATCACGACCAGGCCACGGCTGAGCAACGAACGCGATGCGGCGCTTGAACTGCGCCCGCTGTCTTTCAAGGCCGGCGTCAAATCCACTTTAGTGGCGCGCCAGGCCGGAGCCACGCCAAACACGATTCCGGTCAATAATGACAGGCCAAGAGTGAAGCCCAGCACGCGCCAATCCAGCTTCGGCTCCAACGCGCTCGGCCCCCAATCGCCGGCCGCCAGCAAACCATCCTTGATCCACATGGCAAACAACAATCCCAACGCGCCGCCGGCCGCCGCCAGCAACACGCTTTCGGTCAGCAATTGCCGCATCAGGCGCCAACGGCTCGCGCCTAATGCCAACCGCACGCCGATTTCTTTTTGCCGTCCGGACGCGCGCGACAGCAGCAAATTCGCTACGTTCGCGCAGGCGATCAGCAACACCGCGCCAACGACGCCGAGCAGCAAATACAGCGACGGCGCGTAACGCTCGCGCGAATTCATCTCGCCCTGACTGCCGGAGATGAGCGCCAGACGCGGATAATCTTTCGGGTCTAATGGGTTGACCGCATTGCGGCCGGCGGCGAGCGCCTGAGTATTGCGCGCCGCTCGATGTTCGACCACCGATTGCTGAAACGCGGTTTCCAGTTGCGCGTGCGCCTGCTGGCGCGTCGCGTCAGGCTTCAAGCGCCCCATGATCCGCAACCACCACCTCCCCGCGCCGTACATTGACGAGCGTTGCGGATCAATATTGAGTTGCGGTTCCATCGCCAGCGGAATCGTGATGTCGCGCGTTTCGCCGACCTGCCCCGCGCCGTCAAAGCCGGGCGGCGTCACGCCAATCACTGTGAACGCGCGATTGTTGAAATTGATTTGTCTGCCCACAACCCTCGTGTCGCCGCTGAAGCGTTTTTGCCAATACCGATAGCTAAGCACCGCGACCGGATCGGCGGCAGGCTTGTCGTCGTCCTCCACCAGCAAACGCCCGAGCAACGGCCGCACACCCAATCCGATATGGTAATTGCCCGTGACAACCTGCCCGCTGACGAATTCCGCCTGCCCATCGGCAAGCGCATTCAGCGAGACATAACTGAACGCGAAGATGTCGGACAGCGCGCCTTTCTCATTCTGCCGTTCGCGCATTCGTTGATAGCTCTGATACGGAAACGAAGTCCCGATCCGCATGCCTGTCACCGGGTCATCATGGAGATTGCCGCTGTAGCCGCCGTAGCCGAAGTTCTTCGGCGCCAGCGACTGGAACAGCGCGAGCCGCTCCGGTTCCTTGACCGGCAGCAGCTTCAGCAACATCGCATCCACGATGCTGAAGAGCGCCGTGTTCGCGCCGATGCCTAAGGCCAGTGAAAGCACGGCAATCGCCGTGACGCTTTTTTGCTTCATCAACATTCGCGCGCCGTAGCGCAGGTCTTGCCACAATGTCTGCATAATTTTCTCCTTGTCGAATCGGTTTAGTCACATCGCAGCGCGATCATCGGATCAACCTTCGTCGCACGCCGCGCCGGAATCCAGCAGGCCAGCAGCGCCACGAGGATGAGCAGTAAGGCAATGACGGCGACGGTCAGGGGATCAGTCACACTGACGCCATAAAGCTGCTCCGCCATCCGCGCCTGCCACGTCCCACGCTCGAAAGATTGGTTGGCCAGCAGACGCTTCACGCCGTAACCACCGGCTGCGCCCACGGCCAGTCCCAGCAAGACCAGTTTCATGCCTTGCCAAATCACCAGCCGCAG
>Ga0187894_10006980_pt1 | contig 10842 bp, 10 predicted proteins | sample GBC1701081metaG_FD_136650 | JGI IMG/M metagenome (GOLD analysis project Ga0187894, IMG submission 136650) | White microbial mat communities from a lava cave in the Kipuka Kanohina Cave System on the Island of Hawaii, USA - GBC170108-1 metaG ...
AACGTCTTCGGCGAGTATGTGTTCATGAGCCTCGATAACCGCGAGGAATCTACGATTCGCGCCCAAGGTCCGGCTCCCGCGACCAACCCCTTCATCCTGGTCAATGCCCGTGGAACGGATCTCAGACGCACGGACCGCTTCGACGTCCATGCCGTGCGCGCTGGCATCAGCTATCGCTTCTGACGCGGCACGCCGCCACGCGGCCGTGATCGTCGTGCGCGCGACGACGTCCCGTCTCATAGGCTTCGACGGCGAGGAAGCCTTTCGCACCTGGTCGGAGACCGACGGGTTGTACGGCAGTCGTCACTTCGCCCGACAGGTGGCCGGCACCGCGCCCGTCCATGTGCTTCGCGCCGTCATCGTCCTCGACATGGTGGAGACAATGCGGGCAACTGAAGGCCTGTCGAATCAGGCGCCTTCCTCACCGGGAATGCGGAGCAACCGTTTCAACGTGAACGGTCCCACGCGCAGCGTGACACGGACCGCGTGTCGCACGAGGACGGGGGCCTCGCCCGTCGTATCACCCGTCCATCGCGCCTGATCGCGACGGATGGCGAGCGCGGCATCAGGCAGGCGTTGCGCAAGGTCGTCGAGCACCTTCGACTGCGCAGGTGTCGATGCCTCGATGAGTGTGTGGTCAATCTGGAACGCAGCGGGGTGCAGGGTGACGTGCGCCCACGCCGGCCTGGCGCGGACGTGCGTCTGCAATTCCGCCAACTGGATCGGTTCGTAGGCGCGATACGCGGCGATCGGTGCCCAGGCGGTCGCTTCGAGGCCGCGGATGACCTCATTCCACGGCAGGACGCCAGCGTCAAATCGTTCCCGCTGATCGCGCGTGCCGTGCGTCAGCACCCACTCGCGAATGAAGGCCTCGCGGTCACGTCGAACGGCCTGATCGGCTTCTGCACGGTCCTGGCCGGCGGCCTGACGAGCGCGCTTGCGGGCTTCACTGTCGGCATGATATCGCCGTCGTGCTTCGGGAGGCACCAGGTGGCCGGGCGCCGGATCCGTGGCACGAAAGCACACCCGTGAGCCGGCCTCGTCGAGCAGCCAACACACCCGAAGCATCGGTGGCGGTTCCGTGCTGGCGCGTGCCGACGGATCGTCGAGAAATCTCCGGGCGAGTGCGGCACGTGTCGCCTTGCGGGCGATCTCCTCGTCGCGCCGCACGCGCTTGCGCCGTTCATAGTGTGCCGCGCGCGTGATCGCAGCCATTCGGGCGTCGTCGAGGAGCCGTTCGATCGTCGGAACCTCGTCGTATTCTGGCGGCGTCTCAATCTTGGCGATCTCGCCTCCACCGCCAGGTTCGTAGCGTGGGGTCAACGCGAGCGTCGCATGCCCACGCTCGTCCACGCGGACGAGATGGGCCTCGTGTGCGGGCACCGTGATGCGCAGTTGCTCAACGTGCCGAACGACGCGACCCTGGCGTGTTTCGGTACGAACATAGGTGGCGGTGGCCTGAATGGGTGACGGCATAGTCGTGATGATTGGTGGACGTAACCCCTGACATCGGATCGCCCGCCCGGCGTCTGGCTTGCCGCGGTTCTCCCGGGCAAGCCAGGCGGGGCCGGACATGAGCATGGTCAACCGAGACCTGGACCGGATTGATCGTGGAGCGCGGCACGGTGATGGCCAGCATGGTGACCTCCATCCCGGTTCTGGACCGGGGTGAGCCGTCGTGGCGGACGCGTGCGGCGTTCCGCCAAGCGGCTGGTTGGTGTGAGCGGAGGCAGGCTCGGGCGCGCCTCCGCTCTCGAATTGAGCCCTGATGAGACGACCATCGGCCGTGTGCGATGCTCGATCCGTCAAGGCTTGTCTCGCGGATCGCGTGTGCGTTCCACCGCGAGATGGATCGCATCGAGGCACACGACCGGTCCGAGGAAATCGATCGTCACGTGTGGCGTTGCCGTGCATTCGATCCGGCGTGTCGTCGGGTTGTCGCGCGACCCGACGAATCCGGGGAACAAGGCCAGCACCTCCGGCGACGGGAACTCGTCCGGCTTCGCTGGCAGATACACGGTGCCGACGCGTGGGAGAATTTCCCGCTCGTACTCGTCCTCGTTCCGACTGGGATCGCGGAAGGCGCGGTGGCGCGCAATCACGCGTTCGCCGTCGACCTGGTATTCAGCTTCGCCGCGAAGGGTAAAGAGGTACTTGCAGGTGATGGGCATCGCTCAACTCCGACCCGGCGGAACCGGGTGCTGTGCGCTGTTCACGCGGCGTGTGCTACGCCACGCGAATCAGGCAGGTTGATGTCAGTGATTCAAGCGGCCGTTTCTGGCTGCGGAATCACGCGCAGTAGTATCGGAGAGTGTACACCTCGATCGTCCTGACCACCAGGTGCTGGCGTGGAGGCGAAAACGGCGCACTACGACCGGCGCCGTGCGCGCGCCATCGATATCACTTTCGCCCGCTTCGCGGGTGTCTTGGCTGGCGCGGCCTTCTTCTTCACGCGTGCAGCAGGGCGAGATTTCTTGGCGCGGGTCCGCGTGGCCGTCCTGTCAGCCTCGGGGAGCGCCGATGGCGTGGCGGGGCTCGCCACGGGTGGCGCCACGGCCACAGGAAACGCCGGAGCCGGAGCGTCCTGAGGCGTTGGCGATGGCGACGACATAGCCACCTCTCGCTCCAACTGGGCGAGCAGGGCATCGATCGCGCCTGGAATGCGTGCCTTGCGCTCACCGCGCTCCCAGCGTGCGACCGTGTTGGACGTGACGCCGATCTTCGCGGCGAGCTCGACCTGAGTCATCCTGAGCGCCTGCCGGCGCTCACGGAACCGAGACGGCGTGAGCGATTCGAGGGTCGCCTTGGTCATCGCGCAAAGTATACCATTGGTATATCCGTAGCCAATCGCCGGGTCGTGGCCAGAGGCCTGTCCCTGTCTCTGCAGTTACTTACGAAGTGTTTCGGCAAACTGAAGAATACGTCTGGCGAGGAGGTCACGGGCTTCGGGCGTCCGAGCGCCCGCCATCTCCGCTTCCAGGCGGTCGATGACATCGAGCGTGCCCTCCTGAATCCGCCGCAGCATGGGTGCGCGGCCAGCCTGTCCGCGCCGCTCCGGGCTGTTGAGAAAGAAGCGCAGGTACGAATGCGAGGTCACCAGATCGCCTTCCGAATGCCCAAGAATCTGCGCGAGGTAGGCCTGGACGGACACGTGCTTGGGCGCATGCTTGAAGTAGGCGATCGTGCCGTACGCGGCCCGCAGCTCGGACGGGGTCAACGCTTTGTTTTCCCCATCCCGGAACTGCTGCGCGTACCGATTGAGCATCACGTTGTATCGCTTGTGGGCTTCATTGGGGGTCAGACCCTGCAGCGGCACCTGCTCGCGCAGCCAGCTCGCCGCCCGCAGCACCCGGCCTGGCGCGTCGAGCACCGGAATTTCATACGGTGCCACCTGTGCATTGTCCGACCCGCGGGTCTTGGCCTGACCTGAAAACCACAGGTGATGCGGCCGCTTGCTGACGCGGAAGGAGCCCATGAGCATCACTTCGACAGGTCGGCGACCAGTAACCAGCAGCAGCGAGGCGGCGACGAGCAGCGGCGGTTGGCGGTGAGGCTTCGCGAGCACCCCCTGCGCGAGGGCGAGCAACGGGTCCGCAAGCAGTGGCCGCAGTCGCTTGTGCTGCGCATACACCCGGGCGAGCTGGTTCATCGCGACAAAGGTCTGGTCGCCCTGCGACACCCGCAATATTCGAGTGCCGGGTGCGTGGGCCCGAGGTCGGCGTCCTCCTTGATCGCGTTGCGGTATTTCGTCACGGCGAAGCGCAACGTCGTGCGCATATACCCGTGGCGCTCGGCGAATCCATGCTTCCGCGAGAGATAGGTGCCGTGTTTCAGATGGCGCATCTCCGCTGCACAGACACTCCAGATCTTCTTCGTCTCCTTCCGGGGGATCGCTTTGACTCGCGCCAGAAAATCCGGAATCCGCATGAGCGTCGTACGCGTCGTCGCCGCGGGACTGGTCACCCCGTCGTTCTGCTCTCTCGCCTTCGTCAGCGCCTCCTCCATTGTCTGTGTCTCACCCCAAGAGGACTGAGGCCAGAATGCCTCACACGCAGACTATACCAAAGGTATAGCGCAAGATCAAGTCGCGAGGTCGGGAGGAAGAAGCGGTGAGGCGCCACGGGCCGTCCGGGGCACTGGATGCACACTGACCGCAACTCGTCTCCTCGCCGATATTGAGCGTGCTGGTATCCTGGAGACAACCCAGACCGGATGAATTCGAGCCCACCAAACGGCTCCACGCCGGTTCTCATTCCCACGCATGATGCCCAGGTTCGACGCCTGGTTCGTCATCGCGTCTGTGCCGGTCCCGTGCCGGCCGGAGGTGCTTCATGGAAGTGTCGATCTTGTTGACGGTCGCCGACGCCGATCTCGCGCTCGATTCTGAGTTCGGCGTGGCGCTGGCCAGTGCCGTGCTCGTGGCCGTCCTGCCGGCGCACGGCTTTTCGGCGAATCCGCTCGCGTGGAAAGCGTTCCTACGCGAGCTGTTGACGACGCCGTGTCCTGCCGACACGCTCGAAGAAGACGACGCGCTCAGGCAACGACTCTTGGAGTTGGCTGACGAGGTCTGTCGAATCCCTCGCACTGAAGGGGCGGTCCTGGCCGCGCCTCAGCCACGGCTCGAGGTGAACACCGGTCGACGACACGTGGTGTTCTGGCTGCCTTGGAATCAGGGCACCGTCCGGGTCGGCGTCTCCGGCAGTACGCCGGACCATCTGAGGGTCCTCGTGCACCGACGAGCACGCTGGGACAGCAGGCTCAGTCTCTAACGGAGCGTCCGCCCGACACGATCGCCGACGATCGTGTCGGGCACTCCTGCGTGTCGCTTGCCCAGAATTTCGGCCTTGCGCCCGGTCACAGGCGAAGACACGGGCCGTTCACACCGCGAGGAGCAGAAGGCACTGGTGTAGCGCTGTGTCGATTGGCTGTGGAGCACCGAGCGTCGACAGACGTCCTGCATTCCGCCGGCGACGCCCGGGCTTTCCCTGCATGCGCAAAATGCGTGGTGCCTTCCGACCTCAGAAGCGGATGCGGCCCTGACGGTGCTGGCACAGGTGCTCGTCTCGTCTCGCCGCGCGTGCAGTTTGAACTCAGAACACCGGATCGACGGCGATATCCGTCGGATCACCGTGCCGATGCTGCACCTGGAACGCCGGATTGTAGCCGGTCGACGAGAGCAAGATGGACCAGATACCGTTTGATGGGCGCCAGACGCAGAGATCCGCCCGCCCGTCGCCGTCCCAATCGAGCGGTCGCGGTGAGTCGCCCGAACCTCCCCACTGCACGACGAAGTGGTTGGCCTGGTTGAAGCCGCCCGCGTTCGGCAGAACGAACCACTGCCCCGTCGACAAACGCCAGACGGCGATGTCCGTTTTCCCGTCACCGTCGAAGTCAGCGGGCACTGGCAGATCACCGCTGCCGCCCCACTGCCTGAAGAAGCCAGTGGCTGGATTGTAGGGGTCCCAGAATGATCCGAAGGGAAGGATGTGCCACACGCCGGTCGACGGCCGATACACCACGAGATCCGCACGACCGTCGCCGTCGACATCCATGATGCGCGGGATGTCGCCGTTGCCGCCCCACGGATAGCCGATGACAACACCCGTGTTGGTGTAGCGCACGTACCACGTGCCGTTAGAGGGTCGGAAGATGATCTGATCGGCGCGCCCGTCGCCTTCGACGTCTGCACTGAGCGCGATGTCGCCGGGCGAACCGTGCGTCACCGTCACGACGAATCCCCACGCGGAGTGGGGCAGCGTCCACAGGCCCGTCGTCGGATGCCACGTCACGGCATCGACCTTCGAGTCGCCGTCGATGTCGGCCGGCCGGGGGATCACGCCGGGCGAGCCGGACACGACAGGGGTCATCGTGTTGGCGCCGGGCGAATAGCTCCAGAACGTATGCGTCGACGGCCGGTAGATCGTGAGGTCACTTCGGCGATCAGCGTCGAAGTCGACCGGCATCATCGACCGTGGACGCAAGGCGGAGATCGTGTGGCTGCCGAACTCGGCGATGAAGACATGACCGGCGGGGCTGATCGCGACGTCCAGCGGATTCGCGAGTCCACGCCGAGCTGGTCCATTCCCGAAGGGATTGAATCCCGACATGTTGAGGCTCACCACCATCCCCGTAGCATAGTTGGCCGTGAAGATGTGGCCGGGCAGCATCGCCATAAAGGCGTTTCCAGGCGATCCGCCAGGATACTCCGCGAGACCGTTCGCCGAAGTGTTTGTGCCGTAGCTGTGAATCGGGTTGATGTGCCCGCCTGGCGGATTGTGATCGCACTGTGCCCGGGCCGGGTTGGGATGGCCATAGTAATGGCCCTCGTGCACGAGGTTCAATTCGTCGCCACTCAGCGGCGTGTCGGTCGGATGCGGGCCGCAGTTGGAGCCGCCGATGGGCCGCGTCCCGGAATTGAGGTTCGGCCCGTTGTCGTTCGTATACATCCCGCCGTTGGTATGGAACAGCGGCTTATACGGGTTCCGGAAGCCGGTTGCGTACCGCGTATAGCTGTTCACGGCATTGGGGTCGATCTTCAGGATAGCGCCACTGTCCAACGTCTCCGGGAAGTTCCAGAATCCGGCGGGATACGGCGTTCCCGCGTTGGTCATACCTGCTTGCGCGAGATAGAGATAGCCGCCCGAGAACGCCAGGCCGTTCGGGCCATGGTCGCGCTGCGATCGCGGGAGATTGGTCACAACGTCTTGATACGTGGTAAATGACGGCGCCAGCAGCCGACCGACCCTGCCCGAGAACTGGAGGATCCCAGGGTCATTGAGACGTCCGTCGCTATGCGAGACATACAGATGTCCATCGCTCGGACTAAAGGCAAGGCCTGTCACCACACGCCCGGGAGAAGAACCGAGAAAATGCACGGTGTCGATCCGCATCGCCGAGCCCACGACGTTGAGGTTCGCGTCAACGGTGACGGCGTGAATCATGCCGTTCAACTGCGCGATGAACAAGCGACCATCCGGGTGGATGGCCAATGCCGTGGGATTCGCCAACGCGTGGGCGCCGGGCGTCGAGGAGGTCACCACCGTTTGATAGAACAGCCCTCGGTGTTGCGCCGAGCTCTTGACCGACGTCAGCGTGGCGAGGATCGTGACCGTCCCGAGAAACGTGGTTGTCATGCGCGCCACGCGCGTCATACGATTCAACACACGATGACTTGTGTTCAGCGGTCCCCCACAGTCTTTGGAAGCTCAGGGTTGACCAGAGGCGGGTGCTCCAGCCGACGAGTGATGTGTGATTCGTTTACCAGCGCACCTGGTGAGCAGCAGAAGGAATGGTCGCGGCACACCCAGAGCGAGGCGACCTGTCTCCTCTGGTCACCATCCACCATCCGCCGCACCCCCACGCGGGATGTTGCTACCGTAAGGCGGGACCGCGAGCGTATGAACAGACCGCCGGGGCTGTTCGGTATCCCAAGAACGCTCGACTGCGTCTACAGAGCCACCCCATGCAGTCCGAAGCGCCGCGATCGCGAACTTGCGAGAACAGCGCATCTTCAGGCCTCGCGTTACGTAGGTATCGGGTTGAGCCACGTTGGGCGGACAAGCATCGCCTGACGCCGTCGCCGCCAATGTTGTTCGGAATCCCGCGATTGAACGAGACGACAGCTTGAGGAGCGATCATGGAGACGTCCTCATGACGATCTGCCCAGTGCCCGATCGTGTGGTATCGAGTGTGTCGCTCTAGATTGGCTGTCTTGACACGCGGCGTCGGCGACGACGGGCGTTCGCGTCGCTCGTGGCCTTTCATCAGTCGGCCGCGCAGGGGCCCTCAGCCAGGGAATTGTTCGGCGTCACCCGCGGAGGCGGATCCTGGCAGACCGTGCGAACGCTGGCGTGTACGCTCGACGAGCCACACGCGCACGGGGGGAGACGAAGCGCGCCGCGCGTGACAGGCGGCTTGAACGTCTGGCCCTCATGCCCTCGAACAGTGTCAGGCTGTCCGATGGGACGGCTGTATGCTCAGGCTCTCTCGCACGAGCCCTCTTGAACCGGAGAGTACGCCGATGTCGATGACGCCTCGCCTCTGCAGAAACGTCTTGGTCATGCTGACGTTGGCCGCGACCGCTTGGGCCTTTCCACCGGCTCCGCAGGGCATCCAGAGTTGCTTGCGACACTGCCGAAGCTTCTACATGCTGTGCGTCGCGTCGTGCGGTGGCGCATCTTGCGATCGGTGCGCAGCCGACTTGGCCGAATGCGACGCGGCCTGTAGACGGTGCGGCGGGCGCTCCTGCGACTGAGCCCCGCGTGGGCAGCGTGGCCGGGCGCGTTGGACGTTTGAGATGGGGGAGCCGTGGCACACTGGGCAGCGCGGCCTGAGGTGGCTCAGCTACGTTCCCCACGAGGCTACGATCGAAGACGCGCGTCGATGATCCGCGCGGTTCCCCAGCAGCACCACAATCTGGGGTGACGTGTCACCTGCTACAGCCGGTGCCGACAGGCACCGCACTCGATCAAGTCAGAATCTCAATAGGCAGCGCCCTCTTCAGCGAGTCAGAATACGTCGCGATTCGATATTCACTGCACAAATGTGATGCCGCCATGACCAGCACACACAACCTTCCCCTCCGCATCAAGAGCAATGGCAACTTCCTTGTGAAGGCTTCGTTCATATATCCATAGAGTCGCCACTCGCTTCGCCGCGTCGCCTGCACACGAAGGCAGACTCGCGACATATCCTGCAACGTCGTCGTCAGGTCTCTTCTCGATCCGCGTGGGATTCCCCAAAAGCCGCTTGACGTCGGCCTCAGCCGCCTCCTGTGAAGGTAGAAGAACTCGTTGCTCGCACCCGGCCCCGAGCGCGCTCGCGAACGCGACCCCCAGAACCGCGGTTCCAAGTGACTTCACTTTCCGCACGAGCATGGCGGTTACCTCATGAAACACATCTCACCGCGGATGAGGGTTGGTGGAGTGAGTCGGATCGGCCCCAAAATGTGTAGTAGGTCCCGGCTACCCAAAGTGCGCACGCGGTCTTGCATGCGAATTGCGACGAAAACTCCCGCCCCTCCAGCTCTCCGGCCGCCGTCCACCGTTCCGATGCGGTCGTCAGACCGTACCGAACGTGCTTCATCTCTTCATTGATGATCTCGTCGGCTGTGTGCCGGGCGCCACGATTATCCAACACGTGCATCGTCATACTGAGCGTGAACCATGCCCTCGCGCGCCACTTGCACCCAACGGGAGCGCAAGTGCAGCCCGCGTTGACACGGCACATGGCACGTATAAGTGCCGCTTCCAGTCGGGGAGCCGGCTGCATCGACCAGCAGGCGACGTGCGGGATTGGTCATGCCCATCGCCGAGGAATCGATGAGCTGTCCCTGCGGGTCGCGCAGCCAGATGATGATCAGACGATCAGCGTCATCCGGAGCAATCTCCGCCGTACAGCGGACAAGACCACCCGTAACGTGCATAAAGGCCGTATGCGGGGCCATCGCGCGGCCAGTACTCCCGACGCCGAGGAAGAGTGCGACGACAGCCGCCGCCGTACGAAACGTTCTCATGCGCTGCTCCTTTTGGCGCGGACGATCAACACCTGCAGGCACGCGTTCACGCGTGCGACGACGGTCGCCGATCGACAACCAACTGGCTTGCGGAAGGAGAGGGGCCAACGAATCACGCGCGCGTCCGTTGTGCGGGCTAGGAGCGTGTCCGAGTAACACCTTCGCGCTGCCGATCGTAGTGCGGGCATGGCGAAGACGTACCGGCCGTATGTCCCTGAGCAAGATCTGTTGCTGCCGCCCAGCCTGCGCGACTGGTTGCCGGAAGGCCATCTGGCCTTCTTCGTGAGTGACGTCGTCGAGCAGTTGGATCTGTCCGCGGTGCTGCGGGAGTACGAGGACGAGGTGCGCGGGTACCCGCCGTATCATCCGGTGATGCTGACGAAGGTGCTGGTGTATGGCTACTGCGTCGGCGTATTCTCGTCGCGCCGGATCCAACGCCGCCTGGTCGAGGACGTCGCGTTTCGCGTGCTGGCGGCGGACAACCAGCCGGATTTCCGGACGATCGCGGATTTTCGGAAGCGTCACCTCTCGGCGCTGGCCGGCCTCTTCGAGCAGGTGTTGCGTCTGGCGCGCGAGCTGGGCGCACCGCGGCTGGGCCGCGTGGCGATCGATGGCAGTAAGATCCAGGCGAATGCGTCGAAACACAAGGCCATGAGCGACGACCGCATGCGCGACAAGACGCGCCAGTTGCGCCAAGAGGTACAGGATCTGCTCGCGCAGGCGGAGGCGGCCGATGCCGCGGAGGATGCGGAGTACGGCGCCGATCAGCGGGGTGATGAGCTCCCGGCGGAGTTGCAGCGACGAGAGAGTCGGCTCGCGCGGATTCGCGAGGCCCGACGCGCACTTGAGGCGCGCGCGAAGGCCGAGGCTGCGGCGGCCGGCGAGGCCCCAGAGACGGCGAAGCCTGCTCCGAAAGCACAGTACAACGTTACGGACCCGGACTCGCGGATCATGAAAGGCCCCGACCGCTTCGTGCAGGCCTACAACGTCCAGATCGCGGTCGATGAACTGCAGTTGATCGTCGGGCAGGCGGTGACGCAGGCGACCAATGACAAACGGCAGTTGCTGCTGATGACCACGACGATCCGGCAGCAGACCGGCGAGACGCCGACGCAGGTGCTCGCGGACGCGGGCTATTGCTCCGAAGACAATCTGTCGGGGATCCGCGACACGGGGATCGACGCGTTTGTCTCGACGCGCAAACAGAAGCATGGCGTACGTCCAGGGCCGTGCCCGCGTGGCCCGCTCCCAGCGGGCGCGACGCGCGTGGATCGCATGACCCGGAAGCTCCTGACGAAGGCGGGCGCCGCCGTCTACGCACGACGGAA